>Ga0082212_10001316_pt1 | contig 36594 bp, 29 predicted proteins | sample TergutNt197P3_FD_71548 | JGI IMG/M metagenome (GOLD analysis project Ga0082212, IMG submission 71548) | Neocapritermes taracua P3 segment gut microbial communities from Petit-Saut dam, French Guiana - Nt197 P3 | ecosystem: Host-associated > Arthropoda: Insects > Digestive system > Gut ...
CGAATGGGGATGATGTGCCATCAAACAGCCGGAAATGACGTTTTGAGTCGCTCGTCATTGCGAGCTTGCGAAGCAATCCAGCGCATTGATTATCACGGAATTGCAAAATAACGTCATTGGTAGCCTGCGAAGCAATCCAGGAAAATTTTATCCGTCTGTGTGTGATTTTCAAATATTTCATCTACATTTGCAGGATGAATTATATATAAGGGATTTTCAAGTGACCGTTATAAGCGCAAGCAATATTAACGTCACAGAAGGCAGTACAGTGGTTCCTGAAGGATGGAAAGGCAAGTTTTTTATAGACTCATTCAACGGGCTATTGAAATTGTACCAGTAGTAAAAAAGCGAAATAGTAAGTATTATTGACTTTATAATAATATCTCATGATTAAAATGCATGGAATAGTAAAAGATGGAAAAGAGCGGAAAAGGCGGTAAAATTATAAAGAATGAAAAAAAACTTGCGCATGCTGTAAAAGAAGAATATTATTGGAGCGAACGCGATGCAGCAGTTGAACAATTGACAGGCCAGGATGTCCTGGCAGATGATGCAAATAATATCGGAGATTGGAAAGCTCGCTTAGCTGCAGTTAAAAAATTAACCGACCAAAATACTATAGCTGATGTTGCAAAAAATGACGGGTCTTGGATAGTTCGCTGGGCTGCAGTTGGAAGGTTGACCGACCAGGATGCTCTAGCTGATGTTGCAAAGAATGCCGGGGATAGGAAAGATCGCTTGGCTGCAGTTAAAAAATTGACCAACCAGGTTGTCCTGGCAGATGTTGCAAAGAATGCCGGGGATTGGAATGATCGCAAGGCTGCAGTTGAAAAATTGACAGGTCAGGAAGTCCTGGCAGATGTTGCAAAGAATAACGGGTATAGCGATGTTCGCAAGGCTGCAGTTGAAAGATTGACCGACCAGGATGTTCTGGCTGATGTTGCAAAGAATGGCTATTATGACGATGTTCGCATAATAGCGGCTGAAAAATATTTCGAGCAAATCCATGACCAAGCGGTATGTGCTGATGTGGCAAAGAATGACAAGAATCTCTATTTTCGCAAGGCAGCAGTTAAAATATTGGCCGACCAGGAAGTCTTGGCTAATGTTGCAAAGAAAGACTGGAATAGCGATGTTCGTTTGGCGGCCGTTGAAAGATTGATTGTCCAGGATGTCTTGGCTGATGTTGCAAAGTATGACGGGATTTGTAAAGTTCGCAAGGCAGCAATTAAAATATTGGCCGACCAGGAAGTCTTGGCTAATGTTGCAAAGAAAGACGGGGATAGCGATGTTCGCTTGGCGGCCGTTGAAAGATTGACCGTCCAGGATGTCTTGGCTGATGTTGCAAAGAATGACGGGAATTGGAAAGTTCGCAAGGCTGCCGTTGAAAGATTGACCGTCCAAAATGTCCTGGCTGATATGGTAAAGAATGACTTAAACAGCTATGTTCGCTTAGCGGCAGTTAAGAAACTGACCGACCAGGCTGTCCTTTCATACATAGCAAAGAATGACGGAGATGGATACATACGCAGGGCGGCAGTTGCGAATCTGACCGACCAGACTGTCTTGGCTGACGTGGCAAAGAATGATAAGTTTCGTAAAGCTCGTATGATGGCAGTTGCAAAACTGACTGACCAGGCTGTCCTGGCTTATTCGGCAAAGAATGATGAGTTTTGGGAAGTTCGCAGGCTGGCGGTTATAAAACTGACCGACCAGGATGTCCTGACTTATATAGCAAAAAATGATGCGTTTTGGCAAGTTCGCAAGAGGGCGGTGTTAAGACTGATCGACCAGGCTGACCTGGCTTATATAGAAAAGAATGATATGGATACCGAAGTGCGCAAGGCGGCAACTGAAAAACTTAACAGGCTCCGCACATGTTGACAGGATAAGTCAATGGATTTTCACGCCGACAGCGTAATGCTTGTTTTCGGCGTCGGTCGCGAACGCTACCACCTCATGCCGGCATCCGTGCTGGATGCGTCTGCCTATGCTCGGCGTAGTCTCCAGACTACGCCATGATAAGAAAAAAGCTTCCGCTTTGCGTAAAAAACAAGTCTCCAGACTTGTTTTGTATCTATGGCGTAGCGAGACGCTACGCCAAGCAAGGACTTGTTTTTTATCTATGGCGTAGCGAGACGCTACGCCAAGCAAGGTAGCAAGACGCTACGCCAAGCAAGACGCTACGCCAAGCGAGACGCTACGCCAAGCGAGGTAGCGAGACGCTACGCCAAGCAAGGAAAGATTTTGATTTTATTGAGCAGTTGAAATTGTGGTAACAGGGGAAGAAATCCTGAATTTTTTTTCCTCCGAATAGGTGCAATTCCGAAAATTTCATCTACCTTTGCCCAAAAATGTACAAATATTATGAAGCGTTCAATATTAATTATTTCACTTGCATTGTTGGCTGTTTCGTGCCGCCAGCAAAATGAAATCTGGCTGGCACAGGCGCCGGCTGATACGCTGTATACGCAGATCAACCGTAACGGCGTCACTGTCATTCCAAACGGGCGGTTAGTCAACTCGACCGGAAAACAGTTTCAGGTGGCGCCGCATCCTTACGGCTTGACATTAAGCCCTGACGGGAACACCGCCGTGACCGCCAATTCGGGCACAGGCCCCCTGTCCATATCCATCATCAGGGGTCTATTGACGGACAATCCGCAGGTTCAACAAATTCCCGAAGGCGCCCAAACCGACAAGGGCGTGCTGGAATCGGTATTCATGGGCTTGGCTGTCTCGCCCGACAACCGTATCGTATATGTGGCAGGCGGACAAGCCAACAGGGTGTATCTTTTCGACATGGCCAACGGAAAGCCGGTCGGCGCGATCGACTGTTCGTACAGGGATGAATCGGTCGACTATTCGCACGGATATATCGGCGACATGACGCTGACAAAGGATGGAAAAACGCTGTATGCCGTCGACCAGATTAATTTTCGCATGTTGATAGTCAATACCGAAGCGCGTCGCGTGACGCATAACGTGCCGGTAGGCCGGTATCCGTTTGGCATTGCGCTTTCACGCGACGAAAAAAAGGTGTATGTAGCCAATGTCGGGATGTACGAATATAAACCGTTCACCTTCACCGACCCGTCGCGAACGGGGGAGGCCTTGCTGCCGTTTCCGCCGTTCAGCTACCTTTCAGAGGCTTCGGAAAAGGGCTTTTCCAACGATTCGATTAATGTGCCGGGACTGGGTAAGCCCGATGTGCCCGAAAGTTTTTCGGTCTTCACGATCGACGTGTCCGATCCGGCAAAACCTTTCGTCAAGTCACGCACCAAAACGGGCGTGCCGATAGGGCAGCCTGTCGACGGCATCCCCGCCGTGGGCGGCTCAAGCCCCAATTCGTTAGTGGCAACCGACAAATATGTGTTTGTCACGAATGCGACCAACGACAACATCTCGGTTATCAGCGTTGAAAAGGATACGGTTGTGGCGACTATCCCCCTGCCTGTCGATAAGCGGATGAAATCCTTCAGGGGCGTCATACCGTTCGGACTGGCGCTTTCGCCCGACCAAAAACGGCTCTACGTGGCCGAATCGGGCATTAACGCCGTAGGCGTCGTTGATATTGCCGCGTTGAAACTGATTGGGCATATCCCCGCCGGATGGTTCCCCTCCAAACTGCAGGCGACGCCCGACGGCAGGAAACTTGTGGTGGCCAATGCCAAAGGTTGGGGTAGCGGCCCCAACGGCGGATCGACCTTCGTAAGAGGCCCCGAAGGCAGTTATATCGGCGCGCTGATGAAGGGCAGCGTGTCGGTCATCGACATCCCTGCCGACGGCGAACTGAAAACGATGACGCAACAGGTGATGGCCAATAACTTCCGGTTTGCCAAAGTGTCGGATGCACAGTTCGACTGGCGTCGCGACAATCCTGTCCCTATTTACCCCGGCGAGAAAATTTCGCCCATCAAGCACCTTGTCTTCATTTCAAAAGAAAACCGCACGTACGACGAAGTGTTCGGTCAGGTAAAAAAAGGACGCGGCGACCCGACCATTGCCCGTTTCGGATACGATGCAACCGTTGTCAACCGCGACCGCTCGAAAACAGTGGAGGGCGTAACCGTGATGCCCAATCACCTGCGCTTAGCCGAGGAATTTGCCATTAGCGATAATTTTTATGTCGATTCGGACGTGTCGGCCGACGGTCATCGCTGGCTCATCAACTCATATCCTACCGAATGGACTGAGACATGCACCGCAGCGAGCTACGGCGGCAACCGCAGCTTTCGCGGCGGCTCGAAAGCGCCCGGCGTCTATGCCATGAACGGAGCGGCGGGCGCTATTTACCCCGAAGAATATAATGAGGCCGGCTCGATGTGGGACCACTTCGACCGGCACAACGTGAATTTTTTAAACTTCGGCTTTTCTACCATGTTCGAACCTGCCTCCTATAATATCGAATTTCTGAAAGAGGGTATTCATCATTTGGTTAACTTCCCGCTGCCTACGGAGCGGTTGCTTGAACTCACTTCACGCGAATATCCTACCTACAACACGGATATTCCCGACCAGTTCCGTGTCTCGCAGTTCATCAGGGAGTTCAACGAGAAATGGATGAGCGGGCGCGATACGATGCCGCAGATACTGACGGTCATCATTCCCAACGACCATGGCGCAGGCGAACGTCCCGATGCAGGCTATCCTTTTAATCCGAGCTACATGGCCGACAACGATTTGGCTATCGGGCGGATTGTCGAGTTTCTGTCGCATACGCCTTACTGGGAAAGTATGTGTATTGTCATTACAGAGGACGATGCGCAGGGCGGGGTAGACCACGTCGATGCGCACCGGAGCGTGCTCATGGTTATCTCGCCCTGGGTGAAAAAAGGACATGTCAGCCATACCCATACAAGCTTCGGAAGTATCTTCAAGACGTTCTGGAACATACTCGGCCTGCCCTACCTCAATCAGTATGATGCGGCGGCTACCGACCTGGCCGACTGTTTTGCCGACACCCCCGACCTTACGCCCTACCAGGCCATCCCCGTCGATGCCCGGCTGTTCGATCCCGTTGTGGCGCTGGCGCCGTTCAACGAATCGTTCGACTGGAAGTCCATGAAGCTTTCAGAACCGCTCGACTATCTGCCAACCATGATCAACGACAGCAAGGAACGCGACGAGTACCGGCTGGAGTACCGCGAAAAGGATTGAGTATACAGGATGAGGCGCCGCTAATATATTTAAAATATATGGAATCAAAAATAGACAGGAAAAAAGACAGCCAACCGGACAACATTGTTTGCGAGCCGCTCGTGAAATATGAAACAATAAAACTTGACCCGAACATGCGGTACAGTTATGCCGACTATCTGACCTGGGTCGACGACAAAAGGCGCGAACTCTTTGACGGTATTGTCAAATTGATGTCGGGTCCGCTTACTGTACATTCAAAAATAACAGCCCGCTTTGTTGGCAAAACATGGTCTTTCGTTGACAGGCGAAAGGGTCAATGTGCGGTTTTTCATGCACCGATTGATGTTCGTCTGCCCAAAAACGGAGAAACAGCCGACAACAAAATATTCGATGTCGTACAGCCTGATGTCGTTGTCGTGTGCGACCCGTCGAAGATCGACGGGAAAGGCATTATCGGCGCTCCCGATCTGGTGGTTGAGGTGTTGTCGCCCTCCAATACCAGACTGATGATGCGTACCAAGTTTGACTTGTACGAAAAGGCCGGAATCAAGGAGTACTGGGTAGTATTTCCTCACGCCGGCGTTACCGTTTTCCTGTTGCAGGACGATGGCAAATACGATAAGGGTACGACCTACGACATTGTGTACATACCCGATGCAAAAATCCCGGTACGCACCATCAAAGGGCTGAAAATCAGCTTAAAGGAACTACTTGAAAATTAATTTTTATATCAATATTTATGAAGCATTATTTGATTATCATGGCAATTGTATTGCCGACTGTGTTAAACGCCCAAAAGAACGCGCAGTGGCGGGGTGAAGGGCGCGACGGTATCTACCACGAAACCGGTCTGTTAAAAGTATGGCCTGCCGGCGGCCCCAAGCTGTTGTGGAATAAGGAAGGGCTGGGCAAAGGCAATTCGTCCGTTGCCATAGCCAATGGAAAAGTTTATGTTACAGGGCTTAACAAGGACAAGGTCAAACTTTTTGTGTTCGACCTGAAGGGACAGTTGCTCGCCGGCAAGGATATAGCCAAAGAACGGGACGAGAGCCAGGAATATGCCGGCCCGCGCTCAACCGTTTGCGTCAATGACGGGAAATTGTATGTCTACACCGCGCTGGGCGAGCTCCTTTGTTTAGACGAAACGACGCTCAATGTGGTATGGACCAAACAACTCTTTTCCGATTTCGACGGAAGGAATATCGAATGGGCTGTCAATGAATCGCCTTTGATTGTAGGCGACAAGGTTGTCGTCACACCGGGAGGCGTTAAAAACAACATCGTGGCGCTGAATAAGAATACGGGTGCGCTGATTTGGTCGTCGCCGGGCGAGGGAACGATGTCGGCCTACTGTTCGCCACAGTTTATCGGCGACCAGGCGGTACCGATGGTGGTCACCTCCACTGCCGATTACATCATCGCGCTGAACGTCAATACAGGCGAAAAACTGTGGTCGTTCCCGCAAACAAACAAGTACAACATCCATCCGAATACCCCGCTTTACTGCAATGGCATGATTCTGTCGGCCACCGGATACGGAAAGGGCGCCGTCATGCTCCGCCTGAAAGACGGCGGCAAGGCGGTGGAGCAGGTTTGGGAAAATAACGAGTTGGACACCCAGCTGGGCGGCCTCGTGAAGATCGGTAATTATGTTTACGCTTCGGGACATGAAAAAAGGTTCTGGTTTTGTGTTGACTGGAACACCGGCGAAACCCGGTACAAGGTAAGAGACCTTGCCCCGTGCAATATCATCTCCGCCGACGGGATGCTCTACTGTTACACCGAAAAGGGCGAAATGGCATTAGTAAAACCCAATCCGGAAAAGTTCGACATGGCGAGCAGTTTTAAAGTCACGCTGGGAACCGACCAGCACTGGCCGCACACGGTCATCCATGATGGCGTGTTGTACATCCGTCATGGCGATGCGTTGATGGCGTATTTAATAAAATGAACAATTATTCCGACAAAAACTGCAGTAAGTACGTCATTGCGAGCTTGTTACGTGTGATGCTGTATTTCATTTTTGCTGTCGTACCATGCAGCCGGGCTTTTGCCAAGACGCCCGACTGTTTAGTCGCAACTGTCAGCCCGATGGCCGATCCCGACAGCACATTCCGTTTATTGTCGCGCCTCGACTTGTCGCGACCCGGCCTTGAACAGGTGAAAGCCGCATCATCGGACGCGATGCTTGCCGCCAGCGCGCTGTTGGATTATTATCGGGCGCGCACTTCGGTCAAACATCCCGTCGACCGTTCGTTGAAGCACGCTTCGCTTGGAAATTATGCCGGCGCTGGCGCCATCGAAGCGGCCGATAATGCCTTGAAGCATATTTTTGTAGGTCAGCCGGCTTATCCGCCTTATTTTTGCGGGGACGACATCGACTGGGGCGCGCGTCCCGTCCCCGACAATGAGTGGGTTTGGCAGTTGAACCGTATGAATTTCTGGACATCCATGTCGCAGGCCTATTGGCATACGGGCGATGAAAAATATGCGAAGGAATGGGTGGTTCAGTTGGCCGACTGGGTGAGAAAAAATCCGCTTGACAAAGACCATGCTTTTGCGTGGCGTTCCATCGAAGCGGGCATTCGCGGACATCAATGGACTGCACTGTTTCAACATTTCCTCGATTCGGATGCTTTTACGCCCGAAGCGCTCGTTACATTTATGAATTGCTGCCATCAACATGCCGACTTTTTGATGAGCAAATATTCGGAAAGAAGCAACTGGGCGTTGATGGAAGCCGAGGGGATGGCGTTCATCGCGTTCCTGTTTCCGGAATTTAAGGATGCCGAAAAATGGAAGAAGGAGGCTGTCAGCCGCTTGAACAAGGAGATCGACAACCAGGTTTATCCTGACGGCCATCAACGCGAACTCGCCATCGGTTATCATGTGGGATGCATCGGCTGGTTTGACAGGACGCTCGATCTGGCGAAGATGAACGGGATGGAAGATGTTTTTCCGCTGTCGTACCGGACGAAGATCGAAAAGATGTGCGAGGTACCCATGAAATTGGGATTTCCCGATGGCGCCAACACACAGTTTGGCGATTCGTGGAAAGGATCGCCGGGCGGCAACTGGAGTAGCCTGAAAAGGTGGTCCGAAAAATACAACCGGCCTGATTTCCTGTATGTAGCCACCGAAGGGAAGGAAGGGCAGATACCGGAAGCGACTGCTTTTGCCTATCGGGAAAGCGGTCTCTATTCGATGCGTAGCGGATGGGATAAAAACGACGTCTGCCTCATCCTTAAATGCGGCCCCGACGGCGGTTCGCACTGCCAGCCCGATAACGGAACCTTTGAATTGTATGCCGGCGGGCGCCACCTCATGCCTGATGCGGGCAGTTACATTTATAGCGGCGACCCCGAAAACAGGGCATGGTTCCGGCAAACCAAGGTACACCAGACACTTACGCTCGACGGTAAGAATACCATTTATGCGCCTAAGCTGCTGCACTGGCAAACGGGAGATAACTTGGACGTGTTAGTAGTTGAGAACGCCGGATATCCCGACTTGACGCATCGACGCGCCGTGTTTTTTGTTGATAAACAATATTTTGTGATTGTCGACGAAGCCATTGGCGAAGGGTCGGGCGACGTCGAAATTCATTTTCAATTTGCACCGGGCAAAGCCCTTTTCGACCATCCGGCACGGTCGGCCCGCACCGCTTTCGATGAAGGATGGAATGTGCTGGTACGCAATATGGCGCCAAGGGGGGCGACCCTGCTGGAGGAAGAAGGACAGATCTCTTACCAATATACAAAGAAAGAGCCCCGACCGGCTTTTTGCTATCGCGTCACAAAGAAAACAAACGAATCAGGCGTGCGTTTTGTGACGGTTGTTGCTCCATTTGAAAAAAGCGAACCGGACATAAAGGCAGAAATCGTTGGTAATCATGCCGTTGGTAGCGCCCAGATTGAATTGAAAGTAACGGCAAACGGAAAATCAAATATTCATTATATCAAGATTTTGTAACTTTTAATAAGTAACTTTTAATAATAACAAACATGAGAAATTTTCTTTTTTTAGCAGGATTCGTATTTGTCTGCTCGACCGTATGCAGTCAGGAGTTTCCAAAGATTGACGAAAGCGTGCGTATCAATCAATTAAAACCGCGGGAAGGGATTGTGAGAATGGTTTTGGATACCGATACCTACAATGAAATTGACGACCAGTTTGCCGTAGCCTACGCTATCTTGTCGGAAGATAAAGTCAAAGTCGAAGCGGTGTATGCCGCCCCGTTCAGCAATAGCCGTTCCGACGGGCCGGGCGACGGGATGGAAAAAAGTTATCAGGAGATCATGCGATTGCTGAAGCTGTTGAAAAAATCGCCGGACGGATTGGCTTTTCGGGGGTCTACAGGCTATTTGAAAGACGTCTCGAAGCCGATCAGGAGCGATGCTGCGCTTGACCTGGTTCAAAAAGCGCTGAAAAGCACGCCGGCGGATCCGCTCTATGTAGTTACCGTTGGATGTATTACAAATGTAGCGTCTGCGATACTGATTGAACCTCGTATCATTGAAAACATCGTCGTGGTGTGGCTTGGCGGAAACAGTCTGGACTGGCCAACCCAAAAGGAATTTAACCTGATGCAGGATGTTTTGGCTGCGCAGGTTGTGCTCAACTCCGGCGTCCCATTGGTCATCACGCCTTGCAGGCCGGTTGTCTCCCATTTCCATACAACGATCCCCGAACTGGGGCATTATCTGAAAGGCAAGAACGAGTTATCCAATTATCTGTATGAAACGGTCGTTGGATATAACAGCAGAAATCTGGAGGCCTGGTCGAAGGAAATATGGGACGTGGTCGCCGTCGCCTGGGTGATTAACCCGTCATGGGTTCCAACGAATTTAGTGCATAGCCCGGTCTTGACCGATCAGGTGACTTACAGCGTTGACCGGTCGCGTCACTTCATTCGAATGGCTACCTCGATCAATCGGGATGCGATCTTTCGCGACTTGTTTACCAAGCTAACTAAATGAGGGGATGCGAAGATCGCCACGTCCCTCGGCGTTCCGGTGACGGACTTATTCGTCCCGCCGTCCTGCCGGATTTGCAATCCGGCAGTTACGATTATAAGCATTTGTAATGCGGAATAAAAGCAACGCGGATTACAAATCCTTATATTGGGTACATTCGGATTACAAATCCGAATGGACGAAGATTACAAATCCGAATGGACGAAAGATGCAGCCTTACCCGCACTTCGGACAGGTCATAACGTTCGTGCCAATTTGCGGTAGACGGTGGGGCTGATTTGGTAGCGGTCATTGAAAAGACGGTAGAAGGTGCTGCGCGAAGGGATGCCACAGTCTTCGGCAATCGCATCGACGGTGAGTTCGAAACGGCTGGCAAGCATCTTCTGTGCTTCTTCTAATTGCATATCGCGGATGTATTCGTTAGGCGTTTTACCTGTGACGGCTTTGAGGGCATTGAAAAGCGAGGTTCGGTTGGTACCCAATTCGGGAATGATATCGTTGAGGCTTAGTTCGAAATTGGTAAACCTGCGTTCATGCAACAAATATTCGTAGAATCGGTTTACTAATTGCCATTGATGGCGGTCGTAGGGATGTTGCAAATCAGAGATGCTACTGCCGGCGGCGGCGGCGTCAGTATTGTCGCTCGACGCCTCGTGCTGCATCAATCCTTCATAACGCTTTACCAGCGCTCCCATCTCTTCTGCCATACGGCTCTGTTCGCGTATCTGACGGTACAAACCACGGTTCTTGCGGTTGACGGCGTGTGTATAATATATCCAGATACCCAGCGTGATTGACAAAAGAATACATCCGCCCGCAGCAAAAAGAAAATAGTTGCGCTGGCGTATTTTCTCGGCAGTTATCTTTTCGACTTCGTACCTGATACGCAATTCGTTGAGTTGTTCGTTCAGTTGCGACTTGTATATGGAATCCTGCAAAGCAAGGTCTTTTCTGTATTGTTGTTCTGCCAATTCGGGGTTGTTCATCCGCAATACGATGATCATTCTCGCACATAATGCCTGCAGCCTGCGCAACGCGATTGTTGACGTCGCTAATACCGCTTCCAGCGATTTGTCGGCCATCTCCAATGCCAGGTCGTACTGCTCTCTGGATGCATAAATAAATGCCCTTGCTTCATAGTTGTTACAGGTGTTATCGCTGAGGCTGTCCATTATATCGCAATATTTTTCAGACTTGTCGAATTGTAGCGATTGCTGGTACACATCGCGGAAAGACCTGTATGTATATAGCAATGCGTTAGGTTGAGGAATCCCTGCTTTTTTTTCAAACTGTCGGGCGGCCTGCTCGGCTTCGCGGGCAGCCTGCCCGGCTTCTTCAAAACGACGCTGCGCAGTCATGCTTGCACTCAAATAGACATAAACCCTTGACAGGCTCTGAATAAAATCGGGGTCTTCGCGAAGCAGGCGGATACTTTCCCTGTACAATTCTTCCTGTTCTTCAAACCGGCGTTGACCGGCATAAAACCCTCCAAGCGCGCAACGCGCTAAAGCCATTCCGCCCGGATGGTTTCTTTCTTTTGCTTCTTCATACATTTTTTCGATCAGCGCTACGCCGCGGTCGTTATCGCCCGTATTTCTGACTGCGCGAATGTAATTTTCGTAAATTTGGTAATAGCTCGTCCACAGGCGCTTTTCTTCAGTAAACGCCAAAAAGCCGGGCGCATGTTGAACGATTTCGTCATACCGTGTTGCATCACTCAGCGACTGGATTTTGTTGTTCATGATCAAACCGCGCACCTTATCGTCTGCCTGTTTTTCGACTTCGGCTTCCATCAGGTCGTACAGACGAAAGAGTGAGTCGCGTCTCAGCAGGTCGCCCGCCTCAGCCATATACAGATTGGAAAGAAACAGGCAGGCGTCTAACTTCTCTTTCCCTTCGGCTTCGTTAATCACGTTCCAAAGAGAGTCTTTCTGCTGTTGTCGGGCAGTCTGCGCTTGGGTTACGCCTGACGAAACGATTATGAACGCGCATGGTAAAACGATTTTGTAAAGGTTTTTCGATCTTATGGTCTTCATAACATTTTTTTTGTCAGCGCAAAGAAACGCATTTTTTTTGTTTATTAATTCAACTCTGCAAAAGTACATGAAAAATTTGGATTTTCCAAGCGTGTCCAATGAAAAAACTTTTTACAGAGGAAAGATAACGATTTTTTTACAAAACCGAATTTTGTCTGTAGGGTCGAAAGATTTTTCGCCCCTACGAAGGCTACCGATGACGGGAGGAGTGACTGCTAAAAAACAACTTTTACCGAGCCGTTTCCGTCAGTGACAATATAGACGCCGCGCGCCGGCAGGGGTAAGGCAAGACTTTTGCCTGCATTGGCATCGGCGATGCCCTGGTATATCGACATGCCGCTGATGTTGTACACGCGACAGGGTTGTCCGGGCGTCAGACCGCTCACGTACAGCGTACCGTTTGCAACGTATGCCTGTAAAGACGTGGCGCGCCGCGTCTCATTGTCGCCGCGCCGCTTCTTATTGTCGCCGGGCCACGCCTCTACAACGTCGTTGGAAACGACGCCATGCGATGTCGGGGTGATCACGCCACTGGCGTAGGCGGAATTGCTGAATCCGGAAGGCGATACGCGGAAGCTAAAGGCGCCATCCGTGCCGGCCGGACTGTCGGCGTAGCCCGACACGGCAGATTGAAAACTGAAAACAAAGATGTCGTAGTGCGAAACCACATAGCCGGTCGCAACTATCATTTCGTTAATCATGTTCGCCAAAAGAAACCGGACGGCGTCGGCGTCGCCGGCTTTGTCCTGCGGTACGGTAAACACCGTTTCTTCGATGATGGCGCGGGCGTACTCCCAACCGGTCTTCACGAATGTAGCCGTTACGGTTACGTCGCAGGCAGGCATCGTAAAGGTGCGGATGTTGTCCGTGCCGTTCAGTGGGATAAGGTCGTCAGGACTGTTGGACGGATAAACGGACAAGTCTGCCAGCCGGCAGTCTTTGGCGGGCGTGACGGTCAGCGTGACGGTTTCGCCGGCAAAGGCGTAAGATTTATCGACTGTCGCCTTGCCGCCGGTATACAGACCGGTATTGACGGCGTAAACAGGGGGCGTAACGGTCAGCGTAAACGTAAGCGTTGCGTCGGGTGCAACGCCGTTGCCTGCGGTAAGGACTACCGGATAAACGCCCGGCGGGAGACCTTCGGCAATATCGAGACGGTTTGTTGCGCTGTTCCACGTGATATGGTCGTCGCCCGACAGTTTGGCGACGCTGACAGGCATGTCGCCCGAAACGGCATAGACGCCGGTCGAGGTCGCCGCGTATCCTTCGGTAAGGGTCATCGAGGCGGGACCCGCGATGTCGGGGGGCAGGGGCGGGGTTGTTACCGTCAGCGAGCCGACGACGGTTCCGGCGATGTCGTCGTTATAAGTTGTGGCTGCCGATGATACGGTAATGGGGTAACTGCCTGTTGCAAGCGCGTCGAGTTCGGCGGCTGTGAAAGCGAAAGATACGTCGCCGTCGCCCGACCTTGAGTCGGTCTTTGTGATGCCGTTGACGTCGCATACGAAGTGGATGATTTCGTTGTAACTGCCGGCGACTGCTACCGTGACGGTTTGCGCGCCGACTGCCCCTTGCGCGCCTGCCGGCGCCGCGCCAACGAGCGAAACGGTGGGTTGCAACATTACCGTTACTGTTGCCACGTTAGAGGGCATATCGGTAGCGTATCTTGCGCTGACTACGCAATAATAGTAATACGTTCCGACAGCGAGGGTAGCGGGTATGGCGAAAGTAGCGGATGTAGCGCCTGAAACAGCCATACCGCCCGTATTGCTGTTGGCGGTGTTCGAATACCATTGATAGTTGAGCGGGATGGTTGTCGGCGCTGGCGTTAAATTCGCTGTTACTGAAAGGTTTCCGGCGATACTTCCCGCCATGAGCGCAGTAGCGGGGTCGGGTTGGGCGCTGATGTTGATGGCGTACCACGGCGCGCCGTTTCTGCCGGCGTATCCGCCTTCGCCTATGTCTGCACCTCTACCATAGACGGAGGCGCCTGCGCCTCCGGTTGCGTTGACCGTGCCGGTAGTAGTTATGGTAATTGAGTTAACATTAGCAGGAAGCGTGATAGGAGTACCGCCCGAACCGATGCCCGCGCCGCCGCCACGATTGCTATCACTGTTTCCTCCTGTTGAAGTCACGTTTGCATTGCCTGTAATCAGAATGACGCCCGAAGCGCCGCCATAGCCTCCACCTATACCTGCGGCGACCATGCCACCGGTGGCGTTGACGGTTCCGCCGTTGATGGTGATGTTTCCGCCGCTCTCAGTGATTCCACCGCCGATGCCCGCGCCTTCACTGCCACCGTTGGCGAATACGGTTCCGCTGTTGATAGTGATCGTTCCTACTTTCCTGGCATTTGCGCTGCCAATGCCTGCGCCCCAGTCGCCACCGGTGGCATTGAGCGTCCCTGTGCCGTCTATGGTGATCGCCGTTCCCTCCAGTACCTGTATGCCTGCACAATTATTACCTCCTGTAAGGGTATTTGTCCCGGTAATCGTCAGCGTTACATTTGCGCCGTTGCTCAGCAGTAGCGGGCATAGCATATAATCCATTCCCGTGATGTTCGCATTGTCAAGCGTGATGCTGACGGTTGCGTTTACCGCCACTGCGATACGCCGCTGGCTGGCAGCGGGCGCCTGGTTGCTGCCGGTAACGGTCACGTTTGCGCCGTCTAAAATGATATACGCATCACTCGCATAAGTCCAGCCTGTACCGCTTGCAGGCGGCGCGGGGTCGGACATGACGATGGTTGTTCCGCTACTGGTCTGCGCCCGCATTATCTGCGGGACAAGAAATGATGTGCAGTGCATGACGCACAATAGAATTGAAAATTGAAAATTAATTGTTGAAAATTTCTGTTTCATAGCCGTACTTTTTTTAATTATGAATGTAATGTTAATTATGAATTATGAAACGACGACAAACCGAGTGCAGAGGCAAACTTGTTTGACTATGTCGAGGTGCGAAGGAGTTCTTTTCACAAAGTGAAAAAATCATGAATGTATTATTCATCTTTTTCCACTTCAATAATCCGGAATGACTTAATCCGTGTTTTCTGTTCGAGTAATTCGCCTAAAACTCTTTTTTCGGCGCTGATATATTCCATATTTTTATGCAGTCTTTCATTTTCGTGCATCTGTCGTATGATGCCCCGATCTTTATCCCTTAACCTTTTCAGGAAACGGTAGCGCAGTATCAGGATGACGGTAATCCAGAAGATACTTGCGATTACAATTACAATAAAAAAAATCATTGCGTTCATACTTGAAAAATTTTTAAAACTTCCGACTGCAAAAGTCGGATGAAAAAAAAACAACTATGTCCCATCCAGTACATTTTTTGTCCCATCCGGTACATTTTTTACTTCTACCGACATATTTTTGTCCCATCCGGTACATTTTGTGGCTACGTTGTTTGACAGAGATATAAAAACGATTGGCAAGAACGTAAATAGAGCATACCACAACAATACGTTAATGGCCGGATTGTTTTATGAAACGGAGGTGGACAGATTGGGAACTAAATTCGAAACACTTCGTGGTTGAGAGGCGTCTTTTATCGTTGATAAATAGTAAGTGGGGATTATGTGGGGATTTTTAGGTAAGTAAAAACGCCAACAACCTGTTGATAAGAATGTTAGCGTTTTAATTTGTACTCGAATGGGGACTACAGTGACAAAATTTAAAAAATTAAATATAAGCGAATTAAATAAAATGAAATATGATTTTGTGCCACATTTGCGCCACACATAAATTTCTACCGTCTAATGCGGAAGCATAGGCAGGCCGGTTTTTAAAAAAATACTTTACGGAATAAATTAAAAAGGCAAAATTAATGATTTATTCCGGAATAAGAAAAAATTATTGCACAATAATATGCATTATGAGCAAATAAATTTATTTCTTTGCGCCTGAAAACAACAGGAAAAAAACAGATGGCGAAGGAAATAAAAGGGAAGTTTGGAAAAGGCGAAAGCGGGAATCCGGCGGGACGTCCGAAGGGTTCACGCAACAAGGCAACGCAGGACGTGAAGGCGTGGATAAGTGGCATCATCGACCAGAACAGGAAACAGTTGGAACATGATTTGCGAGACCTGGAGCCGAAGGAACGTTGGACGATAATAGAACGTCTCATCCAGTACATAACGCCCAAGATGCAATCGGCGACGGTGGAGGCACAGATTCAGGCGGAATATGCGGCGCTTGAAAAATTGCTGAACGAGATGCCGGAGACTGGAATAGAAGCGGTAACGGAGCGGTTAATGAGGTTGAATCAGATAAACAGGAAAGACGATGAGTGAAAGGATTGCAGAATTGCTGAAGTATGCTTTAGGCAAAGGCGAAAAGAAAGAATCGTATACGGTGTTTTATCATCTGACGCCGGAAGGCGGAATAGAGATAGAGCGATGCGAGCGGAAGGAAGGAAGCGTAGACACGCTGATACGCTTCATGGATTACAGCGGCAGGGTAGAAGAGCGGAAAGTGACGAAAGAGGAACTGGAAGCGGCAATAGATGAGTATGTATCAAACAATAAACGGAATGGCAGATAAGAATCAATATCCGCATCATCTATGGGAATCGGATGGATCGGGCAACTGGCAATATGTTGAGATATGCAGGGAACAAACGGCAGGATGGGACCCGGCATATTCGCCGACATCGGGATTGTTCGCCCGTCATAATAGTGTGATACATTTACCGGCTGGGACAAAGACGATACCGGAAGGCACGCAGGTAAGGATAACGGACGATGCGGCAGGGATGGTAAAGCGGGTAAACGGGACAGTTTACAAGTACGACCGTGGACGATTGCAGATATAAGTATTAACAATTAAAATATTGAGTGATGACAAATTTTGAATATTTGGTAAAGCGAACGAAAGGATTAGGGACGAGCGATGATGACATCGAACTAATCCTGTTAAAGGGCGACTTGGAAGGAACGGATCCGGCGGATATGAAGGCATGCGATATGGCCATACACAGAAACTTTTCAATAATACGGAAAGCATCGGTAGAGAAAATCAAAGAGGGTGATTACGCAATAGAGCGAAGCATGACTGCGATAGATGCGTTCTGGAAATCATTAGTGAGCGAGCTAAGCGAAGGGACGGCGTTTTATAAATATTTTTGATAATGAAAAAAATGAGGGAGCGATAGACAGGTCGCTCCCTCGATGGTTGGCCGGATTTAGATTGATGGATTCTTTATTTTTGAATTGATCCGGCCAGCCTGGCAATCGCCACTCATGAAAATCAACTTTCATCAATGTTCAGCGCAGTTTTGATGAGCGACAAATAGAACTGGGCGTGCATAAGTAAACTTAAAATGGCATTTTGAGAGGACTTATCAATAAAGTCATTGCCATAAATAAATCCTTTAACGGCATCCAAAATGCATTCAAGGTGCACAAAAGGTGTATCAAAACCCAAACAGCTACTCATCAATGCGTTTCTTATTAATTCATCCGAGAATCGAGAAACCACGACCGTAGGATTCGCAGTACTAACGTGTTCGATACATTCGCTTCGCGGGTTTAAAGTCTCCGCCATGACTGTCAATTTTGATTCCATAATAAATTTGTATTGTGGTCGGAGCAGCGAGCGGCGGCCCCGACCGGATTAGTATTAATTTTGAAAGTGATTTAAAAGATAATAGCGGATAAGTTTTTCTTGAAACTGCTGGTCGGTCAGCCTGTCGGAATAGGCCAGGTCGATTTCAAGTTGTTTGAGTTCGCGGGATGCTTCGGCCTTGTGGTCGTCGAAGTCGATCCAATTGTCATCGATTTCTTTCATGTTAAATAATGTATAAATATGTTAAATTAATGATTAGCTGTATACTATTGTTTCACGTGAAACAATTGAATAATAGCAGGTTAAATATTTTAAACGAGCGCCAGGCTTGCTTTTCAGAATCCCAGTAGACCTGAACGGTATCGTTTTTTTTGCGTCCGGCATTGACATCGTCGGCGGCGATGTGTCGGCTGTTGAGGGTACCGAAGGCTTCGCGGGTAGTTCCGTCAATCTTCTGGAAAAAGAATTTCACGATACGCACAGCCATTTCGATTTTCAGCTTAGCGTTGCGCCATGCGATGATAAGCGCTTGCTTCATGGAAGCGCCATTGCGCCTGACGAATTGCCAGGCGAGGCGCATGAGTTCGGAGAGGAATTGTTTTAATTTCATGATTGTAAAGTATTGATATTGATAATAAAAGTGTTTTCTTTATAAGCCTTGTAGCAGCGTTCTTCGCAGCAAAAAAGCAGCATGTCGTTATATCCATCAGGATTGTAGCATCGTCCGGTTATGCCGATGCAATCGTCCGCTTTCCAGTAGCGGCACCCGCCGCAGGTATTTTTATTGTATGTTTTCATAAGATTGAAAATTAGAATGTTATACATAAATGTTTAATTAATACGACGCAAAGATAACTATAAGTATAGTACTGTCCAAATATTTAATGTTAAAAAAACGTAAATAATTAAACACATAGTAATTATATTTGTTTTATAATAAAACCATAAATATAAATCCTTATCTTTGCACCGTGATAACTAAATATTTAATTTATGAAACTTAGAGTAATAGAAATTTGCAAACAAAAAGGGCTAACACAAAAAGAATTAGCCATGAAAGTAGGATTGACCCCTGTTGGATTATCAAAGGCAATCAACGGTAATCCCACAAAGGACACATTAGAGCGCATCGCCTCAGCCCTGTGCGTTCCGGTGACGGACTTATTCGAGCCGCCGTCGACGGACGTAATTACCTGTCCGCAGTGTGGCGCAAAGTTTCAACTAATCAAATAACATGCTATGGAACTGACGATAATACAGAGCAAGATATACGGGTTGAGAGGAGTAAAGGTGATGCTGGACTACGATTTGGCAGAAATGTATCAAGTAGAAACAAAAAGCCTCAATTTAAGCGTAAAACGCAACATCGGGCGGTTTCCGTCTGATTTCATGTTTCAGATAACAGCGGAAGAATGGAAAAGTTTGAGGTTGCAAAATGAAACCACAAAAAGGGGAGGCCGCAGATACTTGCCGTATGCATTCACGGAACAGGGAGTTGCCATGTTATCCGGATTGTTAAACAGCGACATGGCAATTGAAACAAACATTACAATAATGCGGGCGTTTGTTTATGTACGTCAATTTGTTTTGAACTATGCAGAACTGAATCAAAAACTGGAAAACTTTATGATAGAAACAAACATGCAATTCAATGATATCTACCAGGCATTAACGGAAATAGCCGAACAGAAGAAGGCAATTGACAAACCACTTATACCGATCGGATACACCGCCCCGCAATACAAGCAACAAGAAAAAGGAACGAATTAATTTTGATACCGAAAACAAATCACCGACTGCGCTATTTTGCCTTTCACATTCACCGAAAAAGCGAAACCGGCAAAGGGAACAAATATTTCGCAAAAAAGATACTATAATTGCATCACGGACGGCAAGGTGTCATATCCGAGAGTTAAAACCTAAACTTCATAGTCAGAGGCTTTTTCAAATTGTCAAAATTCATTTTGATGTTTTGAAAATGCAATCGCAGCGCCGAAGGCGCTGCGATAGTCTTAGATGGGTTGATAAATCGCAGGGCGAGGATAGAACGACGGTTACAATAAGAGCACGAAACCGCCCTGCCTACCTTAGCTGGGCGGGTGGGTAAATTCTTTACACTCGCAAAAAGGCGCCCGAAAGAAGACGCTCGCGGCTTCTCGGCAGCGGCTTTTTGCCTACTACTCTACCCGCAAAGCGGGGGTTGCCTGGAAACACGGAAGCGAGGAGGAGAGAGAAAGTGAAAGTAAACAGACGGAAGCACCGCATTTTCCGATGGGATAATCAATCGAATCGGGTCTGCCGCAGGCAGACCCGATTCCTACCTTGAAGGGTGGGATGGGCAAATTCTTGATACTGGCGAGATAGTGGGAGAAGCGGCGGCAACAAAGTTGCTGGCGTTTCTGCCGCGCTCGCTACCGCTCTGCCCGTTTACGGGCGCTCCCTTCCGCCAAAAGCGGAGCGGTGGCGGATTATAAATCGCTTGCAGCCGCCCGAAGACAGACCGCTTGCGGTCTGGCCGGTAGCGGCTGCAAGCCTGCCTTCCTACCCGCCGGAGGCGGGGGATGCCTACCGGCCAAAGTGGAGCGGCGGACGGTGGAAAAATGGTTGGCCTCTCTCCCTGATATTTAACATAATGTGAATTATATTGCAAAAATTCGTTTACGTATTTTTCGATATAATTTTAAGTACATTATGTTGAATAGCTGGGGACTCTGCGTGGGTAACGCGAGATAAAATGGCGCTATGCGCTTCCTCTCTGCCCGATATATCGGGCGCTCCCATTCTTGATAGATGTTCGACCGCTCTCCCTTTCCCCGAAGGGGCGCGGCGACTAAAATATAGTGGATGGCACAAAGTGGCATTGGCTATATTTTTGGCGTCGCGAGGGGATACCACTCTCCCGCTGGAAGCGGGGTTGCCTACCTTATTTCTTTCGTCGTTGCATCTTGCCGGTAGGTGTATCATCCAAGTCAGTATAGCTTAGCGAAATAATATTGTTTTTAATATCGCTTATTACATCTTTCGCTATCATCAGGAAGTCCCACCGGCATTTCTCCTGAAAGGCATACAGCTCAATTTCAGACAGTTCGGTTTCGGGGATATAAACATTGTCTTGGTCATTTATTATAGATTCAAAGTCCGCGCCCATCGGATATGATTTATCTGCTGGCGTAATAATAAAACCTTGCCGGCGTCCCTTAGTCTCTCGTTTAAAAATGGCGTTCAGCTCGTAGCAATATTTTGACAAATCATCGTCAATGCGCCCTATTAATGCTGCTAAATTAGTGTCTAACATACTCATTTTAATTAAAACTATTCCAACATTTTCACTAGTTCCGTTTTCATTTCTTCGTCGATGTAGCGGTATCGGGCAAACGCTTTGCTTTCGTCGGCATGGCCGGACAAAGCAACTACCAAATTAGGGTCTCTGACTTTCTTGTAAAGGTTTCCGCAAAACGTCCTCCGTGCCAGATGCGACGAGGCCACCTCATTCAAAGGCCGTGCTTCTTCAGTACCTGTCAGCTTGTTTCGTACCGTAACGCTGCGGGTTATACCGGCAACTGCAAACACTTCCTTGATAGCTTCATTGTATTTTTGTTCTGTTATCAATGGCAATAGCCTGTCGCCGTCCAAGCCTGTGTATTTCGATACTATTTCAGTCGCAATAGAATTGAGCGGCACTCTGATTGTTCTTGGTTCTTTCCCTTTTGTTTTCTCGGCGATGTACTCTATTGCACCGTCAATAACACTGCTTTTCGTCATTTTGTACAGGTCGCCAACCCTACACCCGATAACGCACTGAAAAATAAAAATGTCTCTTTGTCTTTCCAATGCCGGACGGGTCGATAAATCAAAATTGTACAGGTCGTTTCTCTCAGCCATAGTGAGGTAAAACGGTGTACCGTATTTTTCAGAAGGAACTTTGTATCGGGCAAATGGTTTATTGCCTGTATAAAGCGTATCAACGCTGCCCTTACCGTGCATCAAATAAATATCCTCGATGAGTTTTTTTCGGTCGTTTACAGAATCGTTAAATCTTTTCCTTTCGTGGTCGTCAATAACTACACGTTCCTTTATTTTCTGCTTTTTCCCGTCCCACCGTTCCGGCAATACGGAAATATCGCTTTTGTGGTTGAGTTGAAACGTCCTGCCGTCTCTCAGTCTGAATCGCACATTTGCCGACTTGCTTTTGTCGGTTTTCGTCGTTCTTATGAATGCGGTTTTCGTTGCCATAGAATAATTGATTAAAATGTTGGCGCAAAAGTAGGTTATTTGCGCCAACATAAACAAATTTTCATGCAATTATATTGCAATAATATAGAATTATTATTGTGTGGTATGTTGTTATATTGCTGATTATTAGTGTAGATTTGAATTTATATTATTTCGTTTAATTGCAGAAATGTACTCGAAGGGGGACTTGAACCCCCACAGCCGTAATGGCCAAGGGATTTTAAGTCCCTCGTGTCTACCGATTCCACCATTCGAGCCTGCAATCGTCATGTAGTGAGCGGAAGACGGGACTCGAACCCGCGACCCTAACCTTGGCAAGGTTATGCTCTTCCAACTGAGCTACTTCCGCAATTAACCACGCTACTTCCGCAATTAACCATTAGAAACGCTTTTCGGCGTTATCGGCTGCAAAGATATAAAAATAATTACGAATTACGAATCACGAATTAAAAAAAAATTTTTCAATTTTCAATTTTCAATTTTCAATTAAATAATTAGTTTCTTATAATTAGCATATTACCTCTTAGTTCGGTGTGGTAGGGGCGTAGAGCGTATTTGGATGGCCCTGCAATGCAAGCGCCGGAACCGTACGTTCTGCTTACTTCAAATTGGCTTCCACATACTTTACAAAAAGCGTTGTAATCGTCGTCGATTGCAACGATGGCATCTCTCTTCACCTCATTCGGACATGCCAAATCGAACGCTTTATACGCATCAAGCATTGTGTGAGTTACAAGCACGCCACCATATCCGGTAAACTCTTTACCGTGAACCGTATTTTTTGAGGTAAATATTTTATAGGTATTATAACCCACCAATTCTTTATCTCTGAAAGTAAGATCGACCTCAATATAAACACGATACGACGGTATCGGATTGATGTATTCTTTGGTACATGAAAAATAAAAAACCGATATAAAACCAATTAACAGCAAGCGCCTCATGATTGCAACAGCTTTTGTTCGGCTTCTGCCGCCTGTCGGAAATTGAAACTTTCGACGATTTGACGTTTCATGGCAACAATGTCATCGTTGCAAAGATTGCCGATACTGCCTTCGTGCGTATGACGGATACGGGTGTCGGGCGCAAAATCATTCATTTCGATGGCCACCCCCACTTTTTTATAGGCATCGCGGAATGGAACGCCTTCGCATACAAGGCGGTTGACCTCTTCTACACTGAATATCGGGGCATATTTCGCATCATCCAGGATATGCTCGCTTACTTCGATTTCGTTCATGATCCGTGTTGTCATCAGCAGGCAATCGCGTAGCTCGTCGAATGATGGGATGAAAATCTCTTTGATGATTTGAAGGTCACGAAAATAGCCCGACGGCAGGTTGCCGGTTATCTGAGTGATTTGCTGTGGTATGGCTTGAATTTTATTACACTTGGCACGTGTCAATTCGAATACATCGGGGTTCTTTTTATGAGGCATGATGCTTGAGCCGGTGGTATAGGCGTCAGGTAGCCTGATGAATCCGAAGTTTTGGCTGTTGAACATACAGGAATCGAAAGCTAATTTTGAGATAGTTGCCGCGATACCCGCCTGCGCAAAAGCGACAGTACGTTCCATCTTGCCGCGTCCCATCTGTGCGTACACGACGTTGTAGTTCATGGAATCGAAACCGAGAAGGGTCGTCGTCATCGCACGGTTCAGGGGGAACGACGAACCGTAACCTGCCGCCGAACCGAGCGGATTGCGGTTGCATATCTTGTAGGCGGCCAGCAATAATTGCAGATCGTCAACCAGACTTTCGGCATAAGCGCCGAACCACAACCCGAAGGAGGAAGGCATCGCAATTTGCAGATGGGTATAGCCGGGCATCAGGATGTCTTTATACCGGTTGCTTTGCGCAATCAGCACGTCGAACAGATCGGAAACCTGTTCGGTCAGTTCGCATATCCGGGCGCGCGCGAACAGCTTGAGGTCGCACAACACCTGATCATTGCGCGAACGTCCACTATGGATTTTTTTGCCCCTATCACCCAATGTTCGTGTAAGCATCAATTCTACTTGAGAATGAACGTCTTCTACCCCTTCTTCAATTACAAACAATCCATCTTCGGCAAGCCGGTATATTTTTTTCAGCTCTTCCAAAAGCAGTTGCAGCTCGGCTTTTTGAAGCAGTCCAACAGATTCGAGCATCACAATATGCGCCATCGAACCAAGCACGTCGTACTTAGCCAAACAGACGTCCATCTCGCGGTCGCGACCTACGGTAAACCGTTCGATATCCTTATCTACCTGCGTATTTTTTTCCCAAAGCTTCATAACTGAATGATGATTTCTCTAAACTCTAAACTCTAAACTCTAAACTCTAAACTCTAAACTCTAAACTCTAAACTCTAAACTCTAAACTCTAAACCCTACCCAAACGGCAACCCCGCAATCACCTCCGAAATCCTGTCGATTGCCTCCTGTAAAGGTTTGGATACCATCGGCTTAATGAATGAATTGAGTTCGGCACGAACAGTCATCTTCATCTTTGTATCTTGTTCGGCTACCTGTTTCAATTGTATCCACATCAACAGCGGAACAGGCGAATTGACGGTCGAAAATTTGATCGTCTTGTTCGGTTCGCGTTCCACAATCCTGAACGTGACAGATCCTACCGGATCAACTGTAAAACTGCACGTATCGGTGTCGAACGCAAAATTTTTAATTTTATCTTCCGGAATACGGTCTTTGATGCGTTCAAGATTGGACATATCGGACAACATGGCAAAAATCCTGTCGTCGTTATGCAGGATAGTCTTCACTTCGCTTGTAAAATCTGTCATCTTTTAACGTATTACTTATTACTTCGGCGACCAGTTGGCCGGGTCCTTACGCCATTCATTCAATATAACCATATCATCATCATAGATGTATTCGATTCTTAGCGCTTCTTCGACGACGGCATTGTAATTGGAAAGCGTGTAAAGCGGTACGTTGGCTTCCTTAAATCGTTGGTCGACAATAGGAAATCCATGCGTAAAGATGGCTACCATTCCCAACACTTTGCATCCGAATGCACGGAGGTCCTGTACGACTTTCAGGCTGCTGCCGCCGGTCGATACGAGGTCTTCGACGACAACTACTTTTGCGTCAAGTCGCAACTCGCCTTCAATCATAGTTTCCAAGCCATGGTCTTTCGGCTTGGCACGAATATACACAAAGGGTAATTCTAGTGCATCGGCAACTAATGCGCCATGTGCAATGGCGCCAGTCGCTACGCCGGCAATGGCTGTGGCTGCTGGAAAATGGGTGGTGACGAGGTTCGTGAGCGCTGTTTTGATGGCAGTCCGAACATCGTGATACGATAACGTTTTCCGGTTGTCGCAATAGATGGGCGACTTCCAGCCCGACGCCCAAGTGAACGGGACGTCGGGCTGCAGCTTGATCGCATTTATCTGCAATAACTTGCTGGCAATTAATCTTTCTACAGTATCCATCGTTTTAAATAATTTCAATTTTAGCATGATGTTTGAGCGCAAAAGTAGCGAATAAAAATGAGAAAAATAATTTTTTTGTATCTTTTGTCACGAATTTTTGAAAATTAAATAAACATTATCGTATCTTTACGGCAAAATTAATCATGTAAATTACATACAAATGAAAACTTTGAGATTTATTATCGTTGTAACGTTGGCAGTTGCAGGTCTTGCAAGTTGTAAGACGACAGGTATGAAAGCGCTTAAACAAGGTGATTATTATACGGCATGTGTTCAGGCGATCGACAAACTGCGTTCATCTCCCGACAATAACAAGGCGAAAGATGCGTTGACGCAAGCCTATTCGTTAGCGGTCGACTATACCGAAAAGGAAGCCGAACGCTTGCGGGTAGCCAGGTCGGACAATAGCCGTTATCAGAAAATTTTTGATTTATACGCTTCGATGAACGATATTGCCATGCAGATATCGCGCAGTCCGTCGGCCTTGCGCGTTATTCCCAATGCCAATTATTACAATCAGGAACTCGAATCGGCGCGCGGTCGTGCAGCCGAAGAAAGTTACCAGCTTGCCGTGTCGCACTTTCGTACGGGTAATCGTGCATCGGCCCGACAGGCACACCAGCAGTTCGTGAGAACCCATTCGATCATGCCGGGCTATAAGGACGTCGAAAGTAAGCTGGAAGAGGCCAAATGGATGGCCACCGTAAAGGTCGTACTCGAACAGGCTCCGATTGAAGGCGTTTACAAGTTGAGTGCAGACTTTTTCCAACAAAAGGTTTATGAATATTTTGCCAATAATATACGCAACGAATATATCGCCGTTTTTTCTCCCGAAGAAGTCAAAACGATGCGAATAACCCCCGACCAGAAAATCAGGTTGCGGTTTTTAGACTTCGTTGTAGGACAAACGCGTGAAAGAACCAATACGTATGAAGTGAAAAAGGACAGTGTGAAAACCGGTACTTATAAAGACAATAGAGGCGTAACACATGACGTTTACGGGACGGTAAAAGCCAAAATAACGGAACGTAAGGCTGAGGTTTCGTCGAGCGGCGTGCTGGAGGCGTTCATTATCGACTATAAAACAAACGCCACGCTTTCACAGCAACGATTTCCGGGTACTTATGTGTGGTCGGATTCGTACGCAACTTTTAACGGCGACGAAAAGGCGCTTAGCAAGAAAGAGTTGGATATGTGTAAACGGACGTCGCTGGCCAAACCGCCGCCCCCTCAAGACTTGTTTGTCCTGTTTACAAATCCAATTTATAACAATCTGACACGGTTTATCCAAAACTATTATAAGAATTTTTAAAAAGAGGATGGCGTCGTTGTTGGATTTGAAAAAACGATTATACTATAAAATAAACATGCAATGAAAAATTTTTACGCTGTTCCAGCATCCGTGTTCCTGTTGATAACCTGTTGTTTTTTTAATGCTTGCAATCTGAAGAAAGAGTCGCTGCCCTCCACAGATTTCGCGCCTTATATTACAGCCTGTACGGGAGGGATGATTGGAAAAGGTTCGCCTATTGTGGTTGAACTGTTGGAAGAACTGCCTGAAGAGGTGCGGATGAAGACGACAGGTGAAAAGCTGTTCTCGTTCTCACCGTCTTTGAAGGGAACGACCGAATGGATCAACGGTAACACCGTTGCGTTTATCCCCGAAAATGAAGGGTTGAAGTCGGGTACCGTTTATCAGGCTACTTTTGCGCTGGGAAAAGTGATGAAGGTGAAGCGAAAATTCTCGAAGTTTGAATTTTCGTTCCGCGTGGAAGACCAGTCATTTAAAATTACAGCGAACCCAATAGCCATTGAAGCGGATAATACCGTGACCGTCAATGGTCAGTTTGTTTTCAGCGAGATGAAAAAGACAAACGCCGTTCAAAAAATGACGGAAGCAACATTAGACGGTAAAAAAGTGACGGTAACACTCGAAGAACAAAGTCAGTCGAATACGCATCCGTTTACCATAAAAGGCATTAAGCGAAAAGAGACGGACCAACAGCTGTTGCTTGCCTTAAACGGCGCTTCGGCAGGGGTCGACCGAAAGGAAACGGTCACGGTCGTCATTCCGGCATTAGACCGGTTTCGCTTGTTTGATTATGAGGTGACAAGCGCGCCGGAGTACAGCCTGCGCCTTGCGTTTTCCGACTTGGTGTCGGAATCGCAGAATCTGAAAAGCATGATTACACTGAAAAAAGTTGCAAGCTATACAACACAAGTGCAGGGAAATCAGGTCATCGTCTATTTTACCCCTTTTTCAAACGAATTGAATCTGACGGCGACAATTGATCGAAATTTAAAGAACCGGATGGGTGTTGCCTTGGAAAGCACGGAAGAAATCAACTTTTCACTGGAACCTCCGAAACCGCAGGTCGAGTTGCTTTCAAATGGCACCATCATGCCGGGTACGGACAATATCCTCCTCCCTTTTCGTACGGTAGGGCTTTATGCGGTTGATCTGAAAATCATACGTGTTTTTGAAAGTAACCTGCTGATGTTCCTTCAAGATAATACGATGGCACAAAAATCGTCGTATCAGTTGCGTCGCTCCGGACGTCTCGTTTATAAACAGACCATACGCCTCGATACCGATCCGACGAGGGATATTGCAGTCTGGGAGAATTATTCCTTGAACCTGAGCGGATTAGTCAAACAGGAGCCCGGCGCCATGTACCGTGTCGTATTTTCGTTTAAGCAAGCATACGCATCGTATGGATGCGAGGACGAAGACGAGAAAGAACAGGCCCTTCTTCAGGCTGTTGACCTGACGGGTATGCTTGTACCCGAAAATGCCGTCACGGAAGAAGATGGATTTTGGGATACGCCGGAAGCATATTTTTATGACAGTTATGATATGAATATTGACTGGAACGAATATAATTGGTCGGAACGGGATAATCCATGCGATCCGACTTATTATATGCAATCCGACCGTAAAGCTTCTACCAATGTGTTTGTGTCGAACTTGGGCATGATAGCGAAAAGCAATGCAAACAATACGGTCTGGGCTGCCGTATCCAATCTGTTGGATACCAAAGCGGTACAAGGTGCAAAAGTGACCGCCTACAATTTTCAACTGCAGCCCTTGGGAAGTAGTACCACCGACGAAAATGGCTTCACGGTGTTGTCGTTGAAAAGCAAACCGTTCATTCTTGTCGCAGAATCGGGCGAACAAAAGACATACGTTCGCATGGCTGATGGCGATGAGAACATGCTAAGCCGGTTTGACGTCGGCGGCGTTCAATTGAAAAAAGGACTGAAAGGGTATATCTACGGCGAACGTGGCGTATGGCGTCCGGGCGATACACTACACGTGGCTTTCATGCTGGAAGACCGCGAAAAACAAATCCCCGCCAATCACCCGGTCTCGTTCGAGGTCTATAACCCGCAGGGACAGTTTTACAAAAAAATGATGTCGAGTAGCGGTTTGAACGGGCTATATTCGTTTAAATTACAGACGCAGGCCGACGACCCCACCGGACTGTGGAACGCTTACGTCAAGGTGGGAGGTGCCACTTTTCATAAAAGTTTGCGTATCGAAACGGTCAAGCCCAACCGGATGAAAATAAACCTCGACTTGCCCAATGTCATCGAAGCCTCAAAAGGTACAGCCCGGATAGGTATTCATGCACAGTGGCTGACCGGTGCCGTAGCACGAAACCCGGACGCAAAAATGGAACTTGTACTAAACAAAACATCCGCTCCTTTCAAAGGGTACGAAAAGTTCCTGTTTAACAGTCCTATATCAACGTTTTCATCCGATAAAACGGAAGTCTTCGAAGGAAAACTGAATGAAAGCGGCGACGTAACCTTCGACATGCAGATACCTTCGGCCGAAAATGCGCCCGGCATGTTGAACGCAAATATTACCTGCCGCGTGTTTGAACCGGGCGGGGATGCAAGCATCTTCTCGCAGTCGGTGCCGTTTTCGCCTTATCCGGTGTATGTCGGGATTAATTTCAACAAGCCGACCGACCAACACTATCTGAATGTCGACGAAGACTGCCTGTTTGATGTCGTGACGCTTGGAGCCGACGGGAAGCCCGTCAGCCGCAATAATCTGGAATATATGATTTATCGCATCGGATGGAGCTGGTGGTGGGAACAATCGAACGATTCGTACGATTTTGCATCCTATATCAATAATTCGAGTTATATCCCCGTGTTTACGGGAGGAATCAGCACGGTCAACGGAAAAGGACAGATCAAGTTCAGGCTGAATTATCCCGATTGGGGACGTTTCTTAGTGTATGTGAAAGATGTGTCGGGCGGCCATGCAACGGGTGGAGCAGTGTTGGTCGACTGGCCGTCGTGGCGCGGTCGCTCAAACAGGGACGACCCCAGCGGTATAAAAATGCTTACTTTTTCGCTTGATAAAAACGATTATCAGGTAGGTGAAGAGGCGCTTGTCACGATCCCTTCCGTTGCTGCGGAAGGGCGTGCGCTTGTCGCACTTGAAAATGGCTCCGAAGTGCTGCATCGCGAATGGGTCAATCTAAGTAAAGGTGGCGAGACAAAGTATACTTTTAAGATTACAGAAAAAATGGCTCCTAACATCTATCTGCATATCTCACTCCTTCAGCCGCATGCCGCAACTGCCGACCTGCCCATACGCCTGTATGGCGTTATGCCGGTCTTTGTCACGAACAAAGCATCCGTCCTTACACCTGTCATAACCATGCAGGATGTGTTGAGACCCGAAACCGAATTTGAGGTAAAGGTGAAAGAGCAAAACGGCAAACCAATGACCTATACGCTTGCCATTGTCGACGACGGTTTACTTGACCTCACCAACTTTAAGACACCGAATCCGTGGAATGAGTTTTATGCACGCGAGGCGCTGGGTATCAGGACATGGGACATGTTCGATTATGTGATGGGCGCTTATGCCGGGAAGTTTGGCACGCTGCTTGGTATAGGCGGCGACGGGGAATTGAACCGTTCGTCGAACAAGGCAAACCGTTTCAAACCAGTCGTCATGCACGTCGGCCCCATTTCGCTGAGCGCGCGCGCCGAAGAGAAACATACCCTGCGCCTGCCTCCGTATGTTGGCTCGGTACGCGTCATGGTGGTGGCCGGTCAAAATGGCGCGTACGGCAACGCAGACAAGACAGTGAGCGTTCGCGCACCGTTGATGCTGCTTTCATCCCTGCCGCGCGTGTTGAGTACAAGCGAAAAAATCGCATTGCCTGTAAACGTTTTTGCAATGGAAGACAATGTGAAGAATGTAACGGTAAAAGTTGAAACGACAGGCAAACTGAAAGCGACCGGTGGCAACAGCAAGGCAGTCACCTTCTCTGCTCCAGGCGACGAAGTGATATATTTCGATATGCAGACCGGCGCAGAAACAGGTAAGGAAACCGTCACGGTCACTGCTACCGGAGGCGGCCATACATCTAAGGAAACGATAGAAATTGACGTCCGCAATCCGAACCCGCCCGTGATACAGTACGCAAGCAAACTACTCGAAAAAGGACAGTCGGTAGCGTTCGATTATGCGCTCGACGAGGTGTTTGAAGGCAATTGGGTGAAGGTAGAGATGTCGCGCATACCGACTGTCGACCTGAGTCGCCGCTATGACTACCTGTACGACTATCAGCATTACTGTACGGAGCAATTGACGTCGCGCGCTTTACCCCTGCTGTTCCTGCAGGATTTTAAAGAATTGGAAGCAAAAGAAGCCGAAGTGGCTAAAAAGAACATCACCGAAGCCATCAACAGTCTGTACAGAAGGCAGTTGTCGAACGGTGGATTTTGCTATTGGGAAGGTCAGAGCTTTGTGAACGAATGGATTACATCGTATGCCGGCAGTTTTCTCGTGATGGCAAAAGAGCGTGGTTATCAGGTGAATACCGACGTTATGAACAAATGGATCGCCTTCCAGCGCGGCATGGCACAGAACTGGCGGGCGAGCGACAAGGCAAACAACCGTTATTCCTACCAGCAATCCGACTTCCAGCAAGCCTACTGCCTTTATTCGCTCGCGCTGGCAGGTTCGCCCGACTTGGCAGCCATGAACAGGCTAAAGGAAGTAGGCAACTTATCGCTGCAAGCACGGTGGCGGTTAGCTGCCGCTTATGCCTTAAGCGGAAAATTAGACGCAGCCAACGAGCTTATTTTCAATGCGTCTACACTTATTACCGCTTATTCGTCAAATAATCCGACGTATGGATCTTCCTACCGCGACGAGGCGATGATCCTCGAAGTGTTGGTGTTGATGGGAAAGCATGAAGAAGCCTTCAAGCAAGCGCAAAAAGTGTCTGCAAACTTGTCGGGCGAACGCTATTTCAATACCCAAAGCACGGCTTATGCCATGGTAGCCATGGGACAATATGCGGCGAAATCGGCTGGGAAATTTGATTTTGACTGGTATGTAAACGACCGGAAACAAAACAAGGTAGACCCCAAAAAAGCAGTATACCAACAACAGCTCCCGACCAACCCGTCATCCGGAAAAGTGAAGGTCGAAAACAAAAGCGACGGCAACCTGTATTTCAGTCTGGCTACGAAGACCCGCCCGATCGTCGACCAACTGCCCGCCGAAGCTGAAGGTTTGAAATTGGAGGTCAACTATTCCGACATGAACGGGGCGCTGATTGATGTAACTGACTTGCAGCAGGGAACCGACTTCTTTGCTGTTGTAAAAGTGTCGAACATAAGTGGAAGAACGCATTTTACCGATGTGGCGCTGACCCATATTATTCCGTCAGGATGGGAAATATACAATGAGCGCATGGTGGCGGCAAGTACATCGGAGGACGAGAATCAGGTCGCAAAAAAGGAAACATTTAACTATCAGGATATTCGCGACGATCGTGTGCTGACCTATTTCGACCTGCCTGTAAACGGATCGAAAGTGATAAAAGTTCGCTTACAGGCATCGTATAAAGGCGAATTTGTGTTGCCGGCCATCTTGTGCGAGGCGATGTACGACACTTCGGCGCGTGCACGAACCGCCGCCGGACGAGCGAATGTAAAATGATAAAACGACGTAACGGATAAAAAAATATGCAAGTAAGTTTTTCCATTTGATTTTTATTTTCAAAAGAAAATGCTTTACTTTGCACCTGTTTTTATTTAAAAGATTTAGTGTTTATGAAATTAGTTTACAAAGGAAAAACAAAAGATGTGTACGAATATGCCGACGGCAATTATTTGTTACAGTTCAAGGATGACGTCACGGGTACTGACGGCCAGTTTGATCCCGGTGCAAACACGGTAGGGCTTACGATTGAGGGAGTAAGCAAAATCTGCGTTCGCCTTACCGAGTTTTTTTTCAAAAAAATTGAAGCGGCAGGCATCCCAACACATTATGTGTCGTCGGATGTTGAAAAAGCACAAATGATTGTACGACCCGCTACCATCTTCGGCAAAGGTTTGGAGGTTATTTGCCGTCTCAAAGCGGTCGGGAGTTTTTTAAGACGCTTCGGCGATTATTGCACGGAAGGACAAGATTTGGATTTCCTTGTTGAAACAACTTTAAAAGACGACGAACGCGGCGACCCGCCAATTACAAAAGATCAGCTTGATATGCTTGGTATCTTATCAGGTGAGGAATATGAAATATTAAAAGATTTGACAAAAAAAATCACAGGCATTATCAATGATGAATTGACGGCAAAAGGTGCACAATTGTACGATATGAAATTGGAATTTGGCCGCGTTAACGGTAAAATAACGCTTATCGACGAGATTTCAGGCGGATGTATGCGCGTCTACAAGGATGGCAAGTATGTCGACCCGCTGGAACTCCCTTCGATGTTATTCTAAAAAAAGCATCTCGGCCAGCGTATACCCAAAAAAGGTTTTTTAGTTAGTTGTTGCATGACGGAACTTATCCTTAAAATCAAACAACAGCCTGGAAGGATTATCCGTTGGACGGTCGTGCTTTTACTTGTCTCCTACTTTTTTTGTCTGCCGCGTAAACTCTTCGACGATACCTGTTCGACAGTCGTGACCGACCGTTACGGAGCGATGCTTGGGGCACGTATTGCTGCGGATGGACAATGGCGCTTTCCGCCGGTTGATACGGTTCCCGAAAAATTCCGCCGCTGTGTCATTCTCTTTGAAGACAAGTATTTTGAATACCATTTCGGCATCAATCCGCTGTCCGTCGCACGGGCTTTCATTCAGAATGTCAAGACGCGGCATATCGTGAGCGGTGGAAGCACGCTTACGATGCAGACGATACGGTTATCGCGGGGCAAAAAGCGTACGGTTTGGGAGAAAGTGAAAGAAATGATCTTGGCCACACGCCTCGAATGTCGTTACACGAAAGCGGAGATATTGGCAATTTACGCTTCTCACGCTCCCTTCGGCGGAAATGTCATAGGGGTTGACGCTGCCGCATGGCGTTATTTCGGACATCCCGCTGACGAACTTTCATGGGCGGAAGCAGCGTTGCTGGCCGTGCTTCCGAACGCGCCGTCGATGATACATTTGGCCCGAAACCGCCTGGCGCTACAACAAAAACGCGACAGACTTCTCGGACTACTGCACGAAAAAGGGATAATAAATGCGATCGATTATGACCTTGCCATCAGCGAAGGTATCCCTGCGGAGCCTTTGCCGTTGCCACAAACGGCGCCCCATCTAGTTTCTTTTTTTTACAGGCAGAACGAGGGACGGCATACCGTTTCGTCTATCGACAGAAACGTTCAGGTTCAGGTAGAATCGATTCTTGAACGCTGGCATGCGACTTTTGTCAGAAGCGACATTCGCAATATGGCGGCGATTGTTATTGATGTTCAAACAAACGAAGTGCTGGCCTATTGCGGAAATGTAGGGTTCGATAGTTCAAAATCATCGAATCAGGTGGATATCATACGTGCACCGCGCAGTACGGGAAGTATTCTGAAACCGTTTCTCTACTATGTCGCATTGCAGGATGGCGAGATATTGCCGAACACGCTTTTCCCGGATATCCCGCTGAACGTCAGTGGTTTTTCTCCCCAAAACTTCAATATGCAATATGATGGCGCCGTTCCCGCTTCGAGGGTGATTTCGCGCTCGTTGAATGTGCCGTCTGTTTACCTGTTACGGGAATATAGTGTTCCGAAATTTTACGACTTCCTGAAAAAGGCTGGGATGACGACGCTGACCAAACCGTCATCGCATTATGGACTATCGCTCATTCTGGGAGGAGCCGAAGCGTCGCTATGGGATGTGTCGTTCATGTATTCGGATATGGCGCGCGCACTTCAAAATATGGAACGGATACCCGGCCAGGTCGTGCCTGCCGATAAGGGACGGCACAGCGTTGTCGGGCCGTCTGACGGCGTCAATCCTGAAATCCTGCCGCGCGTATTCTCACCGGGCGGCGTCTGGCAGGTCTTTGATGCAATCAAGGAAGTGAACCGGCCTGAAGAAATAGACTGGCGCATCATCCCTTCGATGCAGAGGATTGCCTGGAAGACAGGCACCAGTTACGGTTTTCGCGACGCTTGGGCTATCGGCGTCACACGTCGGTTTGTGGTAGGTGTATGGATTGGCAACGCCAACGGCGAAGGCAAGCCCGAACTTGTTGGCGCGCGAACGGCCGGCCCGGTCATGTTTGATCTGTTTAATATTTTGCCTTCTGCGTCCTGGTTCAACTGCCCCGAAAGTGAATTTGTTGAAGCGATGGTGTGCCGACTGTCGGGCCACCTGAAAGGCCGTTATTGCGAAACTGCCGATACGGTACTGATTCTGCCAAACGGCCTGCAGACAGCGGCTTGCCCGTTTCACGTCCCTGTAAACCTGACGCCGGATGGTCGTTATCGGGTATATGAAGAATGTCTGGAAACAGGGCAACCGGCAGTTCGGCAAAACCAGTTCGTCCTGCCCCCCGTCTGGGAATGGTATTACAAGCAACATCATCCGGAATACAAGTCGCTGCCGCCATTCCTGCCCGGCTGCGGCGAAGACACGCACGTGCCGATGGCTTTCATCTATCCACAGCGTAATGCAAATGTCTATTTACCTAAGCAATTGGATGGTAGCGACGGTGATATTACGTTCGAATTGGCGCACAGCAACAACAACACGACCGTATTCTGGCATATCGATTCCGATTATTTGGGTGCAACGCACGATATTCATAAATACACTTTCCGTCCACCTCACGGTAAACACAGCATCACGGTAGTTGACAACGAGGGAAACACGCTTTCGATTGGTATTACTATCGAATGAAGATCAGCAAGTGCCAAAGTGAAGAAGTTGGCACTCATTCACTTCAATATTCCGATTTTCTTCAACCTTTCAATCTTATCCTGCGACAACTTGCCATTGACGTATAACTTAACGCACTTTTGCCGCCATTGCTGCAAAGAGGCTCGTTCACCCTTTTCCCATTGGCTGAATTTATGGTTCCACCAGGCATTACTTAAGTTGCCCTGGCTTTTACTTTTTTCAACTATTTTGGGTTTGGGAGTTTTTTTTTTTGCTTCGAAAGGGAAATCTATTTCGATTAATTTTTCAATTTTGGCGTCGCTCAATTCACCTGAAGTATATTGTTTGCGGTTTAGGGCTACCCAAGTGTATAGGGCATTGCTTTTCTCGCCAGCTTTGTATTTTTCATAATTTCTGTCCCATGCTTCGCCTTTGATTCCTCTTTTGGGATAAGGGGGAGGAGAATCCGGAGACTGGGGTGTTGGCTCAGCTTCCGGTTCAGGTTGCGGAGCAGATTCCTGCGTTTCAACCTGGTCGGCTTGTTTTTTGTTTTTACTTCCCGGTTTTCTTCCCGGCCTTTTTTTTGTCGTTGGTGTTGATTCCGGTTGCGACTTTGATTTTGGCCCCGGTTTTAGTTTTGATTCCGGTTCCGGTTCCGGTTCAAGTTCCGGTACTGGTTCTAGTACTGGTTCTTCTAGTACTGGTTCCAGTACTGGTTCTGGCTCCGGTTCTGGTTCCGGTGTTGGCGCTGCAACTTCCAAAACTGGTATAATCGTCTGGGGTACAACGTTTTTAACATCTCGAACACTTTGAATTCTTTTAAATTCTATTTCCTGATTTTCCCATTTTCCTGGAACTGCACTTTCGGATTCATCATCTTTACTCAACTCAAATTCAAATTGAGTGATAGAAAATTTACAGTTTCTTTTAACCATGCGATCAACGTTTATTCGATAGCATGGAGAAATGGAATTTTCAATGACTGCAGAAATGGTTCCGTAAAACCACCAATCACCGCTGTCATATTTTACTTTTTGGCCAACC
>Ga0082212_10001317_pt1 | contig 36574 bp, 25 predicted proteins | sample TergutNt197P3_FD_71548 | JGI IMG/M metagenome (GOLD analysis project Ga0082212, IMG submission 71548) | Neocapritermes taracua P3 segment gut microbial communities from Petit-Saut dam, French Guiana - Nt197 P3 | ecosystem: Host-associated > Arthropoda: Insects > Digestive system > Gut ...
AAAACTTTGGCTCTGCCCTTTTAAATATTGAAAAACCTGCCAGATATACCGGAGGTGAATATGGGATATATGCCAAAGAGGGAATTCTGCGAACGGCCATAGTTTTTCCCGACCTCTATGAATTAGGTATGTCAAATCAGGCTTTCAGGATCATTTATAATGGCTTGAACCAACTGGAAGATATTTCCTGCGACAGAGCCTTTGCTCCTGCTCCGGATTTTGAAAAACTCCTTATGGAAACAGGATTTCCCCTTTATGGTCTGGACACCGGTATAGCACTTGCTGACACAGACCTTCTTCTTTTTACCCTTGGTTACGAATTGGGAATAACCGGTATCCTTTCTGTGCTGGATTGTTCCCGTATTGCTCTTCGTTCTGCAGAACGGAACCCCAGTGACCCAATTGTGATTATGGGTGGGCCTTGTGTTTCCAACCCTTTGCCATACAGTCTTTTTATCGATGCTTTTTGGATTGGAGAAGCGGAAGCCGGCTTTTTTGATCTTGCCAAAGAACTTCTGGTTTTAAAAAAACAAGGAGCAACACGTTCCGATATGCTCGATAAAATAATTGCTCACCCCCACATCTGGGCGCCGGGAAAAAACAGCGTAAAACGGGCTATACAGGCAGAGTTTGGCAGTATAAAACAGAAAGCCGCAGTTTTTCCAATTTCAAGTATCAGGACGGTACAGCATCACGGTGCGGTGGAAATTATGAGAGGGTGCCCCAATGGCTGCCGTTTTTGCCATGCAGGTATGTGGTATCGTCCCATGCGGCAAAAATCTGCAGATTTAATAATGGAAGAGGCAGAATCGTTTATAAAAATTGGCGGTTACAGAGAAATCAGTCTTTCTTCCCTTTCGACAGGTGATTATTGCCATGTTGACAGTTTAATTACCGCTCTTAATACCCGTTACGGCAGACAGCATATTTCTTTCCAGCTTCCTTCCTTGCGCGTATCCGGTTTTTCCCTTCCTCTTTTGGCAAAAGTTTCAGAAGTCAGGAAAAGCGGCCTTACCTTTGCCGTAGAAACCCCAGTAGAAGCCGATCAGTTTTCCATTAATAAACAAGTTACCCTAAACGAAGTTATTTCCATTATCAACGAAGCGAAAAAAAACGGCTGGCGGGGAATTAAATTTTATTTTATGGTTGGATTACCTCTCCGGCTTATGGAAGAGAACACCGAAGAAGCTCTTATTGCAGACTTTATACATGAAGCCGGAAAAGCAACAGGTTGTCATTTCCATTTAAATCTTGGTACTTTTGTCCCTAAGCCCCATACTCCTTATCAATGGGCTTCTCAACTCGATGAAGATACAGCATGGTCAAAGTTTCACTATTTACAGGATGTGTTAAAACCCAAAGGCCACAAAGTCAGTGTTCACAATCCCTTTATGAGCCTTCTTGAAGGTATTTTTTCCCGAGGTACAGAAATTTCAGGAACAATTGCCGAAACTGCTTACAAACAAGGCTGTCGTCTTGATGCATGGTCTGATTACTTTCATTCAGCTATTTGGAGAAAAACTCTCAACGAAAATGTAGTTTTTGTTAATTCAATAATTGGTGAAAAAGATAAGTCAAACTATCTTCCATGGTCTTTTGTGAAAAGCGGAGTAGGGGAATCCTACTTAAATATCGAACATCAACAATCAATCGAGCAGTCTATCACTTTACCCTGTACAGAAAATTGCACACATCACTGCGGAATATGCTCTGTTGACGAGCGCATTGTTAAAAATAGTATACACAACAAAGCGCTATTCGACGAATGTTCTTTAAATAATGAATCTAAAAATATTTCTGAGGTGGAATTATCACAACATAAACCTGATGGGGATACATTCAGAATGCTTTTTTCTTTCTCAAAAAAAGGAACTGCTGTTTTTGTACCTCATTTAGGCTTGATTGAAGTTTTTTCTTCTGCATTGATTCGTTCCGGCCTTAATGCATTGTATACAAAAGGATTCAACCCGTTGTTAAAAATTGGATTTGCATCTCCAGCCCCTGTAGGCCTTGAATGTTCTGGTGAAATTGCTTGCATTGATATGTCTTGTGTATCTGAAAAAAAACAATTTATTTTAAAATTAAACGAATCATTGCCTGTTGGCTTTACTGTTACAGAAGCTGAATTATTTATTATTCCGGGAGGTGCAAAAAAATATTCTCCTGCAGCAATATTATGGGGATTTTGTTACGGTGATGATACAATCATTCCATTTAAGGAAGAAAAATCATATCGTCGTTCAATGTCTTCTGAAGCCAATTTTTTTAGCATTGTACGCAGAGGAATGCTGGCAAAAAACCCTGCAACAGCTGAAGTTGAAGATTATTTTAAGCTTTATCGAAAATTGTACCCAAGCCATAGCCAATGATCGAACCCATCGTATATTAAAAAATAATCATGTTACGTAATATTGGTAGACAGAATATACATTATCAATAGTAAAATATATGGTATGAGAAATAATTCGCTTTAATCGGGCAGAATGAATATCCCTATATGTTTAGGACGGGAAAAAAGCGGAGAATAGTTTTCATCAATTCCGGTTGCAACAATATACATGGAAACATATGCATATGATGTGCCAGAATAAGAATCTTGCACGTCAATGTTGACAGTATTTGAGCCGGAGTTTGGAAGTTCAGCTGCATTTATAAACAAACGATCAGGCTGAGAAGTAAAATTACCGGCCCGGAATAAATCATACTTATTACTAGTTGTATCTGTTAAGAAAGGCGGCTTTTCGGTAAAATCAAGATATATTATTCCCTGTGAATTAAGAACCTGGTAGAGTTGTTTTTCTACATTAAGGTTATCTCTTAAACAAAGTGAGTAATATTTTCGGTTTCTAAAAACAGAATCTATCGAAACCGAAGATATATTATCGTCAATGGTAAGAGGTGAAAAAGCGCTGTAATCATTGGCAAGTGCAGGATTAATATTATTAAGCTGAGGACCTTCAATAATTCCTGATGAAAGAGTACCGCTTAAATAAATACGGTAATAAATTGTATAATTTCTGAAATACTGGGTCGCTGATTGACCAGGCAGTACAATTTCCGCCCATGTCAATGTAGCTCTAACAATTTCAACCGGATTTAAATAAACATAGGTTTCAAGCCCGCAGGAAATACATAAAACACATATTAAAAATACAATCAACAACCCCGCCCTGAAGGGCGAGGTATCAGACCCCTCAGCACGAATTAAAAACCTGCTAGTTGTTTTCAAGTACAATTAACCTGTTGTGGGCAAGATTAGCCCAAGGTGATTCGGGACTTTTTTCTATAAGCTCGGTGTATGCTTCCCTTGCTTTATCTTTTTCATTGCGTTCATCATGGATCCTTCCAATATTAAAGCGGGCTCTTGCAGCGGCAGGAAAAACCCCCGGATAATCCAGACTTTCTTTAAAATAGCCGATAGCTCCATCAAGGTTCCCCTGCTCTTCAGCAGCAACCGCAGCATTAAACAAAGAAACGGGGAAAAGATATATTTTAGGGGCTATCCTGGCTGATTTAACCCAGGATTCTTCTGCCTTATTCCATTCGGAACGGGAAAAATAAATATCCGCCGCAAGGGAATAAGCCCGTGCTGCGGCATAGCCAAATGTAGAGGGGGCAAAGGCATTTAATTCTTCCAAAAGAACATCTGTTTCCGCGGAATCTGCACTTCCATAGGTTACACCCTGTTCATTCATACGCCGTTCAAAAACTTCCACTTTGGCTATTGCCTTCTTTTCCAATGTACTGCGAACGGTAAAAAAAGCTACCGAAAAAGCAATACCTGCAGCAATAACTATGATCAGGGCAAGAAGTACTTTACGGTATTTTTGAATAAAAATGGTGATTTTGTCTCCTATACTCGCCTGTTCGATTTTGGTTTTTCCCATGCTTAATGCTCCTTGATGGACAATTCTTTGATTAATCTGGAAAGATAGGTTCGCTGGATATCCAAAACTTTTGCAGCTTCGGTCTGATTCCAGTTGTTTTCTTCCAATACTTTTTGTATAAAATGCACTTTAAAACTATTTACCGCATTTTTCAGGTTACGGCTACCCTCCCCATTCCCTTCAACCATTGCCGAAGCTGTCCGCATAAACAAATCGTTTTTTTGGATAATATTTCCCTTACCAATAACACATGCCCTTTCAATGGCATTCTCCAATTCACGGACATTTCCCGGCCAGGCATAAGAAAGCATAAATTCCATTGCTTCAGCCGAAAAACCGTTAAATTGTTTTTTTGTCTCTTCCTGGTATTTTTTCAGAAAATATTGAGCAAGTTCGGGAACATCTTCTGATCGTTGCCGTAACGGAGGAATATAAATAGGCAGTACGTTTATCCGGTAGTAGAGATCACTGCGAAACTCCCCTTTCTCTACCATTGCTTCAATATCACGGTTTGTAGCTGCCAAAACACGTACATCAACAGACTGGGAAACATCGGAACCGACCTTTTCGAAGCTCTTTTCCTGAAGTACCCTAAGGAGTTTTGCCTGAAGAGAAAGAGGCATATCTCCGATTTCATCAAGGAATACCGTTCCTCCATTTGCAAATTCAAAACGACCCGGACGGTTTTGAATTGCGCTGGTAAAAGCTCCTTTAACATGGCCAAAGAGTTCGCTTTCCAAAAGATTTTCCGGCAAGGCCGCACAGTTAATTCTTACAAAGGGTTCTGCACTGCGGGCACTTAAGAAATGAATCCGTTCTGCAAAAAGCTCCTTTCCTACACCGCTTTCACCAAGAATTAATACCGAAGAATCGGTCTGTGCTACCCGCTGGATGATATCAAGTTTTTCCAGAATTAACGGACTTTTTGCAACAAGTGTATGATATCCTTTTTTGCGGAAAAGTTCTTCCTGCAGCTGATTGATTTCACCAGTTACCTTTTGAAAATTTTGGGCATTTCTTACCGCCAAAGCAGCCATATTGGCAAAAATTTCAAGCCATTCAAGATCTTCCTGACAAAAATTACTATTACCCTTTTTGTTTAGCATTTCTATAACGCCGATACATTCATCCTGTATACGCATAGGGGCAGCTATTATTGTTTTAAACGAATAACCGGTTATGTTTTGGATTTTATTTGAATGTCGTTCATCGTTTTCTGCATCGTTTACAATAAGCGATTTATTATGAACTGCCACCCAACCGGCAAACCCTTCATTTAATTCAACGGTATACTTTGCGGCTTCTGTTTTTTTTGATCCAGTAGTTGTCTCAAAATGTAATTTCCGCGTTTCCTTGTCAATTAGCATAAGGCTGGATGCTTCGCCTTTACAAAATTTTTTTGCCGCATCAAGTATCTGGGATAACAAGGAATGGAGATCGGTATTATTTGAATTAATCAGGGAATTTATTTCTATAAGAGTATTAAATTTTTTGGCATCAATTTTTGACAGCATATAATGCGGTTTGGTCTGACCACTTGAGCTTTGTTAAAATAGCTACGTGGTCAGCCCCTCCTATTAAGAAGCAACACCGGATCCATTATCAGGTTTAGACAGATTTTTCTCTGCAGCTGCTGTTCCTTCCCCCTTCTGATCCGTTCCAGCTTCCTTGCCGGTTACAGCATCCTTACCTGCTTCTGCTTCCCTGAAAGCATCGGCTTCCTTGAAGGTATCAGCATCTTTCTCAATTATGATATCCTTGCCAGTTTCAGATTCCCTGCCGGCATTAGCATCATTGGCAGTCCCCTTGGATTTTAAAATATCTCCCAGGGTAAATGTGGAATCACCGGATTTTTCTTCCGCCATGTAGCGGGAAATCTCATCCCGCTGTACTTTTTTTCTGTAATCACGGATGGAAAAAGAAGCTTTTTGCTTTTCCGGCTGTAGTTCCAGCACTACTGCGGTTATTTTATCCCCGGTATGGTAACGTTTTAAGGCATCTTCGGGACTTTCTTCCCGATTTTCGCTCAGATTGGATTTATGGATAAGCCCTTCTATACCGCCGGGTACTTTTACAAATACACCAAAATCAGTCACAGAGGATACTTCTCCATCTACCTGGGAGCCTGGTTTGTAAGCTGCGGCAAAATTTCGCCAGGGATCTTCGGTAAGCTGTTTTATCCCTAGTTTAATGTTCCGGTTATTGCGATCTATGGCAATTACCATTACTTCCAGTTCCCGGCCGACAGAAAGTTCACTGCCGGGATGTTTAATTTTTTTTGTCCAGGAAATGTCATCACCATGAAGAAAGCCGTCGATACCTTCTTCCAATTCAATGAAAGCTCCTGCATTGGTTATTTTCACAACATTACGGGTAAGCCTTGTTCCTACAGGATATTTTTCCTGAATGGTTGCCCAGGGATTTTCATTGACTTGTTTAAGCCCAAGTGAAACCCGACCCGCCTGAAGGTCATAACCGAGTATCATACATTCTACTTGATCCCCAATGGAAAGGAGTTCACCCGGAGACTGGATCTTCTTTACCCATGAAAATTCCGAGATATGGGCCAGACCTTCAATTCCCTCTTCCAGTTCAATAAAAGCGCCAAATTCGGCAAGCTTTGTTACCCTGCCTTTTACAACGCTGTTAATCTGGTATTTATCTTCAAAGTGAACCCATGGATCATCAGTAAAATGCTTGAGCGAAAGATTTATTCGTTTTTCCTCAGGATCAATACGGATAACTTTGACCTTTATTTCCTGACCTTTTTTTACAAAATCCTTGGGTCTGGTAACATGGCCCCAGCTCATGTCGTTTATATGAAGCAGGCCGTCAAACCCTCCCAGATCTATAAAAGCGCCAAATGAAGTAAAGCTTTTGACAACTCCGTTAATTTCGGAGCCGATAGAGGTATTTTCAAAAAAATCCTTTTGTTTTTGGCTAACCTCTTCTTCCATGCATTTGCGGCGATTTACAACAATATTAACTTTACCGTCGGAATAAATTCGTTCAACAAGCATTTTGGCCTTCAGGCCAATGAGATTTTCCGGTTTTTCCACCTTTTGAGTGGAAGATTGGCTTATGGGTAAAAAAGCATGTACCTGGGCGCCCAGATTTACATCAAAGCCTCCTTTAACCTGCTTTTCTATAATTCCTTCAACCGGAGTATGATCCTGAAACGCCTGACGAAGATTCTTCCAAAAGAGTTTTACATCTGCCTTCTGCTTGGAAACAATTACTTCACCGTGTTTGTTTTCCTTACTGACAAGTATTACCGAAACTGTATCTCCAATTTCCGGAATATCGGAAAATTCAGAAATAGGTATCTTTCCCTCAGACTTGTATCCAACGTCAATAAAGACCTGTTCTTGCGTAACCTGAATAACACGGCCGTCTATCAACTGGCCTTCTTCAAGTTGTTCAAGTGATTTTAAATATTCTTCCTGTAATTGTGATTGAACATCACCGGAATTAGTGTCCGTATCCACTTCCATCTGTTTCATCCTTAACTGTATTCTCTCTAGTAATGTGTCATAAACTTGATTTAAGGTCAAGCCCGATGTGTCAAGGTAAATAACTCCTTCACCAATATAGAGACTTCCTTCAGTTTTGTTTCTGTCTATAGAATCGCGTTCGGCGATGGTTTTTTCTATATCTTCCAAACCGAGCCTGGAAACTCCCTGTTCATAACGCCGTTTTGCCCTTTCCTCTATAGATGCATCCAGATAAAAACGACATTCGGCATTGGGGAATACTACTGTGGTCATATCCCTTCCCTCCACCGCTGCATTAATACCAGCAGCAATTTTACGGACAAGATCATTTACTACATGACGAACAGGAACTATTGCAGAAACCAGTGAAACATGCTTGTCAACTTCATCATTATGAAGAAGATCCTCTATCATTTCCTCCTCTAAATACAATTTTCCTTCCTTGTATTCAAGAGAGGCGGTTTTGGCATATTTATGTACCTTTTCGCAATCAGCAGAGGCTATACCTGTCCTAAGACAGCCCAATGTAATTGCCCGGTAAAGATTTCCGGAATTGATATAGGTAAATGGTTTTTTATCTTTACCCTGTAATTTTTCCGTTAACATCATTGCAATGGTACTCTTGCCGGTGCCGGCGGGACCATCAATTGCAATTACCATGTGTTACTCCTTCCCAGCCATTAGTCTATTTTGCAGCCTTTTAGCCTCTATGCCAAAACGGCGATTTCCCCTGCTGAAAGCGGCCTGCATTGCCCTTCCGGTAAATCTCCCACAACCACAGCTCCTATGCGAATACGACGAAGCAGAGAGGGATGTAAGTGAAAATAAGAAAAAACTTTTCGAATCTCCCGGTTTTTCCCTTCAATTAAAACAATACGAAGGCTTTTACGTCCAAGACGTACGATGTGTAAAGCCTTGTATTGTACACCCTCAATAGTTACTCCTGAAAGAAATTCTTCTACCACAACATCAGGAATGGCTCCTGTAGATTCAACAAGATATTCTTTTTCAATTCTCGAACTTGGATGGCTGAGTTTTGCCGCAAAATTTCCGTCATTGGTGAAAAAAATCAATCCTGAAGAAAGATAATCCAGACGTCCTACATTGTAAAGCCGCTCAATAATTGTTTTTGGCAAAAGCTCCAGCGCAAGAGGCCGCCCTTGCGGGTCATGTGAACTGCATAAAAAACCCGGAGGCTTATTTAACGCCAAATAATGAAAATGTTTTTCCAGCAATATTTTTTTTCCATCCAGGTGAACTATATCTCCCTCTTGTACTTTGGTTCCCAAAACAGAAACAGAAAAACCATTAATTGTTACTCTCCCAGCCTGAATAATTTCTTCAGATGCCCGCCGGGATGCAATACCGGCATGTGCCAGATAAACCTGAAGTCTTAAGGGAAAGACAGCACTATTTCTTATTTCAGCTTTCAAGTTCAAAACGGGCAGCCTCACTTTCGTTGAGTTTCGGCAAATCGGCAATGCTTTCCAGCCTGAAGAAACGGAGAAATTCTCTGGTAGTACCGTACTGAGTCGGTTTACCCGGTACATCTTTTTTTCCAACTTCCCTGATAAAGGATTTTTCCAAAAGGAGCCGCATTACCGAGTCTACAGCCTGAACTCCCCGCATTGACTCGATTTCGCTTCGGGTAACCGGTTGTTTATATGCAATAATCGACAGCGTTTCCAGAGTAGCTCTGGAAAACCGGATTTCATTTTTTTTGCCATAATACGGTTTAAGTGTATTCCAGTATTCCAGTTTGGCTGACAGCATGATTCCACCGCCTATGCGGGAAAGTTCTACTCCTGAATCTTCTCTATTATACTTTTCTTCCAGCTTTTCCACTGCCTTTTTTACCACATCCCTGGAAAGACCTGAAATACGTGCAAGAGTATTGTAGTCCAATGGATCTGTTTCCATATAGAGTATCGCTTCGACAAGAGCTGTTTCTTTTATTGGGTTCAACTTCTCATTTTCATTTTCAGGATCGTGTTTTTCATTCATCGTTGTCCCCATTCTTATCGTTTTTGTTGTTTCCGGTTTTCCTAATCATAATATCGCCAAACATCCGATTTTGGTACACCGCTGCCATTCCGGCTTTTACTGCATCCAATAAAGCCAAAAAGGCACAGATTATTTCCATAATTGAACCTTTTCTGGCTATAAGGTCGGTAAAACTGCACTCCCCCCGTGTCTCCATCAGTTCCGACAGGAGGGTTATTTTTTCGTTGATTGACACTTCTTCATAGAGGTCAATAAGGGTTTGCCCGCCCTGAATACCGTTCATCAGTGCAGAAAATGTTTTTACCAATTCCCAAACATCCAATTCTTCCCAAAGCTCATCTTCTTTAAAAGGCAATGGTCTCTGGAGTTTTTTCCGCTCAATTACCCATTCCGTTTCTTTGCTCCGCTCTTCCATAAGACCAGTCAGTTTTTTGTATTTTTGATATTCAATCAGGGTTTCTACCAGTTCCTGCCGGGGATCTTCAATTTCATCCAGATCTATTTCCACAGGAAGAAGCATACGGCTTTTGATATACAGCAATGCTGCCGCCAATGCATGAAATTCGGTAATGTCATCCAAATTAAGTTCTGTAACGTATTTCAGATAATCAATGTACTGTTCGGTTATTTCTGCAATAGGTATGTCATAAATGTTAATTTCATTTTTTTTTACCAAAAACAGGAGCAAATCCAAAGGGCCTTCAAATTCTTTTACCTTGATTTTTCGGCCGGCTGCAGACTCATGCAATTCTGCAGGGTTTGGGATTGATGTATCAGGATATACAACGGGAAAATCCATACTGGAATAGTATACTAATTCGCTGAAATTTTTTAAAGGGCTGTGTGTATTGGTTAATTAGAGCAGTATAGGGATTAATCAAAAAGCGATGGTTCATCCAGGAGATTCTTTTGTTGTTCCGTCTTGGTTTCTGTACGTGAATATTTTATCTGGTCAATTGTATTGTATTTTATCAGTTCTTTCCACTTAGTGATTATATTAAGAGCGTCAAGAGGTGTGATAGAATCAGTATCCAGAGAGAATAGTTCTTCCAACAAACGGTTTTCCGCTTCGGATTTCTGATTATCATCATAATTCTTATCCAATACTGCAGGGATATTGTCAATTATTTTCGATATACCATCAATTGATACAGGCAGCATAGCCTTGTCTTTCTTCCTTATCAAATCCAGAATGATCCCGGCCCTTTTTAGTACATTTTCAGGAAGTCCTGCCAAACCTGCCACATAAAGGCCATATGATTCCGCGCTGGGACCTTCTTTTAGCTTTCTTAGAAAAATAATTTTGTTGTTTTGCTCAAGGACTTCCATGGAACGATTAACAAGACCATTGTGTTCTAACTGGGCAAGTTCATGAAAATGAGTTGCAAAAAGGGTTCTGCATTTAATCCGGTTTAAAATATCTTCGCATACTGCCCATGCTATGGCAAGACCATCCAGCGTCCCCGTACCGCGGCCTACCTCATCCATAATTACAAGACTGCGTTCTGTTGCTGTATGCAGTATGTGAGCTGTCTCATTCATTTCAACAAGGAATGTCGATTCCCCCCGTGCAAGGTTATCAGAAGCGCCTACCCGGCAATAGATTCGGTCGGTAATGCCGATTAAAGCCTGGCTTGCAGGAACAAAACTGCCAATTTGAGCCATAATAGTAATAAGCGCAGCCTGACGAAGATAGGTTGATTTACCGGCCATGTTAGGCCCTGTAACCAGAGCAAAATAAAACCCCTCCCCTTCTAAATGAACATCATTGGGGATAAATTCACCTCCTGGAAGATGGGATTCAACCACCGGATGGCGGCCTTCACAAATGATTGTTTTTATTCCCTCATCAAGCACAGGCCGAACCCATCCGCGAACAGTAGCAGTCCATGCAAGAGATTGACATGTGTCCAACTCAGCAATCAATTTTGCCGCAGCGGCAATTCGCCCAAGTTGAACCTTTGTCTTTTCACGCAATTCAATAAAAAGGCGCTTTTCCAGTTCAATAATACGGTCAGAAGCGCCATTAATTTCCGATTCTAATTCTGCCAAACGTTCGGTACTGAACCGTTCACCGGAAGCGATACCCTGGCGACGGATAAAACAGGATGGAACCTTGGCAAGGTCTTTTTTTAATACTTCAAAATAATAGCCAATCAATCTGTTATAGTTTAGCTTTAAGTTGGAAATACCGGTATTTCTTTTCTCTTCATCAAGATACGCTTCCAGCATGTTTCTTCCGTGTTTTTTAAGCGTATGAAGTTTATCCAAATCTGCATTATAACCTTCTTTTATCAAATTCCCTTCGGAAAGAAGCACAGAAGGATTTTCACATAATCCCTGATCAAGAAGAGATGCGATTAAAGCAAGTTTCTGAAAATCTTCTTCACAAAAAGATACTGCTTCAGGTGTTTCAAAAAGGCCTGCTGCTTTTTCAAAAACGGTTTCCCTTATTTTCCAAAGACACTCCAGGGCATTCATGATTGAATTCAGATCTTTTCCGTGGGCTTTATCCATGGCGAGCCGCGAAGAAAGTCTTTCCAAATCCGGAGTTTTGGAAAGAAGATACCGTATTGTCTCAAGTTTATCCTGATCCCGATAAAACCGTTCTGCCAATTCAAGGCGGTTTTGAATCAGAGAAAAACTTTTCAGCGGATGTAGCAGGCGCCGTTTTAACAGCCTCTGTCCCATGGCTGTTTTTGTTTCATTCAATGTCTGAAACAGTGAATTACATTCCGACCCGTCCCGTATATTTCGTACCAATTCCAAATTACATTGGGTTGCTTCATCCATCGCCATGTAGTCTTTATCCCCATAAACCTTTATTGAACGTATATGGGGAATAATACTTTTTGCTGTACCATTAAGATAATCCAGTAAAGCTCCTGCGGGAATAATCTCAGGGGAGCTTTTTTCAAGACCAAAAGCCTTTAAATTGGCAGTGTTAAACTGTTTACATAAAAGTTCAAAGAATTTTTCATTGTCAAAAAGCCAGTCAACCCAACGGTTAATTACAAGATTCGTTTTTCCCTGAAGCAGTTGAGCCAGATTGGGGTATTCTTTTAAAACCGATTCGGCGGCAATAATTTCCCTGATTTCTAGCCTTTCCAGTTCAAGCCCCAGATAAAAACAGGCTTCCTCCACAGGAAAAGACGTAGCATAAAATTCACCGGCAGACAGATCAATATAGGCAAAAGAAAGAAATTCTCCTTTAAGTGCAAGAGATGAAAGGTAATTGGCGGTTCCTTTTTCCAGGAAATTTTCATCAACGGTAGTTCCGGGAGTGATGATTTCAACTACCCGGCGTTCCATGAGTTTTGTTTTTCCCGGTTCTGAAACCTGTTCGCATACCGCAACTTTTCTGCCAAGTTGCAAAAGCCGGGCTATATAGTTTTGACTCGCATGATATGGTACTCCGCACATTGGAATACCGTGACGGCTTGTAAGAGTCAGACCAAGAAGTGATGATATTTCCTGTGCATCTTCGGCGAACATTTCATAAAAATCACCAAGCCGAAAAAATAAAACACTGTCCTGATGTTCCCGCTTAATCCGGCGGTACTGACCCAGCATGGGGCTTTCGATGCAGGTCAAGATGTCTCCCGGTAAAAAAGATTATCGTCTGCGGATTCGCTCAATAACCTTGTTGGTTATATCCACAGAAAGGCTGTACCAGAGTATTCCGGAACTTTCTTCCTTGCTAAATACCATGCTGCACCCTTCGCTTTCCGCCACTGTGCGGATAAGAGTGAGTATCTGATTCATAAATGCTTCGTTTTTCAAAAGCCTGTCCCGTTCTTTATCCAATGCCGCAAAATTGTTTTTAATATAGGTTTCAATAGCCTGGGTTTTCGACTTTATCTGGTTTTCCAATGTCTTAATTTGATTTGGGTTTTCGTTAACCCGGGCCTCCTCCAGTCTGGCATTAAGTTCCTGCAGTTCTTTATTTTGTTTATCAATTTCTGCCTGAATCTTGTCCCGCTTTTCGTTAAAAGCCTGGGCATCCGGTGATCGATCGGCAAATGCTGCAGCAACACGATTAAGATCCACAACAGCAAATCGGGTTATTGGCGCCTGGGCTGAAAGAGAAAAGATAATACCAATGAACAATATTATCATAATTAATCGCTTCATAAAATCTCCCTAATTTGTAGGTATTGCAAAAGATATTACAAAATCAACCCCTGAATCGGGATCACCGCTTGATTTGAACAGACTTCCCGGCATGCGTTTAAGTTGTCCGTCCTGAATAATAAATCTTTTTGCAAAGAGGAAACGGAAGGGAAACTGGGCAAGTGTAAAACGCAATCCTGCGCCATAACTGAATCGCCAGTTATCTTCTTTCATACTGCCAAAAAAATCAAGAGCTTTCTGATTTGGAGTATAACCAGTATCTGCTGCGGCCGCAACAGCATCCAGGAAAATGTCGAAAGCCAAAAAACCAGGCACCAACGGAATACGTAATTCCATTGTATTTTCCCAAAGGGCAAAACCCCTGCTCATTCTTGCATCGTACCAGCCCCGCCCAATGAACATACCGTCAATAAAGAGCTTGCTAACATCTTCTATAATTGGTTTTTCCAGACCAAACTGCGGGAAAATAAATGAAAGCCCTGAATGAAGCATCAGGACACCTTTAAAGCTCCATTTTTCTGATGTGGGAAAATCAAAAAGGGTAAAAAAGATTTCTGCTTTGGTGTCGCTGCGGATATAATGTTCCAATTCAATGGGGAAAAAACCGTGAAAAGAAAATCTCTGGCTTGTATAATATCCTTTTGAAGGATCGTAGAACAGATCTCGATCGTCCAGGTATGCAATTGTCCAAAAGGAATTAACCGGTGTCCATTCATCGTTTCGTTCTCTGATAACAGGATCAAAAGGACGCAGCATGTCGTCATAGGAGTTATTGATAAAACCTGTGCGAATTCCTCCGCCAGTCCCAAGAATTCCAAACTTGGTACCCCAACGGTAGGTAGCAGAAAGACCCACAGAAAAAAACCACTGTTGATATTCCATCAGGTATTCCCGGGGAGGTAATTTATTGTCATACCAATATTCATCTCTGCTCCAATAACCATCGGGAAAAGCATCGTCTTCATCACCGTGAAATAAGGGGCCCGGACCATTATTCATTGGGGTAAAACGCTTGGCATGACTTATAGTCATGTCTACCATCCATGACAGCGGTATTTCTCTTAGCCAGCGCTGGGAATAAGAAAGCGCAAGACTTTGTTGAGAGGTAGAAAAATTGATTTCTGCCCGTGCCTGGTTTCCATAGCCCAGGAAATTTCTGTCGGTAATGCTCAGTAGTCCGGATATGGGAAAATCGTCCGGATCGGAAGAACCGGAAAATGTCAGACCAAACTGAATATCGGTAGTGTGCCCTTCTTCAACATTAATAATCAAATCCATCAGACCGTCTTCACTGCCCGGTACCGGTTCCGGAAAAATACTTGAAAAGAACTGAAGATTCATCAGGTTACGAAAACCCGCTATAACTTTATTGCTGGAATAAATATCTCCCGGTTCCAGAGGTATTTCCCTCAGGATAACATAGTCTTTTGTCTTTTTGTTTCCCCGAATAATTATATTTTCTATATGAGCCCTACCCCGTTCTATTATTGATACATTAAAAGCTACAGTACCTTCTTCTAAATCCCTGTTTTCATCGCGGCGCAAGTCGTTGTAGATATAACCGTTTTCCAGGTATAAATTGACAATTCTCTGAAAATCCGCTTCCATCGTCAGGGCATTGGCTGTTTTTCCGATTTCAGAACGAACAAGTTTTTCCAGCTGTTCATCGGTAAAAATTTCATTACCTTCAAAACTAAAACCGGAAAAAGTATAGATACGGCCTTCATAAAGACGGTAGGTAATAGTCATATTATTATTACCTTTGGCATCTCTGACAACTTCCTGTACTACATCGGTTACTTCTGCATCAAGATATCCTTTACTGTGGTAATAAAGACCAATGGCATCCCGGTCAGCTATGAGTTTGACATCCTGGTATGCTCCGCTTCTTCCTGGTCCCAAACCTTTGGCTTTCATGGAAAGCTGACCTCTCAGGGTACTATCAGAAAAAAGGGTATTACCTTCAAAAAAAACCTGGGTTACAACGACTTTGGTTCCTTCTGTAATAAAAAAAACAAGTTCAATTGTATCGTTCCTTGCAGGCCTCATTTCCGATCGTATCTGAATATCGGGAAACCCTTTTTCCATATATTTATTGCGAATTGCTGATTCATCAGCGCTGATCAGCATATTGTTGGCAACATCGTTTACTTTACTGGAAATTGCATCGGTTAAATCACGCCGCTTTACCCCGCTGTTACCGACAAAGGTAATTTTGGATATGGTGGGACGTTCAACGACCTTAAATAAAAGAATTACTTCATTACCTCCCTGATCTGCAGGTATTGCTGTAGGGGTGATAAGTTCAAAATATTCCAGAGTATACAACCTTCCCTGGAGTTCCTGAAACAGTTCGTATGTGAACAATTTACCCCGATAGGATTCAATAGTCCCTTCCATTTCCGATCTTTTTATGTGTACCAATCCTTCAAAACGTATATCACGAATAGGTTTACCCTGGTACCAATCCGGCGGAGGGGATTCTGTCTGAGCAAAGCAAAAAACAGTTAATAATAATAAAAATACTGCAAAAATTGATCGTGTCAACAAAGACTCCTCTCTCTATTATACAAAAAACAGGCAAGTGATTAAAGAGACCAGCGTCTAATCAAAGAAATCGACTGATTACTCACAAAATCGTTCAAATAGAGATTTTCCAGATGCAATGCCCCGACATTCCAACGTACGTCAAACAGGGGTGATCTGAGGTCTAACCCTATATTCAGTTCCGGTCTCATCCCTCCGTATTCTCTCCGATATTGCTCATACCGGAAGGCCAGCATAGCCTGGCCAAATAGCTGTGGACCGAAGTACTTACCCATAAAAACAGCTGTGTTATCCAAATAGTTACCCATAGTAGCCGGCTGTTCATCGGGTTCCCGGTTCCGGACCGTTTCAAAAACAGCGTTCTGGAGTATTTGTGTTCTTAGAGAGAACATATCAAGTCCCAAAATATTTCTTATGGTCTGCTCTATCGGACGAAAAACCACAGGCTGTAAAATAACTGTAGCGTCGGCGAATGACCTAAGCATTGGATTAAAGGTATTAAGGGGTGCAACAGTATTCATAGGAGGAGCTAGGCCCAAAATACTGTAAATTTCCAGCAGAGAAAGTGCTGGGATTGATTCATAACGGGGTGTGGTATTTTCCAGTTCGCTTAGTGGAACTTTATCCATGATCATAAAGATGGTAACTGGACCATCATCATTATTGTCCCGAATTTCCCCCCTTGCACTGATTAAAGGATTCAGATATGGATCATTTCCGTGAAATTCAAGTAATCCTTCACGAATATAGTAACTTCTTGAGATATGGAACAATTCCCCGCCACGGAGAGTAATATTGCCATCCATAGCAAATAAAGGTACACGGGTATCTGCCATAATACGCACTCCTGTAACCGATTCGCCGTATGTACGCAGTATGGGAGTTCTGGCATTTGGCCAGAAAAATTCAACTCTTTTCCCGGTCTTGATAAGAACATCAGCTGCGATATCAGACTCATCAGAACGTCTTGTTCCGAACATAGCGCTTTCTATTTCTTCTCTATTTAGCGTTATTTCAGTATCAGAAGCATCTACCTGTCCGGTTATTGTAAAGATTTCTTCTTCTTCAGAAAGAAAATTGAGTGTACCCTTGGCATTTCCGTTTGCCAAAACACCGGAAATATTAAAATCAAATGGAATTTCCCTGTCTACATCAACAGTAAGGTCTAAACTCATGAGCCAACGGTTAAAATTGATTGAAGCATGTACAATGCCATGACCATCCCCGCAGGGAGCATCAACAGGCCCAAAGTAAAAACCGCTGTCTGCCAGGGTAATAACCCCAGAGCCAGGACCTATTTCTACAGGTATATATTCAGGTACCAAAAGGGTTATGCCAGCACCCCAGGCTGTTCCATCAAATTCCGGATCATAAATTGAACCAAACATACGTGTTTCTCCGGTGATTGTACCTCCTGTAAAGTAGACAATTTTGTTCATCGGTAGAATATCCCAAAGCCCTGCCAGGTCAATAAACACCTCAGAGGCAAAAGCATCTATTGTTGTTCCATCCAAAAATCCTGATATAAATCCCTGTGCAGGAGAAGGATTTGTCAATGAGATAAAAAATTCGCCGCTTCCGGCCCTGTTTTCCCTGAATTCAGCATTAAGCATATTTTGGGTCTCAGAACCGCCCGAAATACGGTAAACAGAATGGCCTTGATTTCCTGTCCTACCCGATTCATTTATTGGTGTGCGAGTAAAGATAAAACTAAACTGTTCAGCTGTTTCGAGATCGTTGATATAGGCATAAGGGATATCAATTATTCCGGAAAGTGAATCAAAACTTCCAAGGTCAAACCAGGATTTCATGGGCTGGAAATTCATTCCCAAAGATAAAAGCATTCCCAACTGATGATTTTTTACAATTCCAAAAATTTGGACTTCTGTTTCCAAAAGACCGGTATTTCTATCAATAGAAACATAAGGGATATTGCTTTGTATATCTCCAATGGAAAAATTGATCCGTGAAAGAATAAGTTTTTCCGGGTCAATCAGGGCAAAACCGGTTAATGAAAAATCACTTTCTCCAATTCTGCCAACAAGCGGCGACAGTGAAAGGTTTAGCAAATAATATCCTTCAAGCGATACTCCGCCGTTTAATTCTCCCGAAAACTGGAGATTGTTCGCAGTTGTTGCGATTCTTTCTCCCTTGAAGTTTGTAACATTCCCGTGAAATTCCAGGTTTCCCGACTCATAAAATAAATCCCCGGCAATTTTCTCTGTTTCATTCGGATTGGTAAGAATAAATGAAGCATCAATAAATGAAAAGTTACTATTCCAGATTGCAACTGCTGAACCCGAAAGTGGACCTGCCCGATCAGTATAGTATATTCGATCCAAATTCATGCCGTTTTGATTAGCCTGCCCTTGTACAAACAATTCCGTTCCGCCCTGATTTCCCTGAATTTCAAAACGTCCCAGGCTAAGATTCCATACAGAAGAATTGTGATAATCCAGCACTGCATCAAAACTCAGATACGATCTATTGTTACGGTAGGGTATGGGTATTACTCTGCCAAGTGCAGAGCATGACCAACGGCCTTTTTCGTTAATAACTTCAGCAGAAAAACCCAGATTGCTCTTTAATGTAAAAATACTACCATTTCTGATTCCTCCTTCAAAATCATAGTTATAATCAAGATAATTTAAATTACACAGGAAAACAACATTTTCCGTATTTGAAAAATCCGTACTAAAATCAAAAAACAACTGTTCCTTATTCCATTGCAGTATACCATTGTTTAATTCCAGGTGATTTTCATTGCCTTTGACAGAAACCAGGATATTGGTATCCATCCCGTAAGCGGCCAGAAAATGCCTGGTTTCATAGTTAATGCCTTTAAAATCCGTTCTAAAGCCAATTTCTGCAGTTACGGAAGTTTTTTGCAAAACCCCAATAACTGAAGTATCTATTTTATAAAAAGGGCGAATTAAATTGTAAAGATCGTCAGCAAAGAAATTATTTACCCTTACTATTCCTTCCAAATTACCAGGTTTTTCGGAATAAAAACCCCGGCATTCAAAAAATGTCCTTGTAAAACCTTCTTTTTCCCGGTAACGGTCAAACCCTAAAAAATATTCCCCGCCGCCGGGTTTACTTGTAATTTCTCCACTAAAAGATGCAAGAATAGTCCCTCCAAGAGCCAAATAGGAAGAATTTAAAGTTTGCCCAAGATCTGTACTTATTAAGGACAATGAACCGTTAACACTGGTATCGCCGGTAAGGCTGAAGTCAGAAAAAACCAGCGTCCCGTTAAAAAATAAAGGAGAAAACCGGACATTTCCTGCATAACGGACAAAACCACTGTATGCATTAATAAAAAATTGCGAAAAATTGAGCTGTTTACCATTCCCGTTGCCTTCAAAAATAAAACTCCGGACAGGGCTTTCCCTAACATTATTCGGAATATCACCGGAAAGCATAAAATTGTAGGAATTATTGCTTTCAGAATCATCGTATTCTCCACTGTTTCCTGTTATAGTAAAATCAGCATTTCCGGAAAGACTTAATGAGAGAACAGGATCAAACATTTCCAGCGGTCCTCTGAAGTGAATTATCCTGGAAGGTACAAAATGGTTTGCCTGGAAAGAACCGGAAAATTCACCGTTTTCATGGAGATATACAGCAGAAAGTTCCAGGGGAAGACCGTCCTCTTCCCGTTCAAAGACAATCCTATCTTCAAAAAAAGAAAGGATAAAACCAATTCTTTCTACAGTAAAACCTTTGCTTTCGATTGAGTCTATACTGATAACAATACTTCCCCGGTTAAGTTCTTCCGAGAACGAACCATTAATTTTCCCTTCCATGGTTACGGCTTCGTCGTTTAAAATATCTTTATGCCACACACCATTTAAACTAATCTGACCATTACGAATCTCCCCATTAATGAAAACGCCAACCGCAGAAAAAACAGTATTTCCATTGACAAATGAAATTTTCCCTTCTCGAACATCAAAAAGGCATTCAGACGGCAAAGTAAGTTTCTTGGTACTGTCAGAAGATTGTCTGTGTTTTTCCATTTCAGAGGAATATCTGCTTAAAATCTCTTGTATATCTCTGTCCCTTTTGGTATCAAAAGAAAATTCAGGTCTGTCTAAAATCAGGTTGTGTACTGCTCCTATACCTTTTCCCCGGATAAGATCCCATAGTGAATATTCAATGTAAAGATGACCGGCAGCTATAAGAGGATTAATTGAATCCCCAACAGTTAATTCCCTGACTTCTATTCTACTGATTATTGAAGGTGACAGCGAACCATAGCGTATGGGACGCCCCAGGAATTCTTCTGCCTGTTTAATTATTCCTTCACGAACAGCAATAATATTTTTATTTATCAGCATCATGACAGGCCGAAAAGCCAGGGCAGTGGTTCCTACCAGAGTCAAGAAAATAAACAATTCTGCAAGCATGAGACGCCTGGTACGAACGATAACCACTTATTTCCCTAATTAAAACAATAACTGAGTCTTTTTCAAAACTAACAGAGTTTTAAAAAAAGCTCAACTTTTTGGATAGTACTATCCATTATCTATATCGGTAAAAACGTGCTATTTCTTCCATAATGTAGCAGCTATTTACAAATATCGGAGTACAAAATATACTTTACAAAGGTATACCAGTAACTTTACGGAGATGCGGTACGGGCATGATTTTAAAAAACTTTGCAGTTATAGAAGGATGCGATGGAAGCGGTACCACTACACAGGTAAAACTGCTGGAAGACAACCTAAATTCAAAGGAAAACCCAAAAACTACAGATTTACATGCAGCAGAACCAAAAGCGGCATACGGTTTAACTTCATATTTTGTAACCTATGAACCCACTCAAGGGCCGGTAGGGCTTCTAATCCGGCGCATCCTAAAAGGCGAAATAACTGTAGAAAGAGAAACCCTGGCCAGGCTTTTTGCAGCAGACAGGGCTGAACATCTCTATGCTTCAGACGGTATAGTTAAGCGTTGTAAACGAGGTGAATTTGTTGTTTCCGACCGCTATACACCTTCGTCTCTGGTATACCAGGGCTTGGAATGCGGCAGAGAATTGCCGGAAATCCTCAACTCAGACTTTCCCCATCCGGAGCTCCTAATTTATCTTGATCTGGACAGCGAAACCGCCATTGGGCGCATAGGGAAACGGGAAGAACAACGGGAAATATATGACCATTTGGAATTCCAGGCCCGTGTCCGTTCTGCCTATCTGGAACTTCTTCCTTTCTTTGAAGAAGCGGGAGTCAGAGTTTGCAAGGTTGACGGAACAAAAGAACCATCCGAATTGGCTGATGAAATCTGGAGTGAAGTGGGTAAAATGTCGATAATGAAAAAGTAATGCCCAAAAACATCTTTGTTATTGTGTTGTTACTCGTTGCGGCAGTTAATCTGTTTATCCCCCAAGAAGCCGGTGCCTACCTGATTATGTACAAAGAACAGTACTACAAACTGTACCATGTACATCATCAGCAATACCCCGATGACACCATGGAAAACATATTCTGGCTTGAAATGGCCCTAAAAGCCAATTTTAGCAATCCTCTCTACGCCCTGGCCCGGATTGAAACGGAGGTACAGTACGAAAAGTACTGTTATCTATTTATGATGCATATTAATTTAAAAATGATTGAACAGTACCTGTATTTGGCCAACAAATTCAATAAACGGCATGCCTATTTTTACAATGCTCCCTGGAAAGAGGAAAACCTGAAAAGCCTTGAAATTGCAGAAAAATATTTTGAAATAGCCCGTTACTACTGGAAAGAAGCGGTATCCTGGGCGGAAAAAGTCCGGGAAAAACGGTTCCGTTTTATGCGGCTTGGCAATGTACAATTCTGGGAAGATGAAGCATACCGGATTATCGAGACAGGTACATTGAATTACGGTAAAACTATCGATCGTGAATTGGCTATGCTTTACAGGGTTCGTGAACAGTTCCAGGCAATGGAAGGGCCGGCGGATTAAAACAATTCCCCCTGTTGCGGTTTTTCGGGTTTTACGGAATCTTTCAGCAAGTCAAGTAATGTCTTTTCATTAATGATTGATACTCCCATTTCACTTGCTTTTTTATTTTTAGCCGACCCCGATTCTGTATCGTTGGTTACAAGGTAAGAAAGACCCTTTATCACGGATGATTTGACAGAGCCGCCCAGGGCTTTTACCATTTCTTCCGCAGCGCTTCGTTTTATGGTTTTTAATTCTCCTGTAAAACAAAACGAAACACCCTGCAATGGCTGTTCTTCTTCGTTCCTGGGTTCAGCAATGCTGACAATTCCTGCATCAAGAATATTACTAATCTCGGCTGCAAATTCCGCAATACCGCTGACTATTGTTTTTGCGGTAATTTCTCCAATACCCCAGATTTTTGACAACTCCTGTTCTTCGGCGGCATTAAGCTTGTCCAGGGTATTGTACCCGGCAGATACCACCCTTTCCATAATTAGCTCCCCTACCCCTTCAAGATCAAGTCCCGCCATAAAGACCTGCAACGGCAATTTCCGTTTTGTCCTGATATGACGAATTACTTTGGCAGCTGAGGCTTCGCCCATACGTTCATATCCGGAAAGTTCTTCGGCAGTCAATGTATAGAGATCGGAAATGTTCCTGACCCTGTTCGAATCAAACAACTGCAGTAACAACTTTTCTCCAAGTTCGCGGATGTCAAGGACGGAGATCCACTTTTCCAGCCTGTGATGAAGTCTCTTGGGACAATCTGCGTTGGGGCAAAAAAGTCTGGTTCCTTCGTCCTGAAGCGCCGTACCGCAGCTCCGGCAGACAACGGGAAATTCAATTTTGCTGAGCTTTCCTGTCTCCAGCGCTTCGGGAGGTGCAAGCCCTTCTATTTTTGGGATGATCTCTCCGCGTTTTACAACGGAAACAGCAGAACCAATCTGCAACCCCATTGCCCGAATCATATCCGGGTTATTGAGGTTTGCACGCTGAACCGTTGTCCCGGCAAGCCTGACCGGATCGACTATTCCAATGGGTGTATAAGTAGCGCCGGATTCACTCCATTCAACTTCCCTGAGTATGCTAAAAGCTGTCATCAGTTCAAATTTAAAGGCAATCTGCCGTTCAGGACGGGCACGGCGAAGGTCTGCCGGGTCGGTGGTCTTATCTTTAACCACAAGGCCGTCTATATCAAAGGGAAGCTTTTCCCTTTGTGCAGCTACCTCTTCCCTATAGGCAATTATAGACGATACATCAGGAAATTCTTTGGATTCTGTAACCTTAAAACCGTTGTTTTTTAACCAGCAGAGCTTTTCACTTTCATTATCAAAAAAACTATCGTCATCAATTGCAGAAACATCATAGGTGATCAGCGTAAGGTTTTCGCAGCCTTTTCCGTCTTTGCGGCGCATCAAACCGTTGGCTGCATTCCTGCAATTTGCCATATCCGGATATTTTTTCTGCCAAACATCATGGGTCATTATCACTTCACCACGAACACCACCCGAAAAAGATTTTTTTAAAACGGCAACAACCCCCTGCATCAGCCGGGCATTGGCGGAAATTTCATCTCCAATGGTTCCGTTTCCGCGGGTAACCGCTTTTGCAAGTGTACCTTTTTCGTACTGAAGCTCCAGACTTACACCGTCCAGTTTATACTGAACCAAAAATCCGCCGAAATCAGCGTTCTTACGGAGTTTTTCTGCCCAGACGCCGAATTCTTCCGGATTTGCTGCTTTTTCCTGGCTGCCCATAGGAATAAGGTGTTTGACTTTGGGAAAACCATCGGTACTGTCCGTTCCTACTTTTGTAAAGACAGGGTTCTTTGGATCAAGAGATTTTAATTCATCCCAAAGAAGATCAAACTCAACATCTGAAATTTCAGCTTCGCCGTTATAGTAAGAGCGCTGATACTTAATAATAAGTTTTTCCAGAGCTTTAATACGTTCGGCGCTTTGTCCCATAACAATTGACTCTCCTGAACATTATTTATTACTATCCGGTATTTAGCGTTTATTGTTTAACCAGATAAATTTCCTTTATTGAGTGATTTTTATCAAGTCCTTTTTTTTCGAATTTAGTCATGGGCCGCCAGGAAATACCATCTGCAAAAGATAATCCATTGGGATTGGATAGTTCCGGTATTACAGAAAACACTGCCAGCGCTTCATCTGCATAGTTTTCCCAGTCGCTTACCATGTAAATATACCCCCCCGGAATAAGCCGTGAAACAAGGAGTTTTGCAAAAGGGTTTTGAACAAGACGCCGTTTATGGTGGCGTTTTTTAGGCCATGGATCGGGGAAAAAAATATGAAAAGCCGACACGGAAAACGGTTTTATCATCTTTTCGATTACTGCAACCGCATCATATTCAACAATCCGGACATTGGTAAGAGAACGCTGTTCAATTTCCCAGAGGAGCTTTCCTACCCCTGCTCTGAAAACCTCAATCCCCAAATAATTATTACCTGCATTGGCTTCTGCAATATCCGCAGTTGCCTTACCCATTCCAAAGCCTATCTCCACCGTTAATGGATTATTGTTGGTAAAATACCGGGAGAAATCAATACTTTCATTTGAAAAAGGAATGATATATTTTCCGCCTGCCTTGTAGGACTTTTCCTGAGCCCGGCTCATCCTGCCTGAACGAAGAACAAAACTTTTTATATTCCCGGTATTTGTCATTTGTCTTTTGTAAGCTGAACGGATTAATCACGCAACGGAACAATGTCGGTAAATGCAGAAACAGAACGGGCAGGATCTCTTGACCAAAGAGCAACTGATTCAGCCTGTGAAGGAAGTCCCAGGGCCGAAAGGTTTCCTTCCGGCGAAGAAGGAATTACGGTAACAAGATAATTTCCTGCATTGTCATAAGCAAGCAGGTTCTGTTCAGGAAACCCGGAATCTATGCGGTACCAATCTCCGGTAATGGTAAGATTGGGAAAAGGCCGTTCCCGTCCCGGCGGAGCGTCAAAGCTAAACAGTTTTTCAGTGCGGTTTCCTCCCTTATCTGTCAGTACCGCTCTGAATTGCCCCCGCGGAAGTTCCGATGAATCTTCCATGGCAATAGCCCTGCTTCCTATCCAGGTGTCATTGCCCACAGTTTCCTTGGTCCAGTCTTTTCTGGTTAAATGCCACGAAAGGCCTTCCCAATCATGATACAACCACAAATCTTCCAGATCTTCTATTCCGTCATTATCATGAGGCAGAATAAAAAAGGTAAATCTTTCTACCGGCCTTCCGCCGTTTTCATAATAAACCAGTTCCAGAAAACCATAATTAATTTCCGGTTCAGACTGGGAACAGGAAAAGAAGCAAAGGATAAAAAAAAGAATAATTAAACAAAAACTGAAATTCTTCAACTTCATTAATTGCATATTCTTGCCTATAGAAGAAAAGTAAGCGTGGTAATAGTTTGACCCATACCGGAAAACTGTGTTTGATTAACCATGGATTCAAACTTGATTCCCATATTACTGCACGCCTCATCCAGAAATGAAAGATAAAACATTCCAAGATCCAGATCGTTCCCGCTTTTGTTCAGTTTTCTGTAGAATTCCGAAAGATTAAACCGCCTTGCATCAGCGCTTTTTGTCTGGGCCAGGGTTTCTTTTGTTGCGATAAAATTAATATCCTGATCGTAAAGCACAATCTGGAATTTTTCACGGGTTCCAATAGCCAGACTGGCTCCTCCCAGCTTCCAGGAAAAAGTAAGCAGGTTGTTCTTTTTCCGTAAAGAGTCAATAACAGGAAGCCTTAATTGCGGATCCCTAATTACATGTCTTACATCCAGATTCTGATTTCCATACAGCCGTATAGCCTCTTTCTGAATATTCAGGTTTACAATATTGGAAGCCAGTTCCATGAGCATCAGAGAAGAATATTCGGCAATATTTGTTTTTTTCAGGAATTCAACCAGACATTGACGTAAAGGCCTGAGCATTAGGAAAAAATCTCGGGTTTTGCAGAACTTAAGGATTACAAACCAGGCCAGAGGGCGGATCGAGGAAACCATGCTTTGTATAATTTCCCGGCGGTGTACTTTTTCATCTTTTTCCAGTGAGGTATCATTTTCTATATTGCTAAAAAGCGGCTCCAGCAGTTCATTCTGGATATTCGCCATTTCTTCTGTCTGGCGCTCAATAAATGATTCGAGCATCCCTTCCTTAAACTGTGTCTTTTCGTCAATAACCATAGAAGGATTAAGACGGTTCCATTGTTTTAATGATTCCGACGCCAAAAGCTGTCCCAGAGAAACATCTGCAAAATTGCGGAATAATATACTGAACACAATGAGCTTTGAAAGTTCAATAATATCCGTTCTGCTTTCTACGGGTTCAACTCCGGAAACTTCGATTTTTGAAATATAATTCATCATTACCATGCGTTGGAGAAAATCCGTAGTGATTTTATCCATCAATACACCATAATCCTCTGTTTGATCCCCCATTTTAAGGCGGTTGATTTTTACATTTTGGCGGAACAATGCGGTAGCTCCGTCTTCGGTAAAAACAAATTTCAGGGGTAGGGAAATTATTTGTTTTCGTTCGTTTGTTGCCATTACCAGCTGATTTCTAAGTTAAGAGGTATATCAAGGTAGACAAGATCTCCCATTGATACCGTATAATCCACCGTGCTGTTTCTTACGGAACAGACGCCTGGATATTGCTGAACACTTTTTCCGGCACTGTCAAACCATGCGGTTTTTGCCTGTCCCGGAACCGACATAGAAAGGGAAAAATTATAACCCTGAAAAGCTGTTACAACCATTTCTTTAAATGCCGGTTCACTGTTTTCTCCGGCAGAAAAGTTTAATGTTATCTTTTTACCCTGTAAATCAACCTTAAACTGTTGATTACTATTTTCCATTAATGCCGCCAAAGCTTCAGGCGAATCAAATGCAAAATTAGCATTAATGATCAAATCTTTTTCGTCCAGCCGTGATGTATAAGATATAAGACGAAGTCCTGGAATCCGGGCAACAGTCCGCTCCAGATCTTCCTTTCCGGTTGGCAGCGGAAACATTCCTTCATTCCCTTCGGTTTTTCCCATGTTTTGCAATTCAAGAGAAATACGGTATTCCTGAGAAATGGTACCGGAACCATCGCTATTAATTTTAATGTGCGAAGATGCCCCAATACAAGAAACCAGTAAACCAAGGATTAGCGCCAGAATAAATAATGAGTAAATTCCACGCGTCCTTGCTGACATATACTAAAACTCCTCTGAATGGATTTTAACATCCTGAATACGCAATGCCATTTCATTTTCAATCATTTTTAGGGCTTTATTCAAGACCGATTCACCGAAATTACGCGAATTGGACACAAAAGCACCTCCAATATGGGCAAAAATCAGAGATTCCTGCAGATCTACCTCTGCAGCACTCAAATGAAACCTGTTTTTTAATCTTTCGATTAAGGATTTCACAATACGCCGCTTGTCTTTAAGGCTTGCCGCTTCGGGAATTTCAAAGATTAGTTGAATCATGGATATAATCATATTCCCCGATAATATAGTATAGGTACAAAATTCAATTTTGCGAAGTATGGAGCGCTTAAATACAGGAACGGCCCTGAAAAAAAGAATAACTCTGGCGGTGGTCTTAATGGGAACCCTGTTTATTGCAGGCGCCCAGGAGTTGCCTTCCGGAACTGACGAAGAAAGAGATCTTACCTTCCCGGAAAGACCGGCTGTCCCGGAAGAGTACCCGTCATTCTCCGCCGGGCAAGCAGATGATAATACCCCCAACCGGACTACCCAAAGGGTACTTGGTACGGCCGAAACAGCAGGCGAAAGACATCGCCGGGAGATAACAGAAGAAGCAAGTGCCCAGCTTTTTAATATGAATATCTGGGATACCAATGTCTCTCTTTATTTAAACGGTTATTGGAAAGGTTCCCTCAGTGTCAATTGGGGTCTTGCCAACTCTCCTATGGGAACGGCTCCGGAAACAAAAGATTCGCCCCTTCTTTTTACTCAGGAAGCAGACCTGACATTGTCTCTGTGGATCTGGCAGAAATGGTTTTTGGAAGTTTCATTTATTGATGACTACGACTTAAATACTTACCGGGCAGGCTACCAGGGTTTTCCCGGAGAAACGATTCAGTATGTGGGTATAGGCAACACGGGCATGGATTTCCCGGTCTTTCCTTACCTGGATCTGGGGGGAGATTCAACATCTTCATTCGGTGTATACGGGCGATTTGGCTCTGAAGAACTGACCTTTCATACTATGGTACGCTACGATGCCGCCGCCAGAGAAGAAAGAACATTTGTAGGAAACCGTGAACGAAACTTTTCAACCACAACACCCAACAAGCCTTTACGAGGGCGATCTTTTGTCCTGCCTGATGAAAATATATCATCAATCCCTGTTGTTTACCTTGAAGACAAAGACGGTCCTCTGTCAGGAGGAGGCCGGCGCTGGAGAATAGCAACCCCCAGCGAATATGCAGTCAGCAGTTATGAAGGATTGGTAGAATTGGTCAGGGAACCTCAAGGCATGGTAGCGGTAAGTTATATCAAAAATGGAGCAAGCAGCTATTGGCAGACAAGTCTGGGTTATTACAACTCAGGAGTTCCTCTTTATGCACCTGGCACAGGTTTTCTCGGAAAAGTACAGGAACACTTTGGCAGCGGCATTGATCTGTCAAACTACCCCCAACCGGGCGGAAGCGCAGGTATTCCGGGAACTATAAATATTAATAATATTAATGCCCTGGTTATCTACGAACCCGGAACTTTTTCTCCTTTTGAACGGCAAAGCAGGTATATGGCTCCTTCAAATACAACCGAAGATGCAGCACTGATCCGGCTTTCCAGCGGAGAACGTCTGAATAATTATGATGTGATTCCGGCCAACACTCTTTCTATGGATATTGCCATGTATATCCTTACCGGAGATGATACCGGCCGGAATATATTTGAAATAATTTATCAAAACTATGGACGCGAAAGAAGAAATCCCTATTCCTGCTGGCCTTTGGCCGATGATTTTCCCGAACTTTATTTACCCGGTTCCCAGGTTTTTAATGAAGACATCCGACTGCGATTTACCAGCTATGGAGCAGCAGGAGCCTATTATATAGGAACGGACGTAATACCCGGTTCAGTGATGGTTTACCGTGCGGGAATTCTCGATTCACAGGTAAATTACGATGCGGGAAGCGGGAATGTTACCCTGGCAAGCCCTGTTGGTTTTAGCGAAGTTATACGCATTTCTTATTTAAAGCGAAGTGAAGAACGGAGACTCGGAAGCCTTGCCGCGGGAGTTGGGCTTATCTACAAACCGGAAAACAGCCCTTTTAGCATCGAATCTGCTCTGGGTATGCGCTGGAATATTTCACAGGAAGCTTACACCGAAGAAGGGGCAGCAAGTCCCGGTACCGTTGGTCTTAGTGCAAGAACTTCATGGGATTACGACAGGTTAAAAGCAAGCCTTTCTCTGGGACTTGCTTTTGAACAGCCTGACACAACAGGACTTTACCGTATTGCCGGTATGGAGGGAAATTCTGAAATAGTTCTTGGGATGTCAACGACATCCGGGTTTATTTCAGGAATTCCAGCAATGGTAAATCCCGCATTTTCTCCCGGCGCTGCTGTTCCTCCTTCCGGCTGGACACCGCCTTTCACACTTACTGCATCCAACCGGGCATCTTTGGTTTACCGAAATTACCGTGAATCAAATTTTCTGGGAAATGTCGAATTAAAATCCATTGAATGGTCAGCCCCGGTCATTTCCGGTCTTGAAGGTCCCTATCCGGCCAGTGAATCAATAGTTGGAGATGTCTATGTTGCTGAATTTCAATTAAACAGTAGTCAGTCATGGACAGGCTTTCAGGCGCCTTTAGGCATGGATGGGGCATTACTTGAACAGGCAAGAGAAATAGTTATCCCACTGCGTTTTTATAATTTTTCAACAAATTCTCCCGATATTCTGGTTGTAGCGCAATTTGGTGTTTTTTCGGATGAAAATTCAAACATTACGGAAAACCCGGGACTCATGATTGAAGCGCCGATTTTTTACAGGGACAGTACTGGTCAGCCTTTGCCTGCTGGTCTGATTGAAAGGCCAAACCCGCCGGCCGGGCAAACCATTGCCATCGCTTTAACCGATGAAATGCGCCGCAAACTTCAAAATGCCAATCATATGCGGATTCTAATAATCAATACAGGCAGTGTTCCTTTTTCAGGCAGGGTTTTGGTTGCCAAACCCTATATCCTCGGGGCAGGTTGGCGGGCTATTACACTTGACGCCGGTACCAATATGATCAGAGCTGCCCGGGATGAAGTAGGTACCGGTGTAACGGTAACAGAACGGACGGATTCATCACTTAAAAGTGCAAAAATAAACCGTCTCCATGATAATACAACAAATCATGTTCTGGAAGTAAAATGGACGAATATGACAGCAGCCGGCACGGATGGCAGGACTTCCATAATCCCGCTTTCAGATTACCGGGTTCTGAGTTTTTATTTAAAAATGGATCGTGACGCCGTACCATCTTCGGATTTTCACTTTCTGATTGCTCGGGGACCAGAAGCATACAACAATCCAAATGTAAAACCGGCATTAGAGTTCACGATAAACAGTAATTATCTTCCTCCTGCGGATCCCTCAGGCTGGTACAATATTGAAATACATTACCGTGACAAAAAAGTTTATATTAACGGTCATCCGGTGGACAATGTGTTTGTTGATTATAATCCAAGCGCATTACGCGAAAGTTCCGGGAACGGGGATTTTGTCGGAGAAGGACAATCCGGTTATATCGCTGCTTTTGTTACAAGCACTGTTTTACCTGACGGAACATTTTCCATTGATGAAATATGTCTGGAAGATCCGTCTCCAACGTACAGATTAAACGGCGGAGCTACGCTTGACTGGAGGCATCCTGAAGCATTGATCACCATTGGAGATACAACAGTAGTTTCCGGGGCTGTCTTTAACACTGCTTTGGAAAGCGCAGTTGTGGGAAATCCTTTTGAAGGCAGCAGCGAAACATTTGCAGGTTTCCAATCAAGATCACGCGGTGAACTAACGGTTTTGGACACGCGCCTTTCAGGAAACCTGAATTATACAGTTTCCAACGATAACAGTTATTGGAGTGCGGGACATGGAATAAGCCGTTCTTTTGGTCCATTGTCAATCTCTGATATTTATAACACTGCCCCTCCTCCCAACGATGAGACAATGAGCCACTCACTTTCGATCAGGTTGAACACCCTTGTTTACGGAAACCTTTCATCTTCAATTAATTATCAATACCACCGGCTTTCACGCCAATGGACTGGTGCTACAGGCATGCAGAGCGAAAGAAACGGACGGCCGGGTTTTTCTCTGGAAGGAAATTTAAATTATCTGGAAAAAACCGAAAAAGTACGGGACTGGATGCCTAACTATGCCGGAACATGGGCTCAAAGCTGGACGGCCATGTTTCCGGACAGCGGTTCAGGCTCGGTAGACAGTTCTATACAGAACCGGGATATACGGGGACGGGCCGGTTTTGACCTTGACTATTTGCCGGTAGGATTGGAACTTTCCTTTGATGGAAACAGTACTGCTTCCATTCCTTTTGAATATACACGATCCGGTTCCAGCGCCCGGATCGAAGCGCCATTCAGTTTTGGCAATTTACGGGGCAGGCTTCGTTCACAGCGTGATGTTTCCCAGGCCATAGGTATCTCCGGCGCTGCACTTGGCGATGATCTGGTTCATTACGGGCAAAGTTTATCAGAAACTTCTTCGCTTTGGAAAAATGTTCCGGTATTTGCCCTTTTTAATACCGGACTCGGTTCTGACATGGAAAACACCCGTTCAAACTTTATCCATAAAAACCTTAAACCGGAAAACATCCGTTTTCATGAACTTATTGCACTCAATCTTGTTTTTCCGGAGCGTTATGATGCGTTTTCCCTCATTGTTCCGGTAAGCCATTATATCCAATTTGACAGAACCATGGAACAACGTATGGATACTCTGCTTGATGTACATACAATCAGTTCCGGCTTTGGATTTTCGTCGATTAATCTTTTTGGTTCAATGGGTACAAATCCTGTATTTAAATTTTACCGGAACGATGAGTTGCGCCATGCAATAACCGGGATTGTTTCCATTCCCGCCGGCGAAAATCCAATATGGAGAATCCAGGCTGAACAGAATTTGAGATTATTTGGATTTAATGGAGCTGAATTGGATATACAAAATACCTATACAATTACCCGCAGTAACAGAACAGGATGGATAGACAGTTTTATTCTTTTATGGACCGTACCAAGGGAAAAAACACTGCTTTCATCCCTGTATAGTTCGGGCATGCAAAAAATTATCGGAAAAGAAAACTTTCCGTCCCTTTCCGAATTGGCATCAAGTGAATACGAACGATTTATCAGAGAGTCTTTGGAACTTGTACTGGATTATTCAGATGAATACAGTGTTTTTTCCCTGTTTCTGGGCCACGAATCAGTAGTCAGGATAGTAGGAAGACTCACCCTGACTGGTTTTGCAAAGGCCGGTCTTCAACGGGATGAACGTTATGATACGATTAGTTTACTGCTTAGTTTCGGCACTACTTTGAGCATCAGTTTCTAATTGTTCGATGGCTTTTTCTATTTCCTCTTTTTTTTCTTCGCTCAGTTTACCGTTTTCCAAAGCCTTACGGTATTCTTCCAGAGCTTTTGCAGTTAACCCAAGCTCAGCAAGATATGCTGCATATTCTGCGCGAACTAATGGATCGTCCAGCTTTTGCAGGCTTGCACTGTAAGCATCCGCAGCTTCAACTTTACCCTGCTGTTTCCGGGAACGTGCCAGAACAAACAACGCTTCCGGGCTTTCTGTATTGTTGAATTTAACAAGTACCATTTCAGCTTCTTCAGCTTCTCCCAAAGCCATTAGAACCAAAGCATAATTGTACCCTTCATCATAACTTTCCGGCACAAGATCCAGGACTTTTCTGTAATAGTAAGCTGCCTTTTCCAGTTTTTCCAGTTTAATATAAGTATATGCAACTGCTTTTAAAGCTGTTATGTTTTCTTCGTCTGCCTGAATGATATGTTCAAAATATTCCGCAGCAGTTTTATAACGGCCCGTTTCGTAGGCAATTCTGCCTAAATTGTATTCACTTGCCAATTTCGTAGACTTATTGAATTTTGCCTTGTTAAGCCAGTATTCCGCTTCAGCATATTTTCTTACTTCCAGATATGCTGTTCCAATAGCATAATATTCTTCCGCTTTTGAAGCAGAAGTAAGACAGGAAAACAAAGAAAACACAAAGAGAAAAAGAACTAAAAAAAATGCAGGCAAAGTATATAATTTCTTCCATTTGCCTTTTATTGAATTTCCGGCCAGTACCATGTTTTTGTTTTTTATAATATTTTCCCGGTTCGTAAAACAGTATCCTCAATTTCACGAAGCTGTTCCCTGTACAATCTGGCAATATTGGCGCCATAATCTGCAATAAGCTGAATAATATTCCGCGGCCGTTCAGGCATATCTTTTCCATTGATTCGGTCTCCTGCATCTCCAAGACCCGGTAAAATATAAGCCAGTTCATTCAACATTGGATCCATCCACAATGTATATACGGTACAATGTTCCAGCGCACGAACTACACGAAGTGCACCCTTCAGAGCGGCGATTACATTAACAAAACCGACGGATTTTGGTTTAATACCTTCTCCCAAAAGGTACTTTACAACCGTTACAAGGCTTCCGCCTGTGGCATTCATGGGATCTGCAAAAATCAAATCTTTGTCATTAAGGGATTCCAGATTAAAATAGGATTTGTCCAAATCAAGAATATATTCCATATCATTTTCATGCTTTGAGTCATCGCGGTTTATTTTAAACAGGGCAAAGGGTGTTACATAACCGTGGGAAGAATATTCTTCAATTTCCTTGGAAAAAATCATCGAAGGTAGCAATGCTCCCCGTAACATAACGCACATTACAGTGTTTTCAATTTTTTCGTCGATATTGTTTATCTTATGAACCGCAAAATTCTGCACAGGCACATTTACCGGAGTTTGTATAAACAGGTAGTTTTTGTTGGATGCAGGCGTAACTCCGTAGGCCAGCTTAAAAAGCATCTCGTATGCCCGTTGTATGTAATAGACAAATTCTTCGTTTTCGGTACGGTAATCCCTGAGTTTGGCAATAACCCTGGATGCTTCGCTGTGGCTTTCCTGGGGGGTAAGGAAAGAGTAAACCCTGAGTCCCTGTTCATCCCTGCACAGTTCCTGCATTAAAGACCCCATTTCATTGTAGAGACGTATAAGGTTTTCTTCTTCACGCTTTTGTTCGGTTTTAAGCCGTGTTGTCGACAGAATATTGAAACAGGTCAGAGCTTCTCTGTAAAGACTGTCCATGCGTGAAAGATTATTTTTGTCCGTATCTGTTAAAAAACAGTCAAGGTCTTCAGCTTTTAGCACAATTTTATTCATATATGAGAATTGTACTAGTGAGCGGCTAATCTGGCAATACTTTATCGTTCCGGAATTGGATCCAGCCGCGGGTTATTTAGCTGGGAAAGTGCCCTGCCCCGCCATTCTCCGCCTGCATTATCCCGCAGAAAAGTCCAAAGTTCCCGGGCAGCGCTGCGGCGGTTTACAGCATAAAGGGAATTGGCCAGAAAATATGTGGTCTTGAAGTATTCAATTTCTTCCAGATATGCAAGGAGATCACGCCTCCGTCCTATGTCGTTCATAAGATTGGAAAGGTTTGTAAAAGTATAGTCGTATTGGGAGTGGAGAAGCGCATCAATTATAACAGAATTTTGAATCAAAAATGCAAAAAGCAGGTTTTCGACTGCTCTTTCATGCCTGCCGCTGTTGTAATAATAAAACCCCATGGTTCTGTGGGCTTTTTCCACATACGGTTCATTATGCCTGAAAAGAAGCAAAAAGCGATTTACTCCGTTGGTTTCCAGACTCCGCAACAGATTGGACCGTGCAAAGGATTCCCGGCTCCAAAGGGTATCTGTCTTAAGAATATCATCAAGAATTTTGGCCATTTCCGTATATTCACGGCGCAGCTGCCTGAGCCCTGCAATCCTGTAAAGAATCTCCCTTCCAAACTCCGGGTTTTCCAGCAGTGCTTTTTGATCGTAGGCTTTTTGGTATTGACTAAGCGCTATGCTGAATTCCCCTTCCGCCCGGTACACTTCTCCCAGCCAAAATTCCGCTTCTGGGTAGTTTTTAAGACGGCCCAACTCGGTCAAAGCGGCAGTTGAAGAATTATTAAGCCTTGCTTTTGGTACACGATAATAGAGTTCTTTAAGGGCATCCATAGCATCAACACGGAATTCCCTTTCTATGTATTTTTCCAAAAGGCCCAGATCATCCCTTAGCCCTCGTACTGTATGAAGAGAAAGAACGGTAATAAGATCCCGTTCCATTTTGGCATAGTATGTTTTTCTGCTTTCCCGGGCATCTTCAAAATAACGGAGGGCATCGCCGTAAGCGCCGTTCCGGAAATATCGTTTCCCTTCTTCCAGGGTAATCCACCAGGGATCGTTCCTCCGCTGCTGGGCGGCAGCGACAGGAACCAGTACCAGACAGCACAGCAAAAAAAATAAAGTCCGGGTGCCCATAGTATTATGATGTTTATTGTTCATACCTTTACATATAGAATATCGGTATATTTAGCATTTCCTTCAATCATTCATATTTCCCAATATGTTAATCCAGTCTCTGGGGCCATATAAAAATCGAACTATGTTTATTTGCTTTTCTTTGACCTTAAAAAACAACATATAATTTTTTATCATTGAAAATCTATAACCTTTTGAAGCCAAGTATTCAACAGGCACTAATGGATAAATTAATGGATTTTCTTTTATTTTTTTATAGGCTTTTTGCACTTCATTTTTTAATCTTTTGGCAGCAACCGGATTTTGCAAGACATACTTTATATAATTTACAGATGATTCCACGTCTTCAAATAGATAATTGGAAAATTTTACGTTGAACATTGATATTTTATATTAATTCCAATTTCTTATCCATTTCTTCTTCAGTCAGAAAATTACCATTTTCTATATCGTTATCCGCTTCCTCCAATAGATTTATTAAATTTCGTATACCGGTAATTTCTTCATACGTTTCCATAGTCATTACAGCAAGATCATTCTCTCCATTTCTGGTAATAATTACAGGTTCCCTGTTTTTATGACAAAAATCAGAAATATTATAATACGAATTACTGAAATCGGCGCTTTCTTTTACAACAAAAGGCATATTTCCTCCGGGAGATCATCCAATAACTCAATGGTATAGATATTTAAATAGTATGTCAAATGTCCCTTGACATCGTCCGGCAGTAGATACAATAATCCTATTGCCGTACTATATCCAGTTAGTTAATTACGGAGCGTTGTATGAAAAAAAACCTGTTTTCCGGTATCCTGCCGCTTATTCTGACCTTAATGCCGGCGGCGTGCGGATCGTCTTCTGACGACAACCGTTTTAAGCCGCGGTATTTGGTTCCCGATGATTACATGGCCGATCCGGCAGCCCGTGTCTTTAACGGAAGGCTGTATGTGTATCCCTCCCACGACAGGGACACAGACG
>Ga0082212_10001318_pt1 | contig 36572 bp, 28 predicted proteins | sample TergutNt197P3_FD_71548 | JGI IMG/M metagenome (GOLD analysis project Ga0082212, IMG submission 71548) | Neocapritermes taracua P3 segment gut microbial communities from Petit-Saut dam, French Guiana - Nt197 P3 | ecosystem: Host-associated > Arthropoda: Insects > Digestive system > Gut ...
ATTGACAGACAAAGAGAAAGAATATCTCATAAAAAGAGGCTGGTCAGAAGTTCATACCCCCAAAGATTTGCATCCGGAATATTGTTTGCTGTGTGCCGAAGATTTCGACAAGGTTGCAAAAAACAGCCTTGACGAGTGGATGCACTACCTGAAAAATACCGAAATACCCGACAGTTTCACCGCTCCCGGTCTTCCTGAAGCACGGATGCAACTGCGACAGGATAATCTTTCGGAACAGGAAAGGATAGATTACAGATACTATCTGAAACGCAACAGATACGAGAACGATACGATAGAGAGCTCTATAGAAGACGGAATAAGAATAGGACGCGCTGAAGGTGAAGCAATAGGACGTGCTGAAGGCGAAGCCATAGGGTTAGAAAAAGGCGAAGCCATAGGATTAGAAAAAGGCGAAGCCATAGGATTAGAAAAAGGCGAAGCCATAGGATTAGAAAAAGAAAAAATATCTACCATCTATCGAATGTCTGCAAAAGGTAAGTCTATTGCGGATATCAGCGATGCTACCGATTTACCACCTCATCAAATACTAAAAATTCTAAATTCGATAATCTAAAAAACAGATTTACTGATCCACCAAAAATTTTCTTGGTCGAAAACAAGAAAACATTTTGTAAATCCAATGATACTTTTTAAATTTGCGCGCTTTTTTTTCAATGTATCCTTTCTGATAAAAAAACACTCAAAAGTAAAATTTTCTTAATTAAGTTAATCACCTAAATGTAAAATGCCTATGGTAAAAAAAATGTAGTTTCTATTTATGATTTAACCAATTTATGATTTCAGGATGAAATCATCATCCTACAAACTTTTTTAATAATAATTTATGTAATAAATAATAATTTAATGTATGAACAAATTTACTTTATTTGATCAAATGAAAACATGGAAAAGCGTATTATTCGTTTTCCTATTATCTTTTTGTACATCAGTGGTTTTTGCCCAGCAAGGCATTACCGTTACCGGTACGGTGACCGACGCCGGCGGGCCCCTGCCGGGGGTAAACGTAGTAGTCGGGGGAGCTTCCATTGGTCAGATCACTGACTTCAACGGAAAGTACACCATTACTGTGCCCAACAGAGACGCCGTACTGATATTTTCGTTTGTGGGGTATACCACGCAGGAAATAGCAGTAGGCAACAGGACAGCGATTGATGTTCTCTTAACCGAAGACGCCCAGCAACTTGAAGAAGTAGTGGTGATCGGCTACGGTACGGCGCGTAAACGCGACCTGACCGGATCCATTTCAAGGGTGACTACCGAAGAGTTTAAAACGCGCTCGATGTCGCAGCTAACCGAAATGCTCTCCGGTCATGTGGCCGGGTTGAATATGAACCAGGGCACCAGCGCCGCAGGAGGTGCAGACGATTTGATATTACGCGGCGCCACATCAATTACCGCAGGCGGCTCGCCCATGATCGTGCTCGACGGCGTTATATTCGGCGGCAGTATCCGCGACATTAACCCGATGGACATTGTGTCGATAGACATCATGAAAGACGCCAGTTCGGCGGCCATTTTCGGTTCTAACGCCGGTAGCGGTGTGCTGCTGATCACCACCAACCAGGGTGAACTCGGCAAAAAGCCGACCATCAGCGTTTCGGCAAAAATAGGGATGGCCGACGATTACAGAAAACTCAAGCCGCGCGGCGTGAACGATTATCTTCAGTTCAAAGCCGACGCTTATCGCAGGGGGAACTCCACAAATAATAATTATAATTCCCAATATGTGACCAACCCCGATAAACTGTCCGGTCTTTCGGTTTCCGACTGGTTAGCTTTAAGAACTGATGCAAACAGCGATCCGCAGCGTGAATGGCTCATGAGGCTCGGACTGAACAACGATGAAATGGATAATTATTTTTCAGGGAACACATGGGATGTTTACAATACCGTTTTCAGAAAAGGCCTGCGGCAGGACTACGACCTCAGCATCAACGGAGGATCAAACTATGCCACCTATTACTGGTCAGTAGGATACAACGATTATGAAGGTCTCCGCGTCGGCGACAAGTATTCGGTGATCCGTACGCGCCTGAACGTTGATTTTAAGATTACCGACTGGCTGAATGCGGGCGTAAACGCACAGTTCTCGCATCGGGACGAAGTGCCGACAGACAGAAATGCCTTTTCGCCGGTTCCGGCTTTAGACAGGGATAATTTCTGGGCAAACAGTCCCTTAGGAACGCCCTATTACGAAGACGGAGTCATCAACAGGCAACCGCACGGGCATGCCGGCAGCATGCACCCGTTGGTGAATGCTACCAGGGGGGACGTATTCAACGTCAGAAACAACCTGTTTGCCAGTTTTTATGCCAGCATCAAACTTCCCTTCGGGATTAATTACCGCGTATCTTTCCAGCCCCGCTACGAAACGCGGCAATGGTATGAATTTTTTAATGTCGGACGCGAATTTGGCGTACCTGACCCGGCAGCTGTATCCGAAGGCCGGAGACGGGACTATTTCTGGCTGAACTGGATGGTTGACAATGTGCTGTCGTGGAAATACAATACGGGAGGCCACAATTTTGACGTCACGCTTTTGGCGAATACCGAAAAAAATCAATCATGGAACAATGATTTAAGAAACAAAAATTTTGCTCCGTCTCAGGCGCTTAGCTATCATGGACTGGAATTTGGCACAGATATGATCATCGGCAACGATGATTCCCGCAGCACCGGCGCAGCTTATGCGGCAAGGTTGAATTACAATTTCAGGGGAAAATATCTGCTCAACGCCACCATCAGAAGAGACGGCTATTCGGCGTTCGGTCAGGACAATCCCTGGGCGATTTTCCCGGCCGTGGGCGTGGGATGGATGATTTCTGAAGAAGATTTCTTTAATATCAACGGTATTGACCGCCTGAAATTAAGGGTATCCTACGGCGTCAACGGAAACCGGAATATCGGAGGTTATGAGGCCATTGCGCACCTTGATTCGCAACTTTGGTACGACGGACGCGCCCTTCAAACCGGTATTTTTACCAACAGTTTGTCCAACAGGGCGCTGCAATGGGAAAAAATTACTTCGTTCAACCCCGGATTCGACCTCTCCCTGCTCCGCAACAGAATTGATTTATCATTCGACGTATATACCATCACCACTACCAATCTTTTGCTCCGGCGGAGACTTTCGCGGGTTACCGGATTCGATAACGTGATGGCAAATATCGGACAGTTGGATAACTTCGGGATTGATTTTACGTTGAAAACCGTGAACGTCAGCAACGCCGACGTCAGATGGAATTCTACTTTTATTTTCTCCATGAACCGCAACAAAGTGGTCAGTCTGTACGACGATGTGGGAACATATACCTTGCTGAATAAGGAAATGTACGGCGAACAGCCCGATATAGTCAATGGCAGGTTTATCGGAGAAGCCCTCGACGTAGTGTGGAATTACAACGTACTGGGCATATGGCAAACCGACGAGAAAGAGACAGCGAATAAATATCGTTTGGAACCGGGAGATTATAAAGTCGAGGATGTGGAACGTGTAATCATGAACGAGGGAACAGCCAATGAATTTTATGCTCTGGAACAGCTGAAAGACAAGCAGTTCATCGGGCACGACCAGCCGCGTTATCGTCTTGGCTTTCAAAACGACGTAACTTTCCTCAAACATTTTACGGCGTCCGTCTTTTTACGCGCCGAACTGGGGCATATCCGCTCACATGGCGCTGCATTTTTTGAAGATTCGCAATACACCATGCGCAACCGCGCCTGCCCCCCGGGACCCTATTGGACAGAAGAAAATCCCCACAAGGAATATCCCCGTATCAACATGAATACCACTGCATACGGCGGCGGGCTTTCCATCTACAAACCAAGTTCTTATCTGAGGGTTCAGGATATATCGCTGACTTACAATATGCCGCGGGAAATTTCTAACCGGATAGGTGTGAACAGCTTACAGGTCTACGGTTCCATACGCAATTTGCTCACCTTTACCAAATATCCCGGATGGGATCCCGAATCGGGTAATAATCCGATGCCGAGAATATGGACGCTTGGAGTCAATTTCACTTTATAATCAATTAAATGAACATGAAAATGAAAAATATAATGAATAACATAATGAAACCGGTATATGCCGTGCTGATTGGAATTTTGTTCGCAACGGCAGGATGTTCTGACGAATGGTTGAAACCGGAGCCGCTTTCGTTCTTTGCGCCCGAAAGTACTTTTATCAACGAGGCCGCTTACCAGGCTGCGCTGACGATGTGCCGGAAAGAACTGAACGCGGACAATCACGGCGACCGGTACTTTAATTATATTGTATGGGATCACGGAGCATCTGATCTTGGCGTAACGCTGTATAATTTCAATTGTGACGACTGGACGCCCAACACCACGCAAGCCAATAATCCGGGAAATACATGGACTGATTTTGCGCAAACCTCAAATTTATTCATAAAAGGATATGAGTATATCAAAAACGCCAATGTGATCATTACCCGTATTGACGACATCAAATGGGACAATGTCAATACCCGCAACAGCATACTGGCGGAAGCGCTCTGGATACGCGCCTACTGGTACTACCGGTTAGTGCACTCTTTCGGCGACATCCCGTGGGTGGGCGCAGAAGTATTGGCGCCAAAAATCGATTATTATTCCACCTCGCGATGGGCAATACTGGGGCAACTTGAAAAAGACCTGGTATATGCCGCAAAATGGTTACCCGTATCCCCCGCCGCCAAGGGACATGTTCCCCAGGGCGCGGCCAACCATCTGCTTACCAAAGTCTATTTAGCCAATTGCAAATTCGATGAGGCAATCGCATCGGCCACCGCCGTGATCAACGGACCATACGCATTGATGAAGCAACGGTTCGGCGAATACGTAGGGAGTAAACCATGGTGGAACCTGATGTGGGATTTGCATCGCTGGGAAAACAGAAACCACAGCGCAAATACCGAAACCATCTATGCAACGGTCAACAACCGCGACCAGACTCAGGCTTCATGGTTTTCTTTCGGCGGTATCGGAAATCAGTTGCCGAGAAATTACGGCCCGGCAACCTGGAGAATTTGTGCTCCGGGCAGCGACGCATCCGGCGACAGAGTAGCTCCCAATAGCGGTTTTTCTTCTAATGAAGTAGGTACCGGCATTTTTAAGTATTGGGGAGCGCAGACAGATACCTTAGGTTCAGGCATTGGCAGTTTCCGCTCCAATGGATATTTCCACTATACGATCTGGTCAGACGCAGCCGGAAATACCTGGAGAAATACACCCGATTTGCGCAGAATCAAAGGAAACTGGATAGAAATGGGAGGAGAAGAAGGCGCTGTTTGCGATCAGATTGTAGTCACCAACGGCGGTTCTGCAGCATGTGCGCCCTTTATGGGACAACCGCTGCAAAGAGCATGGTGCTTTTCATTTCGTGAAGGAAATGATACGCTCCGCTACTGGTATCCCTGGCCTTATTACAAAACGTTTAATATGAAAGTTCCTCAACAGGAACAGGCGCTTGGAGGCCCGGGCGACATGTATATATTCCGTCTGGCAGAAACCTATCTGCTCAGAGCCGAAGCCTACTGGTGGAAAGGAAATGCCGCATCTGCCGCCGCCGACATCAACGTGGTCAGGGAGCGTGCAAACGCTGTACCCGTTCCCGCAGGTGATGTAGACATCGCGTATATTTTCGACGAGCGCGCCCGCGAATTGTATACTGAAGAACCGCGACATTCGGAAATGGTGCGGGTATCGTATATGTTTGCCAAATTAGGCCAAGGTGGTTACTCCGAATCAAATATTCTGAGTAAAAGCTGGTATTACGACCGTGTCATGGCAGTAAATTATTTCTACCACGATCCGTTGCCTATCAATACCGAAAACGCAAAAAGACCGAAACTTTTACCGGAATGTATGCTTTGGCCCATTCCGCAATATGTTATCGATCCGAATCTTCAGGGAGAGATCAAGCAAAACTACGGATATGTGGGACACAATCCGAATACTCCCGTACTTCTGGAAATTGACGACCCCGGTTATACCGAATAACAGGACGTCTTCCGAAGCAATTATTTCACTGCCGCTGGTCACCGGACTGCCGGCAGTGATTTTTTAAGAATCCGGTTTGCTCATGTATGTTCATTTCTATTGACACAACGAAATAAAAATGCTATCTTTGCACTTTAAAATTTTTAAATTCCGGAAATACAAAACATGCAGAAAATAGCGACTTATGATTTCGTAGAATGGATTACAACACTCAAGTCAAAAATTCAAGGTGCAAGAAATAAATTAGCTTTTTCCATTAATTCACAGGTACTTGAATTGTATTGGGAAATCGGACGGGATATTGCTGAAAAACAACAAAATTCGGGATGGGGAAGTGGATTTATTGAACAAATTGCAGAAGAATTGAAACATGATTTTCCTGAAATAAAAGGATTTTCTCGCCGAAATATTTATGCCGTTTTACAATGGTATAAGTTTTATTCCGAAAAATATCAATTTGTGCCACACCACGTGGCACAAATACCATGGGGACACAACAGGCTGATAATTACTAAAATAAAATACGTAGAAGAAGCAGAATTTTATTGTCGCGCGGTTATTCAAAATGCTTGGGACAGAGATACCCTGGAAATACAAATCGAAAACAAGTATTATTTTACAGCAGGAAATTCCACACATAATTTCAGTAAAACTTTGCCTGCCAAGCAGTCCGAACTTGCCATACAAACCTTAAAAGACCCTTACAATTTTGATTTTGCAGGATTGGCAAATGATGCTTTGGAGAAAGCAATTGAAGATGAATTGACTAAAAATATCACAAAATTTTTGCTCGAACTCGGCAAAGGATTTGCATTTCTCGGACGGCAATACAAAATTGAAATTGGAGAAAACGACCATTATCTTGATATGCTTTTTTATCACGTAGAATTGCGATGTTATATTGTGATAGAATTGAAAGCAGGTAAATTCATGCCCGAATTTGCAGGCAAACTCAATTATTATTTGTCGGCAGTGGATAGTCAGTTACGTAAAGATGGCGACAATCCGACTATTGGTATTCTTTTGTGCAAAAAGAAAGATAAAATAGACGTGGAATATGCCTTGCGTGATATTCATAAACCAATGGGTATCAGTGAATATATATTAACAAATACAATTCCCGATAACATAAAACCTCAATTACCTTCTGTGGAAGAGTTAGAGCGTGAATTAGAGAAAAAACAAATAGAATCAGAAACAAAATGAAATCGCAAAAATTCTCCATTATTTATTGGTCGTTTTGGTTGGTGAGAAAAAGAGGGTAATTGCAAAAAATAATTATTGGAACGTAAAAGTAGAATAGACAATGAAATATACGGCATATAACGGGCGTTCTTTATGGACTTTATGTATACTCTTTGTGCTCTTTGCGGTAAAAAAGATTTTGAAAAATCCGTTTTTTTATATACGTTTGCACCATGATTAAAAATATTTTTCAATGAGAACACGTCAGATGATTACGTTCGATTGGGCAATGAAACGCCTGCTCCGTCAAAAAGCCAATTTCGGTGTATTGGAGGGCTTTTTGAGCGAGTTGCTTCGTCGTAAAATTATCATCAAAAGCATCGGCGAAAGCGAAGGGAACAGGGAAGATGAAATCGGCAGGTACAACAGGGTGGATATACTGGTGGAAGCAGATGACAAGGAATTGGTCATTATCGAACTGCAATACGACAGGGAGTACGATTATTTTCAGAGAATGCTCTATGGCGTGAGCAAAGCCGTTACGGAGTATATTTACAAAGGCGACCCTTATTCCCGCTTGCGTAAGGTATATTCAATCAACATCGTATACTTCGACCTTGGTAAAGGTGATGATTATGTATACCATGGTTTCACTCATTTCACGGGACTTCACACACACGAGGCACTTGAACTGACAGCCAAGCAGTTGCAGTTATACGGCCAAAACCTTCCCGGTGAGTTGTATCCCGAATATTATATCATCAAGGTCAATAAATTTGACGATGTAGCCAGGGATACGTTGGACGAATGGGTATATTACCTGAAAAACAACAAGATACGGGACGATTTCACAGCGCAGGGCATAGACAAAGCGCGGCAAATCCTGGCATTCGATAACCTTACCGACGACGAGAAGAAGCAGTATTGGCGTCGCGTAGAGGGTAAACGGGTCAGGGATGGCGAAATACAATCAGCGTTCATTGATGGCGAAGCAAAAGGCGAGGCCGAGCGTGCCCGTCTTGAAGCCGATTGCACCCGTCTTGAAGCCGATCGTGCCCGTCTTGAAGCCGAATTAACAGCGTCGAAGAAACTTGCCGACGAACAGGCTGCACGTATCGCCGAACTGGAACGATTAGCCGGAAAATAGAACGCTATTCATAAGTTTTTTTTAATGATGTAATTTTAATTTTTTCTGATATGAAGACAAAAATGTTTTTTTTACTTTTACTTGCCGCCTGTATTACGGTTCAGGCGCAAACGCCCGTAAAGCCGACTTACGTAAATATGATAGACGAAATCATGAAAGGCGTGCCGGCTTACTGGCGAACCACTCTTAACGATTTGGAAAGAGGCGTCGGCTATATAAGAAAAGGAACGGTTGAGCGGGTATGTCTGTCAGCCGGAGGCCGCCCCGTATACCGTATATTTTACGGTAAACCGAATGACGTAAAAAATACCGCTAACCTCAGCAGTTCAATGGGAGCAGGCAATGCGAGGTTTTATGCAGACAAGTCGGCTCCTGATTACCGCCCCACATTATTTTTGGTAGGGGCAGTACATGCCGGAGAATTGGAAGGAACGGCAGCGTTGATGAATCTGCTTGCCATTCTGGAAACAGGAAATGACCTTTCCGGAAAGTCATATCCTTTCATCACCGCGTGTGCCGAAAAGATGAATTTTATCATCATTCCCATCGCCAATCCCGACGGACGTGCGCGGATGCCTCTGCCCAGCATGATGGATCTTGATTTTGAATCGTTTCGTTATCTGGGTCAGGGTACATGGAAAGATGGTACGCTGACCGGCTATCCTTCATGCAAGCAGGTTACTCCGATCAAAGATGCGTCGGACTTTTTAGGTTCTTACTTCAACGACGATGGCGTGAACATGATGCACGACTATTTCTTCACCAATCCGTGCGCCGAAACCAAAGCAGTGCTGCAAACAGCGGAAACGTTTGCGCCTGATTTTACAGTGCTTTTTCATGGCGGGAGCAACAACAAACCGCACATGGCCGGATCGGGATATCTTTTCCAGTCTACAAAAGCGAAAATAAATGCGTTTCAACAGTTTATAGCTGATGAATATAAAGACATTGATTTTTCGCTTGGCGGTGAAGGCGTGAACGACCGAAGTAACGTGTCATTCAATCTTACAACAGCCATCAGCCATGTTTGCGGCGAACCGGCCATCACCTTTGAAAGCAATCAGGGGCTGAATTATTTTGATGAAAAGCAACCCTGGTTAGTCAAATATACGTATGACGAAATTTACCAGCATCACATGATTTCGCTTGAAGGGCTTTGCAAGTTTGTGCTGAATCCGCCACAGCTTGTTGAACAGAATGAACGGCGACGATAATCTGTTAGCTGAGGAATGAAAAATAATCAACATATCATTGTTTTCAAATCAATGGGATTTATCCAAAGGAGAGAAATAAAGTCCCGCAGGGACGGAATTTTATTAACCGTAGATTTTAATCTACGGAATGTAAAGACGTTGCATGCAACGTCTCTACAAAGTCCCGCAGGGACGATACTTTATCTCCCCATTGTGCCGTCCCTGCGGGACATCTCGCCGTTGATACATCACTTTTACAAGTTATTTATTTTCCATTCCTGAATCATTGAATCAGAAAGTCAAATCAAATCAATTTTTAATATATGAAAAATTATTATTTATTTATTTTCCTGCTGGCAGCCTTGCACATTCATTGTATCGACGTACAGGCGAGCAACAGGGTTAAAATTGTTACCATCGGCGGCGGTTTTCAGGCGATCAGCGCAGGCGACGACCGCAACAACCCGCAGCGATTGGTCGACAGGATGATAGAATACTGGAAGCGGGAAATCAACAAAGCGTTGGTTTATCAGCCCGATCTGATATTGCTGACTGAAGTTTGTGATGATCCGGGCGGATTAAACAGACAGGAACGGTCTGAATATTACCGTGTTCGCAAAAATCAGGTGCAGGATTTCTTTGCTTCCGTAGCAAAAGAAAACCGATGTTATATCGCTTTCGGTACGCAACGCGAAGAAAACAGCGGCGTCTGGCGAAATTCCTGCGTTGTTTTGGACAGGGAAGGCAAAATGGCCGGCGTCTACAATAAAAATTATCCGGTCATCGGCGAAATGAACGGCGGTATCATACCGGGTACTGAAGCGCCTCTTATTCAATGCGATTTTGGAACCGTCGGGTGCGCCATCTGTTTCGACCTCAATTTCGACGAACTGCGCGACAGATATGCTGTGCTCAAACCTGACGTCCTTCTTTTTGTTTCGCAGTGGCATGGAGGTCTGGAGCAAACCAAATGGGCTTATTCCTGCCGGTCGTTTTTTGTCTGTTCCTACTCATTTCGTACCCAACCTGTCGAAATACGAAATCCTTTCGGCAATGTAGTCGCTGCAAGCACTCATAATCACAATTACGCCGTGGCGACGGTCAATCTGGACAAACAATTGATACATCAGGATTTGAACCTTGGAAAAATCATAGAACTCAAAAGAAAATACGGCGACCGTGTCACCATTACCGAACAGGGCGATATAGGAGTACTGATGATCACCAGCGAACACGAACAGGTCAGCTCTGCCGAGATGGTAAAGGAATTTGGTATCGAATTGCTTGACGACTATCTGGAAAGGTCGGTACAAGCACGATTGCAGAAGCTTCGGGCAAATTAACAGGTATATGGTATTAAAATTTAATGAATTTCATAAGATGAGTATCCCATCAGGAATATGTCATGTGATCATTTTTAACATATTAATATTTCTCTTTTCTACGTTTTATGCCTGCAACAGTAATCATTCGCCGAAAATTACGTACACGGTAAACGATGAATTTGACGAGCTTCGGGTAAAGTGTATTGAATACATGACCGGCGGATCAGACTATAATGCTGAAAATAAGAATATAAAGTTTGCCTTAACCAACCTTACCTCCACAGCCGAAAACTATTGGCGCACGATGCAGAAGGAACCGGAAAGTTTCCTGTGGAACGAACTCAAATACAATCCGAACGGAAATAGCAGTACCTATGGAACATTAACCCGCATCGGCGTGATGTGTCTGGCATATTCCACGCCGGGATCATCCTTATACGGTAACCGTGCACTCCTTGACGATATATTGATGGCAATGGAATTTGTGGGCGAAAAGATGTTCCAAATCGGAAAAACGATCAACCCGAGCGACTGGTGGAGCGCCGAAGTCGGTTGCTCGCAGGCTATGGGTTATGTTCTGATGTATATATACGAATACCTGACTCCCGAACAGTTACAGAAATGGTGCGACATATTCGACTATTGGAATCCGAACGACGTGAGAGGAGCTTATTATCAAACCTGGGGGCTTCCCAACGGCACGAACATGACCAACCGGTGCGTCGCTAATTTATTCAGGGCAATATACGGAAGAGATGCGGAGCGGCTTGAAAAAGTGCGCGTTGCCTTAAACGGTACGTTCTTTTACGCATCGGGGATGAACGAAAAGACCGGAAATCTTCAGGACGGGTATTATACCGACGGTTCCTACCTGCTGCACATCGGACTGGCGCATACCGGAGGTTACGGTACGGCGCACCTTGAAAACCTGCCGTATCTTATCTATGTGCTCACGGGAACAAAATGGGCGCTTGATCAGGAAAAAATAGACATGGCGTGGGATTGGATCTACAACACCTATATACCGGTCATGTATAAGGGCGGCGTGTTCGATTTCGTAAAAGACAGGGAAGTATCACGTTCCGGCCTTCAAACATACACGATGGGGCACCGGATAGCCAGCGCATTATGCGGGCTTGCGCTTGCCGCTCCAGAACCGCACAAGAGTTATTTCCAGTCGGTTGTAAAGGGTTGGATACAGGAAAACTCATTCCTCGACTTTTTTTCGTACATCCATCAGGAAAACCAGCGGCTGCATATCGCGGCAACGATACGGATGGAGCAGTTGATGAACGACGGTCGCATCAAGCCTGTAACCGACTTTACGATGGGCAGGATGTTCGGAGTATCGGCGCGCGCCGTCGCTTTCCGGCCGGGGTATGCTTTCGGCGTGGCTATGAACTGTTCGAGGATGAAATACTACGAGACGATACACGGGGAAAGTCTCAAAAGCTGGTATTTCAACGAGGGGAGGACTTTTTTCGTAAATGACAGCGACCTTGCGCAATACGATGACGATTACTGGGCTACCGTCAATTGGTACAGACTGCCCGGAACCACTGTGGATACCAAAGAACGCGCCAATATGGAAGGCGGCTCGACGTCAAACCACTTCATCTATTCCAAACGCCACTGGGCAGGCGGCGTTGCGCTGGGCGACCGTTATGTTGCCGCAGGGTATGAGATGGACGCCTACAACGTAACCCTTACGGCGAAAAAATCATGGTTCATGCTTGACGATAAGATAATTGCGCTCGGTGCGGATATTAACAGTTCCGACAACAGAACCATAGAAACCATTGTGGACAACCGTAAATTGCTGAAAAACGGGAGCAATCAATATATTGTCGACGGCGTTGAAAAACCTGCCGACGCAAAATGGTCGGAGAAGATGAACGGCGTAAGCTGGATGTGGCTTGAAAACACAGGGGGATATTATTTTCCGAAAAAAACCGGCGTGAACGCCCTGCGCGAAAACAGAACAGGTTCGTGGAGCGAAATCAACAATGGCCCGAAAGATAGCGTTTCCAACCATTTCCTCACTATGTGGATTGACCACGGGAAAAGTCCGAAGAACGCGGCTTTTGAATACGTTTTCCTGCCCAACGCCACCGCCGAAAAAACCAAAAAGTTTTCGGAAAAACCTGATTTTGAGATATTGGAAAATTCATCAAAAGCGCAGGCAATCCACGACAGCGCATCGGGAATAACAGCGGCAAATTTCTGGACTGAAGGCAGATACAGCACCGGCGGGATAACTGCCGACGGGACGGCGTCTGTAATGGTGTGGGACAAAGGCGATACAACAGAAATAGCCGTCAGCGAACCCACCTGGCAAAACAAAACAAAACTTTGCGTGGAAATTGACAAACCAGCGAAAACAGTTATATTTGCCGACGAAAGAATCACGGTGACGCAAACCGCGCCGTCCGTCAAATTTGAAGCAGATTTGAGCGGCAGGCCAAACGGCGCCACCTTTACGGTCACTTTAAGTAAATAATTAATTTTAAAAAATATCATGAAAAAATCAGTAATCTCCATACTCACGCTTTGCATGAGTTTTACGGCTTTTTCCCAAAATGCCGGTTCGGGAAAATATTTCGACAAAAACTACATCAAATCCACGATGGAAAAGGCAGCCAGGTGGCAATTGGCCAATCCGATAGAAGAACCGCGCAGGTGGACGAATGCCACTTTCTACTCCGGGCTTTTTGCTGCGTGGGAAACTACCAAATCAAAGGATATATACAAGGCAATGATGGACATGGGCGAAACAGAGAAATGGCTGCCGTTCAACCGCTGGTATCATGCCGATGACGTGGCCATCAGTCAAATGTATATCGACCTGTACCGGAGGGAAAAACGTCCGGAAATGATTCGGGCAACCATCGACACAGTGGCCAAATTCATGGTAACACCTTATCCTGTGCGCGATGCCGCTATAGAAGTGATCAAATGGTGGTGGTGCGATGCGCTGTTTATGGCGCCTCCAACAATGGTAAAGCTGGGAATCACGCTCAAAAACAACGAATACCTGTCGAAATGCGACGAGTATTTCAAGGAATGTTACGATTTGCTGTACAACAAGGACGAACGACTTTTTGCCCGCGACCTGAATTATGTGATCAAAAACGACGGCAAAGACCGCCGCGAAGCCAACGGCAGGTTAATTTTCTGGTCGCGCGGCAACGGCTGGGTAATGGGCGGATTGGTACGTATATTGAAAGAATTGCCGAAAAATTATCCGCAACGCCCGTTTTATGAGCAATTGTTCAAAGAAATGGCTGCCAGAATTTTATCGTTGCAGCAGAGCGACGGGCTGTGGCGTGCCAGCCTGCTCGATCCCGATTCGTATCCCGGCGGCGAGGTGAGCGGTTCAGGCTTTTTTTGTTACGCATTTGCCTGGGGAATCAACAACGGATTGTTAGATAAAACAACCTACCAGCCTGCCGTTGAAAAAACATGGATAGCGCTCAACGGTTGTGTGAACGATGAAGGGCGCGTTGGCTGGGTGCAACCGGTTGGGGCAGATCCACGCAGAAATTTCAATGCAGACAGTTGGCAACTATATGGTACAGGGGCTTTTCTGTTTGCCGGCAGCGAAGTGATCAAACTGAAAGTGAAAACTAAATAGTAACTTTAACAAAAATCATATGTTATTTCCGAAAAAGCATCATTCGATGATTCAATTATTCAGTTATTTGATATGAAAGGAGCAAATGATAAAATTGTACTTGCGCTCGTCGGCGCCGGCGGACGCGGTTCAGCCCTTATTTTCAGCATGATGAAGTGCGATCCAAATATAGAGGTAAAATATATATGCGATATTGACGCCTCACGGGGCGGCAGGATTGTGGAAGATTTAAGCAAATTACAGGGTTATCCGCCCAAAAAAGTGAACGATATGCGTACAGCGTTTGACGACAGGGATGTGAATGCCGCAGTCATCGCTACACCGGATCATTGGCACGCTCTGGCGACAATATGGGCATGCAGGGCAGGTAAAGATGTATTGGTCGAAAAACCCATCTGTCTCACGCTTGACGAGGGGCGTGAAATGGTCAGGGCTGCCGCTGACAACAAGGCAATCGTACAGTGTGGCTTCCAAAACAGGAGCGGCGATTATGCTTTTGCGGCAAGGGATTATATTGCTGCCGGAGAGCTTGGGAAAATTGTAACGGTCAAAATATTTGGCATGACGCAAGGTACGCGCGAATGGATCATGAAAGAAGATACTCCTGTTCCCGAAGGTCTTGACTGGGATGCATGGCTCGGTCCGGCTGAACCGGCGCCTTACAACGTTTCGCGTCATAAAGGATGGCATGACTGGTGGGCTTATTCAACAGGTCCGCATATGTTCGATACTTCTCACGGCGTTGATCTGACGCGCCTCGCATTGGGCGATCCGCCCCTGCCGCGTGCTGTATATTGCGCCGGCGGAAGAGTCATTTTCAATGACCGGCGCGATACCCCCGACAACCAGACCATAGTTTTCGACATGGGCGATTATCCGATCTCTGTTGAATCGTCGCAATATGGGAGATACCTGTATGGAACGCCTGATGACGTCCGCTACAGCGACAAATATCCCGTATGGAACACCATGGGCACACGTATCGAAATCTACGGAACCCGTGGCGTCATGTATCTTGGCCGGATGGGAGGCGGATGGCAGGCGTTCGGCAAGGATATGGAACTCCTGGCTGAAAAGACCGGGCGTTTTCCCGACGAACCCCACCAGCGTAATTTTTTTGAATGTGTCAGGACGCGGAAAACACCCAATTCACCTATCGAACAGGGTGTTTTGAGCGCAGCAATGATCAATCTGGCAAATTTGTCGTATCGCTCGGGCAAAAAGAAGCTCGGTTTCGATGCTGCAAACTGGACGATTCTGGATAATCCCGAGGCGGCAGCCATGGATAAAAGACCGCAAAGAAAAGGATATGAATTAGTGTAAGTAGTGGTTAGTGGTTAGTGGTTAATTGCGCAAAGCGCAGGAAATTAATGTTAAAGGAATTTATAAAACGTAGATTATATTGTATTTAGTGCTTAATTAATAAAAATGAAAAAACATTTGAATAAGAAAACGACAATCATATTGGGATTATGTTTTGTCATCGTGGCGGGATCAATTGCCGGATTTGTGATATGGCGTACACAGGACAGGGTACAGGCTGAATTTAATATTCACATCAACCAAACTGCCATTTATCTGTCCACCTATTCTGAGCCGCCACAGTTTGCCATTTGGCTCGAAAATCCGCAAAACGGACAATGTCAGCAGGTTTTTGTTACCTACCGTGTGAGCCGTGGCGATTGGGAAGGAAAATCGGATGTGCCGGTAGCCCTGCCACGCTGGAAAACCGTTTTTCGCGACGGCGGCGCTCAAACTGTACGTAGCGACGAAGAGATAGCGGTATCCGGAGCCACGCCCAGAGATGAATATTTCCGCGTAAGAGCTGAAATACAACCAGGTTCGGAATGGATATGCTGGGTAGAAATGAATCTGGCCGGTGATTTCAACGAGTTTTATCCTCAATTCAACCAGCTCACTTTTCAGGAAGATGAATTTGCCTGCGGACAGCCCGCTCTTTTGTATCGGGCGAAAATCAAAGCCGAAGAAGGACTTAAATATACTCCTGAAATAGCTTTCATGTCACTTTGGGAAGAAGGCAACGTCAACAGGCTTGTCCCCCTTGACGAAACCATCACAACTGCACACGAGGTTTTTGATGAAATATCCATTGTGATGATTAAGCCAAAACCTGTGATTTTCAATAAATATCGTATAGGAAAACAGGATGTGTTGAAATAAGCGGAACGTCGTTTCGGGCAGGAACGACGATTGCCGGCATATAACCCGAAAATATATCTATCTCAAATTAGCTGGCAAACCGGTGCTGATGACTTCGGCGGGCAACTGTATGGCGGTGAGGTCATCGTAGGGTTTGATGGTGATGGGTTCTCCGGGTACCGTTTGCGATATCATCTGCGGATGTATTACTGTAATACCGTGGCGTTTGACGTCTAACCAGCGTTGCCCCGTATGTACGCTTTCGAAACGGCGGACGGCTAATATGGCGCGCACTAAATATTCCTGTGTGCCCGGTTGTATGTTAAAACGGGACTCCATCAGAACGAAAGGGCTGCCGTTTCGGGACTGAGAATAATAGTTGACTATCTGCTGCTGGGTATGCTGGCGGTGTAAAGCATCCCATTGGTAATAGAAGATATTCAGGTCGTCGGTGGCCTTTCCAAACTCGCCCAGCATGGCGTATGCTTCGGCACGGCAGGCGAGCGTTTCTTCCACCGTAAACGGAACCGCTACGGTATGCGGATATCCGATACCAGCCGTTGGATTGGTTACTTCAAAAAGTTCCCATAACTTGGGATACCACGAATTTTGATCGTTTCCCCAAACGGAAGACAACCCGTTGACCGCTCCGCTCCATGGAAAATTCTGCCAGAATGTTTCGTAGGCTTTATTACGGTTGTGCGCAAATCTCATGTTATATGGATACGATCGCCCCCACAGTGTTCCCGTCTGCGGAATGATCAGAAAATTGCAGGGATAGTCGCTGTTACAATAAGCGTATGCAATATTTTCGATTTCAGGAAGTTTGCTCAACGCCGCATAATCGCGAAACATGTTACCCGGGTTATCGCCCAGCGCTACCGAAGCATATTCGGCCGCCTTGCTCCAATTGCCATAGAAGAGGTTGAACCGTGCCGCGAAAGCGTATGCAGCCCTGCGATTGAAATGATAGGCGTAAACTTCTGCTTTCTGGAATTTATCCTCGTGCAGCGGCAACGCCTCTTCGATGTCGCGTTCTATTTTTTCATAAACTGACGCTACCGTACCCCGTTCGTATTTCGGATTGACAGTCGTTTCGGGCGCTTCTATGTAAGGAATACCCGGGTCGGTTTCGCTGGAGACAGGGTTATACGCCTTGCTGAAGGTACTCACCAGAACGAAATGTCCGAAAGCACGGCACAACAGCGCTTCTGCCTTCGATCCGTTCAGCGACGGGATACTGCCCATCTTTTCGATAGCGTACAAAGCCTGGTTAGCGGCAGCAATGGCTTCGTAACATGTTTCCCACGTCGTTTTCGGAGCATCCCAGTACGACTCGGTAATGTCCTCATAGCGATACGCCTGCTCACTTACCAGTGCATTGTTTCTGTCGGTATATTGTGGGCCGTTGTCTGTCACATTGTCCGACATCATCTCAAATACCATGACGGGCAACATAGCCGGATATGCGGATACCAGCATTTCGGCTATCTTACTGCCGCTATCAAGTTCTGCACGTTTGTCGGGGGGCGTATCTAAAAAATCGTTGCACGAACTAAATAACAGTACAGCGGCAAGCGTATAGATTTTTGATTTTTGGTTTTTTATTTTTGTCATATTGAATATGATTCATCCTGCAATTTTACAGAGAACATTACAAGGAACGGCATATCTTATTTTTCGTAATGGTCTCAAAAATATTTTTTATGTCGCAAAGGTACAGGAAAAAACGGATTTTCCAAAAGTGTCAGTTTAAATTAAAATAATAATGTAGAAAGTTATTGTATCTTTGCATTTTATTTTATTGTTGTCATCTGCACCCGTAGCTCAGTGGATTAGAGCACCGGTCTTCGGAACCGGGTGTCGCAGGTTCGAGTCCTGCCGGGTGTACTTGAATTAATTATTTATGAAGCACATATTTTTTATTTTTCTAATTACCAATGCCTTAAATACATTCGGGCAAATATCCAACGTCAAGCGCATTGGCATCATTGGTTTAGACACCTCGCACTCCACAACTTTTGCCGCGATGTTCAATGGTGAAAAAGCCAATCCTGAATTTGCAGATTTCCGCGTGACGGTTGCTTATCCGTGGGGAAGTAAAACCATTAAGGAAGGTTATTCGAGAGTGCCGGGTTTTACTGAACAAATCAGTACCTTAGGAATCAAAATTGCCGAATCAATTGATGAATTGTTGCAGGAAGTCGACTTTGTGATGTTGGAAACACAGGACGGTCATATAAAAGTCGAGCAGGTTTTGGCGGTATTCAAAGCAGGAAAGCCTGTTTTCATAGACAAGCCGATAGCCTCCAGTCTCGCCGACGTCTGTCTGATTTATGAACTGTCAGAGAAATACAAGGTGCCTGTTTTTACCACTTCTTCATTCAGGTATATTGCTCCTGTCATGGAAGTAACATCCGGAAGGAGAGGCCGCGTACTTGGGGCTGACTGTTTTGGTCCATGCGATGAAGAACCTTCGCATCCTTCGTTGTACTGGTATGGTATTCACGGGGTAGAAATGTTGCTATCAGTCATGGGGCCAGGATGCGAAACCGTAACCCGTTCGCATACGGAAGACACTGATTTACTGGTGGGTATATGGAAAGATTCACGTATAGGCACCTATCGGGGTATGCGCAGGGGCAATGACCGTTATTATCATTTCGGCGGTTTTGCTTATTGTGCAAGAAGTCCCGTTAAGCTCGACAATTACGCTGATTTCGGCTATCCCGGACTTATGACGGAAGTGGTTAATTTTTTCAGAACAGGAATTGTTCCGGTATCGCCTGAAATTACGATTGAGGTTTATGCTTTCATGGATGCGTCTACTTTAAGTTATCAAACCGGAAAGCCTGTCAAAATTGATGATGTTGTCAGGGAAGCAAAGGAAACAGCGAAAAAAAAACTGGTACAATTCTTATAGGCCTTTCCTTGCAGAGAGACGTGGTATGCTGCGTCTCTGCAAAATATATTCTAACACACATTGCAACTGTCAGGTAATAAAATGTTCTGATTTTCTCTGTGGTTCTCTGTGTAAACTCTGTGGTTCTCTGTGTAATTATTATTGTTACACAGAGAACCACGGAGAAGACGCAGAGTCGCACAGAGATTTTAATTGCAATATTTATTAAATGATGTCTGGTGGATTGTCCTAATGGGTCGTCGAATATTTCGTCGTCTAAACTGCGGAAGTCAATGCCGGCCTGCTTGATCATTTGTCCCAACTCGCGGGTGGTTAGCACGGCGTCCACATTGGCAACGCCTCTGTTTACCATAAACACTTTAATAGTTTCTGATCAGGATTTTTGTATGGAAACAGAAAAATACCTTACCAAACTAACCCAACGCTCTCTCTTATTGTGCGGAAGCGCCGAAAAAGAAAGAGTCAGATTCTTTAACGCGCAACAGCAAAAAGTTCGTTTTTTGATGGAAAGAATCCAGAAATCATACGAACTGTCATAACATTTATTAGCCTGACAGACGACTTTATTTTCATGAAACCGCTTACCCGCTGTGCGCCTATACATTCGGCAACTTCCACGGAGCGCGGTAATTGGCCTTGATCAAATCGTTGGCCTGCCGGTTACCCACAAAAGTATTGGTTTTATCGTCCCATTGAAGACCAACACCAAGCCGGCTCGAAATGTTGGCCAGATGAGCCAGTTTTACCACTTCGGCCCCAACAGTAATAGGAGCATTGGGCTGTTTACGACTCTTGATACATTCAAGGAAGTTACCGATGTGGTTGTACATGCCTTTGCCTTCGCCCCTCTTCAGTTCTACAGCTTCCATACGCGGAGTAGCCTGACTCGGAGCAGGATCGCAGGTATAGCAGAACGGAAACAGCCTTCCCCGCGTGTTTCTTTCGGGACGCACTTCCCAACCGCTGCGATCGACAATCAGGGTGCCGTTTTCGCCGATGAATGCGACGCCGTCGGTACGGTTGAACTGTCCGGCGCTCAAACCGCAGGCATGATCCCATACAATATTGAAATCGGGATATTTGAAAGTAGCCGTCATAGTGTCAGGCGCTTCCATAGCATCGTCCGGATATCCGTACTTGCCGCCGGCGCCGTAAACATACGAAGGCAAACCAACGTTCATCGCCTTAAGCGCATAATCGAGCAGGTGGCAACCCCAATCGCCCGTCAGACCGGACGAATAGTCCCAGAAGTAACGGAAATGGTAGTGAAAGCGGTTTGCATTGAAGGGGCGCTTGCGGGCGGGTCCGAGCCACATCTCGTAGTCTACGCCTGCCGGCACGCTGGAGTCGGGGACCACCGGTATCGTCATTTTGCTGTTTTGGTAAACCCACCCTTTGACGGTACGCACACGTCCCAATTTACCGCTTTGCACGAAGGCGGCGACTTCGTCCCAGTGCGGATCGCTGCGCTGCCATTGCCCCACCTGTACGATACGGTTGTATTTTTTAACGGCTTTTACCATCACGTTAGCCTCCTCGATGGTGGTGGCAAGCGGTTTTTCCACGTAAACATCTTTTCCCGCTTCGCAACCGGCGGTCATCAGAAGGCAATGCCAATGATCGGGAGCGCCGACGATGACTGCATCCACGTCTTTGTTGTCCATTACCCTGCGCCAATCCTTAACTAATTGAGCCGGCTTTTTGCCCGATTTACTTTCAACATCTGCAGCCCGCTTGTTGAGCCATTCGTCGTCAATATCGCAAAGCGAAACACATTCCACTTCTGGATATTGCAGGAAAGTATCCAGATCCGCCCAACCCTGATTGCGGCAACCGATCAGGGCTACTTTTACTTTATTACTTTGGGCTTGTTGCCCGAATACTTCAGCCAAACCTCCGGGAACAAATGAACTTGCGCCCAGGGCAGCTGCACCCGTAAGGGTGTTTTTCAAAAAATTACGTCTTTCCATGATTTAAGATTTTGATGATTGGTTATTTTGAAATTTTGGTCCAAAGATATAGTTTTTTTATACTTCTGTGATAAAATATCTTTTTTTTCCTATTTTCCCAAATCCATTCCGAAATCAAAAAATTAAAATTTATTAAACTTCTTATTTTCAATCGGAACAATCGCCATACATTCAACTTCAACCAACCAGCCCGATCGACATACAGGCGCCCACAACATCACGCGGGGAATATCCGGATATTGTTGATCGATATAACGGCTGATCACAGCATAATCAGCAATATCGCGCAGATAAACAATGATATGAGCAACATGCTGCATGGTAGCGCCGGCTTCCGTTAACAGCGCCTGTATATTTTCGAAAGTACGGTCGGTTTGTTGCTTAACATCAAAAGGATGCACAATTTCGCCACGGTTGTTGATGCTGGCCGTTCCCGAAATAAAAACATGACGCCGGTCGCCGTAATCGACAGTGGTACCGCGTTCAAATGTGACGCCGTATTCGTATGTCGGGTTGAGATGTGTGGGCGCTTTCAGGTAATTGATTTGTTCCGGTTGAATATTGGCAATGGCATAAGCATCCATCATGATCACTGCTTCCGGATGGATGTAACGACCTTCGATACCGGTACTGGCAACAAAATGTGTCTGCGGCGTCAGGTCTTCGCGCTCAAAGTATTTCCTGCGGGCAACTGCCATCTCTGCATATTGTACATCAACATCATGTACAAATATCCAGGTGCGGATACAATTTTTCGCAAGAGAACATCCTTTCCGGAAAAGGCTGTCACAGTAGCGGTCGAAAATAGCGTTTGTCTGGGATGTCACATCTCCTGTTCGCTCATGTAACTGAGTGTTGAAAAGATGATCATAATGCGGACGCTTCATCACAACGGTTTTGTCGGCTTCGGTTTTCATCCGGCTTCTTTCCACAAAATATAACAGCAAAGAGGCTTTGGAACCGTTCAGCGGCGGCTGTTGTACAACGGATAAAGCTTCGTCTTCAGTTGTTTTCAGATAAACGGCATGATTAATGACGTCACTTACGAAAAAACGTTTCCATACCAGACAACACGCTTCAAACCGGAGTAATCCGGTCAATCGTTGAGAGGCTTCTTCTATAAGCCGGTATTGCATTTCAGTATCTGCACTAATGTTATTCAGCTCTATCGTTGCGTAATACTCACACATACCACCCTCAGTGCTAAATTTTGCTATTCTAAGCATCACCGATAAATCGTTCCATTCTATTGTATTACATATTATCATACTGACCTTTTTTACTATCCTTGACACGGTTGTCAAAAAATTTTTGTAAATATACATCATTTGGAATAATATTTGTATATACGTGATGTGTTTTTTCAGATAGTAGACACAAATGAAAATGAAAAGATTTTTTGAAATATCTGCTGTAGTTTTGATTGTTGTCCTGATGATTGCAGCCGCCTGCACTGAACGTATCGACATCAAAACCAATGATGCGCCGCCACGATTGGTCATTTATGGCTATATCAGTTCCGACACCATGCAACATTCGATACGGATTACCCGTTCGGCTGGCTATTTCACCACCGGCAGTCCCGAAGGCGTCAGCAATGCTGCGGTCACTTTTACTGACAATGAAAATAATGTAATACCGTTAACCGAAAACGATACGATCCCCGGCCTGTACCAGACTGCCGCTGATGTGTACGGCGAAGAAGGTAAGTCCTACAGGTTAGACGTATTTCTTGATTCCGATGGAGAGAACTTCGCAGGGCATTACACCGCTTCGGCATATTTGCAGCATATACATCATATTGATTCGATAGATTTGCGGACGTCTGATCTTCTCCTGTTCAAAAACTCGGTACTGGTGGTACTGTATGCGTGGAATTTCGGCGAAGATAATACCTACAGTATATTTGTTGCCATCAACGATTCGGTTGTCAATTCAAGCATCAACCGCTTCATTGTGATGGAGGGCTCAATGTTCAAGGAACTTTATATTGATCAGCCATGTTATTTTCTGAACCAGGATCCAAACAGTGAATACCGTAATGAAATATTGCACGTTGGCGACAAGGTAACGCTCAACATCAATGCAATTTCAAAAGAATATGCTAAATTTATCAGCTCCGTACAGTCAGAGGTACGCACTTCCATTCCAATTTTTGGCGGTCCTCCGGCTAATGTAGAAACAAATATCCGATGTATCGATCCAAAGGATGGGGTTCCCGTTTCGGGATTTTTTACAGCATTCCCAAGCCGCTACGCACACACATGGGTCAGGGAAGAATTTAAGTAAATTTCGGTCTTATTTGGTAAAATCGGCGAACATTTTATTCAGTTCATCGTCAGTTACAAAACCGTTTGTTTTAACGACGATCATATGTCTGAATGTAGTCGATTCGCCGGGTTTCAACTGAAGCACAAACAAGGGTTCGTTTGGATCGAGCGCCTGACTTCCCAGATTATTCGTGGAAAACAGTCCGTAACCCCTTGCATGTGAATGTGCCGGATGACCGGGATTGTTCCTGTGATCGATAATAGCTACGGAAATCTTTTCCCCTGCTTTGTCGGCCGACAGGCTTACCCATTTGGCAGGCTTACTCCACACGCCCTTTTCCATTTCTCCGCCTTCGCTGTTGCGGTATTTGCCGTTAACGCCTTCATTATTCGGCTCTACTCTGGTTACTGTTCCGTGAGAATCAACAAATTCGGCACGACTGTTAGTGGGTTCTTCGAAAGCTCTGTCCATACGGATAGCAATCATCCCTTCTTTGTTATCTGTAAAGGTTACCGTTTCCTTCTGGGCAGTGAGTTTGGTGGTACGTTCAATAATGCGCCAATCGCCACTTCCGCTGAACTTGAATGTGGTTTCTTCTTTCAACAGTACTTTTTCGGTGTGATCCACCCAATCGGCTGTAACTGCCAATACTCCCTGACTGGAGCCGCTCTGTGCGCTAATGACATTACGATGACGGATCGAACCGAACCCCGGCTTTTTATCGGCAGGGACGAGATTGGTGTTGTTCCAGAAATCAAGGCCGTTTACATCACCAAAATTAAGCCACGAACCGATGTGGTGCGGATGGTCTGCACGTTCGTTCGGACGCGGATCAACCGGAAATCCGCGCGTGATCACCGTTCCGTTGGCTGTGTAGATCGGATACAACACCGGTTTTTCGAGGTCGGTGGGATAAATATACGAGGTGAACAGTTTTCCGTTATACAGAATGTCTACCTTTCTCTGGGCGTCGTCAGGAATTATTTCGACGCCTTTTTGCGCACTCCCGCAAGTTACTGTTCCGGCAACTATGGCGCATGAAACTAATATTTTAGAAAATGATTTCATATTTTTACTACGTTTAAATTTGCTACAAAGATAGACTATTTTTTAAAATAATATCAAAATGTTAAATAAAGTATGAATGTTCAATCAATTTTTTTGTACTTTTGCGCGGTAATTTAATCATGAAATGAAGAAGACATTTTTTTGTATTTTTATCATTGTCATTGGTTTTGTATCGTGCAGTCAATATGAAAAACTTCGCAAAAGCAGAGATTATCAACTGATGTACCGCAAGGCCTTTGAATATTATCATGTAGGTGATTTTGTGAGATCAGGCCAGCTTTTTGATGATATTTCGAGTATTTTCCGAGGTACAACTAAGCAGGATACGATTTCATATTACCAGGCAATGAGCTATTTCAAGCAAAAGGATTACCTTACCGCTTCGCATTATTTCAGCCAGCATTTTAAGGATCAACGGCAGTCGCCGTTTGCAGAGGAGTGCGAGTATCTCACCGGGTATTGCTACTACATGATGAGTCCGCGTGCATCGCTTGATCAGGCCAATACCCATGCAGCCATCGAATCGTTTCAGGTGTTCCTGGTGCGGCATCCAGGGTCAGTATTTGCCAGTGACGCCGAAAAATACATGAGTGAAATGAGAGAAAAATTAGTGGACAAATCATACCAGACCGCTAAATTATATTACGATCTCGGACAATACAGGGCATCCATCGTTGCGTTGAACAACAGCCTGGACGACTATCCCGAAACAAGGTACAGGGAAGAATTGATGTATCTTTTGTTGAGGTCGAGTTATTTGCTGGCTGAAAACAGCGTGCCGGATAAGATGAAGGAAAGGTTTCAATCCACTGTTGACGAGTATTTCTCTTTTTATGGCGAGTTTCCCCAAAGCCAGTATGTAAAGGATGCTCAACGGATGTATGATAGAGCCGATCGTTTTCTGAAAGCCAGGCCAGACAAGGAAGACGAAGAGTGAGGAGTTGAGAGTGAAGAATTAGAAATTTTCGCCGTAAGGCAATCAGTCAAAAAATCGAAAATCAAAAATAGAATCATGGATTTTAAGAAAACAAAAGCGCCCATCACCACAATTACCCGTAATTTAGACCAGTTGTATGAACCAACGGGTAATCTTTACGAGACGGCTGTAATTGTTTCCAAACGCGCTAACCAGATCAGCGTGGAAATGAAAGAGGAATTGAAACGCAAACTTGAAGAATTTTCGAGTTATGCAGACAATCTCGAGGAAGTGTTCGAAAACAGGGAACAGATAGAAATATCCCGTTACTACGAAAAATTGCCTAAATCGACGCTGATTGCGTTGCAGGAATTTATGGATAACGAGATATACTATCGCAGTCCGGTAAGCGGGACTGAATCAGGTAACTAATGACGCTGCAAGGGAAACATATCATTTTAGGCATCACGGGAAGCATAGCAGCATACAAGTCGGCTATGCTTGTTCGTTTGTTGGTGAAGGAAGGCGCCGCCGTAAAAGTGATGATGACCCAGCGGGCTAAAGAATTTATCAGTCCGCTGACCATGGCTACGCTTTCGCGGAATCCGGTATTGGTTGATTTCTTTGATCCGGAGAACGGAGCGTGGAACAGTCATGTCGATCTGGGGCTTTGGGCTGACGCCCTGCTGATAGCTCCGGCAACGGCCAATACCATTGCAGAGATGGCTACAGGAATAGCTGATAACCTGATGCTCACCACTTATCTGTCGGCACGTTGTCCGGTATTTATAGCTCCGGCAATGGATATGGATATGTTTCGTCACGCCGCAACCACCCAAAATCTACAAACGCTCCGGGTGCGGGGCGTACACATCATCGAACCCTCTACCGGCGAATTGGCCAGTGGTCTGGATGGTAAGGGACGCATGGAAGAACCGGAAAATATTGTCCGTTACCTGACCAATGCCTTGAAAACCGGCGATTGCAGCAACAAAAAGATATTAATAACCGCCGGCCCCACTTACGAACCGATAGATCCGGTACGTTTCGTGGGCAATCATTCGTCCGGGCGTATGGGATATGCTTTGGCTGAAGAACTGGCTCGACGGGGCGCTGAAGTAACTTTGGTTAGCGGCCCTACTTCACTGCAGGCCGAACATCCTGCTATCGTCAGGATTGATGTCACAACGGCAGAAGAAATGTACCATGCAGCAGTGAAATATTTCCCGGCAATGGACGCTGCTATTATGGCCGCTGCTGTTGCCGATTTTACCCCTGCCACAGTGTTTCAGGAAAAAATAAGTGACAAACAGGAATTTGGGTTGAAATTTGTACCTGCTAAAGATATAGCAGCCGAATTGGGCGCAATGAAACATTCCGGACAGATATTGGCCGGTTTTGCGCTCGAAACCCGCAATGAAAAGGAAAATGCAGTGAAAAAACTGTCCAAAAAGAATTTCGATTTCATTGTGCTTAATTCATTGAACGACGCCGGCGCCGGTTTCGGATATTCGACCAACAAGGTAACGATTATTGATAAAGATGGCAGTAGTTTGCATTTTGAACTGAAACCGAAGAGCATAGTAGCTAAAGACATTATTGATAAGATGGTTACTTATTGGCAACCATAAAAACATGCGATGTATGACAAGAGCAAAAAAATTCATCAGTTTCCTGTGCCTGTTCGTGCTGTTTGCCGTATCTGCCGGCGCACAGGAGCTCCTTTGTAATATATCGTTGAACACGCAGCAGGTACAGGGTTCTAACATGAGTGTGACCAAAGCGCTGCAAACGGCTTTGTACGAGTTCGTCAATCAGCGCGTGTGGACAAACCATGTGTTTACGACCGAGGAACGTATCGAATGTAGCATGATGCTGAATATCACAAGCCTTGCGGGAAGCGAGTTTTCGGGAACGATAACGGTACAGGCGCGCCGGCCGGTTTTCAATTCCACCTATCCCACCACCCTGATCAATTTTCAGGACAGGGATTTGAGATTCACTTATGTGGAAGGTCAGCCATTAGAATTTAGTGACGTTGCTCACCTGTCGAACCTTACTTCCATTCTTGCGTTTTATGTTTACATCATTTTAGGATTGGACTACGATTCGTTTTCGCAGAACGGCGGTACGCCTTTTTTCCAGAAGGCGGAAACCATTGTCACCAATGCGCAACAGTCGAGCGAACGCGGCTGGAAAGCCTACGAAGGCAATTACCGAAATCGTTACTGGCTGGTACAAAATCTGTTGGACGACCGTTACCGGAGCGTTCGCGAGTTTACGTATAATTATTATCGTTTGGGACTCGACCGAATGAGCAGTCGTCCCAACGAAGCGCGGACTGATATAGCCGAATATTTCAAACTTTTGCAGGATGTATACCGTCGCAAACCCGACCCGTATCTTTTCCTTTTGCAGATTGTGTTCGACGCCAAATCGGATGAATGGGTCAATATGTTCAGCAATGCCACTCCTGACGAAAAAACAAGAGTAATCAGGCTTTTAAAAGAAATTGACCCGCCAAATATTTCGAAATACGATAAAATTAATCAATAGTTTCAAGTTTAATGTTTCAAATTTAATGTTTATGAAAGTAAGTTTGTTAAAATCATTTGCGCTGTTGGTGGTAATGGCAGCGCTTGGATCGTGTGTGGCCAAGAAAAAATTCATTGCCTCTGAAAATGGTCGTCTTGGCGCCGAGGAACAGGTAAGGGCATTGACAGCAACTGTTGATGCGCAAAACAACACAATTGCCGGATTGGAAAGAAAAGTAGCCGGTCTGATGTCAGACACAACCCGTCTCGGCAAGGATATTCGCGCTATGCAGAAATTGCTGACGTCCAACATGACCCAACAGGAACAAATGGACGCCATGCTCAAAAGTCAAAGGGAGACCCTGGCGGAGCGCGAACGCACCATCAATGATCTGAAGTCGATCATCCAAAAACAGAACGAAATGGTCAACGGATTGCTCAGGCAGGTTACCGATGCACTGACGGGGTTCAGTTCGGATGAATTGACCGTGCAGATGCGCGACGGAAAGGTATACATCGCCATGTCAGACAAACTGTTGTTCAGGTCGGGTAGCGCAGATGTGGAAAAAAGGGGAAAAGAAGCGCTGGCCATGCTTGCCAACGTATTGATCACACAGCCGGACATTGATATGTTCATTGAGGGTCACACAGACAATGTGCCCATCAAAACCACCCGTTTTACAGACAACTGGGATTTGAGCGTACTCCGCTCCACATCGGTAGTCCGTATTCTTACCATCGAATACAAGGTAAATCCCATGCAAATCATCCCTTCGGGACGTAGTCAGTATTTCCCCATTGAAGATAACTCAACTCCCGACGGACGCGCAAAAAACCGCCGTACGGAAATCATCCTGTCACCCAAACTTGACAAGCTCTTCCAGATGTTGAACGAGTATCAGGAATTGTAATCATTGTTTTTATGGAATCAAAAATCAGAGTAGCTGTCGTTGGATACGGCAATATAGGAAAATGTGCTGTTGACGCAATTCGTGCATCATCCGACATGGAGCTGGCAGGGATTGTGGAACTGGGTGAAGAAATAGACCGGTTACGTTCAGTAAGCGGAGCGCTGAATGCGTTGGCAGGCGAACGTATGGCAAGCGATGTGAGGGATTTGGGTAAAGTTCATGTAGCGCTGTTGTGTTGTCCTTCCCGCAGTGTTCCCAAAGTAGCAGAGCCCTATCTCATGCTGGGCATCCATACTGTTGACAGTTTTGACATACATGGCGGGGCCCTTTTGGATCTTCGCCAACAATTAGATCAGGCCGGCAAGAAGTACGGCACGGTATCCATTGTATCGGCAGGGTGGGATCCGGGTAGCGATTCTGTGATTCGCACCCTGATGGAAGTCATGGCGCCCAGGGGAATTACTTACACCAACTTTGGTCCCGGCATGAGCATGGGACACTCGGTTGCGGCAAAATCGAAAACAGGCGTGCGCAATGCTCTTTCAATGACCATACCTGCCGGTACAGGCATACATCGCAGGATGGTATATGTCGAACTGAAACCCGGAGCTGATTTTGCAAAAGTAGAACAGGCCATCAAAGCCGACGACTATTTTGCTAAAGACCACACGGTAGTGACGCAAGTTGACCATGTAGATGCGCTGCTTGACATGGGTCACGGAGTACTGATTGAACGCAAAGGCGTTTCGGGCGCTACGCACAACCAGTTGTTCGAGTATCGCATGAAGATTAATGGTCCGGCGCTAACCGCGCAAATCATGATTGCCTGTGCACGCGCAGCCATGCGACAACAGCCCGGAGCATACACCATGCCTGAAATTCCTGTAATTGATTTGCTGCCCGGCGATCGCGAAACACTGATCAGGAGGCTTATATAAAGCCGGTCGCTGTGTGAGATTTCTCATTCCGCAGTCATTTGGAATTGAAATGGGTGGTAAACGAAGGCAGAAGCTGGTATCCCAAACGATCAAGGAGTCGAAATAAAAGCCCAACAGCCGCTCAATTGTCGCTGTTTTGATGGGGGTAGGTTTTTGAAAGTAAAAAATCAAATTTGTAATTGATTATTTGTCAGTAGTATAAAAATGAAAATGGTCAAATTTCTATTTTAGTCGGTTGATAATGATTTTTTTACTTGATTTTTTTTCTGATTTTTATTTTGTTAAAATACGCTCCAACTATTAGTTTTTTGTATTTTTGCGTAATTTTATTCTAAAAGTTGCGCCCGACACAATTCAGGGTTTTTAACATGAAAAAGATATTATTATTTTTCTTCGCATTATTGTTCATTCATGGTTTGACGTATGGGCAAACCAGGGGTGCGGGCATAAAACCAATCGTCGTTTCAGCTAACGAGTGGCTCTACCCCGATATTACCAGGTACCCAACTGCAAGTGATCGCATTGATATTCACGCTCCGCGTGGCGGGTACGCTTCAGTACAGCTGCTCATCAACGGCACAGTGCCGGGCGATGGCATCAGGGTTACCTGTTCAGAAGGATTGGGTACACCTGAATGTTACCGGTTATTGGATGTTTTTGTAGCTTTAAATGTAGGTGAGCGAGGCGGCATTGCCCGGGCAGGTACAGACCCGACTCCCTGGGTCACCCGCCTGGCGCCTTTCCGTGTCTATGATGCGATGCAGCCGTTTGACCAGGGCGGTAATGTGGTGGAAAAGAATGTCACTGCTTTGTACCTCTGTTTCCCCATCGCCAGAGATGCTACGCCGGGTGTGCGACGTGGCACTACCACTCTTACCATCGGGAGTCAAACTGTGAACATTCCGACGCAATACACCATTCATAAAGCAACTATGCCGGAGAAGAGCCGGCTTTTCATTACCAACTGGTACAATCAGGGAAATATTTCGCGCCCGTATGGCATTAAACAATACAGCGAAGAATGGTTTGATATGTATTCAAAACTAATGAAAACGATGCAGCGTACACGCCAGACACACATCATCATTTCATTGGGTTCGGTGGGCATTGAGCAAAAGGCAGACAGTACGTATACTTTCGATTTTTCCACCATAAAACGTATCATGCAAATGGCTGTGAATGCAGGATTCCAAACACTTGAACTCGGGCATCTGGGCGTTCGGAATTACGAACAGCATGAGCCTATCTGGCTCTTTTACCGTCCGGAAGGCAGGAAGATATATGCAACATCAGAGGAAGCCTATACTTTTCTCGCGCAGTTTTTGCCAAAATGGACAGCATTCCTGAAGGAGAACGGCTGGTACGATATGTGTGTGCAACATGTAAGCGACGAGCCTACCCTCGCAACGGCGAACGACTACCGTATGCTTTCGCTCATCGCGCGTAAATTCATGCCCGGCGTACCTCTTTTTGACGCCATCGTGCACCCTGAATTACGCGGCGCTTCAGATTATTGGATTCCCTATAACAGTATATATCAACGTGATCAGGAAAAATGGGAAAAACTGCGTTCCTTAGGCGATGAAATTTGGGTCTATACCTGTACCAACCCGGGTGGCAAGTGGCTCAACCGCACATTAGATATGGAGTTGCTGCGTCCGCGCCTGATGCATTGGGGCAACTATCGTTTTAACGTGACGGGATATCTGCATTGGGGATTCAACTACTGGAGTTATCCTAATGATGCAGACCCGATGAAATACCTGATAGAAAATTCCGTTGTATATCGATCCGATGGCACACCACAAGGCTGGCCGGCCGGTGACAGCCACATCTGCTATCCGGGAAATAAAAACGGACCCTGGATGAGCGTGCGTGCCGAACGCATGCGCACAGGCGCTGAAGACTGTGAATTGCTGCACATGATTGCAGATAAAGATAAAGCCAAAGCTGACGCTATCTGCGCCAATGTATTGAAATCGTTTGATGAATATACCACAGATGCAAAGGCCTTTGACGCCAATTATATTAAGCTGCTGGAGGCGGCTGATGCACTGTAACGGTAGAAATTGCACCCGTCTGCATTTTCAAAATTTCTTTTTCAAAAAAAAGATATATATTTGCGGGCCAAACTATCGTAAATGTTATATTACAGTACCCGCAAAAAAGCCCCGGCAGCGTCGCTAAGCGAAGCCGTTACCAAAGGGTTGGCGCCCGATGGCGGACTATATATGCCCGAACAGATGGGACTTCTTCCTGAAGACTTTTTCAAACGCATGTATTCTATGGATTTTCAAGATATTGCGTTTGAAGTCGCTATGTATTTTCTGGGCAATGATCTGCCTGCCGGTGAGTTAAAGCGTATGGTGTATGATACGCTTGATTTTCCCGTTCCGTTAGTGCATATACATGACCGGTTGTGCACGCTTGAGTTGTTCCACGGGCCTACTATGGCTTTTAAGGATGTGGGCGCCAGATTTATGGCACGTTTGCTGGGGTATTTTACCCGCTGCGACCATCAGGAACTGAATGTGCTGGTTGCTACTTCGGGTGATACAGGCAGCGCCGTTGCCAACGGATTCTTCCAAATACCTGGTATACGGGTGTTTGTGCTGTACCCCAGGGGATTGGTAAGCACTGTTCAGGAAAAACAGTTTACCACATTGGGCGGGAACATTACCGCTATTTCAGTGGAGGGAACTTTTGACGATTGTCAAACAATCGTCAAGCAGGCGTTTGCGGACGAAGAGTTGAACCGGCACATGAAACTCACCTCGGCAAACTCTATCAACTGGGCAAGATTACTGCCGCAATCTTTTTACTATTTCTGGGGAGTTGCCCAACTGGGACGTGATACCGGCGACATTGTCTGTGCGGTACCCAGCGGTAATTTCGGAAATATCTGTGCAGGGTTGATTGCCAAACGGCTGGGGTTGCCTGTCGCTCATTTCATCGCGGCTACCAATATCAATGACATCGTTCCTCAATACCTGAAAAACGGCAATTTTAATCCACGTCCTTCCGTAGCGACCATTGCCAATGCCATGGATGTGGGCAATCCGAGTAATTTTGCGCGTATTATTGATTTGTATCACGGTTCACACGAAAACATCTCGCGCGACATAAGCGGTTTCGTGAGTACCGACGAACAAATCCGCCTCACGATCAAGGATGTATATACGAATCACGGATACCTGCTTGATCCGCACGGGGCAACCGGCTATCGTGCACTAAAATCCTGTATGGATAACCATCCTTCAACATCCGGATTCTTCATCGAAACAGCGCATCCTGCCAAGTTCACTGAAATTGTCGAAAGCAGTATCAACCAGGAAATTGCATTGCCGCCAAATTTAGCGCGTTTTTCCAATAAAATCAGTCAAATCGTGGAAATGCCGGCGTCTTTTGAAGCGTTCAAAGAATTTCTAATCTAACCCATTCATAATTCGTAATTCATAATTCGTAATTCCCATGCTTCTCCGTACAGAAAACTTAGTCAAAAAATACCGTAGCCGGACAGTAGTAAAAGGCGTATCGGTGGATGTTTCGCAAGGCGAGATTGTGGGACTGCTTGGACCTAACGGCGCCGGAAAAACCACGTCGTTCTATATGATTGTGGGATTGATCACTCCCAACGAAGGAAAAATATTTTTGGACGACGCCGAAATCACCAAAGAACCCGTATACAGACGGGCGCAAAAGGGAATCGGTTATCTGGCGCAGGAAGCATCCGTATTCAGAAAGTTGAGCGTGGAGGACAACATCCGCTCGGTTTTGGAAATGACCAGACTTCCGAAATCTGTGCAGCGTGAACGTACCGAACAGTTGTTGCAGGAATTTGGGCTTGCCAAAATACGCAAAAGTCTTGGAATACAATTATCTGGCGGTGAACGCCGCCGTACAGAAATCGCCCGTGCATTAGCTATTGACCCGAAATTTATTCTCCTGGACGAGCCGTTTGCGGGAGTTGACCCCATTGCCGTTGAGGATATACAGTATATCATCTCAAAACTGAAAAAGAAAAACATTGGCGTATTGATCACTGACCATAATGTGCATGAAACCCTTTCGATTACCGATCGCGCCTATCTGCTGATCGAAGGGAAAATTTTCAAAGCCGGTACAGCACAGGAATTGGCCGAAGATAAACAGGTAAGGAAACTGTATTTGGGCGAAAAATTTGAATTGCGCCGTTATGATGAATAAATTTTTTGATGGTCAATGCAACATTTCTTTACCTGATACGTAAAATTATTTGTAAAAATTGACGTTTTGCAGAATGAAAAAAAGATATTACATTTGCCCCGTATAATTTAATTATCAGGAACATTTTATATACATCATAAATATTCATGCACTTTAAGATTTTATTATGGAGATAAACAAATATGTATACAATTATCTGATGGAATACAACACGCCGGTTGTTGTTCCCGAGTTGGGATGTTTTACCATCGTTAACATACCCTCCGAAATTCGGGACGGTACGGTTATTCCTCCTTTTAAAACTGTAAAACTCGACAGTGAAAATACTGTCGATGATGGTGTTCTGACAGGCTATGTCGCAAAAAAGAAAAATATCACCATTGAGCAGGCAGCCGAAGAAATCCGGAAATTTTATTATCAAAATTTTATAAATAAGTTACCGTCAGCAAAAAGCATCTTTATTGAAGACTTTGGTACCTTTTCGCTGAACGAATATAATAATATCGATTTCAAGCCTGTCGATGAGTTCTTTAAGGATAATTTCGGACTTGACTATGCTTATTTTTCAGGCAGTATGCAATACAATACTGTAACGCCGGAACCGGAACCGGCGCCTGAACCTGAGCTGGCGCCTGAACCTGAACCTGAACCGGAGTTTGAGCCTGAACTGGCGTATGAACTTGAACCTGATCCTGTTTTTTCATCACAACCGGAATTTGATCAAAGCCCACCGGAGCAGACTGAACCCACATTTGAAGACAGTTTGTTCGACACCAGTGACACTTCCCGCTTTCGTGAGAACACAACACGTAACACGCGTCACAATTTAGATAAAAACGAACCGCCTGTGCAGCAAAATAAAAAAACAAAAAAACCGACTGTTCCCAGAAAATCAAAATCGAAAACGATAAAAAATACGGAAGCCGGCAGTTCCAATCTTTGGGTATTGTGGGTTTTGCTTGCCGCCGCAGGTTTGGCAGTTGCAGGATATTTTTTCTATCCGGTAATTTATCAGGTATATCAGGACCTCGTCTCACCAAAAACTACGATTACCACACTTTTGGATCAGGAGCCGGAACCCCTGGATACTGAAGAACCGGAAGAAAATACATCCAACGCTGAACTGTCGCAGACCCTGGATGAAGCCACTGATAAAAAGGTAGCCCTAAAACCGGAAGGGAGTCAGCAAGCGGAAGCTCCGGCGTCGCAATCGCAGCCAGCTCCGGCGGTCACTCCATCTGTATCCCGAACGGAACCAAGGCCGGCCGGCATAACCCAGTCGCAGGCTAATACAGGGCAAGGCAGATATGTGTTGATTGTTGCCAGTTTTAAAACACGTCCGGAAGCTGAACGGTTCGGCAAAAAGTTGCAAACAGAGGGTATGAATTTTGAAATTATCGGCGTAACAGTAAATGGCGCTCTGTGGAACAGGGTTTCGGTAGCCGGTTTCGATACTTTAGCTGAGGCAACACGACAGGCAAATCAGATGAAATCAAGGCCTTATTGCCAGGATGTGTGGGTTGCTAAACGATAAATCCAAAAATTAATTCAATATTTAAAATCATGAAAACAAAGTTATTTTCTTTCGCAACAGTTGCGCTTTTGCTGATGAGCGGCGCAGCGCAGGCTCAGTTTGGCAAGCGATTGGGCAATGCAGTCCAGAATGCCGCCGAAAATGCCACCGTCCGCAAAGCGGAACAAAAAACCGACCAGGCGGTTAGTAAAACCATTGACAAAGCCACCGATCCCAATACCTACAAAGGTGAAGAAAAGGATAACAACGCCTCCGGTAACCAGCAACAACAACAGCAGCAGCAACAGGCTCCTGCACCCGCCAATACCGGAAATGCAAACAACACGCCTGCACCAACTCCAACACCTGCACCATCCCCAACACCTGCCGCCGCGCAGGAACCGGCAAAAGCCATGGAAATGGCGTATGCCAAATCGGACTTTGTGCCGGGAGACGAGATTATTTTCGATGACCCGATGGATAATGAAAAATTGGGCGAATTTCCATCGCAATGGGATTTAATCAGTGGCACTTCGGAAGTTGTAATGGCAGCCGGGAAAAAGGGTTTTGAATTTACGTCTTACAATGAAAATTTAGTGCCGTTGATGAAAAACCCCAGAAACTATCTGGGCGATGAATTTACGGTTGAGTTTG
>Ga0082212_10001319_pt1 | contig 36569 bp, 37 predicted proteins | sample TergutNt197P3_FD_71548 | JGI IMG/M metagenome (GOLD analysis project Ga0082212, IMG submission 71548) | Neocapritermes taracua P3 segment gut microbial communities from Petit-Saut dam, French Guiana - Nt197 P3 | ecosystem: Host-associated > Arthropoda: Insects > Digestive system > Gut ...
TGCAGCTTGATTGATAGTTTTCGTCTCATAGCCATACAGCACCTGACTTGACCGCTTAAACCAGCTCATTTCAAAACGATTATTAAAAGGCCTGGTAGATGCGCTATCCACTGGAGAATCAGTATCCATATGTGGTCACTAAGAGAAGTAGGGAGTAAAGCAAGGCCCTTGTGCCCATCTGGTAAAAGAAGCAGCACTCCCACCCAGGTCCAGCTGAAGCATCCCCATGCGCTTGCTTGGAATAGGCAACGCGCCAACCCTGGTGCAGCTGAAGCATCTACTTGCGCCTGCGCTGGTTGCGAGGAGTGAGAGAAGCGAACGACGTGGCAATCTATGGCAGCGGTTGGGGATATCTGGCATTGACACAGCGCAGATGCTCCCGGTTGATTCCTTTCCTCCACGAACCTGCAAGGTGATGCGCTGTGACAGACTGCCAACAATGAAAGGCTGCTGCATAGATTGCCACGTCGCGAGCAAAGCCCGCTCCTCGCAATGACGGAGAGGTTTACGCAGGCGCAAGTAGATGCGTCAACTGCGACTGGGTGGGAGCGCTTTCGTTTCTTGGTAATCGACGCGTGTTACTCTTTGCCCCTTCGATACGTTAGTGGTCACTAAAACGGTCAAGTCGGGTGACGATAACAACATGCATGCAAAGCCTCCAACTCGTATCCTGAAAAGAAGAACTATTTTTCATGTCACTATTATATGGGTACTCAAAAGACGAAAACATCATATGTTATAGAAACAGATTCGAGTTGTCAGGAGATTTAGGCAGGCGTAAGTGGATGCATCAACTGCACCCGAGTGGGAACGTTGCTTTTTGCCTTAAGCATGCGGTTGGGAGTGCGAATGAGAGTTAGAACTCTGCGATGAAGGGAGCGGTGACGGTCAGAGTGTCGGCTCCGCGCAGCAGTTCGGCAAGCTTGCTCTGAAGCCCCAACTCTCCCACGCCATTCCACTCCGCAGCAAGGACGCGCAAGCGCAGGCACACCACGTCGCTGAAGTCAGAGCCCAACAGCTTGGCCCCACCCAGCTCTGCGATGCGGACAGCCCGCTCGTAGTCCGCATAGGGAATGCGCAGCTCAAGGTTCACACACCAGGACATGACCACCAGCTGGGCCGCTTCGATAGCGGCCTGCGCCGCCTGGGTGTAGGCGCGCACCAGGCCTCCCGTCCCCAGCAGCGTACCGCCAAAGTAGCGGGTCACCACTACAATCACATCGGTCAGTCCAGCATACCTCACAACCTCCAACACCGGCAGCCCCGCCGTTCGCGCCGGCTCCCCATCATCCGAGTAGCGCACACGGCTGTCCTCACGCAGCACGTAGACAAAGACGTGGTGCCGTGCCATGCGATGTTCAGCACGGACACCCTCCAGAAAGGCGAGCGCCTCATCCTCCGTGTTCACCGGGGCAATGGCAGCGATGAAGCGGCTTTTCTTCTCGTTGACCTCTGCCTCTGCGAGCCCAGAGACGGTGGTATAGGAATCACACGCAGACCCGCCCAAACTCCCCTCTTCCTCTCAGCAAACCAAACAGTCGTCGCTCAATCATAGCATGGCCTGCTACCTGCTAGCGTAAAGTGGCATGTGCTATCATGGGACTGCACGCACGTCCCGCGAAACCAACAAGACCCGCAGGACACGCGTGCAGTATGTCCCATCGGGAGCCGAAACAACGGCTGAGAGGCGATTTTGGGAGCACCACAGCTTCCCCAATCGCGACCGAGAGGAGCGTTCCGGTAATGCGGAGCGTCCAAAGCGGAGGTGGAAATCATGAGAAGTACCCGTATCCTGATCCTGGTGGAACTGGCGCTGGCCATCGCGCTGGCGGTGGTGCTCAACTTTGTGCAGATCCGCCTGCCCATCAACTTCGCGGGCGGTTCTGTCAATCTGTCGATGCTGCCCCTGCTGGTGGTCGCCCTCAGGCGTGGCGCCCTGGCCGGCGCCATAGCAGGCGTCGCCTTTGGCTGCATCGACCTTCTGCTCGAGCCCTACGTCCTGGTCCCTATCCAGGTGCTTTTGGACTACCCGCTCCCGTACCTGCTGTTCGGTTGGGGTGTGGGCCAGTTCTCGCCAGCCTACCGCAAGGACGCCAACAAGGACACGCCGCGCGCAGCCGTTGCCCTTGTCACCAAAGGCTCACTGCTCATTGTCTTCGCCGGCATCATCGGCGGGCTCCTGCGTCTCATCAGCCACGTTGTCTCCGGCGTCTTCTTCTTTTCTGAGTATGCGGCTGAGTTCTTTAACGATAACCCCGGGATGCTCCAGGCTGGCCCCACTGACACCGGCATCAACGTCTGGATCTACTCGCTGGCCTACAACATCCCTTACCTCACCCTGTCGCTGATCGCCGTGCTCATCTGCGCCCTGGTGGTCATGCCGGTGCTGGCCAAGGCCGTCCCTGCCCGCCGCTGGCCGGTAAAACCACGCGCGCCTAAGAATCCACCAGCTCCCAAGAATCCACCAGCTCCCAAGGAGCCATCCACCCCCAAGGAGCCGGCATGACCACCGCTCTGCTCGTTTCCGGCTCGCCTGCACCAGCAGACCCTGCGCACCTCAAAGACCTCGCCCAGCAGGTCGACTTCATCCTGGCGGTGGATTCTGGGGCAGATGCCCTCCTGGCAGCTGGCCTCACACCTGACCTGTTGCTCGGCGACTTCGACTCCATCGATCCCACAACCCTTGAGCGCTTCCAAAACGGGGGAGTGGAGCTGCAATCCTATGACCCCCACAAGGACGCCACCGACATCGAGCTCGCCCTCACCGCGGCGCTCGAGCTGGGCTATACCTCCCTTATCGCCACCAGGGTCCTCGGCGGGCGCATCGACCACACGCTGGCTGCGCTCGGCTGCCTCGCCCGAGTGGCAGAGCAAGGCGCTGCAGTCATTATCAGGGAATCAGCCGAGACCTGCGTCTTCCTCAGCGCGTCCAGCCTGCACACAAGCCTCAGAATCGAGGCGGCTACAGAGCCCAGGCCCGCGTTTGTCTCGTTAATCCCCTGGGCTGGCGAGGCAACCGTCTCCATCACCGGCGTGAAATGGGAGCTCGACCACGCAACGCTGACCCCCGCAAGCTCGCTGGGCGTCTCAAACGTTCCCACGGGCCCACACGTGGACATAGAGGTCCACGCAGGTACCGTTATAGTGGTGTTGGAATAGCCGCAAAAAGGGCCGCTAAAAACCGCTAAAAACCGTAAAAAAGCCGTAAAAAGGCCAAGCCTCAAAACAATACGCTCTTAGGATCCTTTGCACGTAGGCGTTGGCGGGGTCTTGATACCAAGGGCGCCAGAGGCAAGCACGCGCAGCTCATTGATGGTTGACGTGTAACAGGCCAGCGAGTCGATCCAGCGACGCAACGCCTCGCGGCCTGCGTCGGTGAGCTCAAAGGCGCGCTTGGCAGGCCCGGCCTTGGGGGTCTCCCACCAGGAGGTGACATAGCCGTTCTCCTCCATCTGCCGAAGCGTTCGATACACCCCGGTGGCGTCGGGTTTATTGCCGCCGAACATGGGGGACTCAGCGGCCTTCTGCACAATGACATAGCCGTGCAGCGGCACTGCAGAGGCGGCAAGTACAGTGAGAATGGTTGGCTGGGAAAGGCGGCTTAAGGTCTTGCCCAGTGCGGCGCAGGGCTTGAGGTCACCGTCAGCCTTGGGGTTGCAGATAGCCCACATCTCTCCTCCTTCTTCGCAAAAAACACAGACGGCTTGATAAAAAGTGCCAACTGATTACACAAAGCATTGAGGCAGCACCCCTGAACACGGCCTCCGGGTATTCCCAAAATGCGGCGCCCGGGCATTTCTTCTATAATCTATACTGCTCGATACTCATTCTGCCGTGTCAGGCGTGGTTTCTGTTCAGTCTGATACTAGCAGACTTATGCACCTATTGGAGAGAGAGTATGACGATAAGAGAATGCATCAATGAGGCTGTTTCCATCATCCAGCCGAATCTGAGTCATCAACCTGACATCGCGATCATCCTTGGCTCGGGCCTGGGCAACCTGGCGAACCACATCAACGAAGAGTACTCGCTGCCCTTTGTAGACATGCCGCATTGTGAGAAAGCTGGCGCCTTTGGCCATGTCGGCCGTCTTGTCCTTGGAGAGCTGGGCGGCCAGCAGGTAGCCTGTATGCAAGGCCGCCTTCACACCTATGAGGGCTATATGCCCGAGCAGGTAGTCTTCCCTTTGCGGGTCATGCACGCCCTGGGCGCCCGTACGCTCATTGTGACCAACGCAGCCGGCGGTATAAACAAGCACTACAACGTAGGCGATATCATGCTTATCTGCGACCATATCAACTTCGCTGGTGGCAACCCGCTTACCTTGGGCGCGGATCAGGATTCCGTCGCCTTCCCAGATATGAGCAACGCCTATTCGCTTGCCTTGTTGGTGAAAGCCTTCAAAGCAGCGGCGACCTGTAATCTGACCCTGCAACAAGGGGTCTACCTGGGGGTGCGTGGCCCCAACTTCGAGACGCCTGCCGAGATACGCGCTTTCAGGACCTGGGGGGCCGACGCTGTGGGCATGTCCACCGTCTACGAGGTCCTCACCGCTGCCTCGCTTGGCATGGACGTGCTGGGTCTCAGCCTGATAGCCAACAAAGCCGCAGGCATGCACAAGAAGCCCATCACCAGCGAGGATGTCATGGAAACCACCAACCGGGTGGCAAGAGATATCGGGCGACTGCTTCTCGAGATCCTCGCCACGTGGAACGAGGAGAGTAAATAAAGCGGGAGCAACCGCTTAGACAGGCGGGAACAACCGCTCAGATAGGCGGATCAACCACTCGGACAAACGGAACCAGCTGCTCAGCGGAAGGAAAAACGTCCCATGTCCATGCCTAGCCGGCATAAGCAGAACATCCTCGAATCCCTGAAAGCCATCCTTGCGATCATCGCGCTGATACTCGTCTTCATCATAGTGCTCACGGGCCTGGTACTCGTGGAGAGATTGGTGCTCGCTTAGCTATGTGGCCGCGCTTCCAAAAGCAGGACCTCGGCATCATCGCCCACTACCTGGGTTCCATGGTCTTGCTGCTTGGCGCCATTATGGTGGTTCCTCTGGTAGTCAGCCTCATCATGCGTGAAGGCGCGATTGCCGGCAATTACCTCATCGGCATGGGCTGTGCCATAACCATCGGCGCCCTGCTGCGCCTGTGCCGCATCTCTCCCGCAACCCTTGAGCGCCGCCAGGCCATCGCCATCACAGCGCTGGTGTGGATAGTCGGCGCCACGGTTGCCGCCATCCCGCTGTGGCTTTCCGGCCACTATGGCTCCTACCTCGACGCGCTCTTCGAAGGCGTCTCCGGCTTCACCTCCACCGGCTTCACCCTCTGCCAGGACATCGACCACCTCTCCATCGCCGACAACATGTGGCGTTTCGCTATGCAGTTCCTCGGCGGCCAGGGCGTCATCGTCATTGCGCTCTCGCTGGGCATCTTCAGCAAGGTCGGCTCCTCCTTCTACTCCGCAGAAGGCCGCACGGACTTCGTCCTGCCCAATATCAAGAAGACCGCCCAGTTCATCTGGCAGTTCTCCTCCATCGTGGTGCTCTGCGGCACTGTCCTTCTGACTGTGGTGGCTCTGTTCTTGGGCATCGACCCCATCCGCAGCATCTTCCACGGCCTCTGGCTCACCATCGGCGCCTACGACACCGGCGGCTTCGCGGCCCAGAGCCTCTCGCTCATGTACTACCATTCCTGGCCGCTCGAAGCCATCGCCATGGTGCTCATGTGCATGGGCGCCGTCAACTTCGCCCTCTACGCGCGCATCTGGAAAGGCGGCTTCCGCTCCACCATCAAGGAGTTCACCCAAGACATCGAGATCCGCACCCTGGCCATCTGGACCACGCTTGTCCTGATCGTCTTTGTCGCCGCCATCCTCGCCGGCCACTTCCTCACCGACTTCGCCGGCCTGGCCCGCCGCGCCGTCTTCACCATTGTCTCGGCAACCACCAACACCGGCTACCAGGTGCTCTCCACCAACCAGATCACCTCGATGCTCACCAGCGGCGCCTTCTTCATGCTCATCCTCGGCATGGCCATCGGCGGCAGCTCGGGCTCCACAGCCGGCGGCATCAAGGCCTTGCGCATAGGCATCATCGCCAAGGCCATCATCGCACGTATCAAGGATGTGCTGGCTCCCAAGTCAGCGCGCAATACCACCAGTTACCAGCATCTTGGCCGCCATCTTCTCTCTAACGAGACAACCGGGGCGGTCATGACCATCACCCTGCTCTACTTGCTCACCTACCTCATCGGCGCCATCATCGGCATCGCTGCCGGCTATGAGGCCATCCCGGCAACCTTCGAGTCAGTGGCCGCCACCTCCAACGCCGGCCTCAGTGCGGGCATCATCTCGCCTTCAGCCCCCGCTGGCATGAAGATCCTCTACATGGTCCAGATGTGGGTCGGCCGCCTTGAGTTCCTCACCATACTCGCCGTCCTCACAAGCTTCATAGCCTCCCTCAAACCAAGGAGGCGTGTAAAGAAATGAGGTTTTTAACGAGCAAACCGGGTCTTTCCCCCACACAAATCCTCAAGGTGCGCGGCCTCCGCACGCCCACCGCCCCCACCCCTCGCGCACTGTCATTGCGAGTCGAACCCAGTTGCAGCAGACGCATCGACCTGCAGCCTGCTACATCTCCCCGTCATTGCGAGCGGAGCGCGAAGCGCGAAGCGTGGCAATCTACGCAGCAGACTCCCCTTGTTGGTAGATTGTCACAGCGCATAACCACCCATTTCGCTTTGCGCTCCATCTTGCAGCTTGTCATCGCCCTTCTCCTCATCATCGCAGCCACCCCCACCACCGCGCTCGCCGATGCGCCAACCCCCACCACCGCGCTCGCCGACGCGCCAACCACCACCATCGACGTCCTCCTGACCATCACCGAGCAGGACGACAGCCAAGACGTCACCGTCGTCGGCGAGGCCATAGGCGACATCATCAACGCGCGGCAGTCAGACTACAAGTGGCTGCTGCTCAACCATGAAGGCGCCAGCATCAGCGTCTACGTCAGCGCAGAGGACGCAAGCAGGATCACGCACCTCGGCCGCTACAACCAGGTGGGCACGCTCATCGAGGTCTCCGGCGAGTTCCGCGTGGAATGCGCAGAGCACGAGGGCCTCACCGACATCCACGCGACCAGCATCACCATACTCGATGAAGGCCACAGCGTCGCAAGCCCCTTCAGCAGCAGGAAACTCCAGATCGGCGCCGCCCTCATCCTTGTTGGCGCCGCCCTGCTCGTACTCCACTGGCGCCTCCGCGAAAGGACCCGGTAGTGACAGTCGGACGCGTCATCTCGTTGGACCGCGGCTTCCCGCTGGTCAAGACCGCCGAGCAGGAGCTGCGCGCGCAGCACAGCATCGAGCTGGTCAAGACCTCTGACCTGCGCGCCGCCGTTGGCGACTACGTTGAACTTGACTTCCCGCCTGGCCAGGATATCCCGCTCATCACCGCCATACAACCGCGTGGGCACACGCTCATCAGGCGTTCGTTGGTCGAGTCCAAGCATGAGGGCGCAGGAAAGCATGACGAGCAGGTCCTGGCTGTCAATGTTGACATCGTCTTCATTATGACTGCCCTGGCCGCCCGCCCCCTTGACGTTGCCTACCTTGAGCGACAGCTGGTGATGGCGCATGAAAGCGGGGCCGATGTGGCCCTGGTGCTGAGCAAGGCCGATCAGGCGCGACATCTGGATGCGGATCTCGCTGCGGCGCAGGCCATCGCCTTTGGCTGTCCGGTTGTAGTGGAATCCGCGGTCACCGGCGAGGGCCTGCAGGAGATACGCGAACTTGTCGCCGGTGGTAGGACCGGCGTTCTGCTGGGACGTTCCGGCGTGGGGAAGTCGACGCTGATCAACGAGCTGCTGGGAGCGCCCCTGCTTGAGACCGCAGCCGTAAGGGCCAAGGACCGCGCTGGCCGACATACCACCGTGGCCCGCCGCATGGTCTTCCTACCGGATATGACAAAGGGTATGACAAAGGGGACGGTCCCTTTTGTCACATCCGGGAGCGAAGAACCATCTCCCTGTGCCAACCCTACAGTGCAGCAGACGCATTCTCTTGCGCCTGCAAATAACTCTCCGTCATTGCGAGCGCAGGCGAAGCCGGAGCGTGGCAACCTAGCCGACCAGAGTACGGTTTTGGGGTCGATGGCTGAAGTCCCCCTGACTGTTCCATCCCAACTCTCGGCCCTTATCGACACCCCAGGGTTGCGCAGCATCGGCCTCTATGATGCGCATCGCGGCTTGGCTGCCGCTTTCCCTGACGTGATCGAACACGCCGCTTCCTGTCGCTACCGCGACTGCACCCACAGCGCCGAACCCGCCTGCGCCGTCCAGCAGGCCGTCCAAGACGGCATCCTCCCCGCGAGCCGCCTGGCTTCCTACGTTGTCATCGCAGAAGAAGTGAGCGGCTGACAAAGGGGACAAGACACGGAACCTCCGCCATCACGCTCTTGTGGGTAAAAAGCAAAATGCTTGCAAGAAAGTAACAAATTTATGCACACGTAAATTGCTGAATATATTAGCAGTTGGGCGATGAAACCTGTCCGTTGGGCGTAAAAGAAGGGAGGAGCATAGAAAAAAAGCTAAGTCAAGTATTGAAATAGAGAAAAACTAGCTCTACCATATCTGTGCTGCCTAAATGAAGGTACCACAACATCTTGTGCACAAAGTGCGCAAAAGATGTTAAGAACCTGAGGAAAATGTACTAGCACCATATGCTCTTGTGTTTTTATGGGTGAAAAGTGGCACACAGGCAGATAGAAAACAGGGGAAACTCGACCAAAAAAATACAGAAATGGGGTGACAAGGGTGGTTACAAGCATCGTCAAACGCGACGGCAGAGCAGTTGAATTCGAAACTGACAAGATAGCTGAAGCAATCGAAAAAGCCTTTGTAGCGTCCGGTTCACTGAAAGAGCGTTCAGTGGCGGATAACCTGGCCGCTCAGGTGGTAAAGAAGATAGAGGAGGGCGCCATCGAGGGCCCGCCAACGGTCGAGGGTGTCCAGGACCTGGTAGAGGAGGTGCTGGCTGAGAACGGCTTTGTCCAGATCGCCCGCTCCTATATCAAGTACCGCGCAGAGCGTACCCGCACGCGCGAGATGAACACCAAACTCATGCAGACCATCGACAAGATCACGCATTCCGACGCCAGGGATTTCGACGTCGCACGCGAGAATGCCAACATCGATGCCGACACGGCTATGGGAACCATGCTCAAGTACGGCTCAGAGACCGCAAAACAGTACTACCAGATGAGCGTGCTCTCCGAAGCGCACGCCAAGGCGCACCGCGAGGGCGACATCCACATCCACGACCTTGACTTCTACACGCTGACCACCACCTGCTGCCAGATCGATATGACAAAGCTCTTCAAAGGTGGCTTCTCAACCGGTCACGGTGTGCTCCGTGAGCCCAGCGATATCACCAGCTATTCGGCGCTGGCCTGCATTGCCATACAGTCCAACCAGAACGATCAACACGGCGGCCAATCCATGCCCAGCTTCGACTACGACATGGCCATCGGTGTGCGCAAGACCTTCCGTCGCTTCTACCGTAAGAACCTCATGGCTGCCTTGGATCTGCTTGCTGACCTGGAGCCCCCAAAGGAGACAGTGGACGCGCTCTGTGCGCGCGTTGAGGCTGAAACGGGGCTTTGGCCGGCGCTTGTCATGGACGTCAACTACACCGCAGCCGAGCGCAACGCCCTGACGGCAGAGTTCCAGCTGGGTAAGCAGACTATCGGCCGTATCCAGGCCTACGCCGTCAAGCAGGCGACCAAGGATACCGACCGCGCAACGCATCAGGCCATGGAGGCCTTCATCCACAACCTCAACACCATGCATTCCCGGGCTGGGGCGCAGACGCCCTTCTCGTCAATCAACTATGGTATGGACACCACGGCCGAGGGTCGGATGGTCATCCGCAACATCCTGTTGGCTACCGAGGAAGGCCTGGGGCATGGCGAGACACCCATCTTCCCCATCCAGATCTTCCGGGTGAAGGAGGGCGTGAGCTATAACCCCGGCGACCCCAACTATGACCTGTTCAAGCAGGCTTGTGCCGTCTCGGCAAAGAGGCTGTTCCCCAATTTCAGCTTTCTGGACGCCAGTTACAACGCCAAGGCCTACAAGGGCACGCCTGAGACCGAAGTCGCTTACATGGGTTGTCGCACCCGCGTCATCGCGAATGTCCATGACCCGGAGAACGCGGTCACGCCCGGTAGGGGCAACCTGAGCTTCACCTCCATCAACCTGCCGCGCCTTGCCATCCGTGCCAGGGGCGATCTGGACCTGTTCTTCGAGATGCTGGACAACAAGCTCGAGCTGGTCTGTGAGCAGATGCTGGAGCGCTTTGCCATCCAGAGTAAGAAGAAGGTCTACAACATGCCCTTCCTCATGGGGCAGGGCGTCTGGCTTGGTTCCGACGACCTTAACTGGGACGACGAGGTGGGCGAGGTGCTCAAGCATGGGACGCTGTCACTGGGCTTCATCGGTTTGGCCGAGACCCTTCTGGCGCTTATCGGCGAGCACCACGGCGAGAGCGCCAAGGCGCAGAATCTGGGGCTTGAGATAGTGGGCCACATGCGCGGCTTCCTCGACCGCAAGGCAGCAGAAATGGGTTTGAACTTCACGCTTTTAGCCACGCCGGCCGAGGGTCTGTCGGGCCGTTTCATCAACATCGACCGTGAGCGCTTTGGCGTGATCGAGGGCATCACCGACCGCGAGTACTACACCAACAGCTTCCACGTTCCGGTGTACTACGATATCAACGCATTCAAGAAGATCGAGCTGGAGGCGCCCTATCACGCGCTCACCAACGCCGGCCATATCAGCTATGTTGAGCTGGATGGCGATCCCACCCAGAACCTTGAGGCCTTTGAGGCGATCATCCGCCACATGAAGGACTGCGGCGTGGGCTATGGCAGCGTGAACCACCCCGTCGACCGCGACCCGGTGTGCGGCTATAACGGCATCATCGGCGACCGCTGCCCCAAGTGCGGCCGCGAGGAGGGTGAGATCCCCTTTGAGCGCATCCGTCGCATCACGGGCTATCTGGTGGGGACGCTCGACCGCTTCAACAACGCCAAAAGAGCCGAGGAGCGTGACCGTGTCATGCATGGCCTTGGCTGCCAGAGCATCAAAGGTGAAGAGACGGTTGCAGACGAGACAAACTGACAGCGTAGCGGCCAGCGGCGCAAGCGCCCCTGCCGACGCAGTTGACAGCGCAGCTACCGGCGTCACCGTCCGGCTCTTTGGCACCGCCGACGACTCGATTGTCGACGGTCCGGGTATCCGTTTCTCCATTTTCACCCAGGGTTGCAATCACGGCTGCCACGGCTGCCACAACCCTGGCGCAAAGCCCTTTGAGGGAGGAACCACTCAGACCATAGATGAGCTGTGGGAGCGGATCGAGGCAAACCCCTTGCTCAGCGGCATCACGCTTTCTGGCGGCGAGCCCTTTGAGCAGGCTGATGCGTTGGTCGTATTGGCCCGCAGGGCCCACGAGAAGGGCTTGAACGTCTGGGCCTATTCTGGCTACCTGTACGAGGAGCTATGCGCCGGTGTCCCCAGCGCAGCAGCGACACTGTTGCTGGAAGAGGTCGACGTATTGGTAGACGGCCCTTATCGTGATGACCTCAAGAGCCTTGACCTGCGCTGGAGCGGCTCCTCGAACCAACGTGTTATCGACGTTGCCAAGTCCAAGGCCGCTGCCCAGGTAGTGGAATTCATACCGTAGGGGGATCCGCCATGACCACAACAGAGATACCCACGGTACCAGCCATCGCGTTTGTCGGTAAGCAGAACTCGGGAAAGACCGTCTTGCTGGAGAAGGTCATAGCCACGCTCACGCAGCGGGGGATCAGTGTTGCGACCATTAAGCACCACTCCCATGCGGGCTTTGAGTTCGACATCACAGGGAAGGACTCCTGGCGGCATCGCCAGGCGGGCAGCACACAGACCGTCATCGTCGCGCCCGACCAGATCGCCTCGGTTCGCAGCATCACCAGGGAGCCCAAGCTGGAACAGATCATCGAATCCCTGCTCTACGAGTCCTCTGTCCTGGAGGACGTCCCCCAGCTTATATTAGTAGAGGGCTACCGGCACGGCGGTCTGCCTACGGTTGAACTCTTCCGTGCCGCCAATCCCAATGATGTAAACCGTGACTTAGGCGAAGAGGGCAATACGGTCGTCGCTGTGGTCACCGACATCCCTCGTGTGGAAGCCCAAACCAGAGCGCAGGGCCTTCCCTGTTTTGATCTGGATGACACAGAATCCCTTTGCGGCTTCCTTGTAGGAATCTTGTAAGAAAAGCAAAGGGAGTGCAGGGGTAGTCCCTAAATAGCTAATTAAACAAGCACAACAAATAACCAATCAAAATAGCACTAATAAAGAAGCACGTCAAGACCCTTTTGTCGTGTCAGATGGGGCTTCTCAGATAAATTGCTAATTCATATCATAGTTTCTGCAAGGCAAGGGAAAAATGACCCATATGCACCAAAAGGGTGAAAGTGGTCAAGTTCGAAAGCAAGGGGTAAAAATGAATAGCAAGGGGTGTGGTGCACTGTGTGCATCCAAAGAAGTAAGGAAAATTCCGTACAAGAGAATACTGTCCGCAATACTGGCATTTTTGCTGGCGATGAACCTATTGTCGGGCCTCACAGCGTTTGCGCTGGATAGCGGCCACGATGATGAGCTCATTGATGAGGAAATCGTACTTCTGTCAAGTGAAGACGGGACAGAAGCAGACAACTCAGGGCAGGAAGAGGGCGATCAATTGCATCAGCCGGCCGCACTGGATCTTGAAGAGCTGAACTCCTCGCATCATGAGGACGCGGACGCAGAGGGTGATGGCGAGGAAGAAGAAGAAGGCATGCTTTCCCTCCTGGCCACAGCAGGCACAGAAGAAGAGGGTGCTGAGGATGCTGAGGGTACAGAAGGCACAGAAGGCACAGAAGGCACAGAAGGCACAGAAGGCCTTATGGGCGCAGAGGGCCTGGTAGGCGCAGAGGCTCTCCTGGGCGAGCTCCTCAGCCCGCTGCAGGACACCGGCGACGATTCATGGGACACTGCACTGGGCAGCTTTGATACCCCGTGGAGCATTCCTGGTGACGCGGAGCTGCTGGCCTGGTATCTCAGTTCTCCTAACGATAAGTGCGTGCTCAACTACACGTACATGCAGCTCAACGATGACGACACTCTAGCGCTCTATTTTCTCGTCTCCTCCAACCAAAAGGGCATGGTCTCCCTCAGCTACGCCGGTTACACCGGTACACTGATCGGTAGCTCCAACAATGTTGTGGGCTACAAGAACGGCAGCCCTGTCTACAATGACACCAACGGCAGCGTCAAGTACGCGGCATGGATGGTGACCCTGCCTGTGAGCTCCGTGCAGGGCGGCCTGCTGGTTGTTGGGGTTACCAACGGCATCGGTACCGGCCAGGGCATCTATGGTACGCTGACCATCACATCCCCGCTGCCAGACGACGAGCCTGAGACACCTGTGACACCAGAGACCTACATCGTCATCTATGATGGCAATGGTGGAACCTCTGACGCTGGCCTTGGCATCTACATCGATCCGGTAAGCTACAGCGAGGGCGAGACCGTCACCACTGCCGACGTGCAATTCGTTTACACTGGCTACTATTTCAGCGCTTGGATAGACAGCGAGGGCTACATCTATAACGTTGGTGATGTCTTCATGATGCCCGCCCAGGACGTGACCCTGTTCGCCCAATGGAAGCCCGCCAGCGATCCCACGGGCGACGATCCCACCGGCGACGATCCCACGGGCGATGATCCCACGGGCGATGATCCCACGGGCGACGACCCCACGGGCGACGATCCCATCATCGAAACCATCAGCTATACGGTCACCTTTGTTGACTATAACGGCAACGTCCTTGACACGCAGACAGTGCTCTCTGGTGATGACGCAAACGCACCCGCGGATCCCGCGCGCACTGGTTATGACTTCACTGGGTGGGACAGGGATTTCACCAACGTCACCAGCGATCTGACCGTCACTGCCCTGTATCGTGAGATCTCCGATGATGATCCTCTGGATGTCATCCCCCCCGTCAACCCCCCGGTTGACACAGTTGACCCCCCGGTCACCCCTGTGGTCACCACCACAGAGATCATCCCCGTGACTTCCGAGATCATCCCCGTGATCACCACGGCTGTGGTGCCTGAGGTTCCCGTTGCAACTCCCATCATCCCCTTCATGCCCATCGCGGCGCCTGAGGTGATCGTACCGGAGATGCAGATACCCGTCAGCACGGCTGTCGTGCCTGCCCCCATAGCGGCCGCACCAACGCCCACCGCCATCGGTGACACGGAGGTTCCCTACGAGGCGCCGGCCAACAAAGCGGCATGGGCCCTGCTCAACCTCATCCTCACTACGCTGGGCGTACTGGTCGCGCTGGTCCTCGCCGTCCTCTACTTTGTGAATCGCAAGAAGGAAGAGGATGAAGACAAGCAGCGCGAAAGCAGCCTGGTTTACGCAGGTTATGCAAGGCGCGAGGAGAGCAAGCCCGCCCAGACAAGCAAGAAGCGCCTGTGGGCACGCATCGCCATCGCCGCGCTGGCCCTGGTCGCCTTTGTCCTCTTCATCTTCACCGAGGACATCACGCTCCCCATGGTCTTCACCGATCAGTGGACCATCTACCACCTGATCATCTTTGTGATCCAGATCGGCTTCAGCGTCATCGCCGCAATCAGGGTCAAGGAAGATAACGAGAAGAGAGAGCAACAGCAAGGTCGGCAGATTGCCACGAACGCATAAGCAAACCCAGACAAACCACTTGACGACAACAGCCGCCCACTCCTCCAGGGGGCGGCTGTTCCGTTAAATGACACAGGGGGTCATGAGTGTGACAGGGGGTCGGTACGTTTTTGTCACATTTGCTTCAGCAAATGTGACAAAAACGTACCGACCCCCTGTCACACTCATGACAAAACGGACCGTCCCCTTTGTCAGGTTTGCAGCAAGTCGAGGAGGGTGGTGGAGAGGGTTTCGGTGGCCGCAGCGACGGCAGGGGTCATCTCCGAGAGGAAGTCAAGGCTTGCGGCCTGAATGCCTATGAGCAGCACCTCGCAGCCTGTCTCGCGACGCAGGTAGTCCATCACCAGGGGCAGGGGCAGCATGTGAGTGGAGAATGAGACGCCGCCCACCTCGTCCTGGGAGACAACGCGCAATTCACCAGGCTCGAGCCCCATGTCCAGGGCATCGATGAGCAGCACCACATCCGGGTTGAACTGCTTGATGGCGCCGGTCTGGTTCTCGGGGGCGACATCGCCTATGAAGGCTTGATAACGGGGACGGGTATGACAAAGGGGACGGGTATGACAAAACGGACCGTCCCCTTTGTCATACCCGTCCCCTTTGTCATACCCGTCCCTTTTGTCAAGCTGTTCGGAGAGGCGCTGGGCGACTGCGACGCCCACAGCGTCATCGCCGCGCAAGGGGGAGCCGCAGCCAAGTATGGCCACGGTCTTATCGTGGGAAAGGGCGGTTTTGAGGGTTTGCAAAGGGTCGATAAGGGTCATGGGTCCAACCTGTACACAAATCCAATAGACGACAGCCGCTGTCATACAGCGACTGCTGGGGTAGGCCCCGGGTCAAGCCCGGGGTGACAATGCTTTAGAGGGCGGTGCGGATGTGCATGGAGTCGCGGCTGAGGCCGGCGAGCTCGAACTCGGGGGTGAACTGCAGGGCATCCTTGGGGCAGCCGTCCACGCACTGGGCGCAGTAGATGCATCGGTCGTTCATGATGGTGGCGGCAAAGAACTTCTCGGGCAGCTTCTCCACTATCTTCTCGATGACAATGGCGTCGGTAGGGCAGTCGCGCATGCAGGCGGTGCAGCCTATGCAGAGCGCGGCGTCATAGACTATCCGGCCGCGGATAGCGGGGAATTGGTGCACGTCGCCGGCGGGGTAGGTCACGGTCGCCGGCTTGGAGACCATCATCTTCAGGGTGTAGGGGATGATCCTTCCGGGGTTTGTCATAGGAGCAGCCCCTTTGCTATCAGGTTGATGAACAGGTGGACCAGGGCCAGCGGCAGCAGCACCATCCAGCTGAAGCGCATCATCTGCTCAACGCGCAGGCGGGCCATCGCGGCCTTCAGCACGGTCAGCAGGAAGAGCAGCACCAGGGTCTTGAGCAAGAACAGCACAAAGCCTATGAAGGGATTCGCCGAGAACAGCGGGATGAAGACCGCACCGCAGATCGCCGGCAAAACCACCAGCTCCATGTCCACAGCGAGGCGGAAGAAGGCGAGGTGGCGGCCGTTGTATTCGGTGAAGGCGCCGGCCACGATCTCGGTCTCAGCCTCGGGCGTGTCAAAGGGCACGCGCTCGAGCTTGCCCTGCGCGGCTAAAAGCCAGATGACCAACCCCGGCAAATTGAGCAGGGCGAACAGCGGCTTGGCCGCGTAGAAGGCCGCGATGTCTGAAAGCGACCAGCTGCCGCAGAGGATTGCCGGGCCGATAAGGGCCATGAGCAGCGGCACCTCGTATGCGAAGAGCTGGGTGAGCACGCGCTGTGCGCCGATGGTGGAGTACATGGAGGAGGCGTTCCAGCCAGCCGCGAAGAAGCTCAGCGGCAAAAGGAGCAACAGCACCAGCACCACTATCATGTCGCCCTTGAAGGGCATGACCGCCTGGGTCCCCCAGACAGGCACGCTGAGGAAGGCCGTGGTCACTGCAGCCACCGTTATTATCGGCAGCGCTTTGAAAAGCGTTGCGTTGGCATCTGTGGGGACAATGGTCTCCTTGCCCAGCAGCTTGATGAAGTCGGCAACCGGTTGGAACCAGGGCGGCCCCTTGCGGTTCTGGAGACGGGCGTAGATCTTCCGGTCGACGAACTCCACTACCGTCCCGTAGAACGCCAGGAAGAGGAAGCCGGGGAATATGAGTATGTACAGTACTGCCACAACTAGCCCTTTCTGTTCAGGCCGTCAAAGGCGACACCCTGGTTGCGGTACCAGTCAATGGAGTACTGGCGCAGGGCCTTCCAATCCAGGCTGCCCTCACGTCCGCTCCGGTTGTCCACAACCGAGATCGCACGATCAGTACAGGAGAAACAGGGGTCGATAGCTGCAACGATGATGGGCACGTCTGCCAGGTAGTTGCCCTGCAGCATCACGGCGTAGGACGCCGCGTTTGCCAGGGTAGGGGCGCGCACCTTGACGCGCTCAGGCTTGTCGGTACCGTTGCTCTTCACAAAGTGTACGTCTTCTCCGCGGGGCGCCTCGTAGCGGCCAAGGGCCTCTCCGGGGGGTATCTTACGCGGGAATTTGACTGACAGGGGGCCATCCGGCATGTTGTCGAGCACAAAGCGGATGATCTTGCAGCTCTCCACCATCTCAAGCGCACGCACCACCACGCGGCCGAAGACATCGGCGTGGGTGTCGGTGATGACCTGGAAGGGGATGTCAGCGTAGGCGGTGTAGGGCTCGTCGCGGCGGATGTCGCGGTCCAGGCCGGCCGCACGGGAGGTGGGGCCTTGGGCGCCATAGGTCACGGCGTCCTCGTAGCTCAAGATGCCTACGCCCAGGGTGCGGGCGGCGAGCGTGGTCTCTGTGGTGGCCAGGCTGATGTAGTATTTGAGAGCCTCCTCGAACTGGTCCATGACCTTGAGGATGGTCTCCTTGACTGTCTCGTCGATGTCGCGGCGTACGCCGCCGAGCTTGTTGATGCCGTAGTTCACGCGGTTGCCGCAGATGCTGGCCAGAAGGTCCATGACCAGCTCGCGGTCGCGCCAACTGAGCATGAACAGCGTGTCGAAGCCCAGCTCATGGCCGGCAACGCCCAACCAGAGCATGTGGCTGTGCAGACGCTCCAGCTCTCCGATAAGCACGCGTATGTACTGGGCGCGCGGGGGGATCTCCACGCCGGCGACCTCTTCTACCGTCATGGAGAAGGCGGTGGAATGCGAATGCGAGCAGATGCCGCAGATGCGCTCGAGGAAGTACAGGCACTGGGTGAAGTTGCGGGCCTCGCAGGCCTTCTCAACGCCGCGGTGGTTGTAGCCCAGATTGACGGCCGCGCCAACGATGCGCTCGCCATCCAGGGAGAGGGCGAAGTTCGCGGGCTCCTTGAGCGCCGGATGCTGGGGCCCCAGCGGGATCTCTACTCTAGCCATTGTCACTCCCTTCTGCGGGGGAAGAGGATGCGGGGTTTTGCGCTGTGTCAGATATAGAGGATGCAACCGCTACCGTAGATTGCCGCGCTTCGGCTTCGCCTTCGCTCGCAATGACGGGAGGTGATGCGCCTTCGGCAGAGGCGGGTGTGTCTTCTGAGGGGGTGTCCTGCTCGTCAGATTCTGGCACCCGGTCGGCGGGCAGGACCCAGCTCTTGCGCAGCGGGTACTCGCCCTGGGGCCAGTTCTCGGGCAGCGGATAGCGGATGTCCTCCGGGATGCCCAGGATGGTCAGGCCAAAGAGGTTGCGCGCCTCGAGCTCATAGAGCACGCCGCCCTTGTAGATGTTGGTGGCGGTGTCAAAGACGGGGTTGTCGGCGGGAGCGCTGACCCGGGCGTTGATGACAATGCCGCAGTCATGGGCGATGTGGTAGATGAGTTGGAACTCCTCGCCGGCATCCAGACCAGAGACGGTGCAGAGCATGTTGAAGCCCAGGTCGTCGTGGATATAGGTCAGAAGGTCGATGAAACCCTCGCGGGGCGAGGTCAACCAGATACGCCGCTCGCGTTGCTCCGTTGTGGTGACGCTGGGGAAGCGTTCGGTCAGTCTGGCGACAAGTTCTTCTTCAGTGTAAGACATAGCACTACCTCATAACTTCTTATTCCTGCAGGCTGCCAAGCAGCTTGACCACGCCGTCTATGATGGCGGCGGGGCTGGCCGGGCAACCGGGAATGTAGGCGGAGACCGGCAGCTTGGTGTCGGTGCCGCCCTTGATGCAGTAACAGCCGTTGAACACGCCGCCCGAGCAGGCGCAGGTGCCTATGGCCACCACGAATTTGGGCTCGGGCATCTGCTCATAGATACGCAGGAGGCGCTCCTCGGTCTGCATGGTGATGGGGCCGGTGCAGAGCAGGACATCAGCGTGCCGGGGCGTGCCTTTCAGCACAATGCCAAAGCGCTCCAGGTCGAACCGGGGTGTCAGGGAATCCAGTATCTCGATGTCGCAGGCGTTGCAGGCACCGGAGTTGAAGTGCAGCACCCAGGGCGACTTGACCCGTGCCCAGGTCATTATCTTATCGGCGAGCTTCACGCTAGTCCCTCCTGAACAGGATGAATATGGCGAGCACCACCACACAGAGGATGACCAGGGTCAGCCAGATGGCGTTTGCCGTTACCGTTCCTACGATAAGTGCGACCACTTCTAAGATGGTGAAAAGGAAGGCGAAGTGGAAGAAGTCGCTGTAACCGGGCTGGATCTTGCCGGTGGGCACGTCCTGGCCGCAGGCGTAGGGCTCGCCTTTGCCCGCGGTGGGGGTGCCCTTGATGGCCAGCGCCTTGGCCGCGAAGGCCAGAAGCCCGATCACCGCGAGCAGGATGATGAAGACGACAGGCGGGTTGAGCAGCAGGTCATTCAGCATTGTGCGCACCCTCCTCTGCTGGTGTGGCTTGTGTGGGCAGGACAGCCGGGGTGGCCTGCGCCGCGGTGGGCAGGATGGCCTGTGCGGCCTTGCCGAGAAGGCCGATGTCCAGCGACCCGGTCTTTGCGTGCAGGGCGATGCAGAGCACCGCGCCTATGGCCGTGACCACGGCTTCGATGATGATGAGCGCCACGGCAAAGGCCTCTGCCTGCGCCATCTGTCCGTTAATCGCGCCGGCGAGCATGAGCAGGAGCACGGCTGCCTTACTGATGATCTCCATGGCGATGAGCACACGCAGGAGGTTGCGCGTGGCGACGATGCTGTAGATACCTGCCGTTGCCGTCAGCACCAGGGCGACGATGAAGAGTTTGGTAAGCATGTCAGCGCTCCTCTCCCTCTCGCCGTCTGATAAGGGCTGCAACACCCAGGACTCCCGCCAGTATCACAAAGATAAGCGCGATGATGTCCAAGGTGCGCTCCCCCCAGAGCAGGGCCTGTGGGCTGAAGCTGTAGATATCGGTCCAGATCAGGCTGGAGTCCAGGTCAGGAGCAAGGATGAGGAGAGCCACCGCAAGCGCTAGCATGATGATGGGCAAGGCCAGGTAGCGCATCAGGCGGCTGTTCCTGGCCGCGTTGGCAGGTGCGTTTGAGGACGCGTCACCGCGGCCAGCCTCTGTGGCGGCGGGCTTATCGTCAGCGGGCTTGAGCAGCGCGATGGCGCTGGCGAGTATGGCCGTCACCAACCCGGCGCTGACGGAAAGCTCGATGACCGCGGCCAGCTGCATGCCAAAGAGGTAGAGCGCGCTGGCCAAGAAGACCGAGGTCACTGCCAGGAATATGGTTGCGGCGGGCAGGGTGCGGACGACCACTGCAGCAAAGGCTGCGAGCACCACGGCTATCAGTAAGATGATGATTGTCACAGTTGAGAATCCCATATCCACTCCCCTCAGACCAGTCCGAAGCCCTGCAGAAGCAGGAGCACAAAGGGGAACAGCAGACCGAGCGCCGTGGTCAGGCCGGCCAGTATCAGCGACGTACCTACCAGGGCGCCGCGCGCCTCCTTGAGTTCCTCGAAGCCTTTGCGCAGTTCGCCGAAGAACACCTTGCGCTGCAGGATGAGGAAGTAGCCCAGGGTCACCAGGCTCATGAGGATGGCGATTACCGCGTAGACCCATTGGTTTGCCAGGACAAGCGCGATGACTATGAGCAGCTTGCTCCAGAAGCCCGAGAAGGGCGGGAGACCGGCGGTGGAGAGGAAGCCGATGACCGAGGTCCAGCCGGTGACGGGCATGCGATCGGTCAGGCCGCCGAGTTGGTCGAGCTGCGTGGTGCCGCATTGTTCTTCAACAGCGGCGGCATTGACGAAGAGCAGGGACTTGAACAGCGCGTGGTTGACAAAATGCACCACGGCGCCGATGATCGCCAGCATTGCGATGCTGGTCTGCAGCCCGCCAAGCGAGACGGTGACATCCGCCGCCGCGCCGGCCAGGCCGGCTGCCAGGACGATGTAGCCCAGTTGGCTGATGCTGGAGAAGGCCAGCATGCGCTTCATCTCTTTTTGGCCCATGGCTGCGAAGGCGCCGACGATGATGCTCAAGGCGCCCAGGGCCATGAAGGCCTGTGCGGGGCCGGGGATACCGGCGAAGACCTCGCTGCTCAGGCGGATGATGGCGTAGACACCGGCGACCTTGGTGGTGGCGCCGGCCAGGAGCACCGAGATGGCGCTGGAGGACGAGGAGTAGGCCTCAGGCAGCCAGCCATGGAAGGGCACGGCGCCGGCCTTGATGCAGAAGGCGACCACAAAGAGGATGAGGCCTGTCATTGTAGCGGGATCCTGCCCGTTGATCGCGGCTGCGACCAGGGCGAAATCAAGCGAGCCTACCTGCATGAAGACAAGCGCGCTGGCGAGTACCATCGCCAGACTGGCAAGGCCGCTTAGGATGAAGTAGCGGAAGGCCGCGCTCAGTGATCGCAGCTCCTTGCGCGTGGCGATGAGCACAAAGCAGGACAGCGCGGTGATCTCCAAGAAGATGTAGAGCGTGAAGAGGTCGCGCACCATGACCACGCCGTTCATGCCGGCCATGACCGTGAGCACCAGGCTGGAGGTTATGACCTTGTCACGCGCGTCTCCCTGGATGCCCACCACGGTCACCACGGCTACCACCAAAGCGATGGTGAACAGCAGGACGGCGGTGATGGGGTCAACTACCAGGGCGACGGGTACTGGCAGGGTGAAGAAGCCGATGAAGGGCTCCCAGCAGGCAAGGTGGCTGGTTGCAGCGAAGACCATCTGCAGCACGGCGACAACGCCCAAAACCCAGGGGGCGAGCTTGGCAGCCGCACCGCGCCGCGGCAGGTTGAGGATGAAGAGGCAGATGAGGGGGACAAGCAGGAACAGGATGCCCATGGTCTAACCCCCTATCCCGACAAAGAAGAGCACAGTGACCGCGACTCCTCCCACCAGCACCCAGAGCACGTAGTGCCAGGGTTTCTCGGTATGGGCGTTCTCCAGGCCTCTGCCTAGAGCGGCAGCAATGCCGGTGACCAGCTTCATGTAGAACCAGTCGATTGCCTTATCGATGGTGGCGAGCACCAGGGCGAAGACGTCCATCACTGCACCGGCGAGGTTGTAAGGGTCGGTCTTGCCGGCCTCAGCTGCTGCAAGCACCGGCTTGAGCACGGGGGCGTAATGGATGTGGTCCGATGAGCCCAGGGCCGAGCCGGAGCGCTTGACGCCGTAATAGTGGTTAGCTACGGCGAGCAGTAGGACGGCCACGGAGATGCCGGCGACGAGCCAATTGTGGGGCAGGCCGGCAAAGCTGTGGGTGAGCGCGCTGCCCAGCGTTGGCTCAACCAGGCCGTGCAGCGGCAGGGGGTTATAGACGCCAAAGAGCACGCAGAAGAATGCGAGCACCACAAGCGGTACCAGCATGGGCCAGGGGGCTTCCTTGGCTTTCTGTGCAACCTGGGTCATCTTGCCGAACCAGGCCACGTGCGCCAGCTTGAGGAAGGATGCCATGGTGAAGAAGGCGCCCAGCGCTGCGACTATGTAGAAGACCACGTTGATCTGCAGCGCCGCGTCAAAGACCAGCTCCTTGGAGAAGAAGCCGTTGAGCGGTGGTACGCCTGAGATCGCGGCGGCCGCTAAAAGGAAGCAGATGAAGGTCACGGGCATCTTGCGGCCCAGGCCGCCCAGCTGGCTGAGGTCAGTGGTACCGGCCTGGCGCTCCACGGCGCCCGCCGAGTAGAACAGGCAGCTCTTGTAGAGCGCGTGGTTGACCATATGGAAGAGCCCGCCCACAATGCCGATGGGCAGCGCCGTGCCAATGCCTAAGATCATGTAGCCGACCTGGCTGATGGCATGGTAGCTGAGCAGGCGTTTGTAGTCCTTTTGGATGAGCGCCATAAGCACCGCGAAGATGATGGTGCAGCAACCCAGGGTCATAACGGTGAGGCTGAGGCCAGAGCCAGGCAGCATCTGGAAGAGCTGCAGGTTCAGCCGGGCCAGAAGGTAGATGCCCGCCAGTTTGTCCAGCGCCGCCGGCAAAAAGGCCATGAAGGGTAGCGGTGCGTCCACCGCGGCGTCGGGGATCCAGGTGTGGAAGGGCATGGCGCCCGCGCGGGCGACGGCGCCTATCATCATCATGACGTAGGCAAAGCCGTTCCAGAAGTTGTCCAGCGGCAGGTTGATGACGCTCATGTTGAGGCTACCGGACTGCCAGAACACCACGCCCACGCCCAGGATCAGGCAGAAGTCCGCGGTGACGGAGATGACGAGGGCCTTGGTCGCCGTGGGCGTCGCCTTGGCGCCGCCCGACATGATGAGGGCGAAGAGCACGGCCAGCAGCCCCTCCCAGAAGAAGAGCATCAACACCAGGTTGTTGGCGAGCATGGAACCGGTGACAAAGGCCGAGCCCAAGAGCACAAAACCGAAGAACTGCCGCTCGCGCTCACGGCCCTGCATGAAGGCCACGGAGTAGAGCAGAGCCAGGAAGGTAAAGCCGGCGACCACCATGATAAAGCCGCTGAGGCCGTCCAGCTTAAGCTGGAAGTCCATGCCAAAGCCAGCCCAGCTGGCGGTGGAGAAGCTCAGTTGTTTTCCAAAGGTGATGATGGTGGTGACCAGGGCTGCCCCCGAGAAGAGCAGGGCGAAGGCGCTGCGCAGGATGCGGTTCTGTGACGGCGTCACAAAGACCAGCAGCGAGCCGACAAGCGGAAGCAGGATGGGAAGGATCAGGATCGAGTCGCTCATAGTCCCAACCATCCAATCTGTGCCACGATCTCCTGCACGAACAGGGACGGATAGAAGATGAGCAGACCGGCGACCAGTGAGAGCGCCGCAAGGCCCAGCACGCTGGCAACCATGGTCTTGGAGCCCTCACGCACAACAATCCCCAGTTTGGGTGTGCCCAAAAAGACGGCGCAGAATGCGCGCATGAGGTAGATGATCGTCATCAGCGTGCCTACGATGAACACGGCAGCTATCCAGGGATGCTCGGCCGTGACCGAGCCGCTGATAACCATGAATTTGCTGAAGAAGCCGCCAAGCGGAGGCAGTCCCATAACCGAGAGGCCGCAGACCAAAAAGGATACCGCCGTTATCGGCATGGTCTTTATAAGGCCGCCAAGCTCGCGGATGTCCTTGGTGTGGGCGTTGTGCTCCACAATACCGGCACAGAGGAACAGCCCGCCTTTGGCCAGGCCGTGCATGAGTATATAGAGGAGGCCGCCGGCTGCGCTTAAGGGGTTGCCCGTGGCAAGGCCCAAGAAGATGAAGCCGATCTGACTGACCGTGGAATAGGCGATGATGCGTTTTAGGTCGTTGGCGCGCATGGCCGCGCCGGCTGCCACCAGCGCACTTATCGCCGCTATGACGGGCACCACCGTGGACCAGACCTCTGGGATGGCAAAGCCAAAGAGGAAGAGCCGGGCGTAGGCGTAGACACCTATCTTCACCAGCACGGCTGCGTGGAGCAGGGAGGTGACCGGCGCCGGGGCGACGCCTGCGTCGGGCAGCCAGGTGTGCAGCGGCAGCGTGGCGGACTTGGAGAAGATGCCCACCAGGATGAGCAGCACGGTGGCGTTGGAGATGGATACGCCCTGCATCTCCATGAGGTCGAAAGTGCCCGTCTGCGAATAGATGAGAAGGAAGCCGATCAGCATGACAAAGGCGCCGAAGACCGTGGTGAGGAAGGCCTTGTCCGCCCGCAGGATGTTGTCCGGCTCGCGGTAGAATCCAATGAGGCGCCAGCAGCTGATGGCTGAGATCTCCCAGAAGATGTAGATGAAGAGGATGTTGGTGGAGTACACCAGGCCCATCATGGCGCCAAGGAAGAGCGTGACCATGAGGTAGTACTCGTGGGTGTGCTCGCTGTTATCCAGGTAGGAGATGGAATACAACACGATGATACCGCCGATGAAGGAGGAGATCATCGCCATGAAGATGGCCAGACCGTCGGCTAAAAAGCCAAAGCTCATGCCCAGTGGCAACACTACCTGGAGATACGCGGGTTCACCCGCCAGGGCCGAGGGCAGCAGCGAGGCAGAACAGATGAAAGCCACCAGCACAAGCGCCAGCGCCAGCAGGTCCCTCAGTCTCCTTGACAGCTTCCCCACCGGCGGAAGGATGAACGCCCCCACCACCGGTGCCAGGATGGCCAATAGAATTAGCCCAGACATCCAATAGACTCCTCGCCTCGCATGGTAATTATAGAACTTTTATAGTGCGTTAAGACCTACACAGTAAGTGAAGAGGCACATTTTAAGCCTCCACTGTCTGTGTAGAGGCACATAATAACTAAAAACTCGTACCTGTGTAGCGAAATTGTGGCGTTTCCTAAAGCATATATTCTCAAAGGCCGTTTCCCGCGTACCAGCGGAAGGCCAGCACTTTTCTCCGCCTGGTCTCCTAAGGCGATTGATCTGCGGTATTATTGTCATAGGACAGTTTGTGGGAAGGCAAACAGTACGTCCGATCAACAAGAAGGTAGACCGCATGCTCAGTGAATTAGCGATAAGCTACCTTTTCCTTGGTGGCGCCGGAGCCGGTGCGCTTTTCCTGCTGACCGTGCTCGATCTGCGTTCGCCTTGGGCCTCCCTGGCGCCCCTCTACAGCGCCGCTGGATCTGGAAGAAGAGGGAAGCCACGAGAAACCCAGGCCTTCCTTCCGCAGCAAACCTATCAGGGCCTGTTTGGCGCTGGCTATGGGGCAGGGCTTGTGGCTTTGGGCCTGGGAGCCCTTTGCCTTATTGCTGACCTGGGACGCATTGACCGGCTTGTCTTATTGTTCCTCCACCCAACAGGCTCTCTGGTCTCTCTGGGGACGTATGCCCTTGCCGTGCTGCTGCTTTGTGGCGCAGTGCTGGCCTCGCTTTGGTTGTTCTGCAGGCGCCCGCTGCGGTGCTGGATTGTCAGGGTGGTGCAGGCCACAACACTGGCGCTCTCTGTGTTGGTGATGCTTTACACCGGTCTTCTGTTCCAGAATATGGGGACTGGCCTGCTCATAGGCTCTTTTATCGTCCCCGTGCTCTTTGTGCTCTCATCGATCTCCACGGGCAGCGCTGTCCTGCTCATAGCGTTCCTGTTCACCAGGAAAGCGCAGGGTTTCAGGGGCATGTGCGGACAGTTGCTCCGTGTTGATTGCGTGGTCATCGCCCTTGAGTTGGTCGCAACCCTGGCGCTGGCAGTGCAGGCGTTGCTCACTCCTGCTTTCGCTCAGGCGGTACAGGCTCTGACGCAGGGTTTTGGAGCTATGCCATTCTGGATAGGCTTTGTGGTTTGCGGCCTGGCAATACCCTTTGTCCTGGAAGCCCTGAAGTGGAGGCGCGACAGGATCCGGCCTCTGCGTAACTCGCGCAACTCGAATCAGGAAGCCTTTGTTGTCATTGCTGCGCTGGTGCTTGTGGGGGGATTCAGTCTGCGTTGGTGTGTTGCGGTAGTTGGACTACCTGTGTTCAATGTAACCCTTTCTTTGATTGGCGGTTGATGTCTTATGGTGAAGTTCCCCTTTGAAAGACAAGTAGAAAGCGATGTGCCGCTCTGGGTGCAACTCAGAAGGCGCCTCATCCACCTGATCAACACGGGCTACTATAAACCGGGTGACCAACTGCCTACGGTCCGTGGGCTCGCTTCAGAATTGGCCATCAATTACAACACGGTCAATAAGGCATATCTCAGTATGATCCACGACGGCTATATCGCGTCGACGCGGGGCCGGGGCGTCTTTGTCTGTGAGCTTGAGAGTTCACATGACAATGAGTCAGCCCATGACGCGGTGGAACTGATAGACGACTGCATCGATGCCTGCCTGGAGCTGGGTCTGAATACTGCTGAGATACGGCAGATCATGGCTCGGCGCCTGCAGAAGCACGGAAAGACGCCTGAGCAGGGTTCTGACCCGGAAGAAGCCAAGCAAAAACCTGATGAGGAAAAGCCATTCCGTGTATTAGAAGGTAGCGCTGGGGCCACAAAGAACCAAAAGAGCAGCTGAGGTGGGTTGAGCCATGAGGATGAACAGAATGCATACTGGGAACACCGCTGTCGAAGGGAATGTGATGCAAGCTCAAAAGAACGGCCTACTCCCACCACCCGCACACGCCAAGCGCTTCTCAGTCACTCCAGACTATCACAGAAGCCCTCCTGGCGAGCTGGCCTCCCGCACCGGCGCCACCATGTTCACCATCGTGGTGTTCCTTGTGGCATTCGCCGCGGTTGTCGGCATCTGGTGGGCGCTCTATTCCAGCCTGAACCTGGTCGCCCTTATCGTCGCACTTATCGTCGCCCTCTGTGTGTCATCGTCTGTACACATAGTCCAGCAATGGGAGAAAGTGGTTGTCCTGCGCCTGGGGCGTTTCTCCCGCGTGGCAGGCCCGGGGCTCTTCTTCATCATCCCGCTCATCGAGTCGTGCACCATCATAGTCGACCAGCGCATCCGGGCGACACCTTTTGACGCTGAAGAGGCGCTTACAGCTGACCTTGTGCCGCTTGATATCGATGCGGTGCTGTTCTGGATGGTGTGGGATGTCCAGCTGGCATGCATCGAAGTGAGTGATTTCAGCCATGCGACCAAGTTCGCTGCGCAGACAGCGTTGCGCGACGCGATAGGGCGCGCCAACGCAGCCGCGGTGGTCATACGGCGCGAGCAGCTCGACCGTGAGCTCAAGGCGGTCCTTGCCGAGAAGGTCGAGCCCTGGGGTATCAGCATCCTCAGCGTTGAGATCCGCGATATACGCGTGCCCAAGGAACTGCAGGACGTCATGTCCCTGGAGGCCCAGGCCGAGCAACGTAAGAAGGCGCGCATCGCCTTGATGGAAGCCGAGCAGGACATCTCCAAGATGCTCGCCGAGATAGGGGAGACCTACGCCCAGACCGACATCGCCCTGCGTCTGCGCATGATGCACCTGCTCTACGAGAGCGTGCGCGAGACCGGCGGTACCGTGGTCATCCCGAGTTCCTTCAGTGAGGGTTTCGCCGACATCCTGCCAGACGATGCGTTGGGCGAGCTGGGCAGGCTTGCAACCAGATAGAATAGGAGACGGGAGCAACCTTTTTCGGTTGCTCCCGTCTCATGACGCCCGGAGGAGGAGGGTTTTGTTTTCAAGTGCAAGACCTTGTTTCCTTTGTCGCTCTCTGTCTTGCAAAGATAATACTAAACCAAATAGCAATTTATGGAAGCCCCAGCTATCGCGGTGAAAGGGTCTTGACAAATCTGCAATTGTGCAATTCAAAATACCATTTTGACAAACGCCCCGTCCCTTTTGTCATACCTTTTGTCATATCCCAAAACGCTTACATAATGCAGAAATTGTCCTATGACAATACTTGATTGTCATAGGACAATCGTGCTACACTGGCCACAATCAGAATTGGCCATTTCTTCAGCGGATAACGATAGATTCCTCGAGCCATGTCTCCATGGTTGCTTGAGGCGTGTATTTTTGCCTACAGAAGCCCACACAGCTCAAATCAAGGGGAGTCTCTCAGCTCATTAAGGAGGAAAAATGACGGGAAACGAAAATCCTCAGATCAGTTTTTCACGCAGAAGCTTTCTTAAGACAACGGGTCTCATCGCAGGTGTGGCAGCTGTAGGAGGATTTGGCGCTACTGCTTTGCAAGCTCTTGCAGCAGAGGAAGGTAGCAACAGCTTACTACCAGAAGAGACGACCCATCGTGTGGCATGCTGTTGGAGTTGCTCATATTGCCAGGCAGAAGTCACTGTGCGGGATGGGCACTTGGTGAATGTATCGAATGTTCCTGGGGGGAGTCCGCGTGGAACTAAGATATGCCTGCGTGGACGGGCTCGTATTAAAGCTCCATACAATTCAAACAGGATAAAGTATCCGATGAAGAGGGTTGGAGAGCGAGGCTCAGGTGAGTGGGAGCGCATCAGTTGGGATGAAGCAATCAGCACTATCGCTGAGAAGTGGAAAGAGTATCGCTCGAAATATGGGAATCAATCACTTTCTTTTTACTGGGGATCCGGTGCAACAGGGCAGCTAGCTCCTGGTAATGCCACAGGCCTTATGGGGCGCTTGGTAAACGTTCTCGAGTTTACCAATATCGATTACTGTGTTGACCTGGCAATGTCTGTGGGTGTGGGCTGGGTTTCTGCTAGTGGCGCCCTGAATGATATTACTAATGTGAAGTACAGCGACAGAGTGGTTCTTTGGGGATGTAGCCTCTCGGATGCATGGTGGCAGTTCTGGAAACCAGTTGCCGATGCGATGGAAAACGGAACGCGTCTCATTACAGTCGACCCAAACTTCTCGACTTCTGCATCAAAGTCTGATCTTTGGATCTCGAATCGACCAGGAAGCGACCCCTTGCTGATCCTATCGCTTATGCAATACATCATCGAGCACGACCTACATAATAAGGACTTCCTTATCGGGCATACTAACGCCTCTTTCATGGTGAGGTCGGATAACGGAAAAATCCTTCGGATGAGTGATTTGGGACAAGAGCCCACGGAAGGTCCTGTTAATCCTTATACCGGACAACCAACGATAATCGACCCACCGGTTGTATGGGATGAGGAAACCTCAAGCCTACAAGCATGGAACGTGGCTACAAAGCCGACTCTGCACAAGAACTATGTACATGAGGGTCTTAGACTGGACACGGCCTTCGATTTGGTAGTTGCGGAATTACAGAATTACAAGGCTGAGAAAATCACCGAACTCGTAGGTGTTCCTGTTGATCAAATCGAGCTGCTTGCACTTGAACAGACGAAGGGCAACGTTTGGAATCTGACAGGGATGGCTTCTCAAGCCTACAAGAACGGTGCAGTCTTTGGGCAAGTGCTAGTATGTCTGAACCTTATCACCGGAAGCATCGGTAGGCCTGGAGCAACTGTTGGAGCAGCATGGAGGTTCTTCTCCATGAATGGTGCAGTTCTTACTCCAACCGGGACAACAATGACAAATGTCCCTGTGCTTGGGCTGAATCAAGTAATGGATTCCGGGAAATTCAAAGGCCAGGACTGGCCTATCAAGGCTCTCTATGTAGCCGCGGCGAATCCTGTTTCCTGTGCCGCGGATTATCATGGAATCAAATCCTGGTGGGACAGGATAGAGTTCATCGTAGTTGCAGATCTTCAGTTCACGGATTCTGTTAAGTATGCAGATCTGGTGCTGCCAGTGGCTCATGCCCTGGAAACAGAAGATGTGAAAACCAGCGGGTATTTTCCGTTCATCGGCATCTCTGAGAAGGCAATCGAACCGCTATTTGAAGCAAAGACAGACGGAGATATCGCCCGCTTGCTTGCTGAACAGCTGGGAGTTGGTGAGCACTTCAGACTGTCAAATGACGAGTTCCTACGTGATAGGATCGATAACGCACCTGCTGCGAAAGCCCAAAACATCACGCTCGATCGCCTTCGGAAGGAAAAGGACATCTATCTTGAGGGCCCAGGTACTGCCTTCGAGGGTGGATACTTCCCAACCGAGACCGGAAAGGCGAATCTTTACTGTGAGATGGTTGCACCAAGGCTGAACTGGGGGCAAGATTTTGACCCCACAGCTGTCCGTGTCCCAAGATTCTTCCCGCCGCATGAATCCTGGCCGACTTCTGAAGCCATGAAGAAGTATCCCATGGCGTTGATGTCTGAGCGCTTACGTACCAGATGGCATACCAATGAATATGAGAACGAGTGGTTGGCAGAGATTGGACAAGAGCCCCTCGTAAAAATCAATCCTATCGATGCTGTAGAGCGTGGTATTACCGATGGTAGCCTTGTAGAGGTATTCAATGATCGAGGACATGCAGTTGTGAAAGCAGAGTTCTCCGACAATATCCGTCCTGGAGTTCTACTTTACCCAAAAAGCTGGCAGCAGCATGAATTCAAGGCCGGCGGTTGGACGGAATTGACCTCATCCTTTCCTGACCCCCTTGCTGTCAATACGTCTTTTATGGATGTAGCTGCTGATATTCGTCCGTGGCGAGAGGAGGCATAGATCATGGCTGAAAAACAGTACGGTTTAGTAGTTGATACCAAGCGCTGTGTCGGATGTCATTCGTGTTCTGTAGCATGCAAGATTGAGAACAACCTTTCAGCTGGAGTGATTTGGAATAGAATACTCACAAATGGGGGAGCATCAATGGATTCTGCAAAGGGTACATTCCCCAATCTCTCAAAACACTATATTCCGATGATATGCCAGCACTGCGCAAATCCAGCTTGCACAAAAGCATGCCCTGTAGGAGCGACCTATAAGGACATTACTACAGGCGCTGTTCGTCAGGACTATGACTTGTGTATTGGATGCAGGATGTGCATGGCTGCTTGTCCCTATACCGGCGTGCGCTCATTCAACTGGGAAGAGCCCACATATACGATGGATTTTGCTGTTGGTGATATCAATGTACCCAAGCACCAAAAGCACGTAGTAGAGAAATGCACACTTTGCTATCACAAGCTATCAAAGGGGGAAGAGCCAATATGCATCGATGCCTGTATTTCTGGAGCTCGAGTTTTTGGAGATCTCAATGATCCAGATGATAAAGTTGTCAATCTCATCAGTAAGAGGAAGTACATCCAGCTACTCCCAGAGCGGGGTACCAATCCGTCCGTCTACTACCTGGTGTAAGGGAGGAGGACATCATGACTGAATCAACGAAAAAAACCTCCCGTTCCAAGGGGCAGATGATAGCTATCATCATCGCAGCCCTTATCGCCGCCATTGGCATAGGGCTTTGGGCCTACCAGCTGTCAGCCGGTTTTGTGAACACCAATATGCGCAACCTGGACAGTTGGGGTCTGTACATCATCAACTTCATGTGGTTTGTGGGCCTGTCCGCAGGTGGCATGATCATCTCATCGGCGCCCAAGGTCTTTGGCGCCAAGGGCTTTGGCGGCATCTCAAAGGTGGCGGTCTGGGTATCCATCTGCTGCACGGTCCTTGCTGTGGCCTTTGTCCTGGTCGACCTTGGCGGCCCTCAGAGGGTCTGGCACCTCTTTGCCTATGCCAACATGAGCTCCCCGCTCATGTGGGACATCATAGTGCTCACGCTCTATCTGATCATCTCCATTGTGTATCTGTGGGCAGTACTCAGGCTCGAGAAGGGCAAGGGCTCGGCCAAGGCGCTCAGGGTGCTCTCTGCCATAGCCCTCATCTGCGCGGTCATGGTACACACGGTCACCGCTTGGATCTTCGGCCTGTTGCAGGCGCGGGCGCTCTGGTATACAGCCCTGCTCGGCCCCTGGTTCGTCTCCTCGGCGCTTGTCTCAGGCCTCGCCCTGGTGCTCATTGTTGTTGTGGCGCTTCGCAAGGCAGGCTACCTTGAGCTCAAGCAGGAGAACATCGTCAAGATGGCCAAGTTCCTGGGCATCTTCATGGCGGTAGACCTGTACTTCTTTGCCTGCGATCTTCTGACCTCGGGCTTTCCCGGGGCAGAAGGCGCCACCATTGTGGCCATGCTCACCACAGGAGCGCTTGCGCCGTTCTTCTGGACCGAGATCATCCTAAGCATCATTGTGCTCTTTGTAGCCTTTGTCCCAACCCTGCGCACTACTTCATTGGTGGTCTGCGCGTCGGCGCTGGCAGTGCTTGCCATCCTATGCAAACGCATTCAGCTGCTGGTAGGCGGGTTCCAGATCCCCAACATCAGCTATCCTACGGTCTTGACCGGGCCTGAACTCAGCGGCGGAGGTTCCAGCCTTGCATCGCTCAGTTCCAGCCTGGTGTACGTCCCTTCTCCTCTGGAGTTCGGGATCGTCATAGGAGTGCTGGGATTAGGCGCCCTGCTGTTGCTTTTGGGAATCAGGTTATTACCGCTGAAGCCTGCTGCTGAGGATAACTAGCATATAACGAGAAAGAAGGGGCGCCGTCCTTGTTGATAGCGCCCCTTCAAGATTAGACGACAGTGTCTTCAATAGACGACAACCGCTGTCGTACCGCAAGCGCTGGGGTAGGCCCCGGGTCAAGCCCGGGGTGACAAAGGCAAGCCGGGGTGACAAGCCCCTCTTAAAGGAGCGCCAGCCATGATAAAGAGATTCCTCGCCAGCCTGGTGGTCTTTGCCCTGTTTGGAGCCGTAGTCTTTGGCGCCACCTCACTGGCTGCACCCAACGGGTTTGCACTGCCAGGCGCGATCACGGCGCAGACCCCCTGCCCTGTTGCTGCCTGCACCCAGCCAGACGGTGGCTGCCATGCCGCACAGGCAGCGCCGGTCCCCAACGGCAGCTTCACTATGCTCTGCCCCAAAGTCGAGGGTTGCTCCGACACCTCCTGTCACGCTTGGGACAGGCTCACCACGCATTACAACAGGCCCAGCGACTCCAGCCTGAACCTGTGGATCCTGGTACCGGTGGTTTTCACGTTGGGGCTTGTTCTTATCGTGAGAAAGACGAGGTAGAAGCATGAAGAACTCTCGTCTCCTGACACTGGACATCATTGCGGCCGTGCTCTACATAATTGCTGCGAACCCAATCATCACCGGGCTGTCTGTGCATGAGTGGGTCAGCTTGGGCGTTCTCCTTGTCTTTATCGTCCATGGCGCCCAGCACTATGACTGGGTCATTGAGGCGTTCAGGAAACTGCGGAGCAAGCCAAATCTGCTCCAAACGGCGAACCTGGTTTTGGGAACGCTCCTTGTTGCGGTGTTCATGGTGGTTACGGTATCAGGTATCATGGTCTCCCGGCACATCCTGCCTCTGCTGGGGCTTGTGGCGCCGGATTACTTCTTCTGGAACCCGCTCCACTCGGTCAGCGCAAAGGCGCTGCTCGCCCTTGCGCTGATACATGTGGTGGTCCATGCTGGCTGGCTTTGGAGGCACATCAAGGGTTGGAGCCAAGGGCGCAGCCGGGCCGGTTCGCCAAAGATGACAGGGGATGATGTATGAGTCTGCAAGGCGTGTGCACACAGGACGAATGGCTGGCGCGCGGAGCCTTTTGTGAGCTTTTGGCTTTGAGCTTGAGGCTTCCTACCCTGGAGTTGGCCCAGGCGCTCTGCAGTGGCGAGTTCGCTGAGGCCCTTGCCGAGCTGGGGGAGCGTGTCGGGCTTGAACAATCCCAGCTTGCCCAGGCGACAAAGGCAGTCACAGACTACCAGGGGCAAGACCCCGACGAGCTCTTCCATACGTTACGCATTGAGTATACACGCCTGTTTGTAGGCGCACCCACCCCGGTGGTCTGGCCCTATGCGGGCGTGTGGCATGCCCTGGAGCAGGGCCTTGAGCCGCTGATGTTCGTGAGCCCGCGGGCAATGGAGATCGAGCGTTTCATGAAGGGCTGTGGCGTTGGTAGGGCTGCCGAGAAGAACGAGCCGCTGGATCATATCGCAACCGAGTTCGAGTTCCTGCAGTACCTCGCCCTGGTCAACGCTGCGGTAATCGAGCTTCCCGAGCTCCCCGAGGGTCTGGAGATGCCAGACAACGCCTTTGACGCGTTCCTTGCGCAGTATGTGACCAACTGGGCAGGTGATTTCGCCAGAAGCACGCTTGCCGCGGCGCAGGCTGGGTTCTACCAAGCGGTGGCAAAAGCCATACTGGCGCTTGTGTTGGAGTGACCTCAGTGTAGGAAGCTGCCTCCGTTGATGCCAAAGGCTTGACCAGTGACTATACGGCTCTCCTCACTCGCAAGGTACACGGCTATTCCGGCCATGTCCTCGGGCTGGGTAACGGTCTGCAGAAGCTGTCTGTCCTTGATCCTGTCTCCGGTTGCCTCTGCGCTGAAACCAAAGGAGAGACTGGAATCAGTGAAGACCTGGCCGGGACATATAGTATTCACGCGGATGTTGTAGGGAGCCAGGCTGACCGCCAGCCCCTTGGTCATCGCGATAAGCGCTCCCTTTGCCGTACCGTAGTGCAGGAACATCGGCGCGCCCATCCACGCGGTTGACGACGAAACGTTGATGATAGACCCCGCCCGCTGTTCCTTCATATACCGAGCGACGTGCTTGCAACAGAAGAAAGGCGCCTTGACGTTAGTCGTCATGATGGTATCCCACTCAGCTTCCAGGATCTCATCAAAGGGCTTGGTGAACTGCGGGACTTCGGTGGTATTCCCAAAGATGCCGGCATTGTTGACCAGCGTATCTATGCGCCCATATGCCTCATAGATCCGACCCATCAGGGCCTCGACCTCTGTCTCAGCGGTCAGATCCGCCCTGAGGGCTGTATGGCGCGTGCCCTGGGCCTCCAATGCCTCAAGCTTGGCAAGAACCCTGGCGTTCTTCTCCTCATTGCGGCCGACAATGACAACAGATGCCCCCTCTTCGGCGCACTTCAGGGCGATGGCCTCACCAATCCCGCCGTTACCACCGGTCACAACCGCGACATTCCCATCAAGCCTCATCAAACCCCTCCTCCACGTCAGAGAGCCCCGAGCGATCCTCTCCCAGGCAGTTTCCCTCAGTATAACGGTTTCACTGTAAGGCCAGGGATTGCTATAATCCATGCTATGGAAAAACTGACAATTGTTATCCAGGCCGGGGGAGAATCCAAAAGGATGGGAACGTCGAAGGCCATCGTCTCCTTCTGCGGCCTGCCCCTGATTTGCCGCGGCCTTAAGCGCCTGGGCCCAGCCGCTGACGAACTCATCATCACAACCAATGACCATCCGAGCCTCGATTTCCTCTGCGGCGACGTGAGATATGACGATAAACTCAAGCTGTACTCAGACGTCTACGATGTCCGTGGTGCACTGAATGGGCTTTTTACCGCGCTGTATTACGCGGCCAACCCCTACGTGGGCATTGTGGCCTGTGACATGGTCTTTCCCTCGGCGCCCCTGCTGCTTGCCGAGCGCGACGCTCTTGAAGGCAGCGGCGCGGATGTGGCGGTGCCGGTCACCAGCCACGGCTACGAGCCCTTCCACGCTGTGTATCGGCGTGAAACCTGCCTGCCCCTGGTGCAGGCCGCCCTTCTCGACGGCCAGACCCGGGCCACCAGCTGGTACGAGCAGGCCAGGCTCTATGAGTTCACGCCTGCGATGGCCCTTGAGGCTGACCATCGTGGTGGAGCCTTTGTCAACGTGAACACCCCCGAGGAGCTCATCGCCATGGAGCGCCGCATCATGGCCGGCGCGATGACCAAGATCTCTGACGAGACTACCTGAAGATCAACTGCAGAAGAAGGCCGATCCCAAAGGAGAAGGCGTTTGCGGCAAGCGAGAAGAGGAAGGGGCGCTTGAACTCCTGACCGTAGTTCTTGTAGTACCAGCCCTCAATGAAGACGGCTGAGAATTCGAGGACCACGGTTACCGCGATGTAATTCAAGGTGGTGAACCATTGTGTCAGGTAGAGGAGAAGCACTACTGCCGGGTTGGTAACCAGGTTGGCCAGCAGCAGGAGCAGGAGGTCACGTTTGTTGCGCTTGCCAGTGAGCCAAAAGAACCCCGCTTCAAGCGCCAGGGTGGCGAGCAGGGAGAGCGCCAGCGAGGTGAGCAGCACCTGGCTCATGCGAACACCAAGAAGGCGAACATGACAAGGGGAACGGACTTGACAAGGGGGCCGGTCCCCTTTTCCATTTTGCGCTTTTCGCAGGGGGAAAAAGGGA
>Ga0082212_10001320_pt1 | contig 36564 bp, 24 predicted proteins | sample TergutNt197P3_FD_71548 | JGI IMG/M metagenome (GOLD analysis project Ga0082212, IMG submission 71548) | Neocapritermes taracua P3 segment gut microbial communities from Petit-Saut dam, French Guiana - Nt197 P3 | ecosystem: Host-associated > Arthropoda: Insects > Digestive system > Gut ...
GATATCGTTATGTTTCGCTCCATCGGAAGCATCGGTATGAGCCCTTCCACGCGCCTGTCCTCCGGGACATATCCAAAGCCGCCCTTTACGATGTTTTTTCTGATCGATTGGCTCACCGGCTTCCCGTTGAGCGTGACCGTACCGCCCCGGCGTTTTTCCGCGCCGAAGATGCATCGTATGAGTTCCGTGCGCCCGGAGCCTACGAGCCCGCCAATACCGAGTATCTCGCCGCCGTACGCTTTGAACGTCACGTCCTTGAGCATGTGGCTGAAAGACAGGTTTTTCACCTCGAGGCAGTTATCCTCAAACCTGCGCGCCGAGCCTCTGTCTTCCTCGCTGTCTACCTCGCGCCCTATCATCATAGTCGTTACGGTCCGCGAGTCGATCTCGCCTTTCTGCAGCACCCCGACGATCCTGCCGTCGCGCATGACCGTCAGCCGGTCGGACAGCCTGTACACTTCCTCCAGCCTGTGCGAGATGTATAGTATCCCGACTCCCCTTTTACGGAGGCCGTCTATCGTTTCAAACAGTTTCTCCGACTCGGAGGCGGACAGCGACGAGGTCGGCTCGTCCATGATGATGAGTTTCGCCTTGAAAGCGAGAGCTTTCAGTATCTCCGCCATCTGACGCTGCGCCATCCCCATAGTGTCCACGGTGGCGTCCGGGTCGAGGTCAAACCCGTAGTGTTCGATCAGCGAGCGCACCCGCTCCCTCATGCTCTTTGTGTCAAGTACGCCGTATCTGGTCGTTTCCTGCCCCAAAAAGATGTTCTCGACCACCGTCAGCGCGGGGATCAGGCTCAGTTCCTGATAGATCACCTGTATGCCGAGCGCGCTGGAATCCTGTCGGTCGTTTATCTCCACATGTTCGCCGTCAATAAATATCTCCCCGGAGTCCTTCGTAAAAACGCCGGTGATTATCTTTATGATGGTGGATTTCCCCGCGCCGTTTTCGCCCATGAGCGCGTGGACCTCGCCGTATCGGACGTCAAGGTCCACACCGTGCAGCACCGTAACGCCGCTGAACTGTTTACGTATCCCCTTAGCCTGAAGAAAAACGCCTTCCATCCCGCTCACCCCCGCTCAGCGCGACAGCGCCAGCAGGCGCTTGCTCGTTATCCTGTTGAATATCGCGTCGAAAGCCGTCGCGACCAGGATTATCGCTCCCTGAAGGATGTAATCCCATGAAAAAGGAAGGCCGTATTTGTACAGGCCGTTCATGAGCATGAGGAAAAACAGGCTGCCTGTGAGCGCGCTGATCGAATCGCCTTTTCCGCCGCCGAGCACGACCCCGCCGACGACGCACGCCGCGATCGCCTTGAACTCGTACCCGCTCCCTATGTTAAGCGCCGCCGATCCGTTTAGCGCCGCCTGCATAACGACGGCGAGCCCGGCGCAGCCGCCGCTTATAAGGTATCCCGCCGCCTTGACCCTGTTTGTATTGACGCCGGACATGCGGGCCGCGTTGGAATGCGATCCGATAGCGTATGTATGCAGCCCGAATTTTGTTTTTGTGAGGACAAAAAACGCCAGGATCGTAAGAACGACCCATACGATCGTGATGTAGTGGACGCCGCCCAGGTTACCTCCGAACGCGCGGTAACCGCTCCTTCTCGGTATCTCGACCAAAGTGACGACGCCCCTTTCGCGAAATGAGAAAACGAGCGTCAACCCTGTGAAAATAAACCCTGTCGCGAGCGTCGTAACGAACTCTGTCAGTCGCCCTTTCGTCACCAGTATCGCGTTGAGGGACCCGAAAACCGCGCCGATGACCACTCCCGCGATCACGACGAGAAAACCCGGAAATCCCGCGACGGACATCCTGATGCACAAAACGCCGACCACGCAGGCGATACCGCCGAGGGACAGGTCTATGCCGCCGCCAATAATGACAAACGCCATCCCGAGCGCGATGATGCCGAGGAACGCCGAGTCTTTCAATAAGTTCGTGATGTTCCGGAAGCTGAGGAACGCGTCGGTAGTTACCGAGAAAATGACCGCCATGATAAGCACAAGGCCTACGGATATCATCCTCCGGACTGCTTTCGCGTTCGTCAGGCTCGCGGGCAGCGATCCGCGGACTTTCTTACTCTTCATCCCGTCAATATCCTTTTGTAAGTAGTCTTAACTGTACCAGCGGGAGACCTCCATGATGACCTGGTAGTTGTCGGGCGTGACCGGCAGCAGCGGCATATCCAAAAACGGGGTCTCGTCAAAACCGCCGGTGTACGCCGTGAGGCCGAGCGCGATATGATGCAGCGCCGCGTAGAACATTACCGAAAACTCTACGTACGTGTCTGAGAACATCGTGCCCGCCATGCGGCCGTCTCTTATCGCTTCAAGCGCCTGAGGGTATCCCATATTGCCCCATACGAGGATATCGCCCGTCCTGCCTGCAGCGTCGATCGCAGTCATGGCGCCGGTCGCCATATCGTCGGACGAACAGTATACCATGGTGATCTCGCCGGGCCCGTATTTCGTCAGCATGTCGCGCATCGCTATCTGCGCGTTCTCCGGAGACCAGTTCTCTATACCGATGGGGGGTTCGAGGAGCCGGATATCAGTGTTTTGCGTGATGTAATCCTCAAATCCGGTTCCCATCCGCACGCCGGGTTTTTGCAGGGCGGGGCAGTCAAGGATTATCGCGGTGCGGTTCGGCTGGCCTCTCGTCATCTGGTCAAGCAGTTCGCCTGACGTCCATCCGGACGAATAGTCCGCTCCGGCTATATGGTACGAATGCGTTACGGTCGGCTCGGGGCCGTTGTATGTGATGACGGGGACGCCCGCCCTCTCCGCCTCGTCGACTGCGTTGTTGAGCGCAACGGGGTCCATGGCTTCGAGCATGATCGCGTCATAGCCCTGTGTGACCGCTTCTTCTATGAGCGTTATTTGCTTGTTAACGTCGAATTCGGAATCCTTGAAGTCTAAAAAGACATTGGGATATCTGAGAGCCTGATCGTACATCGCCATCTGATAGAGCCTGTAGGCGACGAAGCCGGAGGATTTTACGATCACCATCATTTTGATCGGGTTTTCGAAAATGTAGCTTCTGCCTTTATATGGCAGGGCGCCCCCTCCTGCAGCCGTGTCTTCATCTTCTTTGCCGTTGCACGCCGCCAGCGCTCCGGCGACTAAAACGACCGCGAGTAGTACCGCTATGATTTTTACTGCCTTTTTCATCTTGCTGATCCTCCTTTTTTGATTGAATACTACCGCAAAATCAACCTTGTGTCAATTGCCGGGGCAAGAAAATCCATCTCGCTTCGCGATGCGCCGGAACGGCGCTAAGGTCGCTCGGAGATTATAACGTTTCGAACAAGACGTGGTAGTCGTTTTTCTTCATGACTTCCCGCACATACGCCTTGTCTTTCAGCTTCGCGGGCTCCCTTTCTTTGCAGGCGTTGATATCCTCCATGAAGCGCGTCAGATAGCCCTGGCACCCCACGTCGAGCAGCACGGTATCCTCAACGGCTTCGACGCGCCCGCTGAGAAATCTCGGGATGTGTATCAGGTCGCGCGCGGAGGCGACGAACGGCTCCATCCCCTCGAGCGTCACGCGCACGCTGCCGGAGAACACGTCGTAGAGATGCGGGAACGGGTGGACGTCGTCCCATGAGAAAGCGTATCCCGGCGATAGCGTGAGTTTCCAGACTTCTTTTACGCCCTGCGTCTCCCATCGCCCGACTTTCAACCCAAGCGATATTCCGTCGAACGCGTAGCCTGCAAGCGCGAAATCAAGGGGCCGCAGGCAGGGTATTTCGCTCGCGGCGACTTCCGCGCACTCGGGGCGGAGGTAATCGAACCATGTCGTTCCCTCTCTCATGCCTTTGTCTTTTTTGAATTCCTGCGACGCGATGGCGTCCCGGCGGCGGTCGCGAAGGTCGATCTCGTCGATCTTCAGTTCCACGAGCCAGAGGTTTTGATGGAACGCGCGCCAGATGCTGTAGTCTTCCAGCGCATGGATGGAGTGGGGCATATACGGGACGAGGTGCACGATATCCCCTTTACGGGCGACCGCTTTCTTGCTCAGCGTGAGTATCTCGATCGCTCCGCCGTCGACAAGGAACGTTTCGAAACCGGCCCTGTGTTCGTGGTATGGTACGCGGTTGCCGGGGAAGTAGATGGCGTCGCACGCTTCGTTGATCCCGTGGACTCCGTACGGCTTGATGAAGTACTTGCAGCGCGAGCGCGGTTCCGTGCCGTCGGCGTACTCGTCGATATCGGCGAGGACGTCGTCGGGCGTGATATGTATGCGTGTTTTGTCCATTGTCCTTTCCTCTTTTCAACTTATTTCTGTAGGGCGCTTTGACAAGAAATCGGAGATAACCGTTCTTGCCGCTCCCTATACATCAAATCCGCTCCAGGCGGGGACTCCGGTGTATTGCTTAAGTTCTTCCTCGCCGCGCATAACGCGGACGGCGCCCGCCGCGAGCGCTTCCAGCTCAAATTCGCCGGGCATGACCGTGACTTCCGCGATCCATGAAACGTACTCTTTTATCCTGTCCGTGATGTACCCGTTATTGGAGACGCCGCCGGTCAGTATGACCGCGCGGACCTGTCCTTTCAGCGCTACGGCCATGGCCCCGATATACTTGGCGATTTGATAGATCATGCCTTCCACCACAATTCCGGCGAGTTTATCGCCGCTTTCGATCATATTCAAAACGTCCCGGATATCCGCCGTGCCGAAATGGTCGGTCAGGCCTCCGTCTTTATTGAGCCTGTTGATAAGTTCCTTCTTTGTGTATTCTCCGCTGTACGCGAGGTCGATGACGTTCATGTACGGCATGTCGCCGGCTCTTGTCGGCGTCATCGGGCCGGAGCCTGATATGATATCGTTTGAGTCGATCATTCTGCCGTTATCGTGGGCCGTCACGCTTATGCCGCCGCCGATGTGGCATATGATCAGCTTTTCATTATCGTATTTGAGCCCCCTCCGCGCGCAAAAGCGCAGAGCCATCTCTTTCTGGTTCAGCGTGTGGTTATGGCTGTCGCGGTAGATCCCTTTGACGCCTGTGATCCGCGCTATATCGCATAGTTCATCGACGTCCGGCGGGTTGACGATGACGGCGCGTTTGCCGTGTTTGTCAGCGAATTTTTTCGATATCTGCGAGCCGAGCTGCGCCGGGTGCTGGCCCGGCATCCCCATTGACGCGTGTTTCGCGAGCAGGGGGGTCACTTCATATACCCCTCCCGTGACAGGCAGCAGCCCGCCGCCCCTGCCGGCGAAGACGTCGACGTCTTCCATCGCGAACCCTTTACCGGCCATAGTCTTTTCCACGGTTCCTGCGCGGTAGTCCAGCTGATCCTGAATATCTGAAAAGAGTTTCAGCTCCTCCGGGCTGTGCTCGATAGACGCGCTGAACAGTTCGTCATAGTCGTCGAACAGCGCGATCTTCGTGGACGTCGATCCCGGATTTATTGCCAAAACCCTGATTTTCTGTTCCATCAAAACACCGCCCCCCAATGCGTTTATTACGAGCTGCGCCCGCGCCCCAAATATGCGGCGAGAGCTATCGAGTAGTACTTATCTGACGCTTCCGCGCTGCGTGATGTGAATATCACCGGGACTTTCGCGCCCAGGACTGTTCCGGCCGTCTTCGAGCCGGCCATGCCCGTCAGGCACTTTACCAGGATGTTGCCCGCAGTGGCGTCGGGCACTATCAGCAGGTCGGCGTCGCCCGCCACCGGGCTCTCATAGCCTTTTATCGCCGCCGCTTCCGCGCTCGTCGCGAGGTCGAATGAGATCGGTCCTTCGACAACGCAGCCGGCTATCCCGCCGCGCAGGTTCATATTCTTAAGTTCGTCCGCGTCGATAGTCTCCGGCATTTTCGGGTTTACCTTCTCAACGGAAGCCAAAACAGCGACCTTCGGCGTTTCGACGCCCAGCGCGTTTAGCATGCGCGCGGCGTTCTCGATAATGGCCTTCTTGGTTTCCAGATCGGGATATGTGTTCATGCCCATGTCGCTTACGGAAAATATCTTGTGGTATCGCGGCGCTTCGTAAAGCCCGGCGAGCGAAAGTTTCTTTCCTGTGAGCAGGCCGTTCTCCCTGACGATTATCGCCTTCATGAAGTCGGCGGATTCTATTCTGCCTTTCATGAGCGCGTTCGCCGCGCCGGTGTTAACAAGGTCTATCGCGAGTTTCATAGAGCCTTCGGCGCCCCCGGATGATTGCGCGATCTCGAAGTCCGACGGCGCGGCGCCGAGCTTTTCAAGCATTCTTTTTATTTCATCGCGGTCGCCTATGAGCGTTGGCGAGATTATACCTTCGCCGGCGGCGCTGACGACAGACTCCAGCGTATGCCCGTCCTGCGCCTCTACGACGGCGACCACGGTCTTTCGCGCGCTTTTCTTCGTCTCTTCGACGATATCGCGGAAGCTTGATATCCTCAATACCCGCCCTCCTCTTCGTTTACCCGTCGTCGAGTATGTTCAGAAGTTAAGAATACCACGTGCGGCTGTTGTATTCAAGTAGTTATTGGTTTAGAGTTTCCCCAAAAACGCGAACGGATTTCAGCTCACATCGCGTTACCAGGACAGGGGACGGTTCTCTGTCTCGCATTTAGTTTCTTCCTTCGGGACAGAGAACCGTCCCCTGTCCCGCTCGTTTCTCACAAAAGCCAGCATAATTGCGCAATACCATGACATTAGTAAAAATAAAAGGGCAACTTTTGCACATAAACTGCCCACAGTTTAGTTCTTCCCAAACTTGCCAAACATAGATTAATGTAGTAGAATGAACCATGTTTCGAGAGTATAGTAGAATGTATCATATTTCAAGCTGAGGAGTGACTGCGATGGAGCGCCTGGAACGGTGCAACTGAGCGAAAAAACTATGCCGTTCAAACCGGAATGGCGGGCTATATTCATATTGAGAGGGATGATCGCAAAATGGCAAAACTGACGAAGAATACGCAGCTTACGACCGGGGGGCCTGTCTTTGCCTATGTAGACGAAGAGCGGGATAAAATAGTCAGGATCACGCCGATAGACCTGGACGAAAGCGACGCCGCGTCCTGGCAGATCGACGCGAGGGGCCGGACTTTCAAACCTCCGAGGAAAACGACCTACACACCCTATACGGCGGGGTTTAAGTCGATGGTCCACTCGGACAGGCGCGTAATGTACCCGATGAAACGCGTCGACTTTGACCCCGACGGAGCGCGAAACGAAGAAAACCGGGGAACTTCCGGCTACGAGCGCATAAGCTGGGACGAGGCGCTCGACATCGTCGCGAAGGAGATCAACCGCATCAAACGCGATTTCGGCCCCGGCGCTATGATCATCGAGCCGAGCTCGCACCACCTGTGGGGCAACGTCGGATACCGCCACAGCGCGCTTTTCCGCTTCATGAACACAGTCGGCATGACCTACGCGGACCATAATCCCGACAGCTGGGAGGGCTGGCACTGGGGCGGCGTCCACATGTGGGGCTGGTCGGCGCGGCTCGGGAACCCCGAGCAGACGGACCTCCTTGAAGACGCGCTGCAAAACACAACGATGGTCGTGTTCTGGTCTTCCGACCCGGAGACGACGAACGGCATATACGGGGCGTTTGAAAGCACGATCCGCCGCAGATGGCTCAAGGAGCTTGGCGTAAAATTCGTGTTCATCGACCCTTATTACAATCACACGAACGGCCTCTACGGGGGCAAATGGCTGTCCCCGCGCCTCGGGACCGACGCCGCCCTGGCTCTGGGAATAGCGCATACATGGCTCATCGAAGGAACCTATGATAAAGAATACGTCGCGAACCACGCTCATGGATTTGAGGAATGGACGGACTACGTCCTCGGAAAAAGCGACGGCGTACCGAAAACGGCGGAGTGGGCTGAAAGCGAATGCGGCATACCGGCGCATGATATCCGCGCGCTGGCGGTCGAATGGGCGAAAAACAAGACAATGCTCGCGGCCGGCGGCCTGGGAGGCTGGGGCGGCGCGTGCCGCAGCCCGATAGGCATGGACTGGTCGCGGATGATGATAGCCCTCATAACTATGCAGGGTCTGGGCAAGCCCGGCGTAAATCTCTGGTCCACGACGCAGGGCAATCCCGTCGACAGCGACTTCTACTTCCCCGGATACGCGGACGGCGGCATCGCGGGCGACTGCGACAACTCCGCCGCGGGCGCGACGTTTGTGTACCGCATGTTCGACGGCGTCACGACAAGGCCTATGACGTCCAACCTTTCAACGGCTGCGGGCGTCCACATCCCCAGGCTCCGCATACCCGAATGCGTCATGGACGACGAGGTCGCATGGTCCGGGCGCGGTTTCGTCGGGGCAAGCATAGAACAGCAATTCCACGAGTATAAGTATCCCGCGAACGGGTATTCCCGGATGCAGATGCTCTACAAGTACGGCGGCCCGCATATCGGCACGATGGGCGATACGAACCGCTACGCAAAGATGTACAAGACCTCGAAGCTGCCGTTCGTCGTCAGCCAGTCGATATGGTTCGAGGGCGAAGTTCAGTTCGCCGACGTCATACTGCCGGCCTGCACGAACTTCGAGCGCTGGGACATAGGCGAATGGTGCTCGAACTCAGGATATAACCCGGACTCCCACAACCAGTGCAACCACCGCGTTATAGTCTTCCAGAAGAAGTGTATCGAGCCTCTCGGCGAATCGAAGCCGGACTACGAAATATTCAGGCTCATTTGCGAGCGGCTGAAAGTCGGCGAAGTTTTCTCAGAGGGCAAGACCGACCTCGATTGGGTAAGACAGATGTTCGACGCGTCCGACCTGCCCGGCGTCATATCGTGGGAGGATTTCACGGACAAGGGTTATTACGTCGTCCCCGTCACGAACAAAGCCCCGTCGGCGCCGGCGTTTCGGTGGTTCGCGGAAGGCAGGGAGCAGGATACGAGAGGCTGGATCTCCCGGCTGCGCCCGGCCGACCTTGTCGATATGAAGGGCTTGCAAACGCAATCCGGCAAAGTCGAGTTCGTCTCGAACAGCCTTAAACGCTTCGGCCACTTCGACACGGACGACACGGAGCGGCCCCTCATGCCAATGTACATCCCGTCATGGGAAGGGCACCACACGGAGCAGTTCAAAAAATACCCCCTCGCCGTCGTTACGCCGCATCCGAGATTCTCGTTTCACACAATGGGAGACGGCAAGGATTCTTTCATAAACGATATCAAAGACCACCGGACGCGAGTTGACGGGCGCGACTACTGGATTTTCAGGATGAACGGTTCGGACGCCGAAAAACGCGGCATATCAAACGGCGATATCATAAGGGTATTCAACGACAGGGGCTCCGTGCTGTTCGCCGCGCAAATCACGCAGCGCGTCCCGGAAGGCACCTGCCATTGCTACGAATCATGCGCGGAATACGCGCCGCTGGGCGCGCCGGGCGAATCCACCGACGCCGGAGGCTGCGTCAACCTCCTGACGCCTGGGAGGTTCCTGTCAAAATACGCGTGCGGTATGGCGACAGAGCACGCGCTGGTCGAAGCGGAGGTATATAAATGAAAAGAAACTACATAGTGTGCGACGTCAGCTTATGTCACGATTGCAACAACTGTTTTATCGCCTGCAAAGACGAGCACGTCGACAACGACTGGGCGCCTTATACCGGGCCGCAGCCCCGCCACGGGCATCGCTGGATGAATATCCTCAGATTGGAGCGCGGGCAGTATCCGCGCATCGACGTCACATATCTGCCGCTGCCGTGCCAGCATTGCTCGGACGCGGCTTGTATCAATCTGAACCCCGATTGCGTTTACCGCCGTGAAGACGGAACCGTACAGATAGACGCCGAAAAAGCGAAGGGCAATAAAGTCCTGGTCGACAGCTGCCCTTACGGCGCCATATATTGGAATGACGAAGAAGACGTAGCTCAGAAGTGTACGATGTGCGAACATATACTCGAAGGCGGCCAATGGGACGTGAGCATGCCGCGCTGCGTGCATAGCTGTCCGACAGGCGCGCTCGAGTTTTTCCGCGTCGAGCCGGATGAGATGGAGAAAAAAATAAGGGACGAAGGCCTTGAATGCTTCAGGCCGGAGCTCAGCGGCGGCGGCGCGGGCGTTTATTACAAAAATCTTCATCGCTTTACGAAACTTTTCATCGCCGGGGGCCTGCTGAGAAACGGCGAATGCGCGGAGGGCGTTCTCGTGGCGCTCGACAGCGCGGACAGCTATCAAAGCGCGATGACCGACTGTTTCGGCGATTTCAAGTTCGACGGGCTCGCGCCGGGCGAGTACACGATCAGCGTAGACGGCAGGGGTCTGAAGACGGTCGCGATAGATGAGTCGCTGAACACAGGGTCGATCGAAATTACATAGGTGCGGCCTTCAGAGCGGTCAAAGACCGCTTTCCGCCCGCAGTGTGTCATTGCGAGCCGCAGGCGAAGAACCTATCATTTTAAGGAGAAAGCAAAATGGATAATAATTTCACAGACGTACTTCAAATCAAAGACCTGATCGAAAGATGGGCCGTCTACAGGGACGCGCTTATGTGGGACAAATTCCGCACAGTTTGGCATGACGACGGAGTGATGACGGCAACGTGGACGGAAGGCCCCTACGAAGGCTTTATCAAGATCACTGAAGAAGGCGTGAAGCACGGCCTCAACATCCTCCATATACTCGGGGGAAGCGCCGTCGAAGTAAACGGAAACCGAGCGACTGCGATGACAAAGTTCATGATCCTCCAGCGGGCGGTGGTGGAAGGCGTCCTGTGCGACGTCACATGTTACGCGCGCCATTACGATCTGTGGGAAAAGCGCGACGGCAGATGGGGTCTTGTGTATCGCAACACAATAGCCGATAAAGACCGCATCGACCCTGTGGATAATACGCAAGCCGTCGTCCTGGATCAGTCGATACTGGAGCAGTTCCCGATCGAATACAGGCATCTCGCGTATTTACAGACGAAGATCGGTTATACTGTCGACAGGGACTGCCCGAGGATGAGCGGCGGAAAATCGCTCGAGGCCCTGTACAAAAGGGGCGCCGACTGGCTGGAGGGAGAGTAGAAAATGGCGGAGTACAAAAGCGGGGAAGCTTTGATAGAGATACTAAACGCGCGCGGCGTTGACAAGATTTTCCTCAATCCCGGTTTTGAGTTCATCGACGTCCTGTCAAGCGTTGCCGCTGCGCGCGCGGGAGGCGGCAAATCCCCTCAACTGGTTCTGTGCCTCGACGAATCCGCGGCCGCGTCGGCGGCTTACGGTAATTATATGGTGACAGGAAACCCGCAGGTCGTCATGGTACACTCTGAGCTCGGCACGTTGCAGCTCGGCGGGAATCTGCAGAATCTTCAATGGGGCAGAGTCCCCGTTGTGATTCTGGCGGCGTATCAGGAGGCCGATTCGCGTCGCGCGCTGTGGAACGGGACGCCGTATGACCAGGGCGCCATAGTTCGAAACAGCGTCAAGTACGACCGCCGGTTGATCGGCGACGAGGATCTCCATGAGGTTCTGGCAGAAGCTTTCCGGGTCGCCTGTTCGGAGCCGACCGGTCCCGTCTACCTGTGCTTCCCCATGGGGTATCTTTACAGGAAAATCGAAAAACCGGAAACGCAGCCTGTCGCGGGCGTCGGGGCAGCGGACCCGCCTGTCGCGGGCGTCGGGGCAGCGAACCCGCCTCTCAGCGGGAGCGCCGCCTCCGAAGGAGGCGTTTCGCCCCCGATGGATCATCTCATGCCTGCCGAAGACCCCATTCCTCTTGACCCCCTCCCGGTTCCTAAAGATCCCGCTCCCATAACAGACCTCCCGCCCGTCACGGACGGAGGAGCCGTCGGATCGACCGACGCGCCTGCCGAATCGAACTCCCGGTCCGCCGCAGCCGTCCTGCCGGCAGCAGGATCCCCTCCGCCGATTACACCTTCCCTTCCTGCGGTAGATATGCAACTTCTGGAAATAATGGCGGACACTCTTGTTGCCGCGAAAAACCCCATGATCGTCAGCGGCAACGCCGGGCGCTTCCCGGAAAACGTAAAAGCGCTGGAGAGCCTCGCGGAGACTCTGAGCGCTTCGGTGCTTACAGGGTATAGCTGGATGAACTTCCCCGGCGCCCATCCTTTGTGCGTAGGCGTCGAACAGATCGGCGGCAGCCGGAAGAAGGACGCCGGTTACGACGAGGCGGACGTCATACTCGTGATCGACTACGCGATGCCATATGTCGGCAGCGCCCCTCCGATAGCGTCCGAAACCACGATCCTCCACATAGACGTCGACCCGCTGACCCAGGGCAGACTGCTATGGGGACGCGGGGCGGACGTCTTCATGAAAGCCGGCTCGCGTGAGGCTATACCGGCTTTGGAAAAACTGCTCAGCGAGAAGATCACACCGGAAAAAAGAGCGGAACTGGACGAACGTTTCAAGCGCGTCGCAGCCCGAAATGAAGAAACGCGGCGCGGCTGGTACGAGTCGGCGCTCGCGCAGTCGGAGCGCGCGCCCATCTCCGCCGACTATCTTTGCTATTGCATCAACAGCGTCGTCGACGACGATACCATAATTGTTAACCACACTCTCAGCCACTGCGCTTCCGCAACAGAACAGATTCCGCGAGTCAAACCAAAAACATGGTTCGGCTGCCCCTCCGGAGCAATAGGCTGGGCGCCGGGCGCCGCGCTCGGGGCGGCATCGGCCGCTACGGGCGGGACAGTGGTCGCCATCATGACGGACGGCGGCTTTGTCTGGGGCTGCCCAACATCCGTATTATGGACCTCCGCCAACTACCGGTTCCCGTTTCTCGCTGTGATATGCAACAACAGGGGTTACGGCGCTATTCGCAACGTCCAGCTTGAGATGCTGGGCGAAGCCGAACCCGGCGACGAGTTCCGCGCCGAGTCCGCAGTGGATTTCCAGCCCGACTACGCGCAGATCGCGAGAGGCGCCGGGGCGTTCTCGAAAACTGTAATCGACCCCAAAGATATCCTGCCCGCCCTAAAAGAGGCTCTAAGCGCCGTCAGGAACGGCAAACCCGCCGTGCTGGACGTGCATCTGGGCCGCTAAAACATCATGACGTCCAGGCAGGGGCTGGCGTCGCCGACCGTTACTTCGCGCCGCAAAGGGTCAAATCCTTCGAGAGAAAAGACAAGCTCGTACGTCCCGCTGTTTTTCGGGATATGGTCGATCTTGAACTCGCCGAAGAAGTCGGTCATTTCTTCCGCGATGGCTGCTCCGTCTTTCAGCAGCTCCACCTTAGCTTCCGCAGCGGCTCTTTCGATATCGCCGTCCCGGTACGCAAGCGCCCCGGCAATAAAGCAGGTGTTGTACTTATACAGGTTACGATACATAACGCGCGGCGCGTTATCGCAGGGCGCATTACCAAGCGCGTCGGCGCCGGGACTCTTCCCGTCTCGAAGGTGAAAAACGCCATTTTGGCTATTTTCACTTTCCGGGCGCTTTTCACCATTTTGGCTAAAAGCACTTTCCAGACCCGCCGGGACGCCCTGATCAGCCGCGCAGCCAGGACGCTTCTCCGCCAGAGGCTCGAGCCCCTGGCTCGTTACCATGCTCTCAAACTCCGCGTCGCTGCAGCGCACTGCGCTGAGGGCCCGCAGCGGGCAAGCCTGCACGCAGCGCGGCTCCTTCCAGCCCTCGTCAAGCAAATGAGCGCACATCGTACACTTCTGCGCGATCTGCCGCTCTTCGTTCCACGATATCCTGCCGTACGGACACGCGTCTACGAGCCCCTTGTTTCCCCTTGCCTTTTCGACGTCGAGCAGTACGACCCCGTCGTCGCGGCGCGTCACCGCGTCCGGCGCCGCCTTTTCGCATGGCGCGTTCCCGCAGTGCTGGCAAAGCTTCGTAACAAAGCACATTTCAGTAAACGGCGCGGAACCGCGCTCACGCTTCTCCGGGTTTATCCATTTTTGTTCATGCTTCTGCTGCTCTTCAGTATACGGCAGCCAACTGTTGCCTACATGTTCGTCCTTGCACGCCACCATGCAGTTGAAACATCCGACGCACTTCGCCAAATCATGAACTATATGCATTTTTTCCGTTATCATAATAACCATTCCTTTCTCGGGAATTGTGCCGTTGGCGCTACAGCGATACTCCGGCTATTCCGGTTGGCGAGGCACAAAACCGGTTTGAATGAACAGAGTTCTTTCAAACTACCCCTACCTTCCTGCAGCGCTTGCGCCTGCGCGCGCTTCGTGAGCGCCCGCGCCCGTACAATACGCGCCGACGCCCGCTTCATGCGGCAGCTTGTTTTCGGACTTGCTCCAGTCCCATTTTCTGACTTCTACAAGGCAGGCATTGACCGAAAGGCCGTGCCCCTGCTCAATAATGAACCTCTTCGGCGTCAAAATATTCACGCAGCCGTTAGCTTCCGGCGACTCGCCCGGCGTCCCTATCGGCTGATAATCCGAGCACGACTCGTATGAGTGCACAGTTCCGGCCGGCAGCCTGTCCGTTACCTCCAGCCCGCACAGAACGCTCCCCCTGTCGTTATACACCTCGACGATATCCCCGTCCACGACGCCGCGCTCCGCGGCGTCTTTTGGGTTCATGCGGAAAATCCAGTACCGGTATCCGTCGATCAGCATCCTGTGCTCGTCTATGTCGTTGACCGTTGTGTCTTTACCGTCGCCCATCGTGTGGTAACTGAACTTCGGGTGAGGCGAAATGAGCTGCAGCTTATACTTCTCATACAGCTCCGACTCCGGTCCTTCCCACGACGGGATCCACGTGCAGATCGGCAGGCGCTCGGGATCGTCGGGGTCAAAGCGCTTGAGCGTCTGCGACTCAAATTCAAACTTGCCGGAAGGCGTCTGGAGCCCCTCCGCGAACATGCCGTAAAACTCGGACGGCGGCGGTATCTGTTCCGGCGTATCCCTCTTGCCTCCGCGCGCAAACCAGTTGAGCGCGAGCGCGTCGCGCCTGTTCTCCGGAAGCGGCGGCACTACGTAGTACCCCCTTTTCAGGAACTGCTCCCAGGATATTTTGCCCGGCAGGTCCGTGATACTAAAATACCGCTTCACCCAATCGAAATCACTGCACCCTTCGGAAAAAACCTGTCCCATCCCGAGCCTGCTTGTGATGGCGGTGAAAATATCATAGTCCGACCTGGATTCACCGAGCGGTTCGATGCACTTGTGCTCGATGTGGATGACACGGTGGTTGTTTTGCAGGTAAGACTTCTCGATGTACCCGCCGCAGCTCGCAAACTCGCCGATATCCCAGCGCTCGAAATTCGTACACGCCGGGAGTATCACGTCGGCGAACCGCGTCTCGCCTTCCATCCAGATCGCCTGGTTTACGACGATCTCCAGCTTGTCGCTGCGGTACATCTTCGCGAACCTGTTTGATTCCGGCTGTGTGCCGAAATACGACCCGCCGTACTTATACATCATCTTGACGCCGGAATGCCCCGGCGCCGGGAACTTCACTTTGATGAACTGGCCGTGCACTGAAGCGTTGTCATAGTTGTTCGCCTCGGTCTCACCGTCGAGTATCGCCTCCGGGATACGCAGTCTCGGGATCTTCTGATACTCGGAGTTGACGGACGGGGTCTGCGGCATCCTGTTATACGTCTGCACCCCGGCGCCAGTGGCCATATAGTCGCCTGAGAAACCGCCGTCGGAATAGCCCGGGAACCAGAAATGCGTATCGAGCGGCGTACCCATCTGCAGCCCGCCGAAGTTGACGCCTTCATTTCCGAGCCCCTGCAGCGCCATCAGGCACACCATAGCGCGCGCCCATTCCGTACCGTACGACCCGCGGCAGGCGCCGCCGAACGAATGTATCCCGCCGCTTGCGAGATAGGTTTTCCTTTTCCCCCACTCCTCGGCAAGGGCGCGGACCGTCCTGGCGGGCACTCCCGTTTTGCTCTCCTGCCACTCCGGCGTCTTCGGCTCGCCGTCTGTCTCCCCGAAAATATACTCGCGCCACTTATCAAGCCCGACCGTGCGGTTTTCGACATAATCTTTGTCATACGTCCCGTTTTTGAGCCACGTATACGCGATCGCGAGCGCCATCGCCGTGTCCGTGCCGGGGCGGGGCGTTATCCAGCGCCCTCCCATGAACGCGGCCGTGCAGTTCAGATACGGGTCGATATGCACGACGGGGATGCCCAGTTGCTTCACCCAGTCCCGTCTCACAGTGCCCTCCTGCCCGGCGTAATTGCCGGAGGTGGATTCCGGGTCGGCCGACCAGAACACAATCATTTCAGCGTTTTGCATACAGTCCTCAACGGTCGAAAACGGCTCCGTCGCCCCGCGCCTGCCGCTGCCGCCGTAATGGTGGATCGCGCCCCACGCGAACCCTTCCCAGCTATCGGGGTTGGCCATCATGTCGGTAACTCCGAGCATGTTGAAAAATCGCTTGAGCGCGCTCTGATAGTATCCTATGTTGCCCCAGGTGTGGTGCGAACTGTTCAGCCCGAACACGGAGCCGGGCCCATGGGTCTGCCTGACGCGTATCAGTTCGCCCGCGACGATATCGAGCGCCTCGTCCCACGATATCCTCTCGTACCCCGATATGCCCCTGTTTCCGGGGTTGCGCTCGCCGTTCGGGTCGAAGTCGACGCGTTTGAGCGGGTAGAGTATGCGGTCGGGCGAGTAGACAAGCGATTTCCATCCGATCGTATACGGCGTGACCGTCGCGCGCTTCGGCGGAGTGAATTTCTTCCCCCTGGCGGTGATCGTCCAAGGCTCCGCGTCGTCGTCGTCGAAGTCGATCGGCGTCACCCGGACTATCTTCCCGCCTTTTACATAGGCGAACAGAGGCCCGCCGTTCGTTCCGGTCACATAACGCGTTTCCCCGTTGGGCATTTTTATCCCGTAATTCTTCCGGTACAAAATGTCAAATGAAAACGCTTTCAGCAGCAATGTGGAAAACCACATCGCTTTTTCTTCCGGGCCTGTCAGGAAGAGCGACGCGTTCTTTTTTGCCGCTACAAAAGCGTCCATGCGCCCCGATATTTGACCTAACAGAATCTCACGGGCGACGCGCTCGTCCTCGAAGATCATCTCGACCTCGGCGCTTACGCCGCCGGCACCTCCGATAGCGACGCCGCTTCCGTCTTTCTGTCCGCCGGCACTGCCGATAGCGACGCCGCTCACGCCGCCGTTGAGAAACGTCAGCAGCTGCCCTTTGCTCCCGTCCCTGAGTTTCAGCAGCGCCGTCGTGTCGTACTTCGCCATTTCCACGGTGAACCCGGGAGACGCAGCGCCCAGCTTGCTCAGGAGTTCGTCAAAAACAAACAGTTCTCCATCCCGGAGCGACCCGGTAAAGCTTTCAAGCGCACGCCCGGCATTTAATTCATCCATATCAAAAAAGCTTTCCTTTCTATAGTGGTATGCATTGCGCGCTTATTATTCTTTGCTTTTAGCATTATAATAGTTTATTCTGCGGATGTAAATAAGCGTTGTACACGAGATCATCAGGAGAGCGAGCAAAATTTTCCCGCGTTAGCGGGAAATGTGTTATACTTGGTCAGACAGGGAGCAGATTTTCTGAAAACACAAACAGAAAAAACATGGGGCAAGGCATTGGAGAGGGAGAGGAACAGGACGTCCCCGCACGGAAAGTAGAGAGGGACGTAGCATTCTGCGGTCCCCCGCAGCAGGACGTAAATCCCGACGTAAATCCCCGGTCTGATATGAGCGCCCTCTTTGGATGACGGTTGCAGGGTATCCATCACGCAGAACAGCAGAACCGCATTGGAGCGACATATGATATATTTCACATCTGACCTGCATTTCGGGCACACAAACATAATCAAGTACTGCAACAGGCCGTTCAGTTCCGTCGAAGATATGGACAAAGCCCTTATCAACAGTTGGAATGAAGCAGTGAAACCCGATGATGACATATACATCCTCGGTGATTTCACGATGCGCGGTTCCGGACAGGCAAGAGGGTACTTGTCCGCGCTTAACGGCAGGAAGTATTTGATCGTCGGAAATCACGATCTGTTTTTAGATGACCTCGATGAAGCCGAAGGCTGGTTTGAATGGGTGAAGGACTATGCAGCAGTTGATTTTCACGGCGTCAGCTTTGTTCTGTTCCACTACCCGATTGTCGAATGGTTCCGTTTCGGCAAAGGCGCGATCCATCTGTACGGGCATATTCACAACAGCCCTCCCGCGGCGACAAAGATCCCATCGAATATTCGCGCGTTCAACGTCGGTGTCGACGTAAATGATTTTGCTCCTGTTTCGATCGACGAAATCATCAGGCGAGCGAATAAAATCGAAATAGTCAAGCGTCACAATGACGATCTGTAGATCTGCTTACCGTAGATTCTATGAAAAACTCCGCTTTGGGAAGGAAATCGAATGTTACCTCACAGACGACGCGATAATACTTCGACCGTTATCAAACTCGGACGACGGATTTACAATGGAAATTCTTAAGGACTTGATTTCAAAGGGGTACAGCGGCGACGACCCGCTTGTAGACAGCAAAGGAATACGATACTTAGAGGAGCATGGCGTTACGGTGGAACTGTTTGACCGTGATTTGCAAGAGGCTGTCAGATATGCAAATGCAGATTTCATCAAAGGCGCGGAAGAAAGAGCAAGCCGATACGACGAAAACGCAGCATTGACCATTTCGTCTGATTTGGAAAAACCTATTATGACAGCATTGCTTGAAGACCTTAGCGCAAGCGAGATCGATACTATTATAGATATGACCCCGGAGTTCAGGTTTAGGTTCGGTTCTGATGAGTTTTTCCGCGTATTTACTCAGTTAGGGTATCTGGTGAGGGTCGGCAGCGACGTGTATCCGACAGGACTGGGTTTGCTGCTATTCGGTGAAAACCCACAGATTTTCTATCCAAATGCAGTGATACGCGCAACAGTAAGAGCAACCGACGGCGCAGAAGACATTGTAACTTTCACAGGCAGCATACCGAAACAAGCCGGAGACAGCCATGAGTGGTTTAAAAAGGTGATAGGCAAACGTATAGACAGATCAAGCGCCAAACGGAGAGACATCTACAACTACCCGACGGATGTAGTGCGTGAGAGCATTAACAATGCCCTGGCGCATCGTTCGTATGATATAGACTCAGCATCAGTTCATCTTGAGATATACGAAGAGGCAATCGTGATCCGCAGTCCCGGCAGCCCTGTAAAACCAATAAGCATGGAACGCATGCAAAGACTCGACGCGCCCTATTTGAGCAAAAACCCAAAAATCACCTACGTGTTTGAAAAGCTTGGTTTATCGGAAAGCAGAGGTCTTGGGTTTACAACAATTAGAAGCCTGCCGGAGGTATACAAACTGCCGCTGCCGGAGGTTTCGTTTGACGACCCATACTTGATATTTGCGTTCTCAAGAGCCTACGGTAATGGAAACGGAAGTAATGGGCAGAAAAGTGTTCTGAGTAAATCAGAAGCTAAGGGATACGATTTTGTAAGGCTGAACTCGCCATTTACTCGGAAGGCATATGAAAAAGCTCTGGAAGTATCGGAAAAGACAGCAGGCAGGCATATTGCGCGTTTTATTGAGTTGGGCTTGGTGAAAAGTGTTGGTTCAGGTGTGAAAACCTCATATGAGATTGTTTAGCATGAACGCGCTATCTCGTCATTTTTCTGACGAGATGACGAGATAGAGGCAGAAATATCATCGATTTTTGTTCTATCTCGTCATTTTTTATGACGAGATGACGAGATAGCGCCTCTTATTTATCAGTATTGAAGAGACGCCGCTTTTTATCCGGCAGGCTGAACGGCAAGCGCGAACAGCTCGTCCCGGCGACACGCGCTCCGGACAGCATCACTATCAGACGTCTGCCCCCCACGCGCCGGTCCATAAATCATTTTTATTGATAATTGCATTATACCCCCTGTCATGTTATGATTCCGGCAAAGAGGGGGTATATCGTTATGGACATTATGCAGCTTCGGCTCTTTATCTCAGCGGCGAACACGCTGAACTTTTCGCGGACCGCCGAACAGTTCTTTATCTCGCAGCCGGCGGTCACGCACAGTATTAAGATTCTGGAAATGTCGCTCGGCGTGAAGCTGTTCAACAGGGTGAGCAGAAAAATCACGCTTACGGCGGAAGGTCTGGAGTTCCTGCCTTACGCCATAAGGGCGCTGGAGACGCTCAGCAGCGCGGAAATGCGCCTGCAGAACATGGCGCAGGGGCGGACGGGCCATATCCGCATCGCCTCCCTCTCGTCCAGGGTCCACCAGCTGAGCGACTGCCTTGTCAACCTGCATGACAAGTACCCGTCTATCCAGGTCGACATTGACCTTCTCGAGGGAACGGAGCTTGTAAACTCGCTGAGAAAGGGAACCTACGACTTCTATTTTTCAAACAGCGAGATGCTTTCCGGCGCGACGAACTACACATACGCGGCTATATCCCACGAGTGGCTGGAGCTGTACGTCAACAGGGAGATCGCCGATAAAATCGACGTCGCGGACTGGTCGACGATAAAAGATTACCCCTTCGTGTCTATCGCCCGCTCGGACGCGTGGCTGACAAGCAGGATAGCGCGGATATGTAAAAACCGCGGCATAACCCCGAATATTATCAACTATTATAACCGCGCGGAAGCTGCGATCGTTTCCGTCAACGCCGGGATAGGGATAGCGATCCTCCCGAGGGCGCTTCATCAACTATACCCGCTGCCGAACGTCGTGACCCTCCCGATTCCCAGCGACGACGCCGACGTGGTGAACGTCTTCGCGTGGAAGCGCGAGCAAAGCACTACGGCATGCCAGCTGTTCCGCGATATCGCCCTTGAAACGCTGTCCTGCGAAAAACCGGAGTAAAGCGCTCCGCGCCCGCATACAGCCGCCGCATTAAATATCCGGTAAAAATCTGAAACACTCACGCAATCAGCCGCCGCAAACGGTATTCGCTGAACGTTATATGCGGCGGCTGCCGCGCGCCCACGGGCACCGGTTCGCCCGGCGACCCAACTTATCCATAAATAATATTTATCATATCATGAAAATCATTCATTTCCATTACGCCGTTTCTGGCTATATAATGGGAAAAGCGTATTTTTATATTTTTCTTTTGCCGATAAACCCACAAAGGAGGTAATTAAGTGTCAGCAATCATTAAACCGCAAACATCCCCAAGCTCCGACCCGCCGGCTTACGGAGCGGACAAGACCGTTATCAAAGCGCTGGGTTTGAGCGGGGGTATCTTCGGCGCGTCGCCGTCCTCCGTAGACGTCAAGGACGGGAAAGTCGTTCGCATCAGGCCGCTCCACTGGGACAAGAAATACGACTTTCAATCATTGAACCCATGGAAGATCGAGAAAAACGGAAAAACCTTCGAGCCTCTTCTCAAATCGGTACCGGCTCCGTGGAGCCTTGCCTACAAGAAGAGGACCTATTCGCCCAACCGCGTTATGTACCCGCTCAAACGCGTCGACTGGGATCCGAACGGCGACAGGAACACCCAGAACCGCGGCAAGAGCAAATACGAACGCATTTCCTGGGACGAAGCGACCGACATCATCGCGGCGGAGATCAAACGCATACGCAAGGATTACGGCTCCACCCTCGCAATACTCGTACAGGGCGACGGCCACGGCGAATGCAAGATGATCCACGCGCCTCACGGCTGCCCGACGCTGCTGCTCGACAAGATGGACGGCTTCACCCAGCAGGTCAGGAACCCCGACAGCTGGGAAGGCTGGTACTGGGGCTCCAAGCACGTTTGGGGCAAAGGCTTCATCGGAATGATGGCGCCGGCTGAAAACACCGTGAAAGACGTCTGCGAGAACAGCGAAATGGTCCTCGTCTGGGGCGGCGATCCCGAGACGACGCACTGGGGCTTCCGCGGGCAGCTGGCGAGCCGCCTTCTGTACTACTGGACGGAGATAGGCATAGAGCAGGTTTACATCTGCCCGGACCTTAACTACTCTGCGGCGATCCACGCGAACAAGTGGATCCCCATCCTGCCGAACACTGACGCCGCAATGCAGCTTGCGATCATCTACACATGGGTCAAAGAAGGCACATACGACAAGGAATACGTCAAGACCCACACGGTCGGCATGGAGCAAATGGAAGACTACGTGCTCGGCAAGGTCGACGGCGTTGCGAAGACGCCGAAATGGGCCTCCGAAAAATGCGGCGTACCCCCGTGGACGATCAAGGCCCTGGCGAGGGACTGGGCGAAGAAGATCACGACGATCGGGCACTATTTCGCCGGCGGCATGGCCCGCGGCCCGTATTCGCACGAGCCGGCCCGTCTCGAGTGCGTACTTCTAGGCATGCAGGGGCTGGGCAAGCCCGGCGTTCATCAGGTCCAGATCGCTTACACCGGAATGCCGAAAAACATCATAGGCGCCGGCGCGGACCATATGGGCGCGTTTGAGAGAATGGAAGGTTCCGCCGTCGCGGAACGCGTTTTGAAACCGCACCGCGGCACCCCGACCGCATGGGGCAAGCAGATGATCCCGAAGACCCTCATTGAAGAAGCGATCCGCGAAGGAACCGTCGACTTCTGGGGCACCGGCGGACACGAGGAACCGACGTCCGACCAGTACAAGAAATATACGTATCCTATCCCGAAGGAAGAGGGCGGAACAAGGATCCACATGATGTGGACGGACACCCCCTGCCGTCAAACCTGCTGGAACAACGGGAACGAGATAGCCCTCACCTCGCGCAACTCAGATATCGAGTTCATCCTGGCCCAGCACCCGTGGCTCGAAAACGACTGCCTCTTCGCGGATATCATCCTGCCGACGAACACGACGCTCGAAGTCGATGATATTTCCCTTTGCCTCCGCGACGGCGACAGTTTCCAGAGCATCCTATATATGAAAAAAGCGGTCGAGCCGGTAGGCGAATCAAAGAGCGACTTCGAGGCGGTCGTAGAGATCGCTAAGAAGCTCGATATGGAAAAAGAAGTCACCGAGGGCTACTCGGTCGACGAGCTTATCAAGTTCACATACGAGGGCATGCGGTTCAACGAGATCGTCCCGTGGGAGGATTTCGACAAGAACGATTATATGGTCCTGCCAATTTCCGAAACATGGGAAGACCTGCCCGCCGGGCTTTACGAGTTCTATGCCGATCCCGTTAAGAACCCGCTTCCGACGCCGACCGGAAAGCTTGAATTCTACTCAGAAAGCCTTGAGAAAGCCTTCCCCGACGATAAAGAGCGCCCGCCGTATCCGCAGTGGATCGAGAAGGGCATAACTCACGACGAGCGCATCTCGAGCCGGAGGGCGAACCTCTTCCCGCTCCTGGTCCTCTCAAACCACGGCAGATGGCGTACCCACGCGCAGGCCGACGATATTCCATGGAGCAAAGAGGCAAGAACCGGCAAGGTCAAAGGCTTCGACGGCTACCATTACGAGCCGTGCTGGATCAACCCTGCCGACGCGGCCGCCAGAGGCATCAAGGACGGCGATATCGTTCGTGTATACAACGAGCGCGGCAGCGTGCTGTGCGGCGCGCTCGTATTCGAAAGGGTAATGCAGGGCGCGGTATCGATCGACCACGGCGCCCGCACCGACTACATCATTCCCGGCTGGGTCGACCGCGGCGGCGCCATCAATACGATCACGCCCGAAGGCCTGACGTCCAAACACGCCGCCGGACAGGCGACCACGGCGTTTCTGGTCGAGGTCGAGCGCGTGAGCATGGAGCAGATGGATAAGTGGAGAAGAGAATATCCCGACGCCTTTGAGCGTGAGTACGACGCGGCTTCCGGGCTGAAGTTCAACGCCTGGGTCGAAAAAGCTTGCTGCAAAAACTCTTGCGGCGAGAACGCTTAAGCGGAAGGGGGAAATAATAATGGGTAAGAAAGTATTCGTTATCGATCTGTCGATATGCAACGGCTGTTACACCTGCCAGTTCATGTGCAAAGACGAGCACGCCGGTAATGACTGGACCCCGATCGCGAAACCGCAGCCTGAGGTCGGGCAGTTCTGGCTCAAACTCGAAGAAAAGGTACGGGGTTCCGTACCAAAAGTAAAGGTCGCGTACAGGCCGCATATCTGCATGCACTGCGACAACCCCGTATGCATGGACGCCTGCAAAGTGGACGGCGCAAAATACAAGAGGGACGACGGCCTTGTGATCATAGACCCGGTCAAGTGCACAGGCTGCCGCAACTGCGTCGACGTCTGCCCTTATGGCGCGATATACTTCAACGAGGATCTGAATATCGCCCAGAAGTGCACAGGCTGCGCTCATTTGCTGGATAACGGCTGGTCGGAGCCCAGATGCGCCGACGCCTGCCCGACGCTGGCTATCAAGTTCATGGACGAAGACGACGCGCAGGAGCTCATAAAGAACGCCGAAGTCTGGCTGCCGGAGAAAGGCACGAAACCCCGCGTGTATTACCTCAACATCCCGAAGAAGTTCATCGCCGGCACCGTCTACGATCCGGTCGAGGAAGAGGTCTATATCGGAGCTGAATGCGTACTCACCGGCGAAGGTAAATCATACTCCGCAACGACAAACGGCTACGGTGATTTCTGGTTTGAGGGACTGCCGGACGGCAAGTTCAAACTGGAGCTCAAAGCGGCGGGCAAGGTCAAGGTCTTCGACGATCTGGACACGGCCTGCGCGGACATAAACCTTGGCGACATAGCCATGTAGCAGGAGCGGCGTCCCAAGCTCTTGCAAAGCGCTTATCCGTCTGAAGCGATTATTATGTAAAACTCAAAAAAGCACGGGGGTCGTAATGACCACCGTGCTTTTTCCGCCGCGCATCTCTCTGATCGCTATTCGTTCAGTTAATCGCGTTTACACTTTACACTTTACATTCTACATTCTACATTTCAGCGAGCGCGGCTCGCCGCTTCGCCACCCTGTCATATATCAGCATGCAAGCCATCGGGATTATGTTCACCACCGCGCCCACGATAAATATGAGCGAATAGTCCCCGGTCTTCGACGCTTCCGGGTTGAGCGCGCCCGGCAGCCACGTCCCGAACGTTATCGAAGAAAGCCCTATGCATAAAAACGCGAGGCCGAAAATCGAGCTCATATTCTTCATACCATACGCGTCGCCCGCCATGGCCGGGTATATGCCCGCCGGCCCGCTGTAAGCGAAAACGATAAAGAAGATAGCCGCGCTGTACAAAACCCCGCCGGCGAAAGTCATCAGGAACGAAGATACCATCATAACGATCATCATAACGAATATCGTTTTGGAACGGCTGATTTTGTCCGACAGCGTAGGCAGGATAAGCCGCGACAAAGCGCTGGAGACGCCCAGCAGCTGGACCGTTATCGTGCGCTGGAGTTCCGGTATATCACGCAGTACGGCCAGCGTAACGACGCGCGGGTTGATTATCATATACGCGGCGGTCCCGAAAAACAACGCCGAACACATGAACCAGAACCGCGGGTCGCGCACAGCCTCGCCGAGCGAGAATGAACCGCTGTCCTGCGCGACCTTGACGCCGAGTTTTTCCGCGTAACCCTTCGGCGGCGTTCTAAAAAGAAACGACATGGCAAACACGATCAGCCCGAGGACGATCGCAAGGATGCGGAACGTAAACGGCACGCCGATCTCAAGCAGTTTTTTCGCGACCGGCGCGAAGATGACGATAGACAGCCCGAACGCGCACACGCAGATACCCGTGGCGAACCCCCTCCTGTGGGGAAGCCATTTCTGTATACAGTTGATTGCCCCCGAATACGCGAACCCGACGCCCGCGCCCCCGAGGACGCCGTAAGTCAGGTAAATGAGCCACGGCCTTTCCGCCGACAGGAACGAAGTCAGCATCAACCCGGCGAAAAACATGATCCCGGCGATCATGACGACGAGTCTCGGCCCGATCCTGTCGACCAGCACCCCGCCGGCGAAAATACCGGCGACGAACATAAACAGCATCGCGGACGACACCATTGTGACCGCCGTATCCGGCCATCCGTAATAATCAATGGCGGGCTGCTGGAATACGCTCCACATATATACGATCCCGATGCAAAGCATAGTCACAAGGCACGCGATCACCGGCACGATCCGGAAATCAGGATTCTTTTTCATTTATGACCATACCTCCGATCTCAGTGTCTAATGTGAGCTGCGCCCACAACAAACACTAGTATGCCCGATACCGCCGGATTATGTAATTATCAGATTCATGAATAATTATCATAACAACGTGTTGTCGTTATCATTATTATTATTTATTATGATTATGAAACACATGTATTTTTACCACTATCTATTGTATGCCGTGTTATTTATTATGTAATAAATATATCTTTTATACTGAATAGTTCTGACTGCCGCCGGCAATGCTGTAAGTTCGCGTAACTCTCTAACCGGCAAATTATTTATCACAAATAATTTTTATTGAAATAATAACTTTTTTATATTGACAACGCACATTTCAAAACATATACTTCCATAAGACACATTTGTTAAGGAGGTAATCTAATGGCTGAAAAAGCTATCCCCGGCACCAGGCCGCACGGCATGGGCGCGGACAAGACCGTCGTTAAGGCGATCAACCTGAGCGGCGGCATATTCGGCGCCTGCCCCGCCCATGTCGACGTCAAGGACGGCAGGGTCGTCCGCATCAGGCCGCTCCATTACGACTCGAAGTATGATTACGAAACCTTCAATCCGTGGGAGATGGAGCGCAACGGCGTTACGCTGAAACCGCTGAGCAAGTCAGTCCCGCCCCCGTGGGGCCTTGCTTACAAAAAGAGGACCTATTCCCCGAACCGGGTGCCGTACCCGATGAAGCGCGTCGACTGGGATCCAAACGGCGAGCGCAACACGCAAAATCGAGGCTCAAGCAAATTCGTACGTATTTCGTGGGATGAAGCGACCGACATCATCGCGGGCGAGATCAGGCGCATCGAAAAGGAATACGGGTCGACCCTCCCGATACTTGTGCAGGGCGACGGACACTCGGAAAGCAAACTCATCCACGCGCCTCACGGCTGCTCCACGCTGCTCCTTGACAAGATGGGCGGTTTCACCCAGCAGGTCAGGAACCCCGACAGCTGGGAAGGCTGGTACTGGGGCGCCAAGCATGTTTGGGGCAAAGGCTTCATAGGCAACATGGCTCCCGCTGAAAACCTTGTCGTCGATATGACGGAAAACACAGAACTGCTGATAGTCCAGGGCGGCGACCTCGAAACCACGCCGTGGGGCTTTCGCGGGCAGTTTGCGAGCCGCCTGATGTTCTTCTGGCAAAAAGCCGGCATGGAGCAGGTTTACATCTGCCCCGATCTGAACTATTCGGCAGCCATCCATGCCAATAAGTGGATACCCGTCCTTCCGAACACCGACGCGGCCCTTCAACTGGCGATAATCTATACGTGGGTCACCGAAGGCACATACGACAAAGAGTATGTCGCGACACACGCGGTCGGTATGGACAAGATCGAAGACTACGTTCTCGGCAAAGTCGACGGCGTCGCGAAAACGCCGAAATGGGCCGCTGAAAAATGCGGCGTCCCGTCCTACACGATAAAAGCCCTCGCGAGGCACTGGGCGAACAAGGTCACGTCGACGGGCCACTACTTCGGCGGCGGATACATCAGAGGGCCGTACGCGACGGAACCCGCGCGCCTTGAGTGCATACTCCTGGGCATGCAGGGCCTCGGTAAGCCGGGTCAGCATCACGCGCAGATCGCGTATATGGGAATGCCGAAAAACATCACGAAGGATCGGTACGACCTGGCAAGCGCTGATACCTCAAAGGGCTTCCAGGAGTATTCCGGAACCTTTGAAACGATCAAAGAAAAGGATCCGGAGCTCCATGAGAGGATATTCAACCCGCATCGCGGGACTCCTCAGGCGTGGGGCAAGCAACTGATCCCGAAGACCCTGATTGAAGAGGCGATCAAAAAGGGCACGGACAAGTATCTGGAGTTCTGGGGTACGGGCGGCCATGAGGAAGAACCCATCGACCAGTGCGTAAAGTACACTTATCCATGTAAAAAGGGAGACCTGCGTTTTAAATTCGGTTCGACCATAGGGACTAAGGTCAACCTTAAGAACGACGATACGGACATCCCGCTGACCTACGAAAAAATCGACTATGACGGCGTACCGATCCGTATGGTATGGACCGACACGCCGTGCCGCCAGACTTGCTGGGGCGACGGTTTCGATATAGGCATGACGATACGCGACCCCCAGATCGAGTTTGTGCTGGCGCAGCACCCCTGGCTGGAAAACGACTGCATATACGCGGACATCGTTCTCCCGTCGAACACGACCCTCGAAGTCGACGACGTCATGCCGTGCGTACGCGACGGCGAGCACTTCCAGTCCATGCTGAACATGAGAAAGGCCGTCGAGCCGATCGGCGATTCAAAGAGCGACTTTGAAGCCGTCGTCGAGATAGCGAAGAAACTTGGCATGGAGAAAGAAGTCACGATCGGCAGGACTGTCGAAGAGTATATCGAAGGCGTCTACAAGGGAATGAACTTCGACAAGATCGTCCCGTATGAAGAGTGGTCGGAGAAGGACTACATGGTCATCCCGGTCTCCAAAGAATGGAGGGATCTCCCCGCCGGCATGTATGAGTTCTATATGGATCCCGAGAAGAATCCTCTGCCGACGCCGACGGGCAAACTTGAGTTCTGCTCGACGAACCTCGAAAAATACTTCCCCAACGACGAAGAACGCCCGCCGTATCCGCAATGGATCGAGAAGGGCATAACGCATGACGAGCGCCGCTCGAGCAGCAGGGCAAGGACATATCCTCTGCTCGCCGTGACCAACCATCCCAGATGGAGAGTCCACGCGCAGGCCGACGATATCCCCTGGACAAAAGAGTCGGATACCGGTAAGGTCAGGGGCTTTGACGGTTATCTTTACGAGCCTTGCTGGATCCACCCGTCCGACGCCGGGCGCAGAGGCATCAAAAACGGCGATATCGTCCGCGTGTTCAACGAGCGCGGCAGCGTTTTGTGCGGAGCGCTTGTGTTTGAGCGCATCATCCCCGGCGCGGTATCTATTGATCACGGCGCGCGCACTGATATCATCATCCCGGGCAAGCTGGACCGCGGCGGCGCTATCAACACGATCACGCCGAAGGGCATCACGTCCAGATACGCGGCTGGTCAGGCGACGACTTCATTCCTTGTCGAAGTCGAACGCGTCAGCATGGCGCAGTATGACGAATGGAAGACAAATTATCCCGAAGCCTGGAACCGGGAGTACGACAGGGCTTCCGGCCTGAAAGCCACCGCCTGGGTCGAAAAAGCCTGTTGCGAAAAAACTTGCAGCGAAAGGGGGGTGCTTTAAGCATGCTTTCAAACAGGTTTCGCGCCTGCCCGGCGCAAAACCGAAAAAGGAAAGGATGTTTAGGTGATTATGGGAAAGAAAGTATTTTTGATTGATTGTACCATGTGCAACGGCTGCTATAGCTGCCAGATCGGCTGTAAGGACGAGCACGTAACGAATGACTGGACGCCGATAGCGAAACCGCAGCCTGAGATCGGCCAGTTCTGGCTCAAGCTGCATCAGAAGGTACGCGGCACTGTGCCTAAGGTAAAGGTCGCCTACCGCCCGCAGATGTGCATGCATTGCGACAACGCGCCTTGTATGGACGCCTGCCGCTACGGCGCCAAATATAAAAGGGACGACGGCCTTGTCATCATCGACCCCGTCAAGTGCAAGGGCTGCCGCAACTGCGTCGACGCCTGCCCCTATGAGTCGATATACTTCAACGAGGATCTGAAGATCGCGCAGAAATGCACAGGCTGCGCCCATCTTCTCGACGACGGCTGGAAAGAGACGCGCTGCGCCGACAACTGCCCGACTCTCGCCGTCAGGGTGGTCGATGAGGATTCAGCGGAAGCGGCGGACTTCATTAAAGACGCCGTAACTCTGAAGCCCGATCTTGGAACGAAGCCCCGCGTATACTACAAAGGGCTGCCCGCAAAGTTCATAGCGGGTACTGTGTTCGACCCGGTTGCGGACGAGGTCCTCATCGGCGCCGAATGCTCGCTCTCCGGCGAAGGCAAGTCCTACTCCGCAAATACAGACCATTTCGGCGATTTCTGGTTCGAGGACCTGCCGGACGGCAAGTTCAGGCTGGAAGTCAAAGCGGACGGAAAGATGAAAGTCTTCGACGGTCTCGACACTGCGGCCGAAGACATAAATCTGGGCGATATCGCGCTGTAAACAGTCTATGGCTAATATTATGGTAAACGAGGCGTGCAACCTGCGCTGCCCGTACTGCTTTGCGGAGGAATTTGTCAATAAAGACCCGAAGGAAATGCCGCTGGAAGATTTCAGGAAAGCGCTGGAGTTCGCGCTGAGCGGTAAAGACGACCGTCAGGTCGGCATAATCGGCGGCGAACCGCTGCTGTATACGCATATAGACGAAGCGATGCGCATAGCTCTCGACGATCCAAGGACGGAGTATGTCATGATATATACCAACGCCGTCGACCTTGACCGTCTGGACCCGGAAATACTCGAGCATCCCAAGTTTCGTATGCTTGTCAACTGCAACTCCCCCGAAGATATCGGCGAGGCGGCTTTTGATAAAATGTGCCTGAATCTCCTGCGTTTTGCCGACGATCACAACGGCGTGCGCAGGTTTCGGCTCAGCGTGAACTTGTATAAACCTGATTTTGATTACTCATACGTGATGCCGCTCATCCATGATATTGACTTCGACGTAGTCCGTTTGTCTATATCCGTGCCTCAAAAGGGCGATCTGAAGGGAAAAACGCCGCTGGAATATTTCCGCGGGATGAAGCTCGTCGCTATGAGATTTGTCTGCGACATGATCCGGCTCAGCGTCATAACCGGTTTCGATTGCAACTTCCTGCCCGAATGCGTCCTGACGGATGAAGAAATCGAGAGCGTAATGCCCTCGAAAGAAGTTTTTTACGGCGCGCTGTCCGGAATGTATTCGGACATGTTCTGGAGCCGCGCCATCGTCTGCGAAGTGCACAACTGCTCCCCCGTAATAGATATCCTGCCCGGTCTGCAGGCGATACGCTGCTTCGGACTGTCGGAATACACAAAGCAGGATATACGGAACTTTCGCAATATAACGGAGCTTGCCGATTTCTACATCAACACTGTGGACCGCCCGGCGTGCGGCGTAGCATCCTCGCCCGAATGCGCCGAGTGCAGCAGCTGCATAAACGGCGAATGCAGCGGCGGCTGCCTCCTGTTTAAAGTCTAGGGGGGACCAGTCCCCCCTGACCCCCCTATCATTTCTTCTTTTTTTTCTTTTTCGGATCGGCGGAGTCGGCGGGTTCGCCGCTCAGCGCGGCAAACTGCGTCAGCAGTTCCTTCTGCTCGCCGGACAACCCCTTCGGGACGACTATGTTAACTGTCACGTACTGGTCGCCCCGACTCGCGCCGCGCAGATTTTGTATGCCCTTGCCGCGCAAACGGAACACCGTGCCCGTCTGCGTGCCTTCCGGGATCGAATACTTCACCTTACCGTCGAGCGTCGGGACTTCCAGCTCGGCGCCAAGCGCGGCTTGCACAAACGTCACCGGCATTTCAAGCAGCACTGAATTCCCTTCGCGCTGGAACAACTGATGCCGCATGACGACGATCGTTACATAAAGGTCGCCCGCTTCGCCGCCGTTTGCCCCGGCGCTGCCCTGGCCCCGCACGGATATCGTCTGCCCGTTGTCAATCCCGGCAGGGATGCTGACTTTTATGGATCTGTTTCGGCGGACGAGGCCGAGGCCGCGGCATTTCACGCACGGTTCATTGATGATCTTTCCGCGACCCGAGCACTTCGGGCAGTCCGCCGTGCTTTGCATGACCCCAAACGGCGTGCGCTGCTGCGAAGTCACAGTTCCGCGGCCGTTACAGTTGCCGCACGTTTCGGCGGTCGTACCTTCTTTGCAGCCGGTCCCCATACAGTCGTCGCACGATTCGATGCGCGATACAGATACTTCCTTGTCACAGCCGAAAGCCGCTTCTTCAAACGATATGGCGGCGTCTACGCGCACGCGCTCGCCTTTTCGCGGCGCGTTTCTGTTTTTGCTTGCGCTTGCGCCTCTTCCGCCGCCGAAGATCGAACCGAAAAGATCGCCCAGATCGAAGTCCATACCGCCGAAGCCGCCAAAACCTCCGAAGCCGCCTGCGTTGAAATTCGGGTCGACCCCGGCGTGCCCGAACTGATCGTACCTTGACTTCTTGTCGGCGTCAGACAACACTTCGTACGCCTCGTTGATCTCTTTGAAACGAGCCTCGGCCTTCTGATTGCCCGGATTGACGTCCGGGTGATATTTCTTCGCCTGTTGCCTGAACGCTTTTTTTATTTCCTCGTCGCTCGCGTCCTTGTTCAGCCCCAGCGACTCGTAATAGTCTTTTTTATCCGCCATCTCGTCGTCGCGGACTTCGCTTCACTACGCCCGCCTGTCGGCGGGCATTCGTCCCGCTTCGTCGCTCCTCCTCTTCATCGCGAACCTGCTGCGCTGGGCTGCACGATGAGAATTTACGTTATTTAGACTGTATCGTCCCAAACTGTCAACTGTCAACTGTCAACTGTCAACTGTCATTATCCTCGTCGTCAACGACTTCATAGTCCGCGTCGTAGTAATCACCGGAGGCCCCGTCCGGCCCGCCGTCGCCGCCCATGTCGGGTCCGCCTCCCGGGCCGCCGTCCTGCGGCGCCGCCTGGCTGTACAGCTTCTCGCTCACGGCGTAAAACGCCTTTTCGAGTTCCTCCACGGACTGCTTGATAGCCGCCGTATCCGTACCGGATAACGCGGTTTTGACCTTGGCGATAGCTTCTTCGATAGTTTGCTTGTCGTTGGCTTCTATCTTGTCGCCCATGTCGTCAAGCGTTTTTTCGCTCTGGTACACCATCTGGTCGGCGTGGTTGCGCGTGTCGACCTCATCTTTGCGCTGAGCGTCCTCCGCCGCGTACTGTTCGGCTTCCTTGATCGCCTTTTCGATATCATCCTTCGAGAGGTTGGCGGAGGCCGTAATCGTTATATGCTGCTCTCTGCCGGTCCCCAGATCCTTGGCTGAAACGTTAACGATGCCGTTGGCGTCTATATCGAACGTGACCTCTATCTGCGGAATGCCCCTGCGCGCGGGCGCAATGCCGTCCAGGTGGAACCTTCCGAGGGATTTGTTGTACTGCGCCAGCTCGCGTTCTCCCTGAAGCACGTTGACCTCGACGGACGTCTGGTTGTCCGCGGCTGTTGAGAACGTCTGGCTCTTCTTTGTCGGGATGGTGGTATTTCGTTCGATGAGCTTTGTAAAAACGCCGCCCATTGTCTCTATCCCGAGTGACAGAGGCGTTACGTCCAGTAAAAGGATGCCCTCGACGTCGCCGCCGAGCACGCCGCCCTGTATCGCCGCTCCCGCCGCTACGCATTCGTCGGGGTTGATGCCTTTAAACGGGTCCTTACCGGTGAGTTTTTTGACAGCGTCCTGTACGGCGGGTATGCGCGTTGAACCTCCGACAAGCAGAACTTTAGAAAGCTGCGACGCGTTGAGCCCGGAGTCGGACATCGCCTGGTTCACCGGCCCGATAGTCTTTTCGACAAGATGCGCGGTCAGTTCGTTGAACTTAGCCCTGGTCAGCGTGAAATCCAGATGTTTGGGGCCTGTGGCGTCGGCCGTGATGTACGGCAGGTTTATCTGCGCGGTCGTGACTCCGGAAAGGTCGGTCTTAGCTTTCTCCGCGGCTTCGCGCAGGCGCTGCAGCGCTATCTTGTCCGCGGACAAATCTATCCCGTTGTCTTTTTTGAACTCCGTGAGCAGATGATTCATAATGCACTCGTCGAAGTCGTCGCCGCCAAGCCTGTTATTTCCGGCGGTAGCCAGCACTTCGATGACCCCGTCGCCTATTTCGAGTATCGATACGTCGAACGTTCCCCCGCCAAGGTCGTAGACCATGATTTTCTGATCCTGTTCCTTATCAAGCCCGTAGGCAAGCGCCGCCGCTGTCGGTTCATTGATGATACGTTTGACGTCGAGGCCTGCGATCTTTCCCGCGTCCTTTGTCGCCTGGCGCTGCGAATCGGTGAAGTATGCGGGGACTGTTATAACGGCCTCGGTCACTTTTGAGCCGAGATAAGCTTCGGCGTCGGTCTTCAGCTTTTGGAGTACCATCGCCGATATCTCCTGCGGCGTGTACTGTTTGCTGTCGATGGATACTTTGAATGTGCTCCCCATCTCGCGTTTGATCGAGGAAACAGTGCGGTCAGGGTTCGTTATCGCCTGACGCTTCGCGACGTGCCCTATCATCCGCTCCCCGTCTGTCGAGAAAGCGACGACGGACGGAGTTGTGCGGCCTCCTTCGGCGTTGGCAATTATTACCGGTTCACCGCCTTCGATAACGGCTACGCATGAATTGGTCGTACCCAAGTCAATTCCTATGATTTTTCCCATGATTAGTTCCTCCTTCTTAATTTGCAACCACGACAGTCGAGTGCCGTATTATCCTGTCGCCGATCATGAAGCCCTTCCGGCACTCTTCGGCGACTATTTTTTCTCCCAGTTCCGGATTTTCTATCGTCAAGACCGCGTCGTGGAGATTCGGGTCGAAAGGTTCGCCTTCCGCCGGTATTTGCTTTACGCCCATCCCCTCCATGATCTCGATCAACTGGTTCATCGTCATTTCGACGCCTTTGTAGAAAGCCTCGTCGGCGCACTCCATCTTTAACGCCCTTTCCAGATTGTCAAAGACCGGCAGCAGGCGGGTTATTGCGTCGGCGCGGGCGTCGCTGTATGTGTTGTCCCTCTCTTTTACGCTGCGCTTGCGGTAGTTGTCGTATTCGGCCGCGAGCCTGAGATACCTGTCGCGTTCCGCCGCCAGTTCTTCCTGCGGCGACGGGGCGGCGTCTCCAGCTTCTCCGGCGCCCTGCCCTTCCGCATCGCCCTGCACGTCCGGCGTATCCTGCCCGCCGGCGTCTGCGGCGGCGTTACCGGCGGTGTTACCGGCAGCGTTACCGGCGGTGTTACCGGCGGCGTCTGCGGCGACGTTATCGGCGGTGTTACCGGCGGCATTTTTGCCATCGGCGGCGTTTTCGCCGTCGGCGGCCGCCGCAGTCTCTTTTGCTGTTTTCTCGTCCGTTCCCTTCTTACTCGTCTTGCTCACTATCCTCATCTCCTGACTTGCTTTGATTTATATACAGCGTATCGCTGATGGAAAGCAACGCGCTCAGCCCCTGCGCGATAAATGACAGGCGCGCCGCCACCTTAGAGTAATCCATTCTTGTCGGGCCCACGACGCCTATCAGCCCCTGCATATCGCCTCCCGCGTCGTATCGTACCGCCATGACGCTTGAATCGCGCAGCTCATACGCCAGGTTTTCAGTCCCGATCGTTATTTTTATCTCCCCGGCCGTTTCCGGTGAAGGAAGCCGGGCAAGCTCCTTGTCGTCCGACAGGTATTGGATCAGCCGTCTGGCTTTATCTATATCCCGATACTCGGGATGGTTCAAAAGGCTCATCGCGCCCGTCACCCGCGCCCCCACCGATTTCGTCTCGTACAACAGCTCGATGGCGAACCCCGCGATCACGGCGACGACCCCTGAAGTGTCCCCCACCGCCCGTTCAGTCGACAGTATAAGCGCCTGCGTGATACGTTCCTCAGGGATACCTGTGAAACTCGCGTTGAACACCGCCGTCAGCTTGGTAAGCATCACAGGTTCAACGGGCGTCGTCAGATGGATAAGCTTGTTCTTTACTGTGTCGTTGTTCAGAAGTGTGACTATTATGAATGTGAATGGGTCGACATAGATCAGGTCGAATCTCGCTATGCAGACGATTCCTGTCATGGACGCCATTGCATAAGCCGGATATGTGGTCAGCCTTGACGCCAGGTTTCCCGCTTCGTCCAATATCCGGTCCTGCCCTGCGGGGCGGCCTTTCAGGACGTTGTTTATCTCCCTCGCGTCGTCGGTCGAGAGTTTATGGCGTCTCATTATCTCGTTGACGTACACACGGTATCCGACAGACGACGGGACCCTGCCGGCGGACGTGTGCGGCTGCTCTAAATAGCCCATGCGCTCAAGCTCCGCCATCTCATTCCGGATCGTGGCGGACGAGAGTTTTAAGTCCAGATCCTCCGTGACCGCGTGAGACCCGATCGGCTCGACCGTTTCTATATAGTTGTCTATCACCGCTTTCAGTATCTTCCGCTTGCGTTCAGACATCTCCATGCCGCTCAGATCACCTGCCGATCTTAGCACTCTACGCGCGAGAGTGCTAAGACTCAATTTAGCACGCTCCGTGAACGTTGTCAAGCGTTTTTGTCCAAAAGGGCATGACAAATGCACGAATTCCAGATACCGCCAGCTTGTATTTGCTTTAACCAATTCCTTCCTAAAAGCTGCTGAGGCGCAGCCACTGGCCGCGCCGAACAGGCGGCAGCGAAGCCCTCGAGACCCCGTTCAGCCTTGCGAGGCTTGTTCGCGCCGCGATAATATATACATTTTATATATCCTTCATTTTCTCCTGTGTAGCCGGGCTGATCTTGGAGAATTGGACAAGCCCGGATTAAAACACATTTTCCCCCGCCGAGTTGTCACAGAATTCATCGTTTATGCTATAATAAAATCCGGTTGCTTACGAGCACGCCAAGCCGCGCGGCGGGAAGCCCTTTTACAACGCCCCCTGCATGGTAATGGCTGCGTCTGACGGGTCTGAGTACTCTTCCATGAATTGCGGCATTCTCAGCCAAAGTGTCTTGCTTGCCGCCTATTCCCCCCTATACTTCAGATTTTTTCC
>Ga0082212_10001321_pt1 | contig 36537 bp, 33 predicted proteins | sample TergutNt197P3_FD_71548 | JGI IMG/M metagenome (GOLD analysis project Ga0082212, IMG submission 71548) | Neocapritermes taracua P3 segment gut microbial communities from Petit-Saut dam, French Guiana - Nt197 P3 | ecosystem: Host-associated > Arthropoda: Insects > Digestive system > Gut ...
AGGTGTTTTGTACATTTTCTACCGAGCGATATTCCTTGACGGGAATGCCCCCCGTCATTGCGAGGGCGGTAGCCCAAAATCCGAACGGCGCAGCCCTCGCCGAAGGCAACCAATCCATACGCTGGATTGCTTCACTTCGTTTGCAATGACGCAAAAGCGCATTCTGTCAGGGATGCATCGCTCGGTAGAATGGAATGATGGTACATCTTTATTTTGCATAACTGTTCCGTCAGGAACAAAATATGGGTAGAAAAATATTTTGCTGATATGCGCGATTGTTCCGTAGGGACAGGATATGCGGGGAAATATTGCGTACCTGACGGCACTCGGAGCGACGCATACGCCAATGATTTTTCTACCAATATACTATCCCCGACGGGATATAATTTGAACGAACATTTTTTTAAGATTTATCCACATTTTTGACAGCCCACCCTTCGGGGTTCCTGACGGAATACAGTTGCAAAAATTCAAAACTGTTATTGGTTTTTTTCCATCGATAAGTTCCCTTCGCGATGGAAACCCTTGTTGTTGACTAATGATTCACAACTACAACCTCCATAATTGACATGGCCGGTTGAGAGTTCATTACTCATGTACAGCACACCAATACAGAAATTTGATTACATTTTTACAAAAGATGAAAAAGATTATGCAAATTCAAATAATAAATCGTATCTTTGTGAAAAATATATATAATATTAATATAATAAAATGACCACCATCAGGCAATTATCCATTTTTTTGGAAAACAAATCGGGACGCCTCCAGGAGGTGTTGGAAGTATTGGGTAACGAGATGATCAACATCACGGCGCTGACCATTGCCGATACTTCGGAATACGGTATCATACGATTGCTCGTATCTGACCCCGAAAACGGTTACCAACTGTTGAAAGCGCGCGGTTTCAGCGTCAACCTTACAGATGTACTTTCCCTTTCGGTATCGCACGAACCGGGTTCGTTAGCCAAAATGCTGGAAAAGTTTTCGGAGGAAAAACTGAGCATAGAATACATGTATGCTTTTAGTCTGGGCGAAAAGGCAATCATCGTGCTGCGTACCGACAACCGTCAAAAAGCGTTAGAAATCATCGAACAAAACAATTTTACATTAATTAGCGAAGACGAAATCAAAAATTTTTAAACACTGTAATTCTCTTAAATATTTTTTGAATCATGAGAAATCCGGCAGAAACAATCGGGAATTTAATAGACAAACAGAGCGTTAGTTTTATCAGTTCTGTTGATGAAAACGGTTATCCCAATACAAAGGCCATGTTATCGCCCGTTAAACGGGAAGGTATCAAAACATTTTACTGGCATACCAACAGTCCGTCAATGAGAATCAAACAGTACAGGAACAATCCGAAAGCATGTATTTATTTTTGCGATAAACGTTTTTTCCGTGGGGTCATGTTGAAAGGAACCATGGAAGTAGTTGAGGATATGAATATCAAAAGAGAAATCTGGAAAGATGAATTTTCCATGTACTACAAAGACGGAATGGACGGCGGCGATTTTATCATCCTCAGGTTTACAGCCGAAAACGGAAGGTATTACAGTAATTTTCACTCGGAAGACTTTACGATTGAATGATATATGATTTGGAATGAAACATTTGAGTGCATGACCCGCGGGGAAATGCACATGTGCCAGAGCAGACGGCTGGTAGATATGGTGGAGCGCGTATATCACAATGTGCCGTTTTACCGCAGAAAAATGCAGGAAATGGGCGTAGGGCCAGAAGATATTCGTGGAATAGATGATTTACCGAAGTTGCCTTTTACCACCAAGCAGGACTTGCGCGATAATTATCCGTTCGGGTTATTTGCCGTTCCAACGACTGAAATCGTGCGCCTGCACGCTTCATCAGGAACTACCGGAAAACCGACCGTTGTGGGCTACACCCGCAAAGATCTTGCCACGTGGAGCGAAGTGATGGCGCGTACATTGACCAGTGCGGGCATCACCCGTCACGACTTTATGCAGGTGGCCTACGGTTACGGACTGTTCACGGGCGGATTGGGCGTACACTACGGCGCCGAAAAGATTGGGTGTTCCGTGATACCTATTTCTGGAGGAAATACCAACCGGCAGATACATCTCATGCACGATTTCGGCAGTACGGCGTTGGCCTGTACACCGTCGTATGCGCTTTTTCTGGCCGAAGCCATCTTGGAAAGCGGATTACCGCGCGAAGAATTTAAGTTGCGCGTAGGCACTTTCGGAGCCGAACCCTGGACGGAAAACATGCGTCACGAAATTGAGGAAAAACTTCAAATCAAGGCGATTGACATCTTTGGGTTGAGTGAAGTCATCGGCCCGGGCGTGGCAAGCGAATGTAGCTGTCAAAACGGGTTGCACGTGTTTGAAGACCATTTTATTCCCGAAATCATTCATCCGCAAACTCTTGAAGTATTACCTGAAGGCGAAGAAGGCGAATTGGTGTTTACCACCGTTACCAAAGAAGGCTTGCCGCTGTTGCGTTACCGGACGCGCGACCTGTCATCGCTCGACTACTCGCCCTGCCGTTGCGGACGCACATTAGTACGCATGAAGAAATGCACCGGACGTAGCGACGACATGCTCATCATCCGTGGCGTGAATCTGTTCCCGTCGCAAATCGAAAGCGTGCTGCTGGAACTGAAAGAAACCAGTCCGCATTACCTGCTGGTAGTTGACCGCGTGAAAAATCTCGATGTACTTGAATTGCAGGTGGAAGTGGAAGAAGGCTTCTTTCTCGACCGTATCAGCGAGTTGCAGGGGCTTACGCGCCGCATTCAACATGCTTTGGAAAGCACGTTGGGTATCAGCCTGACCGTAAAATTAGTGGAACCGAAAACCATTGCACGCAGCGAAGGAAAAGCGACAAGAATAATTGATAAAAGAAAGTTGTAAAGAACGTTTTTAAATTAACAAAGCCAATCTTTCTGAAGACCGGCTTTGTTATAACCACTAAACATTTATATGTTTAGAACTTAAAAATGAGGCCCACCGTTAAAAGATTGGAAAAAGAAATATCTTCATTATCATAGTCCAAATTAATAGTTTGTGAATTGACACCCAAACCAAAAGTATTTGTTGTTGATTTATAGTCACTATTACCACTTCGTTTTGTGGTTGCAGATTGAAAGCCCAATCTCAAAAAGTCACAACTCGCTTCGATGCTTAACCTGTCGGTCACGCTGTAAGACAGGACAGGAAGGACGCCAATACCGAATGCAAATATAGAGGGCCCCTCCTCAGTGGTTGAACCAGATGTTTCTTTTGTCTTTGCTCCTTGAACGCCGATTGAACCTTCAAGAAGCAAGGAGAATTTATCAACTCCCGCTAACTGATAACGTGCAAAAGCACCTACTCCCCATTGGGTTAAGTTGAATTTCCACTCTTCGGAATAACCACTATAAGCGGGCACTTTAATTGTTCCGGTGAGAAGCCCTACCTCTAATCCGATGGCGAAATCGTCACTCACATAATACCCCACTTTTGGCGTAAAACTGAAGGCAAATCCTGAAGGTAAATCAACAGAAGTACCTCCGTTTTTTACCTTCCCCCCTGTAAAATCCACACCCAGGCCTCCTCCTACAAACACCTGCGCCTGTGCATACCCTGCTGTTAAAACAGCTACTGCTATTACTACTAATACTTTTCTATACATAAGAACTTAAATTAATTATTTGAAATAAAATTTTAAAACTATTTTGCACAAAAATACTATATTTTTTTTAGTTTTTATAAAATAATGATTTTTTTTTATCTTTGTCGTATATTTTTTAAAATCTATAATGAAAAGGTTACAATCATTAGACGCTTTACGCGGTTTTGACATGTTCTGGATTACAGGAGGCGCGGGTATTTTTGCCGGTTTAGCGTCGCTCACAGGTTGGGTGCCGCTGATATGGTGGGAAAAGCAGTTACACCATGTAGCGTGGCACGGTTTTACGTTCGAGGACATGATATTCCCGTTGTTCCTGTTCATTGCAGGTATTTCGTTCCCGTTGTCGATGGCTAAACGAATGGAAAACGGCGTTTCGCGAAAATCGTTATATACGCAGATAGTCAGGAGAGGCTTAATGCTGGTGTTGTTTGGTTTGATTTACAACGGTTTGTTGAGTTTTTCCTTTATGACTGTAGGAAGCGACAGCGCAAACGGAATCATCAGTTTCGATTTGTCGAAAATGCGGTTTGCCAGTGTATTGGGACGTATTGGCCTGGCGTGGATGTTCGCCGCGTTAATCTTCCTGAATACCAATAAAAGAAACATCCGCATTGCCTGGTGTGCCGGTTTGCTGGTTTTTTACTGGCTGTTGCTCGCATTTGTACCGGCATTCGATAACCCCGACGCCGACCGTTTCTCGATGGAAGGGAATTTCACAAGTTATTTCGATCGTTTATTCCTTCCCGGCAGTCTGTACAGAGGCATCCACGATCCTGAAGGGTGGTTGGGCATTATTCCGGCAACGGCAACGGCTATGCTCGGGATGTTCACCGGATGGTTTGTGATGTGGCGCAAGGAAGGGTTAACCGAGCAGCGACGAACCGGATATATGGCCATTGCAGGAGTGGCTTTGGTACTTCTGGGCTTATTGTGGAACATGGTTTTCCCAATCAATAAAAACCTGTGGACGAGTTCTTTTGTGTGTTATGTAGGAGGATTGAGTTTATTGCTGTTTTCGCTTTTCTATCTGATTATTGATGTGTGGGGTTACCGCAAATGGTCGTTTTTCTTTACCGTTATCGGGATGAACTCCATCACCATATACATGGCGCAACGCATGATCCGATTTTCGTATACTTCCGACTTTTTATTCAAAGGAATGATTGGTTGGTTTCCCGAAGCGTGGGCGCCTTTTCTTGGTAGTTGCGGCAATGTGGCAGTATGTTGGGCTTTTCTGTACTTTTTGTATAAGAAGAAGATTTTCCTGAAAGTATGAGTTTGTTAAAATGCTGCAAACTGTTTGTTTTCTATCATTTTAATAGCCATACATTCCACTTCGACTAACCATCCAGGACGACATACCGGCGCTAAGGCCAATACCCTGGGGATACGCGGATAGTGTTGCTCTAAATAACGGTTGACAACAGCATAATCGGCTGTATCGCGCAAATATACAATCAAGTGTGCTGCGTCGTCCAGATCGGCTTCGGCTTCGGCTAATAACGCCTGCACATTCTCGAAGGTACGCGCGGTTTGCTTTTCGATATCCAAAGGGTGCACGATCTCGCCACGGTTGTTGATGCTTGCAGTACCGGAGATGAAAATGTGACGGCGGTCGCCATAATCTACGGATGTACCACGCTCGAAAGTAACGCCGTATTCGTATGTGGGGTTCAGGTGTGTGAACGCTTTCAAATACCTGATCTGTGCGGGATTGATGCCTGCGACGGCATAAGCATCCATCAGCGCCAGCACATCGGGGTGAATGTAACGGCCTTCGATACCGGTGCTGGCTATGTAATGCGTTTGTGGCGTCAGGCCTTCGCGTTCGAAATATTCGCGGCGGGCTGCTACCATGCCGGCATATTGCACGTCGACATCCTGGACGAAAATCCAGGTACGGATGCAGTTGCGTTCAAGGGTGCAGCCATGGCGCGAAAGGCTTCGGCTGTAACGATTGAAAATTTCGCCGGTTTGATGTTCGATAGACGAAGGATGGAGCGTCAACGGCGAATGGGATGTAGATTCTGTCTTGTCTGTACTGCGTTCGTGAAGTTGAGTGTGAAAAAGATGCGAGTAATGCGGGCGTTTCATGATCACGCTACCGTCTGCATCATTGGAAAGTTGTACATCTTTTGCCAAATAGAGCCAAACGGATGCTTTTGCGCCGTTCAGCGGCGGTTGTTGTACAACCGATACGGACTCGCCTGTATTTGCAATCAGATAGGGAGCATGGTTGATGGCGTCGCTTACAAAAAAGCGTTTCCAAACCAGCGTTGCACCTTTCAGTTCGGGTAACTGCGTGAGACGTTGTGCGGCTTCTGCCAACAGATGGTATTGTTTTTCCGTATTTTCGAAAACGGAGCTCAATTCAATAATGGCATGGAACTCGGCCACTCCGTCAGTTGGAATGAAACTTCCCAACCGGACAACGGCGCACAAATCATCCCATTCTATTTGTGTATGTATCATTTTTGAAATACTGATTTTTGCATCGCGCAAAGGTAAAATAAAAGATATGTTAATAAAAATCAAAAACCAAAAATCAAAAATTTTAGTTGAAGGAGAGGATGTTATCACATTCATTCCGCAAAAACCACCTATCGTTATGGTTGATACGCTTTACGAGTGCGAACCTGCGAAAGCGGTAACAGGATTAACTATTCGCAACGAAAATATGTTTTGCGAAGACGGGTTGTTCCGTGAAACGGGTATCATTGAGCATATCGCACAGTCGGCGGCATTGAAAGCAGGGTATGAGCAACATACCAATAATACACAGCCATCCATCGGTTATATTGGTTCGGTAAAGAATTTTACGCTTCATTATTTGCCGTCCGCAGGTGATCATTTAGTTACGACCATCACCGTGATGCACGTTGTGGGCAATGTTGTGGTGTTGCACGGAAAAGTTGAATGTGGCGGAAAGGCCGTTGCCGAGTGCGAAATGAAAGTTGTGGAACAAAATTGACAACGAAAGAATAAACGCTATTCAGACTAATAATTTCTCTACTATCTCGTCCAATTCTTCTGCATGGTCTTTCACAAAACATTCCCCTGCATCTATCAGTTGGCGAATGTTATCTTTTGAAGCATCGTCCATTTCTGACTTTGCATTACCGAGTTCTGGCTCAAGACGAACGTAACAATCGCTGCAACCGGCAACGGCAAACAATTGTCTCATTTGGTAATCCACCACTTCCGCCGAGGCAGAAAGCAGTATGTCTATTAGCGGACGAGCCCAGCCTATGGCGCCCCAGTCTTTAGCTTTGTCGAAACCGTACGTTTTGTGCACCTTGCCAGTGCCGACAGATACAATGTAGACATCTTCAATTACTGGATTTGCGCAGATTTCGTACGTGGTCTTGTTGGCTTCTACCATAGCGCACATGGATGGGTTCCCTGCATACATCGCGCCGTCAATCAGGTAAGACGGCATGCCGTTCATTGATTTGATTGCAGCCGGCTCAAAATATGTGGGTGCTGCTGATGTTGCGCGAGCTACATCGCGAAGCCTGTAATTGCGATGCTCATACTTTCGCGCTTCAGGCGAAGTAAAAAGTACGGCTCGCCGCTCGATTACATCATAAGCTGTTATAATACATCCTTTTCGCGTGTCGGCAAGCGTTACTTCATCCATGCAATCCTTCATTACTTTTTCGAGACCGGCAGCCGAATATTTTCCACGTACAACGCCACGATGCAAAAACTTTCGGTTGAATATTTCTTGCCCATGATTGACATACATATCTATCGCCTGCGAAGCGAAATAGCGACTGTGGCTTTTCTGCCCTGGTTCGGGCGGCATCAGATAACAGCAGGCAAGTATGCCACCGGTGCTTGTCCCGGCTATCAGGTCGAAATAATCGGCAAGAGTAACATTGGGGTCGTCAGCCTTTGTCTGTAATCCTTTTTCAATATGGTTCAGGATGACTGCCGGTATGATACCGCGAATCCCGCCGCCGTCTATGCTCAATATTTTTACTTTTCGCTTCAACCCTATTCACTCACTCTTATTGGTTTTCTATTTTCTTTTTTTGTGCAAAAATATATCTTTTCTATTATTATTTTTCGGGTTTTTATTGAAATACTTTGTTTTTTGTTTTGTTATCATCTTTTTTCATTAATTTTGCCAAAAAAGTTAATGCGTCGGAAAAGATGAAAACGATTGGTATAGAACAAAAAAGGATAATTACTTTTTCCCCTTTCAATGACTTTGTTATTGAAGATAAAGAACAATATTCCGATTTGGATGAGTTTAATTTGAACTATTAATGGACATTATTATTAAAGCATCACAATTCGTTATCAGCCTTTCGTTGCTGATCATTGCCCACGAAATGGGGCATTTCCTGTTTGCCAAATTATTCAGGACCCGTGTCGAAAAGTTTTACCTGTTTTTCGACCCATGGTTTTCGCTGTTCAAAATCAAAAAAGGCGAAACCGAATACGGTATCGGATGGGTTCCGTTGGGCGGATATGTGAAGATTTCAGGAATGATAGACGAATCGATGGACAAGGAACAGTTGAAACAACCGCCGCAACCCTGGGAGTTCCGCTCCAAAAATGTATGGCAACGATTGTTGATCATGGTGGGCGGCGTAGTGGTGAATTTCATCATGGCGCTTTTCATTTATGCGATGATTCTTTTCACTTGGGGGCAAGAGTATGTTCCTGTAAAAAATGCCGTTTATGGTTTTGAATTTTGTGAAACCGCATTGAAAAACGGTTTTCAGCACGGCGACAGGATCATTGCGGTAGACGGCGTCGAATACGAAATGATGGCAGATGTAACCAGCCAAATTGTTTTCAATCACGCACATCGTGTAACCATTGAGCGCGACGGGCAACGGATGGATGTCGTCATGCCGGCTGACTTTACGGCTCAATTCCTGGCAGCAAATGAAAAATCGTTTTTTGTGTTGCGTTGCCCCTGGGTTGTTGATCGCACCCTATCGGGATCGCCTGCTGAAAAGGCCGGCTTAATAAATGGCGATATAATGGCAGCCGTAAATGGAATGTCGACGCCAACAGCTGATCTGTTCGTCAACGAAATAAAAAGTAATACCGGTAAGGAAATAAGCCTGACTATCAATAGAAATGGAGTAGAGCAAGTGAAATACATGCAGGTAACCGAAGAAGGAACCATTGGTGTACAAATACAAAATATCGGAACGATTTTAAACGCAAAAAGGATTGAATACGGTTTTTGGGCTTCATTTCCGGCAGGGGTTCAATTTGGCGTGAACACTTTAGCTAATTACGTCAAAAGCATGAAGTTGGTCTTTTCAAAGGAAGGCGCAAAACAGTTAGGCGGATTTATTGCCATCGGGAGTATTTTCCCCGAAACATGGGATTGGTTGACATTCTGGACGATGACCGCTTTCCTTTCCATCATTCTCGCCTTCATGAATATTCTCCCTATTCCGGCGCTCGACGGCGGACACGTGTTGTTTGTACTCTACGAAATCATCACCGGGCGCAAGCCAAGCGACAAGTTCCTCGAACATGCACAAGTAGTGGGAATGGTTCTCCTGCTGGGTTTGTTGATATTTGCCAACGGAAACGATATCCTCCGGTTGTTTTCGAAATAAGAGGTGAGATTAAGAATGAAAAATAAACAACATATAATGGTTTTCAAAGCGTATATACCCGTTCCATCGGGCGTTGCCTGATGCTAATGCAAAAAGGCTTTCAGCCTTAACTGTAATTATAAGTTTTTTATTTCACATGCCTTATATGCGTTTGCCCTGAACAAAATATATTCAGATTTCGTGTTTCTCTTCAGAAAATTGTAACTTTGCACCGTAAAAAACCAACAACAATGAGCAATCAACAAAGAAGAGACAGATGGAAAAACTGGATGCAGAACATCTATCAGTTAGGTACATTAGCATCGCTGGTATTCATCATGGCGCAGGCTTACTACGCAAGGCGTTCGATTCTCCAGTCGAGCGAATGGGAAAAAGCAAAAATAACGATTGAGAATATTGAACAGTTTAAAGAAAGTATGAATATCTCGCCTCTATCCAATAGCGAGATATGGGTGTTAGGAAACGGTTTATGGGCAGATGCTTCTACACCTGAAGGATGGCAGCTAACAGACACCTTGCGTTCGGTTTATTCTTCGCTATTTGACAACAACGTTGAAGCAATGGATGAACTTTTTCGATTGATAGAGGTAATGGATGCTTTTGCTTATCCGATCATTATGGGATATGCAAGCGATATGGGGTCATATCAAAGCGCTATAAGACAATATTCTACGTTTGGTAATTTCATTCTGCCTTTTGCTTTTCACATGACTCCGAACATAGGTTTATATGCCAAACTTTTATACAGGCTATGGAGGATCAGAACTGAGATAATGGAGATCGATAGTAGTATAAAGATTGGTGATAATGCGTACAACTATCTTAGGAACCGAATAGACCACCTGCTCTGTTATGAAGGGGCGGATATTTCCGAAGCCTCGTTAAAGGAGTACAGGAAAAAATTGGAGAAAAAACTAAAAGAAGTGCAGAAGGAAATAGAGGTTTTCAGGAAAAACAGTTTACGATGAGCAGGGAATAAACCAGACGATCCGATGCGGGAAGAATCTTCCAAAATATTTGTAAACCGGCAGACGCAACGTAAATACAGCGCGTTACTTCATGCCGGAAAACCCGAATGGCACGGAGATATCCGCAAGGCATTCCAAGTCATCTTGCAGTCGTGCGATGAGCATACTACCTTATACGGACAGCCGGCATTGGATTTTGGTCTCGACCTTGCTCTGATTGCCGTCGAAGAGTTGGGGCTTCGCCGGTCGGCAGCGCTGGCTTCGCTGCTCTACCACTTCGTTCCGTCGGCAAAATTCAGTATGGACGACGTGAAGGAAACTTTCGGCGAACAGGTAGCCGTACTTACAGGCGAGTTGGCGCGGATTTCGGGTATCCACGTGAACGACGCGGTGCATCAGGCCGAGAATTTCCGTAATATGCTTCTGGCCATGATCACCGATATCAGCGTTATCCTGATCAAATTAGGCGAACGCATGAAGTTGATGCGCATCCTCGGCCGGTTTCCCGAAAATGAGCAGTTACAGTTTGCCAACGACACCTTTTACCTCTTTGCACCATTGGCGCACCGTCTGGGTTTATATAACATCAAATCGGAAATGGAAGACCTGTCGCTGAAACAGATACAACCGGAGGCCTACCGGACGATTACCCGCAAGCTGGCCGAAACTACCGACAAACGAAACCGTTTCATCAATGAATTTATCCGTCCCGTCAATGATGAGCTAACGCGGCAGGGATTTGACTTTTTCATCAAGGCAAGGCTCAAATCCATTTTTTCCATCTACAACAAAATGGTGAAACAGCAGGTGGATTTTGAGGAGGTATACGATTTGTTCGCCATACGGATTATTCTCAATTCGCCGCCTGAACGCGAAAAATCCGATTGCTGGCATGTATATTCTGTGGTCACTGATTTCTACCAACCCAACCCTTTACGGATGCGCGACTGGATTTCGGTGCCCAAAAGCAATGGCTACGAATCGCTGCATTCAACGGTTATCGGCCCCGAAGGGCGCTGGGTGGAGGTGCAGATACGCACCGCCCGCATGGATGAAGTGGCCGAAAAAGGTCTGGCTGCCCACTGGAAATACAAGGGCGGACAAGCCGGTGAAAATATGGAGCAACTGTTGGCGCAGATACGCGAAAGCATCGAATCGCCCGACGCCGAAGAACAGTTCAACGACTTGAAACTGAACCTCTATTCAAAGGAAATTTTCGTGTTCACCCCCAAAGGCGACTTGCGCAAATTGCCTGCCGGTTCTACGGTACTCGACTTTGCTTTCGATATACATTCAGGGTTGGGCGCCATCTGCGTGGGCGCGAAAGTGAACGGAAAGAATGTACCCATACGCCATGCTCTCCGGAATGGCGATCGAGTGGAAATACACACCTTCAAAAATCAGAAACCGAACGCCGACTGGCTGTCGTTTGTGGTAACGTCGAAGGCGCGCAGCCGGATCAAAGCGCTGCTGAAAGACGAGGAACGCAAAATCTCGGAACAGGGACGCGAAATATTAATGCGCCGGTTCAAAAACTGGAAGATGGTATTGGATGATCAGGTGATGAAAATCCTGCAGAAAATGTATCGCGTAAAAACCTTTCCTGAGGTATATGCCCTGGTTGTGGACAACAAGATTGATTATGCCGCCCTCAAGGAGCAGATACTTGGGAAAGAAGAAAAACTGAAAGCGCCCGATAGAATTGACGAACAGACTGTGGTGAAACTGACGCGACCCAAACAGGGAAAGGACAACGTGAAGGATTTCGTGGTGATTGACGGCAAAACGGGCGGATGGGACTACAAACTCGCCAAATGTTGCAGTCCGGTGTATGGCGACCGCATCTTTGCGTTTGTCACCATCAGTGAAGGCGTGAAAATACATCGCGAAAACTGCCCCAATGCCCGACAGATGGCCGATAAATTCGGATACCGCATCCTCGACGCCCGATGGTTGGCAACTGACCAGGATTCGCTTTTTCAGGCCGACCTCCGCGTAACGGGTTATGATGACATAGGTGTTGTCAACCGGCTCACCGACGTTATTTCCAAAGAGATGAAAACACAGATACGCTCCATATCGCTACATACCAACGATGGCATTTTTGAAGGAACCATCTCTATTCTGGTGAAGGATACCGGTTCGCTGGATGTGCTGCTCAACAGGGTAAAAAAGGTAAAAGGCTTGCTCAGCGCCACACGGACTGCCGTATAGATCAGTGAATAAATAATAGTTTGGTAACGTGTGTTTTAGACCCGTCGTCGTTGGTGCAGAACACTAAGTAGACGCCGGTTGCCACTCTTCTGCCCTGCCGGTTGCGGCCATCCCACACGGCTTGTCCGCCCAGTGTTCGCGTTTGATAGACTAAATTACCTGCCACATCGGTTATTTTTACGTCAGCATCCCTGATTAACCCCGTAATCGTAATTTCGCCCTGATATTCGGGACGGACGGGATTAGGAAACGCATACACATTACCGAAATCATCGCCGCTCGACACGGCGTCGCTCCGGTATGATACAATACCGTATTCGGTAGCAAAAAAGACCTCGCCGGTTTTGTCATTGATGGCAATATCGTGTACTTTGTTGGAAAACAAGGGGCTGTTGTCCACCGTGAAGTGTTTCGCTTCGCCCTTATTATCTTCGTCGATAAGGAATACTCCGGCGGTTTCGGTGCCAAACCACTTGCGGTAAGCGCCGTCAATGGCTATTGTCAGTATATTTTCCGAGCCAAGCAGATAGTATAAAAGGTAGGGTTCGACAGTTCCGGGACGATCCGGATGAATACCGGCAGTACTTCCGCCGCTTAATATGGTCGCCGGATTGTTGTAATATACCGGACCCAGCGTGGTTGCCGTCCATACGATCCCGTCAGGAGTGTTGACCGTCTGATTGACCGTTGAACTTCCGGATGGTTTGAACGAACGATATGCATCGCTCCGCCCCTGTTCGGATAATGTTTTGTTAAAAACCAACAAACCGTTGCTACCCTGAGTAGCCCATATTTGCCCGTAGTTATCGCCGGTGAATCGCCCAAAGTACGATGTGGTTTCGAACGGAAGTTTTTTCCATTGTCCTGCCGCGAACAGACTGGCCTGCTTGTCGTTGCTTACCCAGAGTTTTTGGTCGGCGTCCATGAGCAGACCTCCGCACAATACATTTCCCGAATAATCGGCAACCAAAGTGCTGTTGTTCTCCGTGTATTGAGTCTTCTGCGCTCCGTTTTCAAACACATAGACACCTTGCCCCCACGAACTGACATAATATGTCGCCGGTTGATTTTCGGAAATATCCACATCCGTGAAATCGAAAGCGCCTTGCGGACAGATGCTTGTCCATTGATTGGCATAAAAGGTATGTATCTCGCCCGGTCGGTTCAGCGGCTGGCCATCTTCGTCCCTGCCGCCGCCGGCCACCAGCAACCGGTCGGCTTTGAAGCGCAGGACGGCTGCATGATTGGATGCAGGCCCATCGGGTGCATAGAAAGATATGGCATTAGCCGATTGCCACTGTACCAAGCCCTGCCGGTTGTCGGCAATCCAGTACGCTCCGTCGCTATCCATAGCGGCGTCGAATGCGACAACCGGCATATCATTGTAAGAGGTTACGGAATATTGCCACAATCCGGTTGTTATGTTATTGACAAAAACGCCGCTTGAAGCGCTGACTAACAGGATGTTTCCCGAAATGGTCAGGCGATTGATTTTTTTACAGTCGTCAGGTAGCGATAGCAAATTCCATTGATTTCCGTTATAAACAAAAATTTTCTCATTCATATCGCAAACATACAGCGATTGCCCTGTAGATACCATTTGTTTTATCGTTCCGGCGGAAACAGGCGCTTCAACTTTTCCCCAAACTTCAAAATTGGGCAACGATCTGCTTTGGTTGTCGGCTCTTTTAAGTCCATGAGCGGTTGCGGCATAGAAAAAGCCGTTGTATTCCGTCAATGACAGAACATCCACAGAAATTCCATTATCCCCGATGATGCAGGTGGCGCGAATCTGCCGCAATTGCAAATCAACTATGACAATACCAAACGAACAGGAAAGGTAGGCGCTTTTTCCCGACACGTAAATATGATTAATCCGTTTTTTCGTATACAGGCTGCTCCGCTTGATATCAGGAATGTTATAGATGCTGTTTCCTGCGATAATATCCAGATTGCCGTTGGCATATCCCACCACGACCACATCCGCGGCTGAGGAATATTGCATGGCCGTTATCCCTGCATCGTTCAATCCGTTCACTTTAGTCAACTTGTTGAGTTGGCGGCTTGGCATGTCGTAAACGCATATCCCTGCCCCGTTGCTGCAATACGCCTTTTTACTGCCAACAGCCACGAGTTCGGCAGTGTTCCACGAAAGGTGGTCGCGCCATCCACCGACAGGAATCTGACAGTTGACAGGCGACGGATAACAGGCAAGAAGAAACGCCGACAAATATACGAAGCAGCGATGCAATTGCATCATCATAATTCATTTCGATAAGGCGCAGATGCTTGCGCCCCAATACGGGTTACTGAAACGGACGCTGCTTTGCAGGCAAACTGCACGGCGTCGGTTATTGCTCTGTTTTCTGACAATGCAACGGCTAAAGCCCCGTTAAACACATCGCCGGCAGCCGTAGTATCAACTGCTTCTACCTTTTCGACAGGTATCTCTTTTTGGAACGCATCGGTGTATATCAATGCGCCCTTTGCTCCCAAAGTAACGATGACGGTTTGCACGCCCATAGCGCAGATGGCACGGGCAGCCTCGCAAGCCGATGCGGTATCGGTAACCGGAACGCCGGAAATCATGCTTGCTTCTGTTTCGTTGGGCGTCAGGATATGGACGCATTGCAGCAGACTTTTGCTTAAAGGTTGTGCCGGAGCAGGATTTAAGATGACCGTTTTCCCCTTAGCATGAGCAATGTTTGCGACATACTCTATTGTTTCCATTGGAATTTCGAGTTGCATCAACACCATATCCGACTGTTCTATGGCGTCGGCAGCCTTTGCCAGATCGTCAGGAAGCAGGTACGCATTAGCGCCCGACGCCACTACGATACAGTTTTCAGCTTGCGCATCAACAGTGATCAATGCTACTCCCGACGGATGTTCTGCATCGGAAAAAACATATGTGGTATCTATTCCTTCATCAGCAAACAACTGCCTGGACTGTTGCCCGAAAATATCATTACCGGTTTTACACACAAAAGTAACCTGAGCGCCAAGCCGGGCTGCCGCTACAGCCTGATTAGCGCCTTTTCCGCCTGCATTCATCAGGAAAGTACCACCGAGTACCGTTTCGCCGGGACGGGGAAGATGCGCTGTTTTGACCACCATATCGGTGTTCGTGCTGCCTACAACTAATATTTTTTTCGACATAGAGTAAATGTTATTGTTTGATGGATTCGTGATAATCTTTCAGAAAAGGTTTGCCAGTCCACGCTTTAAGAGATGTCCATTCCTCAGCCGGCGACGTCCAGAACGGATGATCAGCCGGTAAACCCAAAGGTAGAAACACTAAAGAGGTAAGATACAAACTTCCGCTGTTGGTGTAGGAATCAGCCATCTCAGGTTGGTGGCCGGCAAATCCGAGTTGCAAATAATCGTCCTTATTGAAATTTCCTTCCACCGAAAACATTCTTTTCATGACCGATGTAAGCGCATTTCTAACCTGCCCGTTGCTCATGGTTTGGGGTAAACCGTATTTCCATGCCGCCAAAGCCAAGGGCTGGAATACGCCCATACGATATGTCATCGACCTCCCCACCGCAGGAAAAGAGGCTTCCGGCGAAATCAGACGTTCTATCAATTGATTATATCGCTGCATCCGCCGAAGCGCAAGATCGAACCTGACAGGACTGAATATTTTTTTACTGTCCATTACCTCAATGATTTCCAAGAGCATAGGTTGTATGACAAATCCATTATAATAGTCGAATGAAAATTCCGGCCCGCGCCATACCAACCATCACCCAGATACCACTCGTTTATTTTTCGGATCGTGATGTTGAGCGCATAACTGTCGTATTCTTCATCAATGGATGCTAAAAACGCTTCAATCATTGCCCTGAAAAGCAACCAATTGTTATATCCGGGCGTTATTTTTCTGAGGCTTTTAAATTCTTTGATATAACGCTCTTTTGTTATCGGATCCAAAGGCTCCCACAAGGTTTTCGGAGCACGGATAAAACTGTTGGCAATAAATGCAGCGTCAACCAACACCTGACCTTCGCCGCTCCACAAAAGGTAATCGGGATTATCGGGATTTACAGCATTCGCATAACTTGCTAATGCCCATTCACGTAATTGTTTGCGTTTTTCTCCTTCGGGCGTATCATCGTCGGGAAGGGCAAGCCAGGGCGCAATACCGAGCATCAAACGACCAAATGCCTCCATATAAGCCACATTGTTATTTCTGCCATCCCATGCGGGACTGTATTCTACCGGCATATTTTTTTTCAATTCACCTTTACTCATATTACTGAGCACAGGCTCGGAAATCCTGTAAGCCAAATCAAACCAATAAGTTCTGTCGCTTATGGATTGAGCCTGAATCAAGCTACCACCGAACAGGTACGCAAATGTTGAAAAAATCCATATCTTTTTCATCATACATCAAATTATATCGTTCATGATTTTGCAAAAGTACATGAAATTTCTCTTCAAAAAAGAACAAAATCAAAAAAAATCAATTGTGCATATTGCAGGGACAACACAGGTTTTGGATAAAACCATATGGGGACTTCTAAAAACTCTCAACGTCATCCTGAACTTGTTTCAGGATCTCTTGTTTCAGCATCTCCTCAAATTCAGGAGATTGACTGCGTCGAGCTCCGCGCTTCGCTCCGGTTGCGGGTCAAGCCCGCAATGACGAGAGCGTTACAAAAGGGGTTTTTAGAAGTCCCCATATTTCTTCGATAGAGGTTTTACTCTTGGGGTTCATCCATCCGCCCGATAAACAGGATTACTCCGGTACTCTTTTCTTTAATCAGATACAGAAATGGGCGGTTGGCAAAAAATGGAACGGGAGTTGGAGGGCCGTCAGATGTACGACCAATCTCAATAGCAGTTACGGCAGCAGCCTCCGTTCCTTCTTCGTTTACTTCCACAAAGGTTTTGTGCTTAATTTTGGACATATATAATGCAGGATCATCTGCAATACCGTTCAGATTACCTCCCGGTTGAAAAATCAGGTGCATGCCCATGTCATCAATGGGCTCTTTCAAAGAAAATGCACACTCCTGTTTGAAGCGCGGAAACTTCACGTGAACATTAGCTTCCCGCATATTGGTTGAAACGGTACTCCACACGTCGTTATCGAGATAATTTACTAATTCGTCAACCGTTTTACCTTCGGCCGGTAAAATGGCAACCATACTAAACGCACCGTTTCCGTATGGCATCTCCACACATTGCAGCATTTCATTCGCATACCAGGATAATGCCGCTGTTTGATTCATCATGGCAACATTTTGCCGGACGCCGTTTTCCTTCGTAAATTCTTCAGTTTTCGTATCCTTTTTATCGAACTGATACAGCCATTTACTTTTGAAATAAACTGCATTGATCAGATACATCACTGCATTGTCCGAAATTTCATCAAGAATGGTTTCTATTTTTCCGTTCGTCTTCTTTGCACACCAGTTGTTGATGGCGTCCAATGTGGATTTCAGGCTAAAATCAAGACTTTGTACTTCTGCATCATAGTATTGTTTGTTGATGTCCATAAAAGTCTGCTTTACCGGATAGGTTTTTTCGCTCCAGATGGAATTAGCAATGGATAAGGCAGTCAGCGGATCAATCTTGAGCAATGCCTGTGAAATGATTTGGTAGTACTCGTTGATTTCCTTATCGGAAAAACCGTCCATTCCTAATGCAGTTACCATTTCGGCGCGTGCATCTGGAGAGGTTCCGTTATACAGCATCCCCAAAGCCATGGTCACGCTCAAGGGCGAAATAAAGGCATTGGTTTTTTCGTCGGAGGCGGCTATCTGCCGGAACAGATTGAACGCAAAAGCATTGTCGCCGTCCGCTTTTTCACTTTGCTTGACAGTCAATTCGACAGGCTCGAAAGGCTTGACGTCTTTTGGGGTATCTTCCTTGTTGCAGGAATAGTTGCAGCATATGATGCTTGCTGCTACAGCATAAAAAATTACTCTTTTCATGTTGAAAACTGTTTAAATTAATGAATAATAACAAACCGTTAAATCGGCTTCTGATATATAGATGCAAAAACATCCAAAACGTTCCCTGAAAAACTTAAATTTAACATATTTTAACATTTGCATTTAGTTTTGTAACCTGAAACTATGGAACTGTCGAAGAATAAATATTTCAAAAACCTCCGCGTGTTCTCCGCGTAGCTCCGTGTAATAATGACGCAGAGTTACGCGGAGAACACGCGGAGAACCGCAGAGACACAATTTTGAAACATTCTCCTGACCATCTAAAACCATGATATGTTTTTTATTTTTCATTCCTTATTCACATAATAATTTGTTTTTGAAATACGCTTATACTTACCTTCGCGGCACGCATTGGCAGGAAATGACCCGTTAGATGCGGACATGCCGTTCATTGAAGAAGTTGTTACCAAATCGTTACCTGTGCTTTGTAACACATTGATTAATTGGTCTTTAATAGTTATGATATCGTCCCTGCGGGACATTTCGCTGTTGATAAAAGACTGTTACAAGTTTTTTTTATCATTCCTTAATCGAGAAATCCCTGTAACATTTTCACTCGTCTGGCTGTCCGCAGACGGGAGAGGGCTTTATCTTTCAGCCGGCGTACCAGCGCCGAACTAATATCCAGCCGGTCGGCGATATCCTCAACGGCATGTTGCGAATAACCGTTCAGTCCGAAAAAGAGACGTATCACCAATGCTTCACGTTGGGGCAAGGAATTGAGGGCACGTTCCACTTCACTGCACAGCGCTTCGCGTTCCAATACATTGTCCGGCCCTGAATCGTTGCTGTCGGACAGCAAGTCGCTCATGCACGAATTTTCTTCATGGCTTACAGGCGCATCCAGCGATAAAGCCTGGTTGGCAGCCGCCATCAATGATTTGACTTCGTCGAGGTTCTGTTCTGTAGCCGACGAAAGTTCTGCTATCGTTGGCTCGCGTTCATTTTCCTGTTCGAAAACAGTCGCCGCTTTATTGATTTTTTTAAGAATATTGATCTGATGTACCGGCAGTCTGATGGTACGCGACTGTTCAGCCAATGCCTGTATGATCGATTGCCTGATCCACCATACGGCATAGGAAATAAAGCGAAAACCGCGCGTTTCATCAAAACGGTAAGCAGCCTTAATCAATCCCATATTTCCTTCATTAATCAGGTCGGGAAGACTTAATCCGAGATTCTGGTATTGTTTGGCAACTGAAACAACAAAACGCAGGTTGGCCTGAACGATATCCTTCAGCGCATGCCTGTCCCCTTCTTTAACCCGCCTGGCCAAAACTGCTTCATCCTCAACAGCAATAAGTTGCAACTTCGAAATGTCTGATAAATATTTTTCTAATGACATTTCGGCGCGACTGGTCACCTGCTGGGAAATCTTCAATTGCCTCATATTATTTATAGATGATTTTTTTAAACAGCTATTCTACGTTATATCTCATTCTGCAACATTATACGTAAAAAAAAAAAAAGAGTTACAATTTTTTTTTGTCAATATAAAAAAAAGCAGTATGTTTGTAACTGATTTTTACATGAAGAATGGCCATCGAAGAAGATATGATTTCCTTGCTTGAGGAAAGAATAAAGCAGGTCATCAGGGTTGCTGAAGGTCTTATAATCAAAAACAAACAGTTGAAGCAACAAGTTGATGAACTATCGGGACTGCTTCATGTGAAGGATCAGGAGATGGCGGTTTTAGAATCGAAATTTCAAAGTATCAGGCTCGCGAAAAGCTTGGCGTCTTCCCCGGAAGACGTCAAAAAAGCGAAGCTTCAGGTGAACCGGATGGTGCGCGAAATAGATAAGTGCATTGCGCTTTTGAACAGATAGATTGGATAATGAGTTGGCAGCAAAGTATAAAAATTATCATTGCAGGGCGAGAGTATCCTTTCAAAATCAACCATGAAGAAGAAGAGGAACGCATCCGCAAGGCAGGGCGACTCATCAACGAAAGGCTGATTCAGTACAAACAGCGCTTTAGCGACAGAGATGTACAGGATTTCCTCGCTTTAGAAGCATTACGATTAGCCATAAAGACTTTTGAATTAGAAGCTAAAGCCGGTTCGACCGAGCAGGCAGACAAGCTAAAACAATTGGACGAGCAAATCAGCGCATTTTTGAAACAATGCGAAGAGAGTTAAGTTCTTTTATATATAGGTATACCTGCACGGTTCCTTCAATCCTTTTGAAACTCAACATTTTAATAATTAGAGTTGGACTTGAGTTGCTGAAAACAGGCCTAGTACCGGCTTCGGCCGGGATTCCGATTCGTCGGGGCGTTGGAAGTTTGAGGTAATTGGCCGCTCTACCCATGTTCTGCTGGGGTTTTATAAAGATCGACGGGATCGTGCGGGTTTTTTTTAATCACATCGTATCTAAAAAGCATGAATGAAATAGTTATTGGAATCATCACTTTTGCTGCAGGTGCAGGTATTGCTTATTTTGTTTTCAAGTTCATACTCAGTTCGAATAGTGCGCAGGGAATCAAAGAAGCCGAAGCCGAAGCCGAAGTAATCAAGAAAAAGAAAATGCTCGAAGCGAAGGAGCATATTCTGCAACTGAAATCGGAACATGAAAAAACGGTCAATGAGCGCAACAGCAAATTAGCGCAGGCCGAAAACCGTATCAGGCAAAAAGAAGGAACATTATCGCAACGCATGGAGGAAAACCAGCGCCAGAAAAAGGATCTGGACAATTTGCGTGATAACCTGCGAACACAAATCGAAATAGCCGATAGACAACAGAAAGAGCTGGAAAAGGCGCACAAACAGCAGGTAGAACGTCTGGAAACCATATCGGGACTTTCGTCGGAAGAAGCCAAAGGGCAACTGCTCGAATCGTTGAAAACAGAGGCGCGTTCCGAAGCCATGTCGTTCATTAACGAGATTGTGGACGAAGCCAAAATGACGGCAACTAAGGAGGCCAAACGTATTGTACTGCAAACCATTCAGCGCGTTGCCACTGAAGCGGCTGTAGAAAGTTCAGTTACGGTTTTTCACATTGACAACGACGAAATGAAAGGTCGTATCATCGGACGCGAAGGACGCAACATACGAGCGCTGGAAGCGGCAACGGGCGTAGAAATCATCGTGGACGATACCCCCGAAGCGATTGTCCTTTCGGCATTCGACCCTGTGCGCCGCGAAGTAGCCCGCCTGGCGCTGCATCAATTGGTTACCGACGGGCGCATTCACCCGGCGCGCATCGAGGAGGTGGTGACCAAGCTGCAGAAACAGGTGGAAGATGAAATGGTGGAAGTGGGTAAACGTACTGCTATCGACCTTGGCGTACAAGGACTGCATCCCGAACTGATTCGCATCATCGGCAAGATGAAGTACCGTTCGTCATACGGGCAGAACCTGTTGCAACATTCGCGCGAAGTAGCCAACCTGTCGGCCATCATGGCGTCCGAACTCGGGCTGAACCCAAAACTCGCCAAACGTGCCGGCCTGCTCCACGACATCGGCAAAGTGCCCGACGACGAGCCTGAACAGCCGCACGCCATCATCGGTATGAAACTTGCCGAACGTTGCAAGGAGAAACCGGATGTATGCAATGCCATCGGCGCACACCACGAGGAGATAGAAATGACCACGCTTATAGCGCCCATCGTACAGGTTTGCGACGCCATTTCAGGATCGCGACCGGGAGCGCGCCGCGAAGTGGTGGAAGCCTATATCAAACGTCTGAAAGAATTGGAATCGCTTGCATTCGCATATCCCGGCGTCACGAAAACATACGCCATACAAGCAGGCCGCGAACTGCGCGTCATCGTAGGCAGCGAAAAGGTGTCGGATACCGACGCCGAAAAATTGTCATATGATATCGCCAAAAAGATACAGGACGAAATGACCTACCCCGGACAGGTTAAGATTACCGTCATCCGCGAAACAAGGGCTATCAGTTATGCGAAATGATCAACAAATGGGAAAATAAAGTCTTTCGGACTTTCCATATGAAACAGTTTTTAGTTGCATTATTTTGCTTGATTATCATGGGGTGTAACAAGCAAAAGGTTGTTATTACAGTAGAGCTTCCTGATCAACCGGATGTTAACCTAATTTATTCCGTTCCCATAGCGGGAACAAGTTTTCTGTGGTTTACCGATACGATAAAACAAAGCGAAACGGGAACGTTTGAATTGAATTTGAAAATACCCCAACCTTTATTTATCACTATTTTTAGTGAAGACGCTCAATTATGGCATAATAATCCGCAAAATCGCATCAAATTACTTGTTGAGCCGGGGAATAAATACCATGTCTCAATGGATGCTCATAAACATGTACAAATAAAGGGGGCAAATGAAAAAGGACAAATGCTGTATGCAACATTACCGGACCCGTCGTATCATGTTGACCAGGAAATAAGAAAATGGCTTTACAACAATGACACTGTGCCATTTATATCTGTTCATCATCAGATTAACGACTTAAAACAGGCTGATCTGTCAAAATTCAAAGAATTGTTAGATGATAAGGAAATCACAAAATTCTACTTCGATTTGATTCAAAAAGACAGGGATTGTTATTATGCATCGTTGGAAGCAAGACTTTTGAGCATCAAATCATACGCATCATATCCATTGGGAAAAAATGAAGATAATTTGTCCGATTACCTGAAAGATATCTATGAGCAATATCCGCCCAATGATGAAAGTTTGCTCTTTTCTTCCTTTTGGCCCTTTTATGCACGTCAATTTGTAACAGAATATAAACAATTTATTCAAGGAGATTTTGATATTCAAAAACTTAGAGAATTTAGAAATGAAGGAAGGTATCACAAGCATATTATCAATGAGTCAAAAAAATACTTGAACGGAAAAGCGCTTGAATTTTTTCAGGCAGGAAATATTTGGATAGAGTGTTATGAAAGTGTTTTTAAAGGTAGTTATGATAAAGAATTTGTATCATTATTCGAACAATTTGATAAAGATTACCCCAAAAACGAATATTCAAGATACATTAAACCCTATATTGAGAAAATCATCAGTTATTATCAGATTATTGAGAATCCGTATGATCAGGAAGTGTTATTCCTTGATAATTACGAAACTTTTAATACTTTGGAAGAAGCAATCAAACCATTGCTGGGGAAAAAAATATATATTGACGTTTGGGCAACTTGGTGCGGTCCTTGCAAAGTAGAATTTGCACACAATGAAGAATTGAAAAAAATGCTGGCTGAAAATGATATTCAGCAACTTTATATTTCCATTGATAGAGATGATGATGACCAGCAATGGAAAAATGAGATCAAATATCATCATCTGACCGGCACACACATTCGTGCCAATGGGGAACTTGGCAACGATTTGAGGAAGTTGTTCAACAAAGAAAATCCAGGTATCGCCATTCCTTGGTATATATTGATTGATGAAAACGGAAACATCATTGAAGAACATGCAAAAAGCCCTTCTGAATTGGTCTCCGGTGAAAAATTATTTTGAACATAAATATTATTCAATAACCAAACTTATAACCCCATGAAAAAAGTAACTATTATTTTCAGTCTGCTATTCCTTGCAACACTGTTTGTTGCAAATGCTCAAAAGAGTAAGAGTATCATTGCAGCCGGCGCTAAAGTCGAAAAGTTAGCCGGTGATTTCAGTTTCACCGAAGGCCCGGCGGTTGATAAAAAGGGAAACGTTTATTTTACCGACCAACCCAACGACCGTATTTTGATATGGTCAGTTGATGGTAAACTGTCGATATTTGGCAGTTTTGGCCGTGCCAACGGTATGTATTTCGACAGGGATGGCCGTCTGCTCTCGTGTTCCGATATGGACAACGAAATCTGGAGCATCGGTATGGACGGTAGCCACACGGTATTGGTAACGGATTTCGGCGGGAAGAAACTGAACGGCCCCAACGATTTGTGGGTGCATCCCAAAAACGGCGGTACCTATTTCACCGACCCGCTGTACAAACGCGACTATTGGACACGTGATCCCGCCATGCAACAGGAAGGTCAGTATGTATTCTATCTCAAATCCGACCGTAAGACCGTCGTAAAAGTGGATACCGACATGAAACAACCGAACGGCATTATCGGTACGCCCGACGGAAAACGGCTATACGTGGCCGATATAGGCGATCGTAAAACATATGTGTACGACATTCAGCCTGACGGCTCGCTGACCAACAAAAAACTTTTCTGTTCGATGGGGTCAGACGGGATGACTATTGACAATCAGGGAAATATTTACCTCACTGGACGCGGCGTTACCGTGTTTAATTCCAAAGGAGAACAAATCGAACAAATACCTGTGGAAGCCGGCTGGACGGCTAATGTATGTTTCGGAGGCAAGGATATGAAAACGCTCTTCATTACCGCTTCACAATATTTGTACAGTTTGCGGATGAACGTGAAAGGAGTAAAGTAAATTTTTTAATAGTCATGTCAAACTTAAGATTCAAAGCAATAGAAGAAGCGTCCAAAAGGAAAGCCTCTCCTCTCCCCTCTTTTGAGAAAAAAACATCCGATTATTACGGTATGATGGTTTTCGACCGTAATCAGATGCGCAAATACCTGTCGAAAGAAACTTTACGAATGGTACTCAACGCTATCGACAAAGGAGCGCCATTGGAACGCAACATCGCCAATCATGTTGCGGCAGGGATGCGCATGTGGGCTATGGAACTTGGCGCAACGCACTATACCCACTGGTTTCACCCGCTTACCGACGGTACCGCCGAAAAACACGACGCCTTTATTGAACACAATGGCAACGGCGGCGTCATCGAAGAATTTACAGGGAAGTTGCTGGCGCAGCAGGAACCCGATGCATCAAGTTTTCCCAGCGGCGGCATTCGCAATACCTTCGAGGCTCGCGGCTACACGGCATGGGATCCCTCGTCGCCCGCATTTATTGTGGACGACACGCTTTGCATCCCTACCATTTTCATTTCCTATACGGGAGAAGCGCTCGACTACAAAACGCCGCTGCTGAAGTCAATACATGCTGTAAACAAAGCGGCAACGGCAGTGTGCAAGTATTTCGATCGCAATGTGGAAAAGATTACGTCGTTCCTTGGTTGGGAACAAGAATATTTTCTGGTGGACGAAGCGCTCTATACTGCCCGCCCCGATTTGACGCTTACCGACCGAACGCTCATGGGACACGAAAGCGCTAAAAATCAACAATTAGAAGATCATTATTTCGGCGCTATTCCGGCACGTGTGTCTGCTTTCATGCGCGAACTGGAGTACGAATGTTACAAATTGAGTATCCCCGTGAAGACGCGACATAACGAATCCGCGCCCAATCAGTTTGAATTTGCCCCGATTTACGAGGAAATGAATCTGGCGGTTGACCATAACCTCTTGTTGATGTCCACCATGAAACGGGTAGCCGAGCGGCATCATTTCAGAGTAATCCTGCATGAAAAACCGTTCAAGGGCATCAACGGGTCGGGCAAACACTGCAACTGGTCGCTGGGAACCAACGCGGGCGTCAATCTGTTGGCTCCGGGCAGAACGGCACAGGAAAACCTGCAATTCGTCGCTTTTTTAGTGAACATACTGATGGCGGTACACAGGAACAACGCTCTGCTGAAAGCAAGCATTTCGTCGGCCACCAATATTCATCGTCTTGGGGCTGCCGAAGCGCCGCCGGCCATCATTTCCGTATTCCTTGGCAACCAAATCTCTCTGTTGCTTGACGAATTGGAAACGAGCGAAGGCATTTCGCCTATCCGCGTTACCGAAAAAACCGGTACGCGCCTCTCGCTGAGCCATATTCCCGAAATATTGGTGGACAACACCGACCGTAACCGTACCTCGCCGTTTGCCTTTACGGGCAATCGCTTTGAGTTCCGCGCAGTAGGTGCGTCGGCTAATTGCGCATCGGCGATGATTGCGCTTAATACTGCCGTAGCATACCAGTTGCAACAGTTCAAAACAGATGTGGACGCCATGATTGCTTCCGGTAACAGGAAAGACGAAGCCATCTTCGCAGTGGTACGCCGTTACATCACCGAATCGAAACCCATTCGTTTCGACGGCAACGGCTACAGCGACGAGTGGAAAGCAGAAGCCGCACAGCGCGGACTCGACTGCGAAAACTGTGTGCCGGTAATTTACGATTCGTACCTTAGCGAACAATCCGTGAGGATGTTTTCTGCCGTCGGTGTACTGAGCAAAACGGAACTGCATGCACGCAACGAAGTAAAGTGGGATGTATATACCAAAAAGGTACAGATAGAAGCCCGCGTGCTGGGCGACCTTGCAATGAATCACATCATTCCGGTAGCCACTCGTTACCAGGGATTATTACTCGACAATGTATACAAAATAAAGGCTTTGTACGAAAATGAACGAGCACAGTCCATTGCAGCGCAGGATTTTGCACTGATTGAAGAAATTTCGGAACACCTGAACATCATAAAAGAACAGGTAGACCGGATGATAGAAGCCCGGAAAGTAGCGAACATCATTGAGAACGAACGCGAAAAAGCCGTGACCTACAGCCGTACCGTAGTTCCATTCTTCGAAGAAATCCGTTACCATATCGACAAACTCGAATTGATTGTGGACAATGAGATGTGGACGTTGCCGAAATACAGGGAATTGTTATTTTTGATATAAGAATTTAGCTCTGAATTGTTGCAAATTTTGTGACATTGAAACGGTTTTTTATCACTGATTTGCTTTTATACGACCAGCGCCCTTAAATACTCGCCATACTGGTTCTTCCTGTATTCATCGGCCAAATGCAAAAGTTGTTCCTTATCGATAAATCCTCTGTTAAAGGCTATTTCCTCAATGCACGATACCTTTAATCCTTGGCGCGCCTCAATGGTGGCAATATAGTTTGACGCCTGCAGCAGACTGTCGTGTGTACCGGTATCAAGCCATGCAAAGCCGCGACCGAGAAGATGAACATTCAAACGACCTTCCAGCAGATAAAGTTTATTCAGATCGGTAATTTCAAGTTCGCCTCGTGGCGATGGTTTCAGCGATTTTGCTTTGTCCGCCACATCATTCGGATAGAAATACAGGCCTGTAACAGCGTAATTTGATTTCGGTTTAGCCGGTTTTTCTTCGAGACTCAAGACAGTGCCGGTTTCGTCAAACTCAACTACTCCGTAGCGTTCAGGGTCCTTCACCCAATAGCCGAACACTACCGCGCCATTTTCCAATTCGGCAGTTTCAAGCAAAGTTTTGCCAAAACCATAACCGTAAAAAATATTGTCGCCCAGCACTAAACAAACATTGTCGCCACCGATAAATTCTTCGCCCAGAATAAAAGCCTGCGCTAACCCGTCGGGCGACGGCTGGATTTTGTACGACAGGCTCAAACCCAATTGCGAACCATCGCCCAGTAAATCTTCATACAGATGAATATCTTTGGGAGTGGAGATAATCAATATCTCGCGGATTCCCGCCAGCATCAATACCGACAGCGGATAGTAGATCATCGGTTTATCGTAAACCGGGATGATTTGTTTTGAAATACTTTTGGTAATCGGGTACAGCCGCGTTCCCGATCCGCCTGCTAAAATAATGCCTTTCATGATTTTTTGATTTTTAATGTCTATAATCCTAATTTCTTTTTAAAATATGCAATCGTTTTTTGTAATCCTTCTTCCAATGGTACTACCGGTTTCCAGCCAAGTTTTTCCTTTGCCAGTTCAATATTCGGCTGTCGCTGAATAGGATCGTCTTGCGGCAAAGGCAGGTACACCAATTTAGATGTAGAACCGGTTTGCTGCACTACCATTTCGGCCAACTGTCTGATGGTAAATTCACAGGGATTTCCTACATTTACAGGGCCAATGAAGTCATCGGAAGTATCCATCAGGCGGATCATGCCTTCCACAAGATCGTCCACATACTGGAAACTGCGGGTTTGACTGCCGTCGCCGTAGATGGTGATATCCTTATTCTGCAATGCCTGCACAATGAAGTTGGATACCACTCGTCCGTCGTTGGGGTGCATCTTGGGGCCATAGGTGTTGAAAATACGGATGATTTTGATGCGAACGCCGTTTTGCTGATGGTAGTTCATGAACAGCGATTCAGCACAACGTTTGCCCTCATCATAACATGAACGGGTACCAATCGGATTCACATGTCCCCAGTAGTTTTCGGGCTGCGGATGTACTAACGGGTCTCCATACACTTCGCTGGTGGAAGCCTGCAATATTTTTGCACGTGTGCGTTTGGCCAGCCCCAACATATTAATGGCGCCCATAACCGACGTTTTGATGGTTTTGATGCCATTGTACTGGTAATGTATCGGCGATGCAGGACATGCCAAATGAAATATTTCATCCACCTCGGCAAAATATGGAGTCACTATATCATGGCGCACCAACTCAAAATAGGGGCTACCTATCAGGTGTACAACATTTTCTTTTGATCCGGTAAAATAATTATCAACACAAATTACTTCATTTCCTCCATTTAATAATCTTTCGCACAAGTGCGAACCAATAAAACCTGCACCTCCGGTTACTAAAATTCTCTTCATCACAAACAAATATATCCAAAAATTAATTTCTCTTTATATTAATACGTAAAATTCAGGAAATAGTTGCTTTTTGTAAGAGAATAAAATATCTACTCAACACAAGTACTTATTCTTTTTTTTATCTTTGCCTCTTCAAATAATTCTCAAAAATGTTAGCAAAACGAATCGTTCCCTGTCTCGACATCAAAGACGGCAAGACAGTAAAAGGAATCAACTTTGTTGGTTTCCGCGATGCGGGCGACCCTGTGGAACTGGGCGCTGATTATTGTCGGCAGGGCGCCGATGAACTGGTGTTTCTCGACATCACGGCTTCGCACGAAGGACGCAAAACCTTTGTAGATTTGGTTCGCAGGGTAGCTGAAAACGTCAACATACCCTTTACGGTGGGCGGCGGCATTTACGAACTCAAAGATGTAGATACATTATTAAATGCCGGCGCGGATAAAGTATCGCTCAATTCTGCAATTCTGCGCAATCCCGGACTGATTGACGAAATTGCATCGAAATTCGGCAGTCAGGTACTGGTAGCGGCTATTGACGGAAATCTGGAGGATGGCCGCTGGGTGTGCTACCTCAACGGCGGCCGTATCCCTACGGATAAGGAACTGTTCTCGTGGGCGAAGGAAGCGCAGGAACGCGGCGCAGGCGAAATCCTTTTCACCAGCATGACCCATGACGGGGTAAAGGAAGGTTATCCCAACGAAGCGCTGGCCACGCTTTCCGACACATTAAATATCCCCGTGACGGCGTCGGGTGGAGCCGGAAAACCGGAACATTTCAAGGATGCTTTCATTTTGGGTAAAGCAGATGCGGCATTGGCCGCAAGCGTTTTCCATTTCGGCGAAATCAAAATCCCGGAATTGAAGAAATATTTAACCGGAGAGGGAATTAACGTGCGGTTGTAAGGAACGGACAGTTTTTTACACGTGCAGTTTTTTTTGCCGTATCCATTTTTTTTGTATTTTTGTCCCATCATCAACTTAAATCATATGCTATGAATTTCAAAACGAAAATTTTACAATTGGCTATCATGGCCATCGTATTTGCAGCCCAGTGCCATGCACAGTGGCAACCTGCGGGCGATAAGATCAAAACAGCGTGGGCTGAAAAAATTGACCCCGCAAAAGTATGGCAGGAATATCCCCGTCCCATTATGGAACGCGCTGACTGGCAGAACCTCAACGGATTGTGGGAATATGCCATTGTTCCTGCCGGACAAACCGAACCAACCGGCTTCGACGGTCGCATACTCGTTCCCTTTGCGGTAGAATCGAGCCTTTCGGGTGTGCAAAAAAGGGTGAGCGATACGGAAGCCCTGTGGTATAAAAGAACTTTCACCGTCCCTGCAGGATGGAAAGGTCAGAATGTACTGCTGCATTTCGGCGCAGTGGACTGGAAAACAGAAGTGTTCATCAACGATATAAAAGTTGGCGTACATACCGGCGGGTATACGCCTTTTTGTTTCAACATCACGCCTTTCCTGAAAACCGGCGAACAAAAATTAGTGGTTAAAGTGGTTGATCCCACCGACAGGAGCTACCAGCCCCGCGGTAAACAGGTGAGCAACCCGAACGGAATATGGTACACTCCGGTAACCGGCATTTGGCAAACTGTGTGGTTGGAACCGGTAAACGAAAGGTATATTTCCGGATTACGCACCGTACCCGACATTGACAACGGCAAAATAAGCGTGGAAGCGGTTTGCGAAAAAGCCGCTCCGTCGGATATCGTTGAAGTAACAGTGCTCGACGGCAATACGGTCATCGCTACGGGAAAAGCGGCTGCCGGACAATCTGTAGATTTGTCCGTACCCAACGCCAAACTGTGGTCGCCCGAATCGCCCTTTCTGTACGACCTGAAAATCAACCTGTACCAGAACGGAAAAATAATTGATAAGGTGGTCAGTTATTGCGCCATGCGGAAAATATCAACCAAGCGCGACGCCAACGGGATTGTACGGATGCAGTTGAACAACAAGGATTACATGCAGCTTGGCCCGCTGGATCAGGGCTGGTGGCCCGACGGCCTCTACACCGCTCCCTGCGACGAAGCGCTGATATATGACATACAGAAAACCAAAGATCTTGGTTTTAATATGATCCGCAAACATGTGAAGGTAGAACATGCCCGCTGGTATATGCACTGCGACCGTATGGGAATCCTTGTATGGCAGGATATGCCCAGCGGCGACCGTTCACCCCAGTGGCTCAGCAGAAGATATTTCGACGGAACGGAATTTAACCGCTCGCCCGTATCGGAAGCCAATTACCGGAAGGAGTGGAAGGAAATCATTGATTATCTGTACAACCATCCGTCCATCGTGGTGTGGGTGCCTTTCAACGAAGCCTGGGGACAGTTCAAAACGCCCGAAATAACCGACTGGACAAAGACTTACGACCCCTCGCGATTAGTAAATCCGGCCAGCGGCGGAAACCATTACCGCACAGGCGATATATTAGACCTGCACAATTATCCCAACCCCGATCTTTACCTGTACGACGCCGAAAGAGCAACTGTACTGGGCGAATACGGAGGTATCGGTCTACCCTTGGAAGGACATCTCTGGCAACCCGACAGAAACTGGGGATACGTACAATTCAAAAACTCCAAAGAAGTAACCGACGAATATGTGAAATTTGCCGAAATGCTTAAAAAGATGGTCAAATCGGGATTTTCGGCTGCCGTGTATACGCAAACCACCGATGTGGAAATTGAGGTGAACGGATTGATGACCTACGACCGGAAAGTCATCAAACTTGAAGAAGACAGAGTCAAAAAAGTCAATTCTGAAATCTGCCGGTTATTACCTGTGGAATAGGAATATGTGATGGTTTTTAATTTTTTGTTACAAAATCAAAATAAATGTACTATCTTTGCGTTTATAATTGTAAAAGTAAAAAAGTAAAATAAATTATTATAATTAAGTAAATATTTGAAAATATGAAAACAAGATTGTTTGCAATTGCTTTAGTAGCAGTAATGATTGGCCTTGGGGCTTGTGGGAGTAAAAAACCGGATAAGCCGGAACCACTGAGTGGTACAAAGGACATTACTGCATTTGTAGTGAATGGAGTCTCGTATACAATAAGTGGAACTTCGATTTCGCATCATTATCCCAAAACTGCCGAAAATACGTGGACGAGTTTACCATCATGGCCGGCAGCGGCTCAAATAACCCATACGGGTAAGTCTATTTCGCCTACAACTCCACAAAACTTTGAAGATGCAGCTGGGGTTGTTTATACGGTGACGGCTGAGGATGGCACTACAAAAACCTATACGGTTAAGGCTACTCGCCAAGCGGAATTGTAAAATTTATTACTAAGCGATTTATTGATTTCACCCTGTCTTTTTTAGGCGGGGTTTTGTGTTTTGGCTGAAGAATCCGGTTGGAACATGCAATTGCTTCCAAACAGGAATAGCTTGTATTTATTGGATTTTTCACAGGCATTTCTGTTTTATTTCATTTCCTTCTCACAAAAAAATCCTGCCATGGAAAAAAATCACAGCAGGAAATTGGCATTACGAATAGACGACTTTCGTCGCTTTCAACATCTCTAACAGGCGTGGGTGAAGATACTATCCGTTTTTACTGTATCATTCCCTTAACGGGCGTTAGTTTGAACGAAAAACTGTAATCCTTATAAGGTATTCTGTACTCAGGAGTCGCATGAGCGCCCCAACCGTTGATACAGCCAAGACCCATCTGCAGTTTATCAATGGTCACAGTGACGTCTTTATCCTTATCTTTGAACTCAATGTGACTGTTGTACTTTACCGCACCGTTGTCGAGCGTCTCCTGAGGATAATAAAGCGCCGATGCAAGGAACGGTTCGTCAGACGTAATCATCAATCCGTCGCCGCGTACATTGACCTGCTGCCACCAGCGGATATCGCTTTTGGTACCGGTTTCCTGCGTGCGCAGATAGTTGTAGAACTGCTGATCTGTATTCTGGTTGAACAGACCAATAAACTGCGAGTACTTTCTGTCGGCATAACTTTCTACCGGGCCACGGCCATAGTAATTAATCAGGTTGAACGTTCCCGGCATTTTCATACGCATTCCATAGCGGAACATTTCGGAAATTTCTGCCGAAGGATCAGTTGTCAACGATTCGTTCACGAGCACCTCGCCCGTGTTGTTGATTTTGTAGGTCATTGTCAGCGTAGCCTTCAGGTCAACAAGGTTATACGTTACGGTTACTACTGCAATATCACCGACCATTTCCCATTTAACGTCAGGACGTCCGCTGTTGCCACCGCCACGTCCTTCACCGGAGCCGGGACGACCTTCGGAAGGACGGATATACCGGATGTCTTTCCAGACAGCATATCTTTGTTGAAGATTAGCGCCATAATCATTATCGGTAGGAGCGCGCCAGAAGTTGGGTTGCAATTCGGTTCCGAGAACCAGATAGTCTTCATCGCCTACGATATAGCGGCAGATAAAACCTGTCAATCTGTTAAATTCAAGCGAGAAATTCGGACTTGATACAATCAGGTAGCTGCGGTCGTTGGTTTTGACAGAAACGGTTCCGTCGGGTGTGAAGCGGTCGGCCATCACGTTTTTGATGTCGAGCGCGGGCAGCGTAATATCCCTGATGGGAAGCTGCTGACGGGCTACAGCAAAACCTGCAGGTAGAATACCATCCCTGTTTTTAAGTACATATTCCACATTGAGAAACAGTTCGCCGTTGGCCGGAAGTTGTGCCATCGCATATGGAAGGGCAAGCGCGACCTCTTTTTGAGGGCCTGTAGCCGGAAGCGTTTCCACGAAACCGCTTTTCACTATGCGTCCGCAAGCCTGAACATCCCACCTGAGCGCATATTTCGACAGGTCAATAAAGAAATTTTCGTTGAAAATCTTAATTTTTCCGTTGGCAACGTCGTCGTCGCGTGTCCAGATGTTCTGTTGCCAGTAGCCTACTTCATAAGCATGCGGATGGGGTTCGCGGTCGGGGGCAAACACCCCGTTGTTCATGAAGTTGAGGTCGTGCCCCTCATATCTGTCGAAATCGCCGCCGTAACCGAGGATCATCGTCCCGTCGGGCGCCTTAACCCAAACCGACTGGTCGGCGAAATCCCAAATAAAACCGCCCTGATAGCTGGGATATTTACGTATCATATCCCAGTATTCCTTAAACCCGCCCATAGAGTTACCCATCGCATGGGCATATTCGCACTGAATAAGCGGCATGGCCGGATTATTGGTTAGATACCTTTCGCAATTATCGTAGGAGGCGTACATCGGACAATATATATCTGTGCTTTCACCGGAGCGGATGCTTTGTTCATACTGTACCGGACGCGACGGGTCATATGCCTTAATCCATTTGTATGCTGCTGCGAAATTAGGGCCGTCGCCTGACTCGTTGCCAAGCGACCAGGTAATAACAGACGGATGGTTGAAATTACGCAATACATTGCGCGAGTTTCTTTCCAGGTGCGCTACGTCATAGAGCGGATTTTTAGCCAGTGTGCGGTCGCCGTAACCCATACCGTGCGATTCGACATTAGCCTCTGCCACAAGGTAGATACCATATTCATTGCATAATTCGTACCAGCGGTCATGATCAGGGTAGTGGCATGTGCGTACAGCATTGAAGTTGAACTCTTTCAAAACTTTTATATCTTTGATCATCCTCTCTTCGGGCATGTAGTAGGCATAATTCGGATCTATCTCGTGACGGTTGACGCCTTTGATCAAAACCGGCTGGCCGTTGACCAAAAGTTGCGCATTTTTAATTTCAACCGATCTGAAACCAACTTTAAAAGGTATCACTTCGATAACGGCTCCTTTAGCATCTTTCAGCGTGACAAACAGCCAGTAGAGGTTAGGTTCCTCAGCGCTCCATTTTTTAACAGCGCCAACATCAACAGACGTTTTGAATCCAGATGTGCCGGTAGATATGATGTTTTTCGATACTATTGATTTACCAGTATCGTCGTAAAGCTCGATATCAATAGTAGCGCCTTTTGATTTTGCCGATAAATCGAACTTCATATCGAGTACGCCGTTGGTATAGTTATCTTTGAGGTTACCAGCTAAATGCAAATTGGAAATATGACGTTGGTCGCGGGTATAGAGATAACAATCACGTCCCACACCTGCTAAGCGCAGGAAATCCTGGTCTTCAAGATATGTTCCGTCGCACCAGCGAAAGACCTGAAAAGCGAATAGGTTTTCGCCTTTTTTCAGGAAAGGTGTAACATCAAATTCAGCGGCCAACTTGCTGTCTTCGCTATAACCAACAAATTTCCCGTTTACCCACAGGTACATATTAGATGTCACAGAGCCGAAATGAGCGATTATCTGTTGCCCTTTCCAACTGTCCGGAATATTGACTGTTCGGCGGTAAGAACCTACGTGGTTATTTTCTACGGGAACATTTGGAGGATCGCTTTGGAACTGGTTGCGCCATAAATATTGATTATTGACATATGCCGGCGTTCCATAACCATTTACCTCCCAGATACCTGGTACAGAGATATAATTCCATCCGGCATCGTCGAAACTTGTTGCGTAAAAGTTAATCGGACGTTTGTCGGCATCCCGTACCCAAAGAAATTTCCACTGACCATTGAGCGTGAGAAAACGTTCCGATCTATTCATAATACCTTTTTCGGCAATGGCGCGATTTTCATAAGAGAAATACGACGCTTTCATAGGCATACGGTTTACTGCATTTATTCTGGGTTCTTTCCATTCGTTGCCTTGTGCAAATACCCCAAAACTCACAGATAGGGCCACGGTTGTTATGATAAAAAGTTTTTTCATTGTTTTAATCTTATTATTTGCTCAACAATCCGTTCGATTTGTTTGATGGCAAATGGTTTATCCATAGCCTTTTCCAATGATACCGGGCCGGGTTGTATTGATAAAACAGCATGAAACCCCTGTTTTATCAGCATGTCGGTTTCTTCAACGGCCCCTCCGATTGCAATCACAGGAATTTGTTGTCGTTTTCCTGCAGCGAGTACACCGGCCGGCGTTTTACCCATGCCGGTTTGCCGGTCTAATTTCCCTTCGCCTGTAATGATAAGGTCGGCATTTTGTATGCGATTGTCAAAGTCCAATGCTTCCAAAACCATTTGAATGCCTGGTTTTAAGATCGCTTGCAGAAAAGCGAGAAATCCTCCGCCCAATCCGCCTGCCGCGCCTGCTCCGGGAATGAGGTCAATATCTTTTCCCATCAAGGCATGAATCACAGCAGCAAAGTGTTTAAGTCCTTTATCCAATTGATAGACCATCGCATCGTCAGCACCTTTTTGGGGGCTATAGATATATGCTGCGCCATTTTTGCCGGAAAATGGGTTGTTGACATCGCAAGCGATAGTAAAAACCGCATCCTGCAGTTCACTCAAAACATCCTCTGTATCAATAAACATAATTTGTTCCAATATCTGTCCACCTTTACCCAATTCGTTCCTCTCCTTGTCAAAAAAACGGAATCCAAGAGCTTGTAGCATGCCTGTGCCAGCATCGTTAGTTGCGCTACCGCCTATTCCTATCAAAAACCGTCTACAACCACGATGCAAGGCATCCCGAATTAATTCGCCTGTACCGTAAGTAGTTGTAAGCATAGGATTTCGTTTTTCAGGAGGAACTAAGGTAAGCCCGCTGGCAGAAGCCATTTCTATCACAGCTGTAATCCTGTCGCCGA
>Ga0082212_10001322_pt1 | contig 36536 bp, 41 predicted proteins | sample TergutNt197P3_FD_71548 | JGI IMG/M metagenome (GOLD analysis project Ga0082212, IMG submission 71548) | Neocapritermes taracua P3 segment gut microbial communities from Petit-Saut dam, French Guiana - Nt197 P3 | ecosystem: Host-associated > Arthropoda: Insects > Digestive system > Gut ...
GGAATACAAGACGAAAAGGATATGGATGCGGTAATCCGCCTTATCGTACTTAATATTACTTACACTATCACATCCGTTCTGATTGCCACAATTGGAATATCAGATATGCGGCAAGGCCTCGTTGACCAGGGCCTGATGCAACTGATAATGGGTTTCCTTATTTTTTTGAATCTGCTGCTCCTCCGCACCGAGCTTCCATTTAAAGTCGGCGGTTTCATTGTTATTGCGCTATATGGCGTTTTTTGCGGGATGGCGATTTTTGTCAAAAGCCAGATGGATGGATTTGGATGCGTGTGGATATTCTCATATCCATTGATGTCGATTTTTACCCTCGGACTGGCATCAGGGCTTATCCCCGCCATGCTTTTATTCATTGTCGCGATAATCGGCACCTTTGTGCCGGGTTTGACAAGTTTTAACTATAGCCTGGGCGAGGCTCTGCTTATATGCGGAGTTTATTTTTTTGTTCTTGTTTTGACCGTGATATACGAACATGTCCGTTCAATAAAAGACCGCTGGCTCTCGCGCCAGGACAGCTACATGAATATGGTATTTGAAAACAGTCCCGACATCATGCTGCTTTTGGATAAAAACGGCAAATTGGTATACTGCGCCGACGTTTTTCTTAAAATGACAAATATTCATAACTTTAACAGCATACGCAAACTGCATTACAGCGAGGTTTTTTCCATTTTTTGCGCCGCTTCCCTGCTGGACGAAATAGTCGGTTTTTTCCGTATGTCTGAAATAGAAAAAAATCCGGTTGTTTTTGAGAGAGCAATCGACATTGGCCGCGATGGGAATATACGGCACTACGAAATTCACTTTACCCCGATGTACAACGAGGCTTACGCCTTTCAGGGCGCGTTTATCATGTTCAACGACACTACTGAAGTCACCAGGGCAAAGGAGCAGCTTGAACAGGCAAGCGTGGCAAAAACGAATTTCCTTGCCAATATGAGCCATGAAATCCGCACCCCGCTAAACGCTATTATCGGCATGACCGCCATTGCCGAAAGCACGGCGGAGCTTGAACGAAAAGACTACTGCCTTTCGAGAATCAACGGCGCTTCTTCGCAACTGTTGGGAATCATAAACGACATACTCGACATGTCAAAAATCGAAGACGGCAAGTTCGAACTTTCCAATACGGAATTTGACTTTTCCGCCATGATACAGCGAGTCGCGAATCTTTTTGAATTCCGCCTGGGCGAAAAAAATCAGATTTTCTTTTTTAACATCGATCCGCTGATACCGCCCAGCATTATTGCCGATGAACAGCGGCTTACGCAGGTTATCACCAACCTTGTCAGCAATTCCATAAAGTTTACCCCCAACAATGGGAAAATCGGCCTTGAAGCGAAACGGCTTGGCGACGACGGAGATAAAAAAACCTGCGTTCTGGAACTGCGCGTTACGGACACGGGCATTGGCATTTCCGAAGAACAGCATGGCAAGCTATTTCAATCGTTCGTTCAGGTTGATTCAAGCATTTCCCGTAAATTCGGCGGCACAGGGCTTGGACTTGCCATCTCAAAAACGATTGTGGAGATGATGCAGGGTAATATTCGCGTAGAATCCAAATTAGGGCAGGGTTCGACGTTTATATTTACCATAAAAGCGGAATTGCCTCGGCAGAACGCGAAAGAACCCAAATCCGGTATTGAAACGACCGACAGCCTCAATGCCATTATGGAGGATTGCGCGGGAAAGCGCATACTTCTTGCCGAAGACGTCGAGATTAACCGTGAGATTGTCATTTCACTTCTTGAAGATTTCAGGATGGAGATTACAGAGGCGGAAGACGGAAAACAGGCTTATGAAAAATTTGCCGCCGATCCTGATAAATTCGACATTATCTTTATGGACATACACATGCCCGGCATGGACGGCTATGAATCCACCATGCTCATCCGGGCATTCGAACACCCTCGCGCAAAAACCATTCCGATTATCGCGATGACCGCCAATGTGTTCAAGGAAGACATTGCCAGGTGCTTTGCCGCGGGAATGAACGCGCATATAGGGAAACCGCTGAACTTTAGTGAAGTAACAACGGCTTTGAAAAAGTATTTAGGGAAAAATAGTGCCATATAGCACTAAATATTAACATAAAATAACTTGAAATCCGAATATGTCGTGTGGTATAGAATATTAGTCTCTAGCCATGGAGTATGGGAGGGGTTGGAGTACGATTTATTGTATAAGTCCCCAGCCCTTCCGCATTCCCTCACAAACGAAATATCCGGGTTAAACTCCCCATGCCCCGCTTATCTGTATATTAGCGCCATTTACGTAACGCGCTTCTTCCGACAGAAGCCAGCGTACGGCCGACACAACATCGTCCGGACTTCCCATGTAACCGGCGGGAATGCTTTTGAATGACTGTGCCAGTTCTTCCGGAGGCACTCCGCCCGAGTCGATAAATCCCGGCGAAATTACATTTGCCGTAACGCCATAAGGGGCAAGCGTCCTGGCAAGCGAACGCGTCAAAACAATCACGCCTGCCTTGGCGATATAATGAGCCGTTACATACGGCTGCGCCTTTTGCTGTTCGGCGTTCACCATGCCGAAATTTATAATACGCCCACAGCCGCGCCGCATGAATCCAGGCGATGCCGCCCGGCACAGATAAAAAACCGGATGCAGGTTGGCATCAAACATGGATTGCCAGTTTTCGATGGTTTCTTCGAGCAGCGGAGCGCGGCGATAAGCTCCTACGCAATTTATAAGCGCGTCAATGCGGCCAAAACGCTTTTCCGTATCCCTAACCAGTTTTTCCGCGGCAGCCGGGTCGGATACATCAGCCCGTGTAATCCATGAGGGCGCGTTTATTGCTTTCAGCTCTTTCCGCAGTGTATATGCCGCCCCGCCGCTTTTTTTATAACACGCGACGACGGCCCAATCTTCGGCCGCAAGCCGGAGCGCCAGAGCACGGCCGATTCCACGCACGCCGCCCGGAATCAGCGCCGTTTTCCTCGCGTCTGCCGCTGTTTTCTTAGATGCCGTTTGCAATATCTTTAAATCCCCATCGGGCAAAACTAATACAAAACCGGTTAATTAAAATGTGGAATGTCTGGTTTCAGGTGCTCAAATCTGCGTATGATATCGAGCGTCTCGATATGCTGCTGCAGGATGGCGTTCAGCATATCGCATCTCTGGAAAGAGTCATCCATCTCAAGCAGTCCCTGTTTTTGCTCAGTGGTAATATTCAGCGCCATCGCGACGGTATTAACAAGCAATTCGAAATCCATCTGCGGCATGACACTTACGACATTCCGGTTCCCATCGGTCGCCAGCTCCACAAAACGCGCGAAAAGTCCGCTGATACGGTCGTGTCTGATAATAAGCGCGTCTGAACCTTCATCGCGGTCGATGTCGCGTACATCTTCGACTTCAGCCATCAGATAAGGAAACTGCTGCGTTTCCCGTAAAATTCTGACGCGGCTCAATCCCACGACAACGATATCGTAATCTCCGTCTTCGAGCTCCTCGAAGGTTTCGATACGCCCCAGGCATGCGATTTCATGCACGCTGTCAATACCGGCATACTCATCCTCAACCTCGCTGTTTAAAAGGGCAACCGTCAATTTCCGGCCTCCCTCCATGGCGTCCCGAATCATTGCCTTATGGTGCTCCTCGAATACATGGAGAGGCAGCGGCGTTTTTGGAAACAGCACGGCATTGGACACAAGATACAGTGGCGTAATCATAATGAATTTACATTTTAAACTCGTTTAATATTTTCTGCAATTCTTCGGAAATGTCGGAAAGCTCCTTTGAAGAATCCTGGATTAAATTGACAACCTGGGATGATTCCTTTGCTATGCCGGTCAATGAACCTATATCACCTGCTATAACTGTCGCGCTCCTTGCCGCTTCGCCGGCGTTGCGGCTTACATTGTTCGCTCCGTTCGCCACATCGCCTATGGCAGTTGAAACCCGCATAGCGCCCGTGTTAGCCTGCGCAACATTATGCGATATTTCATTGCTGGTTCTTGTTTGCTGATCGACATGGCTTGATATCGTTTCCACCGACTGGTTGATTCTTGCTACAATATCCGAAACATCGCGAATAACCTGAATGGCGTTATTCGTACCGCTCTGAATGTGTTCAATGCGGCGGGCTATATCGTCTGCGGATTGCGCGCTCTGGTTGGCGAGTTCTTTAATTTCACCGGCTACAACCGCAAACCCCTTGCCCGCTTCACCCGCGCTTGCCGCTTCAATTGTAGCGTTCAGCGCAAGTAAATTCGTTTTATCGGCTATTTTTTTAATAACATCCGTTACCTGTCCGATTTCTTTGGCGGCAATGCCAAGATCGTTCATTACGCCCGTAGCGTCCGTCGCTTTATCTTTAGCCTCGGTTACAACCTGGCGGACTTCGATAGTATTGTTCGCAATCTGGCTTATGCTCGCGGTCATTTCATCTATTGCGTTTGTTATGGTATTCATATTAACGCTCATTTGCTCCGCCGCTCCGGCAACTTCGGTGGCATTCATGCTTGCCTCCTCGGCGCCGCTTGCCATTGCTTCTATATTGGACGTCATTTGCGCGGTCGCCTCTGCAAAAGAATTGGCTTTACTGACCGTAAAATCCGCGGATTTTGCCAATTCCGTAGCCGTAAAATGCAAATCATGTGAACTTTTCAGCAAAGTATTTGCCGTGTCTTTTGTAGCCAGGACAAACGCGCGCAGTTTCTCAATAAACTTATTAAACCGAATGGACATATTGGTGATTTCATCGTCGCCGGAAACATCAAGACGAACGTTTAAATTTCCGTCACTGGCCGTATCCACGGCTTTTATTGTATTTTTTATTCTTCCGCTTATGCGCGTACCGACCAATATTGATGTAATTACGGTAATAATGATGAAAATGCTAATAATGCTCAGCATTCCCACGAGCGAGTAATCGTTGAGCGCGTCAAGAGAGCCTGTTGAAACCAGGAACCAGTTTGTATTATCAACCGGCACTGAAACGGCGTACTCCTTTTTTCCAAAAATAACGGACGTCGTATTCTTTAAAAGCCTGGCTTGTGAAAATTCAGAGGCGCTCAAATCCTGAAAAATGGTTCTTTTAAGAACAGATCCCTGATCCGGATGAGTTATGTACAGACCGTTTGCGTCTACCAGGAATGATCTGCCGTCGTCCGTCACCTTGTGAGAATTGACCATCCTTGTCAGTTCCGTCAAAAACACATCCACGCCCGCGACGCCCTTTATGCTTCCTCTATCATCCTTAACCGTCTGCACAACCGTAATGCACAATTCACCTGTGTTGGAATCAACATACGGGTCGGTTATGCTTGGCCTGTCCGGATTTGCCATCGCCTGTACGAACCAGGGCCTTTTAATCTGATCCCAGTCAGTGGTTGATTTATAAGGCTCCCAATCAGTTGCCGTTATAAAATAACCGCCGTCAAAACGGGAAAGCGCAGTACCGTAATAAAGTTCAAAAGCGGATCGGTTCGTCGGCAGCATTCTTACAAAAGCCTCTCTATTGTGTTCCCTGCTCGAATATGACGCTTCCGTGGCGGCGTTAACAACAAGATCAATGGCCTTTGTAAGTTCTATCTGAACATTAGCGTTTAAATAATCAATTGTTTTCCCCGCCAGTTGTTCAAGGCTATGCATGTTGGCTTTTTTGGAATTTGTCGTGAAAGCGATCATAAAGGCGATGGAAATAGCGAGCACCAGGCCTATGGACAGTGCGTGTATCTTAAAAGATATGGAATGTGTACGGGAATACGCTTGAATCATTTTTTTCTCCTTTGTTTTTCCAATGCGGTACTTATCGTCAAATGGAGGGAGAGGGTATAAATAAAAAGCGGTTAACTGACGGTCGCGGTTCAATGCCCGCTGCGGCCGTCTTTAAGCGCCGACCGCAGCGGGCTGTTCTACTATTCGTGCTGCGTGTTACACGTCTAACTAATAACTTGAATATGAAGTGGGTAGGCCTGGGAGCGCGGGCGTCCCCGCCGGCGTACAATTAGCGACGCGGGTAAAGCCCGCTTCCATCAAAAATGCCCACTTCATATTCAAGTTACATCAACGATGGTTCCCGGCAAACCGCCGTGAGGCGGCTACTGCGTACCGGCGCCGGAGTTAGACACCTCTTTTGGCGGCGGGCTGGCACTCACCACAGGATTGTTCCGACCGGCCGACCACTCAGGGATCGCCTCGTTGTATATGTGGCGTCTGGAGAACAGCCATTCGCCATTCACCTTGACCATCTCATCCTCATAGTGACCGAAAAAGTCGACGGTGCCGTAGCCCGTGGGCCCTGTGGTCATGTGTGTCCAGTATGCCCTGCCTGTGGCCCTGTCGCCGTCAACCTTCACGACGATGTTAGAGATGATGTGACGACCCACGCGTGGACGCTCGCCATCCGGCGTGCTTGGCCTGCTCTGTCCGTCGCCTCCAGTGCCTCCGTCGCCCGGTTCCATGAATCCCCGGATGGCCTGGCGGCCCTTGAATTCGCCCCAACCGAAGTTGAGTATCCCATCCTCGGCGAATGTATTGGCATAACCCTCCGCGTCGCCCCAGTCGAACGCGAATAAATAGCGCGCCTGCAGATCCTCAATCATTGAGCGGTCATCTCCATAACTATTGCCTTCGGGTCTGCTGCCGCATGCGATACACGCCAGCACCGCGGCCAAGGCTGCGACTGCAACTGCCAGTCTTAAACGGTTCATAAGTATCCCCTTTCTTGTTGGATTACAGAAATTGCGAACAAGCTGTCTGCCCGCAGCAGACAAACATTTTCTAATGTCATTGATATCCATGTTTCTGAAAAAAACATTATATCAATTTTCTTCATGACAAAACTGGTACATTTCGAAAATGAAAATATTGATTATTTTGGTACGCCCGGCAGGATTCGAACCTGCGACCCTCTGCTTAGAAGGCGTAACCAATAGAACCAAACATTTATATCAAAACCCATAACATTATTAATTAGGCCACTTGGCGAGACCTTGCGCAAACGGTCATAACCATTTGAGCCGCTTAATTTTGCTTTTTATGGCACCAGTGCGGCACCAGGGAATCTGCTTTTAAGCATTAGGTCTCTTGGCGCTGATACGGAATCGGGGTTTTGACCAATGATTATTCTACCCATTTCGGATGATGATGATATTCCTCCTTTATCACCGCTTGCCAATATGGCATTTGAAACAATAAGGCACAAAAGAAGTATCGAATTAACAGCACAGTCAAGAAGTACAAGAAAGTTATGCGATGCCAAATCGAATAATTAAAGAAACCATTTGCAGCAGCGCGGATTTAGACAAACTGAATCCGTTTGAAGAAACGGTATTTTATCGGCTTATAGTCAACGTCGACGATTTCGGGCGCATAGATGCCCGTCTTCCATTCTTGAAGTCGAAATTATTTGTCACGAAACCGGGAATTACAGAGAAAAGCGTTCAAGATGCGATTCTTAAACTGGCGTCAATAGGCATTGTCCGCTACTACGAAGTAGACTGCAGACCGTTCCTATTGTTTCCAAAATGGGAACTTCATCAACAGGTTCGCGCACAAAAAAGTAAATATCCCGACCCTCCTGATAGCAAAATCGACCATCAGCAAGCGGAAGATGGAAACGGAAATCATCTGATATCGGATGATATCAACGGAAATCAAATGATGTTCCTAACGAATTCGTATTCGTATTCGAATTCGAAGTCGAAATCGTATTCGAAAAAAGAATTATCTAACGATAATTCTTCTTGCACGGAGATGAGCGCAAGCGCTCCCTCCGCGCCGCCGGAAGAATTGCCGCCTGAAAAAATTCCAAAAGCCCAAGAGCCAGTTTTCTGTGAATTAACATGTAACGGGAAGAAATCCGTTTATCCGGTAACAGAAGCCTACATTGCACAGATGCAGAAACTTTATCCAGGAATCGACGTTGCGCAGGAAACGCTACTTGCTCAGGCATGGCTCGAAAACAACCCGAAGCGGCGAAAAACCTATGACGGCATTACGCGCTATTTGGGCAATTGGTACGCCAAGTCACAAAACCGAGCGCCGACAAACGGCAACGGAAGCCGTGCAAGTCCGACAACGCAGAGAAAAAACCCGTATGAACACTTAGACGCAATAATCTCCGCATCCGAAGCGGAAGAAGCGCGGGAGGCGATACATGAGTAAACAGAATATTGCAACGGCGGCAAAGTTTATAAGGCGTTTAATCGCAGTCTGTTGCGTGAACTACAAGCCAGACGAAGATTCGCAAAGCGAATATGTGAAAGCGCTATCGAGCTACAATCTAACGACTGAACAATGGGATCAGGCTTTCAGGTTGCTGATTTCGCGGCAGCAAACGCCTGGACTTCCGCCGCTGGGAACGATTTATGGCGTCATCCGCGAGGTGCAAGCGGCGGATCGCCGCGAAGAGGCGTCACGAAACGGCAAGATGATTATTTGCGTCGATGGTCACGAATACGCCGTGATGATCCGACTGGAGACCTGTAGAGAATCCGGCGATTACTGGGCGGTACAGGATTGCGGCGGGCGATACGGCGGAATGGGCATGGAAGTACATGCCTGGTTGTCATTACGGCCAAAAGTGCAGCTTGTCGGGATTTATCCGGATGACCGGTCGCTTATTGCCCAGGGTGAAATGCCGACGCCGGAAGAAATGGCCGAAATACGCGCCGAATTTGCGCAATGGTCGAAATCAAACACAGTGGCTAAGCCCGATCCAACCGGAGCGCGGGAGCGGTTTTACGAAAAATCCCGTCGCGGCCGGGAAATCGACACGATGCCGATAAACGAAAAACCGGCGAAATCGGTACGTAAGGAGAATCCAACACCGGCAAGCGAGCCTGAAGCTGACGATGCTTATTGGGCGTCGCTCTTAGCGGGGTAAAATATGGCAACCAATTTCGACGCATGGAAAGAATCACTGACGCCGGATGAGGCGCTTGACGTTTATGGAGCGCGGCGTTTCTGCGGAATAATCTGTCCGGCAAAAGATTACTGTCAGCCGCATTCGCGGCAGATTCAATCACTCACGCGCCGCTGCAAGGAAAAGTTTTTCGAGTGGGCGGCAAAGGAGGCCGCCACATGCTGACGCTTGAAGATCAAAACTGCGATACGTGCCTTTACGGGCACAAGACCGAACTGGAAGACATAATCTGCGTAAACGAAAACTCGTTTTACCAATCAGACTATGTAACGCCGGAATGGAGCTGCGATTACTGGGAGGGAGCGTAATTGTTAAAATTAAGCATGAAACTCGACGCTTCAGTTTTGGAAGCTAAAACCAAAAAGCAAATTAAGAATCTTGCGTTCTCGACCATACAGGCGATTAACGATACGGCAAAGCAGGTGCAGGAAGCTGTGAGAAAAAATATGGAAAAGCGGTTTAACATCCGCCGCGAACAAACAAAGAAGTTTTTATTTCAGCGCATAAAGATATCTCAGTTTGCGTCCGTTGGTCAAAACAGACCGTATGCTGAAATCAGCATTGATATCAAAAACAAGAAAAACCTCTTATTGCCGTTATATGAAACAGGCGGAGAAAGAAAACCATTCTTTGGCAAACAAATGGCAATACCGATTACATCAACCGCGCGTGAAGGAAGTTTTAATAAACCAGTCGCCGAGCGGTATAGATTTAATAAATTCAAGTTAAGAAAATTCGCGACAAAAGGAAAACCGCAACTAAAGGGAAAGCAAAGAACATTCGTCATGAGAGGCCGCTTATGGCAGCGCATCGGGTCGGAACGTCGTGATATAAGGGCAATCTATCATTTCAGAAAACCTTTCAGATTACGCAAACGGCTTAACTTTATCGGTATAAGTAAAAATATTTATTATAAACAATTCCGCGAAAACTATTACAAAAGGTTTTATAAGTTAAGTCAATAACTATAATGAATCTTCTGAAAAAACAAAAGGTACTTTCAGAAACTTTAACCGCGGGTAATCCGGCGAGGGGCGGCCTGTATCCATTTTTTTGGATTTTTTAAACGGGTTCGGATTAGGATTGTGAATGAGCGTTGTCGGGAATAGGGAAATAGCGGAGGTGTTCGGGGTAACAGACGACACAGTCTTGAATTACGCGAAAGATGGAATGCCGAAACTTGGATACGATACTTACGATCTTGCCGCGTGTTGCAAATGGTATATCGAAAGACAAGAAAGCAGGCTTAAAGAAGCGCAGTCAACCAGCAGGAGCGGGCTTGACAGGGAGAAAATACGGCAGACGGCGGCTGATGCGGAGATCAAGGAAATTAAGGCAGCGCAGCTGCGCGGGGAGTTGATCCCGCTGGATGTTTACGAGCGGAACGTCGGCGCGGTGTTCGGATTTGTCCGCCAGGGGTTTCTTACGCTGCCCGGACGCGCCGCGCCGCAACTGGAAGGCCTGGACAGGATCGAGATTAAAGACCGGCTTATGAAAGCGATACGTGAAGCGCTGGCCGGATTAAGCGAGGAGGAGATATATGACAGAGCTATCAGGGATACAAGAGACGCCGCAGCTGTGGATTTATTCAGGCATCAGCCCGGAACTGGAGAGAAACCTCCGGCGGGTAAACCGAAATCTGCTAAAAAGCCTCGCGCCGCCGCCCGAGGTAAACGTAAGCCAATGGGCGGAGCAAAACCTCGTATTGCGAAAAGGCGCAAGCAGCAGGCCGGGGCCGTGGCGCACTGAAAGCTACCAGAAGGAGATTTTCGACTGCCTCGCCGATCCGCGCGTCCGTCTCATCGTTTTCCGCAAATCAACACAGGTCGGATGGTCGGCAATCCTGAACGCCATCGCTGGATACTTCATCGACGCCGACCCGTCGCCCATTCTGTTTGTCCAGGCCGGGAAACTTAGCGCCGAGGATTATTCCAAAACGCGCATCGCGCCGCTTATCGCCGATTGCCGCGCCCTGGCTGAAAAGATAGCCCCGGCGACGAAGCGCCAGGGTAACACCCTGCTCCTGAAAGAATTTCCCGGCGGCTTCCTCCGCTTCGCATTCGCCACATCGGCAAAGACCCTTCGCTCATACCCGATACGCATACTGATACTCGACGAAGTTGACGGCTACGTCGACGATTGCGAAGGGGAAGGAAACCCGATAGATATAGCAACGCGCCGGACGGACACCTTCGACGACGCCAAAATCCTGATCGGTTCAACCCCGGCAAAGCCAAAGGGCTTATCGCAGGTGGAAGATTATTTCGACCGCTCCGACCAGCGGTATTTCTGGGTGCCCTGCCCAAAATGCGGGTTTCCGCAGCCGCTCGTATGGCGCGACCTCGGCGAGTTTGTGCCGCCGCACGAGGTTGAGCATTTCAAAGGCATATTCGGCACGGGCGCTTACCGCCTGCGCTGGGAAAAGGACGACAAGGGCGCTCCCGTTCCCGGGACGGTACGCTATCACTGCGCCCATTGCGAATACGGCATTGACGAGCGCTATAAGCAGCGGATGCTTGACGCAGGGGAGTGGCGTCCGCGCTTTCCCGGACGGCGCGACATGGCCGGCTACGCCGTCGCCGGGTTTTCGATAAACGCGCTTTATTCCCCGTGGACATCGACCGTATGGAGCTTGATGGCGCAGGAATGGCACGAAGCCCAGGACGATCCTGAAAAGCTGAAAGCATTCGTAAACCTCCGCCTCGGCGAGGTATGGAACGACGAGGAGCGCGGTTTCAAACTGGACGACGTCCTTGCCGCGCGGACGGAAAGCTACCCGCTCATAAAACCCGTTTCAGCCGGCGGCATCCCGCACTGGAACAACCAGTATGTACCCTCGCGCTGCTGCCTGATCATCGGCACAGCCGACATCCAGCGCGGCGGAGGCGGGCGCATCGAAGCGCAGATAACGGGTTTCGGGCCAGGCGAAGAGTCCTGGCTGATAGCCCACGAGGCTTTCATGGGCGACGCCTCGGTAGTTGACAGCCACGGAGTATGGGGCGAGGTCGATAGGTTTTTCCTCCGCGAATGGCCGCACGAGTCCGGCGCTCTGCTGCGCCCGGAAATATGTCTCGTTGATTCCGGCGACCAGACCGCCGCCGTTTATGAATTCGTGCTGCCGCGTCAGATAGCGGCGCGCCGCGTCTATGCCTGCAAGGGCATCGACCGCCTTTCAATCCCCGGCCTTGCAAAGCAGGGAGCCGCCAAAAAGCAGTTCGTCAAACTGTGGATGATTGCCGCCGATGCCGGTAAAGACCGCGTATACGCCCGCCTAAAGATTCCGCCGCACCCGAAAGGCGAGCCGCGCCCAGGCTATCACCATCTCCCAGACTGGACGACGCAAGAGTACATGAAGCAGCTTGCCGGAGAACGCAAAACGGCGGAAAGAGACAAAAAGACGCATCGGTACAGGCAGCGGTACACCCAGGTTTACGTGCGCACGGAGGCGCTCGACCTGACTGTGTACGCGCACGGCGGGCTTTTCATCATGCAGAACTTCATCGACCCGGCAAGATACCGCAATCTTGAAAAGCTCCATGCGGAAGTTATCGAGAGCGGGAAAAACGCGCCGAATACCGTCGCCGGAAAGGTCTTACCCCCGCGCCGCCATAGAGTCATCTCCGAAGGTATACGGGTGTGAGCGAGGGATTTTACAGGATAAAGCAAATATTAGGTATATTGCCTGTTTCCAGAAGGACGTGGTGGCGCGGCGTCAAATCCGGCAAGTATCCGAAACCGCTGAAATTATCGAAAAATGTCACGGCCTGGCGCGTGTCGGAAATAGAACAACTCCTCGACAATCTTGACCGGCCAGGCGCGAAGACGCCGCCGAAACCGCGCCATAGAGTCATCTCCGAAGGGATACGGATATAAACTTTGCTAAACCCTAAGCGGTTTGAAGCTTTGCGGATTCGAGGCATATTCCAGCCGCCCTTCCTCGATCACAGCTTTTTCTTCATCCGTCAGGTCTGTTTCGATAATCAGAGGCTCATTGTTGATCAATAACCGTAACAGCGGACGCAATGCTTCCAGCTTTACGTCCGGCAAATCGTCGATGCAAGCCAATACTTCCTGCCTGATTGCTGTCATGGCGCTATCTCCCTTTGTAAATATTGCCGCGCGAATCGATTTTGTACACAAGTATCACGTCGTCCTTAATATCAAACAACATCCTGTAACTGCCGACACGTACCCGGTATCCACCAACACCCTTTAGTCTTTTTATATCTCCTTGTGGCGGCTCCGCTTCCAGCTTTTTTACAGCTAAAGCGATTCTTCCCCTCATTGGCTCGTTCAAGCGATCGTACTGATTCTGTGCTTTTTCTGATAATAGTACATTCATAATGTCCCGCAATCGCCTTTTAACTCATAAGGAATTATAACATGTTGACGGAGCGGACGCTATGCGGGTATTAGGTTTTCGCTTTCATATACTTTTTTTGAACCTTGTCAAGTGTTTTTTTTGACCTGTGCCATACTGTGCCATACTGTGCCATACCGTGCCACTTTTCTACCCCCAAATCAGCCGTTTTTCAAAACCCGTGCTACATTCCCCGCGTTATGGCCAGGAGTTTACAGGACGTAGAAGAAGATTTAGCGTTGGCTTACGAAGCCCGTAGAGCCGCGATGAAGTCTCATAAATACAGTGTGAACAATGGAAATAGCGGCCGCTCGTTTGAAAGGCAGGAACTGGCCGCTATAAACGCAACCATCATTCAACTGGAAAACGAGGCAAACAGCATCAGATCGGGCAATCCCGGCGTCCGCATCCGGGGAACGGTGGTATCGACATGAGCATAAAATCAGCCATATCCAACGGCATTGAAAGCACGATCGCGGTTGTTGCGCCGATACGCGCGGTAAAGCGCCGTCGCGCGCATAGGCAGATGGCTATTGCCGACGCCCTGTTCGGCACGGGCGGCTATACGGGCGCAAGTATGACGCGACGCACGACGGCGGCATGGATGACAAACGCCGCCGACGCCGACGGCTCAAGCCTGCCGGACATCCCGAAACTGCGCGAACGGTCGCGCGACATGCTGCGCAATATGCCGCTTGCGGCGGGCGCAATAAAAACAGTGACTCAATCCGTTATCGGAACCGGGCTTATGCTTTCATCTACGCCGGATATCGAGGCTCTTGGATGGACGGAAGAAGAGGGGCTGAAATTCGCGGCGCTCGTGGAAAGAGAATGGAACTCGTGGACTGAGGACACGGACTGCGACGCGACGCGGACGCAGAACTTCTATGGCATTCAATCGCTTGCCTTCCGTTCCGCGCTTGAATCCGGCGACGTATTCGCTTTGCTGCCGATGCTCCCAAAAAGCCATGGACGGCCTTACTGCACTCAAATCCAGATCGTGGAAGCCGACCGCGTGGCGAACCCGACAAGGGCAACGCTGGACGGCGCTCGCATGGAAAGCGGAAACCGCGTATATTCCGGCGTTGAGAAAAACGCCCTGGGCGCTCCGGTAAGGTATCACATCCTCGACCGTCATCCGGGCGGAGCCGATGGAATAACCAACAACAAAACCATTCCTTACGCCGCTTTCGGTACAAAGACGGGACGCCGGAACGTTATCCACCTTTTTGACCGTTTGCGCCCGGATCAGTCGCGCGGAGTTCCGTATCTCGCGCCCGTAATGGAGCTTTTTCACCAGCTTGGCAAATACACCGACGCCGAGGTACAGGCCGCCGTCGTATCCAGCTGCTTTACCGTGTTTGTCAAAACTCCGGCGGGCGAGGGCGCTCAATCGGCAGGCTCTCAGTCGGGAGTGGCGCAGGACGAATACGGAAACGCGCTTAAACTTGAGTCGGGTTCGATTGTCGACCTTGCCGACGGCACGGATGTTTCCTTTGCGAATCCGGGACGCCCAAACACGGCGTTTGACGCTTTCGTTATGTCGATATTGCGTCAAATCGGCGTCGCGCTCGGTTTGCCGTTTGAAGTCCTGATTAAACACTTCACGGCGTCATACAGTGCCGCACGGGCGGCATTGCTTGAGGCGTGGAAGTTCTATTTAAATCGCCGCCACTGGTTCGCCGCCGGATTTTGCCAGCCGATATTCGAGGCGTGGTTTGCCGAAGCCGTCAGCCTCGGTCGGATTCCCGCGCCTGGTTTTGACATGCCCGATTTGCGCAAAGCATATCTTGGATGCGAATGGACAGGCGACGCTCCGCAGAGTATCGACCCGGTAAAAGACGCGCGGGCTAATTTAATAAACCTGCAAATGTGCGTCACGAACCGCCGCACGATTACAAAACAGACGAGCGGCGAACCCTGGGAAGCCGTCGAAAGACAGCTTGCCTATGAAAATCGAAAATTAATCGCCGACGGGCTGGAACCTCCGCAGCCCGTGAAAGGAACCGGCGGCGACTCATCCACGCCGCCGGAATCCGACGAAGGAAGCGACCGCGAAGACGAAAGGAAAGACTGATGAACGTAACCGACGTGCTTTCAAGTCCCTGGGCAATCATGCCCGAAAAGCTTCAGGAGATATGCGCCATATACCGCCGCCGCGTCGCCGGGGAAAAATTCGACGCCGAAGCGTTTGAAGCCGCCTACGGAAAACGCGACAAAAATGAAAAGCCGGAGCTTTATCAGGTAGCCGGCGACGTTGCGGTTGTGCCGCTCACCGGCGTTCTGGCAAAGCGCATGAACCTGTTTACGCAAATCAGCGGCGGGACATCGACGCGCATGTTCCAACTGGCGATGCAGCACGCCGTGGACAACCCGAAAGTCAGCAGCATCATCGTTTCGGTTGATTCGCCCGGCGGGACCGTTGACGGCACACAGGCCGCTGCGCAGGCAATCACCGCCGCGCGGACGCAAAAGCGCGTTATCGCCGTGGCGGACGGCTGCATGGCCAGCGCGGCGTATTGGATAGGCAGCGCCGCCGAAAAAGTCTATATCGTCGATGAAACCACTGTAGTAGGCAGCATCGGCGTAGTAGCCACTCATGAAGACTGGCACAGATATGAAGAAAATGCGGGCGTCAACGTAACGGAGATAACCGCCGGAAAATACAAACGCATAGCTTCGGAACACGCCCCGCTCTCCCAGGAAGGCCGGGCAAGCATTCAGGAACAGGTCGACGCCGTTTACAAGGTTTTTGTTGACGCCGTCGCGGCAAATCGCGGCCGGGACACTGAAACCGTCCTGCGCGATATGGCCGACGGAAGAATTTTTACCGGGAAAAATGCGATAGACGCGGGGCTTGCGGACGGGATTAAAACCCTGTCCGAAGTCGCCGCTTTATTGAATATGCCCATAAAACAAGGCGCGCGCGCGCCGAGATCACATAAAGGAGCTGTAAACATGGACAAAATTACTGTATACGGCGTCGAGTGCGAAAGTCAGGAAGCGGTTGACGCGGTTGTGACAAAGCACGACGCCGAAAACAACGCCAAAAGCGCCGCCGCGCAATCTGCTGCGGTTGCCGAAGCGAAGGAAGCCGGGGCGAAGGAAGAGCGGCAGCGCATCGCCGCGATTGAAGCCGCCGCCCTGCCCGGACACGAAGCGCTTGTCGATCAGATGATACTGGACGGCACAAGCGCATCCGACGCCGCGATGAAGATCCTTGCGGCTGAAAAAAGCAAGCTTGCGAAAATGAACGCGGATTTGCATACCGACGCGCCCACGCCCGCGCCCGCAAGCGAACCGGCGGACAGCAAGCCGGAAGCAAACGCAAAAGACATTGCGCGACAGGCGCAGGAGTACGTGGACAGCGAAGCCGCGAAAGGAAGAACAGTTGGTTATGCCCAGGCCGTCGCTGCGGTTTCGGGCAAAGGAGGTCAGAATGCCTAATCCCACTTTAATCAAGAATTACATCGGCAAAACGCAGATGCGGGAAAACACGTTCGTGAAAATCTCGCTGGACGAAAACCAGGTCGAACTGTCCAACACCCAGGGCGGCGCGGTATTCGGCGCTACGACATTCGTTCCGCTGAAAACGGCCATGGCGCGCGTTGACATCATCCACGCCGGAATCGCCGCTATGAGGGCGGGCGCTGCCGTTAATCGCGGCGCGGAAGTCTCCTCGGACGCTCAAGGCCGGGCGATTACCAAACCGACAACAGGAACCCCGTCCGTGGCGGGCATCGCGCTTGAAAAAGCCACTGCCGCCGAAGACATCATCGACGTGCTCTTGAAATAAGAGCCAATCATAAGGAGAAAATTTAAAATGTCACGACCATTCCCCATAGACCCGGTATTGACGGCTGTCGCCATTGCTTACCGGAATAAACGCATGATCGCCGATGAAGTTTTGCCGCGCGTCCCCGTGAGCAAGCAGGCTTTCAAGTATCGGCTGTTTAACCTCAAGGACAACTTTACGATTCCCAACACCCTTGTCGGGCGTACATCGAAACCAAATCAGGCCGAATTCGGCTTCACGGAAGTCGGCAGCTACACGAAGGATTACGCTCTCGACGATCCGGTTCCCGGAGCCGATATTGCGAACGCGCCCGACGGTTATGACCCCGTCGCCCACGCCGCGGAGTCGCTTACCAACCTCATCACGCTCGGCCGTGAACTGCGCGTCGCCCAAAAGGTATTCGATCCGGATTCCTACGACGTCAACAACAAAGCCACGCTTATTGGCACAGCGCAGTGGAGCCATGCCGATTCAAATCCGATTGACGCGGTTTTAACCGCATTGGATCGCGTGATTATGCGTCCGAATATCGCCGTTTTAGGCCGCGAGGTATGGACGAAACTCCGCCAGCATCCGCGCATTGTCAAAGCCATAGCCGCCAGCGGCACGGACAGCGGCGCTGTGGACAGACGGTATGTCGCCGATCTGCTGGAGCTTGACGACATCTATGTCGGCGACGCCTGGCTCAATACCGCGAACAAGGGGCAGACCGCGAACATCGCCCGCGCGTGGGGCAAACATGCCGCGTTCCTATACCGCGACAGTCTCGCCACAACGGCCAGCGGCGTCACTTTCGGCTTTACCGCCGAATGGGGCGGACGCATAGCCGGAAGAATCGAAGACCCCGATCTCGGTATGCGCGGCGGTACGCGCGTCCGCGTTGGTGAAAGCACCGACGAAGTAATCTGCGCGAAAGATTTAGGCTATTTCTTCCAGAACGCAGTAGCGTAGGAGGTGACTTATGTACCAGGCCAAATGGAGAATCGACGGACTCGGCTTTCCCGTCCTTCCCGGAACCATCATCGAAGAGCTTGACGCGGCCACCGCCAGGATACTTCTGGACTGCGGCGCGATTGTTCCATATTCCGCGCCGCCGCCCCAGCCTCCTCCGCCGCCTCCTACGGAAGGGGAAACCGGTGAAGGGCAAACGGAAGGGGAAACCGGTGAAGGACAAACGGAAGGCTCAACTCAATTCCAGCTTCCGCCCGAAGTCCTGGCTATGACCAAGGCACAGTTGCAGACCTACGCGTCTGAAACATACGGCCTTACGCTCAGCACCAGCATGACCAAGGAGCAGATGCTGGCGGCAATCGCAACAGCCGCCGAGGCCGCCTTAAGCGGCACCGGGGAGTAAATCTATGCCTTACGCCTTCGCGTCGGAATCTGAAGATGTGGATTGTATGTTAGCTGACTCCATGCACTCACTCACATGGAACGGCGCAAAGCATCCGTGTTTTTACGATCTTTCCACGGAAACCGGGCTTGAACCCGGCGGCGCGGCGGCGCAAGGCCTTGAAATGGAAACCGCCTCCGTCAAAGCGGATCATTTCCCTGATCTGGCGGAAGGCGACACGGTTTTGATAGCGGAAACCAACGCCTGGGAGCAGGAATACCAGGTCATACAGGCGTACCACAACGGCTGCATGTTGGATTTGTTGTTACATAGGGCGCGATAAATCGCGCCCCTACACGGGAAAATATGTCGCAAACATACGTCAGGAAGATACATGAAGCAATCGCCGAGGCAATCGACGCGCCGGGCAAGCCGGCGGGGCTGGTCGTAACGACATCCCGCCAGCAGCCGTCCGCGGCGAAAAAGCTGATAGCCGTTTTCCCGCTTCAGGACAAACCCGACGAAGAGCGGACGCCGCGAACCCGCGCCGCCGTCCGCCGTTTCCTTACCGTTGCCGTCGTATGCAGATGCGCCGGAACGGACATCGACAATGAAGAGTTACGCGCCTGGGCGACAACGCGCCTGATGGCGGATATAACGCTCGGCGGCATTGCCGCAAGCGTCGCGGAAGCAATCACCGAATGGCAGGGCGAGCTTGACAGCCAGAGCAGTTACAGCATGGCCGTCATGCAATTCGTCGTCGAATACGCCCGCCCAATTAACGAACTATAACGCACGTGTAGGGGCGGATTTAAGCCCCGCCCTCATACGGATACAACGAGGAATATCATGATAAAACCCACACCCAGCCCTGAAAACCTATACCTCGGCGCGGGTTCCGTATTTTTCGACCGGTTCGACAGCGCCGGGGAATCCACGGGACTGCGCCATCTCGGAAACGTTGACACGCTCGAAATCAGCATGAACGTTGAAACTTCCGAAAAGAAAAACGCAATGGACGGCACAAAGGCGACCTACGCCGAAATCGTCACCGCCATGACCGCCGAACTTGCGGCCACGCTCACCGAATACGTTCCCGAAAACGTCGCCCTCGCCGTCATGGGCGACGCGGGCGTTTTCACACAAACGACAAAGACCGCCACGGATCAGGCTTTCGGGCCCGCCGCCGCAAACGTCAAATTTGATGTCTGGTACGAACTCGGCTGCGTCAACGCCGTGGTTACGAGCCTTAAACAGGGATCGACGCCTCTTAACGCCGCCGCCTACGAAGTAAAACCCGAATCCGGGCTTGTGCGTCTGCGGAGTGATTACGCCGGCACAGGCAAGGCTTCGGAAGGCCAGGCAATCACCTGGACAGGCAGCGCCCCGGCGATTACCGCCACGCAGGGAATGCAGGTCGTGCAGGGCATGTCTACCGGCAGCATCAAAGGCCGCCTGCACTATGAAAGCGCCGAAAACCAGTCCGTAGGACCGCGCGTCCTGTTGGATGTCTGGGTATGCGGCCTGAATCCCGAGGGAGCTTTAGGGCTTATCACCGAGGATTTTGGGACGTTCCAGCTGAAAGGGAAAGTTTACGCGGACACCACCCGCGAAGCCGGAGAGCAGTATTTCCGGCTGATCTATTTATAACGTGTAGGGGCGAATGATTATTCGCCCCTATAACAAAAACAACCTTTTGTGATTATCGAATAAAGGGCGAATGATTATTCGCCCCTACGAGGGAATATGCCGAAAACATACACGATTGACGGAATGGTTTACCGCTCGATTGAAAAAACGACGATGGCGAATGATTTTTACATCATGAAGCTGCTCCGCGCCTCCGGGCTTTCGGATTTACTGCGCGATGAAAACCGGACGGCGGAAGATTTCGCGAACAACATAATTACCGTCGCCGTCGATAGCGGCATACCGCTTGCCCTGCTCGGCGGGACGCTGCTGCCCGAAGGCATACCTGATGAAAAATGGACGGCGGAACTGGCCGCGGCGACAACCGCGCGGCTTTCCGCCGTATCCGATGCGGAAGATAAGGCGGCGATTCAAGCGATAGTCGTAGAGGCCATCGCGGCTTTTTTCGCCGCCGGTCTGCTCTCGTTAAAGCTTTCGCCTCATGCTTCGGAGACGGAAGGCGAAGAGGCGCAGACCCCGGCGGGCGTGATGAATTCCTCGGCGACTACGGAGATTGGGGAGCAGTCATACGTGAATTAGCCGGGTATGACGTTTCCCGCTATCCGGAGGTTTTCAACTGGCCGCTGGGCGAAGCGTTAGCGGCTTATGAAGCGAAGATAAAGGCGCAGCGGCGCGAAATGTGGATGCTTGAAACCATGATATGGGCAATCGGCGCGGTACACGGAAGCAAGGCGAAACCGCCGAAATTATAAATCGATCTCGCCGAGTTTTACTTTTATTGCGGGGTCGGCCTGGCTTTGCATCCAGAAAGCGCCTGATTTTAGTTCGGAGCGCGGACGGTCGGAAACGATTTTAGCGTTACTCGCGTTTTCATCGGCGCGGTCGACATAAAGGGAGCCGATTTTGATTTTTTCAGAGGGATTTTCAGGGTCTTCCATCCATATGGGACTGATAAAGACATCGCCGGGACGCGGCGAATCGAACACGAATTCGAGGTTGTGCAATGCCTGTTTTATACACGTTTCAGAAGACTTGACACGTTCCGCCTCAAGGCGTTTTTCTTCCTTCAGGCGGCGTTTTTCTTCCCTCTGCTTACGCTTTGTAAGAACGTGGTCAACGAATAAAAGGTCTAACAGGTCAATGCTCATGGTTAAAGCATAGTGTCAGGAGCCGATAAATGTCAACATCGGATGTAAGGGTCAAACTTAGCGCAGAAGGCATTGACGACATCGTACAGGCTTTTAAGCGCATACAGGACGAGACAAAGAAGACCGGCAAAGAGGTGGACAAGACGTCAAAAAGTTTTGCCGACTTCAAGAAAATCCTGGGCGGCATCGGCGTTGTGGCCGCCGTTAAAGGTCTTGCGGGCATGGTTACGCAATCCATCGACCTAGCGGACAGTATGGGCAAGCTTAACCAGAAGACCGGAATGACGGTTGAAACGCTCAGCACGCTCTCTTACGCTTCCCGGTCGGCAAGCCTGTCGCAGGAACAGCTTGACACCGCCATGATCAATTTCGCAAAGACCATGGCGGGATACGACAAACACGCTCACGCCGTGCGCGAAGCCACGCAAAACCTTTTCGGCGACAGAAACGCACTTCAGGGGCTTGACCAAGATAAACGTTTCCGAAAAATCACCGACGCATTGGCAAAACTCGAACCCGGCGCGCGGCGTACCGGCCTCGCGCTTCAGTTTTTCGGCAAATCAGGCGCGGAGCTGCTGCCGCTTATTGACAGCCTCGGCGCGGGCGGCTTTGACGAACTCCGCGCGAAAGCTGAAAAGCTCGGCCTTGTAATGAGCGGCGACCTTGTCGCAAGAGCGCAGGAATTCAACAACCGCATGGCGGAATTGAAAGCGCAAGCCGAAGCGGCGGCATTGCAGTTCTCTACCGGGCTTATGCCTGCCATATCTGGCATTACTAACGCCTTGTCGAAAATCAGCGGCGAAGCCCAGGGAGCGGGCGGCGCTATGGAATGGTTCGGTAAAATTACCGGATATGTTTTTAAGGGTTTAATGACGGTAATCTATGCCGCGTCCGCGCAATTATCCGGATTTATCGCCTTGTTTATGGGGTTAAATAAGGTAATAAACGGCCTTGTAACGCGCGGTTTCAAAGGCGCGACGGATGAATTTACAAACCTCAAAAACACGATGAGCGCTCTTGTATCGCAATACAAGGAACAATTCAAGGAGCTTTGGGCGGAGCAGGAACCGCCGAAGTTAAAACCTCCCACAATCGAAACCGATGATACCGAAAGCCACGACCCGGTTGACCTTGACGCCGCCCAAAAAGACGCAGACCGCCTGGCAAAACTCAAGCAAAAGGCGGACGAAGATTACCGCAAGGCGAAATTAGACCGCGAGGCAAGCCTGCAATCCGCCATTACGAAGTTTCAGGAGCAGGAAACCAAAGAACAGTTTGACCAGGGTTTGATTTCGCTGCGGGAATACTACGCCAAAAGGCGCGAACTGGCCGAAAAGCAGGGGAAGGCGGAAGCCGTCGCCCTTTTGCGCGAACTCGAAAGGCTGCAATCCGAACACAAAAACCTCGTTGACAACGGCGAGGGCGAATCGCCTGAAGCCATCCAGGCGCAGGCGGCAATCGAAAAAGCCGCCAGTGCGTATCATGCACAGCTTATCAAAAACAGCATGGAACGCCGCGCCCTCGAAGCCGAAGAAGTCCGCGAAACCGAAGCGCTGAATCAAAAGGCCCTTGAGTTTGAAAAATACCTCGCCCGGCTTCAGATGGACAAATTTGAACAGGCGCGGGAAAGCATCGCAGAGGAAGCCCGGCAATACGATGAGCTGCTGACAAAAATGAACGTTGCCCCGTCCGAACGCAACGGTCTTGTCGCCGGATACATAAAAGGCGCAAGCCAGCAGGTTGAATTCGCCGAAATCGAGCAAAAAGCACAGGACGCCTTTGACGAAATCGCCCGCGCCCGCCGCAAGATTGAACTGGAAGTCGAAGCCGGGCTGATATTCGCCTTCCAGGGCGAGCAGCAGATTATGGAGCTTGAACGGGAGCGACTCCCCATACTGCAGCAGATAGCGGACTCAATGGCAGCGGCGGCGATAAACCCGGAACAGATCAGAGCAGCGGAAGATTTTCAGGAACGCATAAACGAGCTTGCCGTTGCCAGCGATTCAGCCGCGAAGGAAATGGCGAAGTTTAAGCAGAACATAGAGGGCGCTCTGACGAACGATTTGTCGAACTGGTTTGCGTCGGGCATACAGGGCGCGGAAAGCATGGGCGACGCCTTTCGCGGGCTTGCGCTTTCGGTTGTGCAGTCTTTGCAGCAGATGGCGGCTCAGATGCTTGCGACGCTGGCAATTCAGAATATGTTAAAAGCTGCAGGCGGCATTGGCTTTTCCGGCGGCGGGCAGGTACCCGTTACAAAGGCATCCGGCGGCATGATACACGGCCCCGGAACGGGCACAAGCGACAGCATCCCCGCCTGGCTGTCAAACGGCGAGTATGTCGTCCGCGCTTCGGCGGTAGCCATTCCGGGCGTAAAAGAGCTTTTGGACGATATCAATTACGGTATGCGTCCGCTCAGTGTGCGAAGACCGCGAACGCGCTTTGCTGCGGGCGGATATGTCGATGTTCCATCGGCTGCGGAATCCGGGAAGATAGCCGGCCTCGGCGCAACCATCGAGCTTGACAGAGGCTTGTTATTAAAAGAGTTCAAAGCCGACCCGGAATTTGCGCGGCTGATAGTCGGCACCATCGGCAATAACAAGAAGGGCGTAAAGGGAGCGCTTTCGTAACCCAGGGAGCGCAGGCGTCCACGCCTGCACAGTTCCAAAAACACGGGCAAACGCGCGTGTTTATTTATTAACCGTGCAGGCGAGACGCCTGCGCTCCCAGGGTAGGAGAATATATGTCATATAAAACCGGTACGGCGACAAACATGGGCGACCTGCTCGCGCAATTCAACGCATTCCTTACCGTCGGGCACGCGCTTGAACCGCAATACCAGACCGCGGGCAACGGAACCATCGACGACCTTATCGGCACTACTGCCAGCGTCGTAGAAAACATCACCGTTACGTTTACCAGCGCAACGGCCTATACCGTTTCTGGAAGCGTAAGCGGCTCGCTCGGCAGCGGCACGGTCGGCACGGCTTTCACATCAGGCAAATGCGCCTTTACAATCACCGCCGGAAGTACGCCATTTGTTTCCGGAGACAAGATTGTTTTCGGCATGACGCCGCCCTGGGACGCGCTGCGAGCGGTAAACGTCAACTCTGGAACCGATGAATATATCTGGCGAGCGCCGGGAAACGGCAATGAATCTGATATATACGTCGGTATGCTGCGCTATGCCAATGTTTCCGGCGATTACGACAACCTCCGCCTGGGCGGCTTTACGGGCTATAATCCCGCCGCGGCCTTTGCCGCGCAGCCGCAGCCCTGCACAAGACCGGTAATGCCCGGTCTGCGCGTCGGAACAATCAAATACTGGTTTATTGCCAATGGACGGCGCGCCATGATGTTCATTAAGTGCGGCGATGTCTACGAAGGCGCGTACCTGGGCTTTCTGCGCCCCTATTGGAATCCCGAGCAGTGGCAATATCCCCTGGTTGTCGGCGGGTCGATGTCGTGGAGTTCCGAACCGGCGGCGACGTCGACAAACTGGCGGTATTCGTCTACAGGAGTAACACGCAATTTAATAACATTCTGCGGAAACGCGACTACTAACCCTAACGACGACAATTTTACATTGCGCCTGCGCCGCCCGGACGGCCGCTGGCGCGGCTTCGGCATCGACGCGAGTGCAGATAACACAGCCTACGCTCACGTATGGCCTTTCAATCGCGGATTATTCACGAATGTAAGACCGAATCTCGGCGACGATACATATCCGCTGTTTCCCATTGTTTTAAGCGAGGACACCGGAAACGGCAATCAGGCCGCGATATACGGTGAAATGGATGGCCTGTTTGCAGTAACCGGATATGGAAACGCGTCGGAAAACATTGTCACCGTAGGCCGCGCGAGATATCTCGTGCTTCAGAATGTTTACCGGACGACGTTCCGGGATTATCTGGCCATAAAGATGTCTTAATCGCCTTTCGGCTCACGTAGAGGATTTTGTCATGCCATATCAGACAGGAATCGCAACCGACGCAACCGAACTTTTTGGCAAAATGGTTGCATGGCTTCAAACCATCGGCTGGACGGTGAACGCCGAGACGCAAACGACGGCGCACGTGTCGAAAAACGGCATGTTTGTCAATCTGTGCACGACAATCGGCAATAACAACCCGTGGGGGCATACCTGGAGCCCCGCTCCGGGGGCGACGGTTGCCGGCATGCATTTATACGCTGGAGACGGATACAGCGCCGGAGCGAACTGGAACCTTCAGCCCGGCGGTCCGAAAGGAAACGGACAAACCTATACCGTCGGCGCGTCGGCGCGACTGCATCAGGGGCAGATAAATACATACGGCTTTTATTCAGACGCATCGGATAATATCTGCATTGTCTTTGAAGGGCAGCCGGGAATATATTCCAACATCGGATGGGGACGGCTCAATAAGGCGGGCGTTTACACGGGCGGAGAATATTTCTTCGGGTCTACCCCCGCGTATTATCTTGGTGATAACAGCGTAAATATTCCGGGTCTCACCGCCAACGCACATTGTCCCTGCGCGCATGGCGGGTTTAGCCATGCCGCGATTTATTATATTAAGGCGGATGTAGACACGTTCACTGGCAAATGGCTTTCAAGCGGCACGACTACCACGGTAACGCAAGGCTATACCGGCAGAATCGCCGCGTCATCCGTTCCCGGCAACAATACGCCGCCGTCGGATATCGCCTCTTATGCCGGCCTTGTAAACCGCGCGACAAACGAAGCAACTCTGGCGGCCGCTCTCCTGCCCGTCAAGCTATGGGCTCCGCGCGACGCCGGCATCGGCGGGTATTCGCTCCTGGGCGATCTTCCATCGATATTCTATTCAAACGCCGCAAACGCGCCTCTTAATCTTCCTATCGGATCGAATATCCGGTACGGCGCGGATGATTACGCTTTGTATCCCAATTTCGCGGTCAAAAAGGTGGCGTAATGGCTGAATTGCCGGGATATCTGACAAATCCGATAATTCCACCAGCGGTTTCTTCGCCGCCGGGCATAAGCGTCAACCTGCTCGGCGATATGTTCGGAGTGCCGACGCCGTCCGTTGCCGCCATTCCTTTGACGAATACGCAGTCGGGCAGTCTTACGAAACAATTGGGCTTTGTCGCGCCCAGGACGCTCGGCGGCGGCGTGTCGCCCATGTTCGGCGGCGAATTATTCGACAAAATCATCGTTGCGCCGCGCCTGGTTGAACTCGACTACGTGCTTGACGATATTACATGGCGCACGAGCGTATGGAGTACGTTCGGCGACAAACACGCCGTAATGTCCGATATCAACATAGTAGACAACTCCGGCATCGAGGTCGAAAGCCCGGAAACGCCGCCACTGATCTTCGGAGCGGGGCAGCTGCGCATGTTTGATATATTCGTGTCAAAAAGCGGCGACTCGGTTATCAACGCGCTTATCGTTTTTGAGTTTCCGGGCATACAGGGAGCGGATCAGCGCGTTACCGGCACGCGTATCATGGAGTTTGCGCCCGGCGTCGACTGGTCTGAGCCTGTTAAGGAAACAACGCAGTATCTTACCAACGTGCTTAATTCATACACCGCGAAAGAGCAGCGCATCGCCCTCCGGAAAAACCCGCGTACAAAACTGTCTTTTCTATTTTCTCCGGTAAGCAAAAGGGAATCAGCCGCTCTCGAAGCGCTTGTTTACGCCCGCCAGGCCGGACTATTCAGCGTACCCTTCTGGCCGGACGCCGTAAAGATCACGGATCACGCGCTTCCGGGCAACACGGAGATTTTCTGCAATACTTCAAACCGCAAATTCACAGTCGGCGGCCTTGTCATACTATGGCGCGGCGTCATAGGTTACGGCGTGTTTGCCATCGATGGAGTGTTTTCCGACCGTGTCAGACTGACAGCCCCAATTATGGGCGGATGGCCGAACGACGGACAGACCTACGCCATTCCCGCATTGCCCGGGCGCTGGGAAGGGAGCGCGGAGTTTGAACGCCTGAACCCGTGGATAAACGGCATAGCGGCGGAGTTTTTAATCGAACCCCTGCCGGATGCCGCGCCCGCTGCGCAGTTGCAGGCTTACGGTTACGACGTATTGGAAATACAGCCGAACGCCTCTGAAAACCGCTCGATGGTATATGACAGGACGATCCGAAAGGTTGATTTCAATACCGGCAGATTCAAAACATTCGACCGTTCTGGAACCGCGATATCCAAAACAAAGGGCTTCCTGTGGACAATGCACGGCCGCGCCGAGATAGCGGCGTTCCGGTCTTTTATGGCGCGCCGTAAAGGCCGCCTTGTGCCGTTTTGGGTTCCGACATGGCAGCATGATCTGGAATTGGCTTTACCAGTCTCCGCGGCGGATACGACCATCACGGTACGCAAAACGGGCTATGTTCAATACCAATTCGACAATCCCGCGCGCCGTTATCTCTGCTTTATTAGGCTCGACGGCTCCGGACAAAAGCACTATCGAAAAGTAACCGGAGTTGTCGAAAAAACCAGCACGGAAATATTGACTCTCGACAGCCCGACCGGCGTCAATATCAACCCCGGCATGTGCATCGTTTCATTCCTTAACCTGGTCAGATTGGCAGGCGACAGCGTTGAACTTCGCTGGATCACAAGCGAAGTCGCGGAGTCGAATCTGGAATTTACGGAGCTTCCCGGCGAGGTGACGGTATGAGTTTTGACAGCCGCGAAACAAGCCGCTATGACGGACAGCCTTATGAGTTGTATCTGTTTTCTACCGAAGACGCCGAGTATCGCTTCACGGGCGAAGACACCGCGCGGACGGCTCAGGGCGAGGTATGGACGCCCGCCATTATCACGCACAGCGGGACGAACCAGAGCACCGAAGTAAGCGGCGGGCATATCACGGTGACAATCCCGCGCGACCATGTCATAGCCCTGATGTTCGTCTCTTTTATCCCGTCTACGCCGCTGTATCTGACCATGCTGCGCGGTCATGACGGAGACAGCCAGATCGTTGTTATTTTTACAGGCCGTGTGCAGTCTTGCAAATTCGCAGCGGACGACACCTGTGAACTTGACTGCGCCCCGGAATCGGAACTGCTTAAAAGGGAAATCGCTACGTCCCTTTTTCAGCGCCCATGCAATCGCGTCCTTTTCGACGCCGGATGCGGCGCGGATAAGGAAACATATAAAAAATCCGGGACGGTCGCATCAGTCAGCGCGGACGGGCTGACGGTTACCGCCGCTGTTTTCTCATCAATGGCCAATGGCTGGTTTACGACCGGATATATCGAGCGCGGGGCGCACAAGAGAATGATAGTGGCGCATACGGGCAACACGGCAACGCTGATGAACGCCATGCCGGGGCTTGCCGCCGGTGCGGAAATCAACGCATATCCAGGCTGCGACCGCACACATAACGGATGCGTACAGAAGTTCGGCAACGGCGCTAATTTTTTCGGATACCAGTGGATGCCGGATAAAAACCCTTTTGCCTCGGGGATGGAATAATGCCTTTCTGGATGATTGCCTTAATGATCGCCTCTGTTGCCGCGACGACGGTGCTTTCCGGACTGCTGCAAAAGCTCCCGAAAGCAAAAGCGTCAAGCATGGGAGAAATGCAGGCTCCGACGGCCGAGGAAGGCCGGAATATTCCCGTTATTTTCGGCACATGCCTGCTCCGCGCGCCGAATGTTGTCTGGTACGGCGATTTCGGGACGCAAGCCATCAAGGTAAGCGCCGGATGGATGGCGTTCGGGCGCAAACAAACCGTAGGCTATCGGTATTACCTGGGCATGGATCTTCATCTGTGCCACGGCCCGGTTGACGCCCTGGTTGATATTCGGGCAGGCAACGGCGAAGACCTTGTACACGTAAAATACACGACTTCGCAAAATTCCGACGGCAGTATTGCGGTTCAGCTTAACGATTCCGAACTTTTCGGCGGCGACGAAAAAGAGGGCGGCATTAACGGCCCGGCCGTGCTTTATACCGGCAGTCAGACGCAGAACGGCGATTCCTACATGACCGGCCGTATAGGCGCGGCTTACCCTGCATACAGGGGCATATCTCACATGGTATTGCGCCGGTGCTACCTCGGCACAAGCCCATATATCAAAAATCTCGGCGTGGTTTTGCGCCGCTGCCCGTCAAATCTTGGGCTGCTTTCGGCGCAATCGAATATCAACGGCGACGCCAACCCGGCTGAAATCATCTACGAAGTGCTGCGAAACAATGTATGGGGGCTGGGCTTCCCGGAATCGCGCTTCGACCTTTCGAGTTTTAGAACGGCGGCTCAAACGCTGGCAACGGAAGGCATGGGAATGAGTTTACAGGTTTCCAGCCCGCAGCAGGCTGACGCGCTCGTCGAAACCGTTTTGCAGCACATCGACGGCGTTTGCTACACAGACCCTGAAACCGGACTCTGGACGCTGAAACTTGTCCGCGCAGTAAACCCCGCGACGCTTCCGGAATTCGACGCGGACGATATCATCGAATGTGAACTCAGGCGCGGAAGCTGGGAAGATACCGTCAATGAAGTCAAAGTGAAGTACACCGACCGCGCGAAATGGAAAGAATCAATCGTTCAGGCGCAGGAAACGGCAAACCGGGCAATACGCGGCGAGGCGGCCGTAAGTCAGGTTGATTTCCTGGGCTTTTCAGGCGCGGCGATTGCCCAGCGCGCCGCTATGCGGGAATTGCGCGTTCACAGCTACCCGCTGGCGCAGGGGAGAATCAAGATCAACCGCAAGGCATGGCAGTGGCGCATGGGAACGGCTTTTCTTTTGACATGGCCGCCGCTCGGCATATCAAAAATGCCCGTCCGCGTAGTCGGCATCAATTACGGCAGCCTTGAAAAAGGCGAAATCGAAGCGGATGTCGTTGAAGACGTTTTCGGCGTGTCATACACGGCTTATGCTCCGCCGACGGAAAGCGAATGGATAAACCCCATAGGCGAAGCCCAGCCGCCGATAGCCCAGTTGGTTCAGGAAGCGCCGTATCAGGTAATCGAATCCGCCGAACGGCACATCGTATGCGGAGCTGTGCGGGCGGACGGAATCAGCACGTCTTACGAAGTTTGGACAAATGACGGCGGCGGATACTACCACTCAGGCACCGAGGAGACGTTTTGCCCATCCGGCGTCCTGGCTGAAGCGTATCCGGAAAACACGGCCGCCATCGACAACGGCGCGGGCATTATGCTGTCGTCGCCCGCCGATCTCTCGAATGTCGCCCAGACAACCTACGCGGGCGTACTGCGCGGCGACAATATTCTGGTTATCGTCAACGCAGACGGAACAACGGAATGGTGCGGATTTCAGGAGATTATCGACAATGAAGACGGCACGTATGCCGTTACCGGCATAGCGCGCGGCATTTATGACACGGTTCCGATCAGCCATGCCGTCGGCGCAAGGGTTTTTATTATAAGAGACGGCGGCGTGTTCAGTTCCGGAATTACGCGCGATACCGCGTATGTGGCCAACCAGGCTGTGAATATAAAAATGCTCCCGCGCAACGTGAGAGGCATAGCCCCGTTTGAAAGCGTACCACAGGTATCCGTTACGCTTTCAAGCCGCGCGGCGAAGCCTTACCCGCCTGGAAATGTCCGCGTTGACGGCAATCCGTGGCCAATGGGCGCGATTATTACGGGAGAGGCGACGCTTTCATGGGCGCATCGAAACAGGACTGCGCAAGCGGGACTGGGCGTCGTACTACAGGACGCCGCAAGCGTTTCCTCGGGACAGGAAGGGACATACAAGATAGAAGTCCTTGTCAACAACGTCGTTAAAAGAACAACGGACGGGATAACGGGGACAAGCTGGACATACACGGACGAAATGCGAACCGAGGACGGGACGGATGAACTGTTAAACGCCGCGGCTTTTCGCATAACGCCGGTTAACGGAGCGCTTGCCGGAACGCCGCGGACAACTAAAGCGTTCATACTTGCGCCGCCGGGCGCGTAAAAAAAGGAGATACATGATGCAGACAATGACACTTGTAGAAGTAACGGCGATAATCGCCGCCATCGGCGGTTTTGTTATCGCGTGGCTTGCTTTAAAGCGGGATATCAAGAATATCAACAACACCGAAGCGAGGGAAATGGGGATGCTGCTGACCGAGATCGGCTATATCAAGTCGTCGATCGACAGTCTCCGTAACAAGATGGAACACAGCGACGAACGGCATACGAAACTGTCTGAACGTCTTGCGCTCGTGGAACAGGCGACAAAGGCGGCTCATGACAGAATGGATGAATACGAAACCAGGTATAAGGCAAGGACGGTGAGCGATGGAAGATAGCAAACCCGCGGAATTTAAATATTTCAAATTTTCAGAATTCGACTCGCCCGACGTTCCGGGAAGCGGAGCGGCTTTTATGGATGTGGCGTTTGTCCGGAAACTCGACGCCATTCGCATCCGCTGCGGGTTTCCCCTGAGGGTTTCGAGCGGATACCGGACGGCGGAGCATAACGCCAAAGTCGGCGGCGCGGCCAAATCGGCGCATTGCCTGGGCGTCGCCGCCGATCTTGTCATTCCCGAACCGCAGAGCGGCAACCGGATGACATTCATAAAAGCGGCGCTTGCGGAGGGTATTACACGCATCGGAATAGGAAAAACATTCGTTCACGTAGACGAGAGCGTCACTGCGCCCAAAAACGTCATGTGGACTTATTAGGTCTTAATCGCCTTTCGGCTCTTTTGTAGATTACATGAAAAGGAGAAAAGTTATGTTGAAATCATTGATTTTACCCGTAGCGACAATGGCGCTGAAGGTTTTGGCACCGAATGCCGCCGACATTGTCGGAAAGATTCAGACCGTGACGGAGGTCGCGCTCCCAATCGTGGCTAAAGTCGCGCAGTCAAACATAGACAACGACGCGAAGTGGGATAAAGCCGTCGCCGATACCGTTTCGGAAATCGCGCGAAATTCAGGTATCGGAGGAGGCGTCATGTCAAAGGAAAACATCATCGAATCAGGCGTACAGCTGGCCTATTCGATATTTAAGGCACAGAAATAGAGGGCTAACCGATGACTAAAATTTCACAAATGCTCCATGAAGCCATAGTTCAAATGTTTGTGCGCATTCTGCGCATACACGAACATCACATACTTGGCTTCTCAATTGCCATTTTCGCTCTGATGATCGCCCTTGTATTCGCACTGTGCATTATCAGCCTGGCTTTGTATCACAGCCTGATTACAAGCGGCAATACCGGGCTGTCATGGCCGGCATTCGGCGATTCCATTTATTCAGCCATGCTCACTACCCGGCTTTTTAATGCTTCATGACTTAAGTTTGCGCTGCGATTTTTTTGGCTTGTCGATTTTGACAAATTCTTTGTGCGTTTGCTTTAATTCCCGTTTTACGACAGTAATATTTTCCGCTATCGGCAGGTCTTCCGGCCGCTTGCCGCTAATCCTTTGCATTGTATTTCTAACCTCGCGACCTACTTCAAAAGCAGTATCCTCAAGCGCTTGTTGTCCAATAATTCGATCTGCTTTAATTTTAGCTTCGGTTTGCGTAAGGCGAAAAAGATTAGCCGCCAGTTCTTCCTTGCCCATGTAATCCAGCAGAATGGCATCCTCGGCAACGCCTTTGCGCGTTTTAAGCCGCTTGAGAGGCATGTTATAAAGCCCTATGTGCCCTTTATTCTGAAAAAAGGCGTAGTTTTCCACGCCGGCGGCGTTTGCAATCCCGGAAAGCGATTTCTCATGATCTGAAATATCATCTCTTATTACGAGCCGTTCAACGTTTTCCGTATTCTGGAGGTGAAGCCTTACGGTTTCCGCCATCGCGGCAAAATATGCCTGTGCAATGGCTACCTGCTTTTTCCTGGTATCGCTGTTCATTGCCGTTAAATAACAGGCAAATCGTGACAGCTTGTAATCTAATACTTTCTGACCTTGGATTTCTCGCTCTTCCTGAGTGAAGTTGCCAAGAATAGGGATTTTCAGCGTAGTACATGCCTGGATAGCCTTGTTTATCGCGTTTTCAAAGGTTTTAAAGTTCTCGTAGCCCAACATTTCCATTAGATCACGGGCGTACCACGCTATCCCGCCATTTGTATGGCCGTAATCTTCAAAACTCTTGCCGTCTCCAAAGTGAAAAGGTTCGATAGCTTCAGTCATGGCGCTCTCCCTCCTGGTTAAACGCGTATATTACCCTTTTCTGCCCGTTTCTGAAATCATACCTTATCAGCTCGCCGCTTTTTTTCCGGAGTCTTCCGCAGCTTCCGGCTTGGCGGCCTTTAATCCATGGTCAATTAAAACAGCGACGCCATCGAATGCCTGACGATTCGCTAAGAACGCTTATTTCTTTTGCCCTTGGTGATTTAAGCACGCTTGAAAGCATGAGAGCGCCATGTTCTGTGAAACACCAGGGAATGTATTTTCGATGCTGCCCGCGTCCCGTGTTTAAGATGCCAAATTGGCATCTTAAAGAATTCCATTCCTCTGGGGATATCTGGAAAATAAAATCGTCTGGAAAACGGTCTATATTGCGCTTAACCGCTCTGACTAGCGCCCCTGTTTCCACGCCATATAAAACGGCAAGGTCGGCGTCCAGCATAACCCTTTGCCCGCGCAGTTCAAATATGCGCTGGACGATGGAATCCAAAGCGACCGCAGGTTGAATATCAGTCATTTTATAAAATCAGGCTCCCTTTCGTTTCCATTCCGCCATGCTGATTACCCGGCTTTTTTAACGTCCTCCGGCGCGTCAGGCTTAGAAGTGATAATCAATGCCGCTGTCTTTTAGAATCGCGTTTGCGGTATGCTTCGATTTGATTTTACTATCAACCGTTACAGGCCGCCGGGTAATCGGACTGTACCAAATGTCATGGTCGCCTTTCCCATGACGCTTGCAATAACAACCGTATTCCTTGAGAATGTTACGAACCTTTTTCTCATATTCAGCCATTCAGAAATACCTGCTCATGGCGCTCTGAACGCATACACAAAGATAACGGCTGCTGGATGGATTCATTCATCTCCAGCAATTCCGGCGCAGCCGCGCGAACGCGTTCCACAAGCGCGTCAAAAGACCCGGATTCAAGAACCAGCCCAGGTATATCATCGCTTGTTGCAACCCAAACCGCCGCTTCTTTATCCCACAAGAATTGAATCAAATATTCCGCCATTTCACACCTCTATCAAGATATGTGCGCCTAACCATCCACGCCACCGCGCCGCGCTCGAATCTCAACATCGACCCCGTGTTCATCGAGAAGGCTTCCGCCGTTTTCGATATACGCGCGCCGTATGGCTATTAATTTCCTGCCCAAATCAGTCCGCGCATGGTATTCGGCAGGTATTTCATTGTCCGTGATCCATACGGCGGGCTGAATATCTTCTAAGAACTGTGCGGCGCTTTTCATGTCTATACTACCCTCCATTTTTTGTACTCCGCCATGCTGATTACCCGGCTTTTTTGATGTCCTCCGCAGCGGCGCGGATCGTTCCTTTTAATCCGCTTTCAATCACCCGCATAGTTCTTGATACCGCATAACTAAAGCGTCCTGTAATACCTCTGAGAAATTTATGCCGTTATTTTCGGCGAAGGTATTTAGCCATGCTGGAATTGTGAGATTTTTTCTAACGGCCTTGTCGCCGTATTTTTCCGCGTATACGTCCATGTCAAGCGCCAGCAAACTTATAAAACCGCCACGTTCCGGGCGAATAGCGTCTGCCTTGCTTGCGGGCGGAGCCGGGCGGCCGGCTTCAAGTTCGGTAAGCACCCATCCGGAAGCGGCATCCACTCCCATTAAAATAGCATCGGCAAGGGTATCGCCGCCGGTCGCGCATCCGGGAAGGTCAGGAACGACAACTGCGTAAGCATCGCTTTCTTCGTCTTTATAAAAACAGGCTGGATAAGTCAATTTCACGTTAAACCTCCCTTAATAACCCGGCTTGTTTCAGGATTGCTTTGATAATCACTGGCGCAATGTCACCGGAATGATACGGAATAGTGACTTTTCCAAGCTTCACGGGATGTTCATACTGGTAATGAGACCCCTTAGCGCCTTTGAAAACCCACCCGTCTTTCAGCATCATTTTTTCAATTTCCCGAAACTTCATTTACGCCTCCACGCAATTATTATAATGCGCATAATGCGTATTGTCAATAAAGAATGTGAAATTTTTATGGATACATCCGTTTCCGATATTCCAGCAAACTCACTACCCGGCTTTTTTAACGTCCTCCGGCGAGGTTAGATGTAACGCATTAACTGTTCAAGTGTCAGTCCTGCCTGTTCTAAAATAGAGCGCAGCGTCCCTTTCGCAACTTCGTAGTGAACTGGAACAATAGCGGTGCGGCCGTCTTTCCGGTATTTTTTATGACTCCCTTTCTGCGATACATACAAAAAACCGTTTCCCTCAAGTCCCTTAATAATCTGCTCCGGTTTCAATATCGGCGGCATTACAGAGCCACCTCCAGAGTCGTTAAATAAGTTTGGGGGAATAATGGTATGATATCGTCCTCATAGTAAAGAGCTACCGCTTCGCGAAGATTGCTCATTGCTTCGTCCATTGTTTTACCCTGGGACGCGACGCTATTTTCAAGGCACTTGGCAACGAACCAGTCATCTTCCCTTGTAACGGTTACTGTAAACAATCTATTCATTTTCGTTTCCCCTTTTTCTTTTACTCCCAAAATCATACCTTATCAACTCGCCGCTTTTTTCCCCACGTCCTCCGCAGCACCGCGAACTTTACCTTTTAATCCGCTTTCAATTTCTGGATGATGATGGGAGGAATTTAAAGCCCCCTGCCGTCATCCTCCTCTTGGCTATATTCAAAATCAAGCGGTATGGTCGATCCGAATTTTGGATGCAGCCTGTTCAATTTCTGCATGAAATCATCCCAGGTGTTGCTAAGTTTCATGATCGTTACAACCGACCCGAGATGCTCCCTGAGTTTTGGGTATCCCGTGTTTCGGGTCAGCTTCTGAAAGTATTTCGCTGTTGGCCTGCCTGCATCATTACGGGGAATGCCCTTCTGTAATTCCTCTCGCACTCCCGGCGCAAGGCGGTCATAAATCACATTGTTCGTTAAAAGACCAAAGTACATAGGTCTTTTAACAGAATTCGACGGAAATGGCAGCCCGCGCAATCGAAAAATTTCTTTATAGTAATTGACTGGAAACGTAGAAACCCACGGCTGAAGCTCTTTGGCAATAAACGATTCAAGTATTACGGCCAATGCATCCTTTGCTCTATCTGCCTGAAAACCCGTAGCCTCATCAATTAACGCAATAATGCCTACTGTAGCAAGTCCGCGCATAATAAGGTCAGCCTGAAATGCAATAGGCTCCTGGCTGGTGTACAAAGCCTTTGCGTCACGGGCTTTTAATAAAACATCGCAAATCCTGGGCAAAAGCGTGGCA
>Ga0082212_10001323_pt1 | contig 36509 bp, 34 predicted proteins | sample TergutNt197P3_FD_71548 | JGI IMG/M metagenome (GOLD analysis project Ga0082212, IMG submission 71548) | Neocapritermes taracua P3 segment gut microbial communities from Petit-Saut dam, French Guiana - Nt197 P3 | ecosystem: Host-associated > Arthropoda: Insects > Digestive system > Gut ...
AACCTCAAAAGGCGAAAAGAGTTCGCGGGCTTTTGGAGTCTCCCGCTCACCAAACCCTACCTTGGGACTGTTACGAGCCCACATAATATCCATCTCCATTCACCATTCGGTTGCGGGAGAACCCCGCAGTAGATATTTCTATTTATTTTTTGTCGCTTCCTGCACTTTTAAAATATGCACCCATGGGCGTATTTTCCAATTGACAAGATTGGTCTACTGGTGATAGAATTGCGATGATCCACATTTTGTAGTTGATGATCTACACTATGTATGTATCGCTTATATGAGAAGAAAAGGAGATGTTTTCAGAATGAAGACTAAAGAACGATGTTTGGTATTCATGGTTGGGTTAGCTTTCTCTTGGTTCCTTTTCACACAATTCTTTTCTCTCCCTGTTATGGCAGCGGACAGCGAGAAAACGGTAACAGCAACTTTCATCAGTTATAACGGGGCCAATCAAGTCATTGACACCAAAACTCAGCAGATCGGTTATGGAGATACCGCGCTAATCGAGATCCCGGCATTGAGCGAATATCCCGGATGGAAAATCGTAGGATGGGTCTTCTCTCCGGATGACTCATCCGGAAGCTTCGGCCCAGATCAGATAGAATTCCTCTCTTTATCTGAGGATAGAACATTCTACGGGCTCTATGAGCGGCAAGTTACACTTGATTTCTTGGTTAACGGCGACGTGTCGGCTCCGGAGAAAGTCTCTTGTCAACAGTTTACCAACAGCTTCGATCCCGGCAGAACTTACGGCGGTCAAATCTTCAAGCTCCCGCCATGGGTTAGTCAATCAGGTATGGAATTTGCCGGATGGACACTCAACGGCGTTGATGGCACAATGTACCCATCGGGTTGGGCCGTTATTGATTTGCAGGGTACCGACAGCGCCACGATGTATGAGAAAGGGAAGCCGATTCAATACACCATCCGCTACAACTATGGTACAAACGGAGGTTATAACCCGGATACAGGAGAAACAATGACCCTGGTCATGGTCAACAGCGGTACTCTGGTGAATCAAAACCCCCTTGAACCTTTGGCCGCGAAAGCAGGAGATGGTTGGGTGTTTGTTGGCTGGAACAAGGATCCAAACGAACATGAACCTGGTGAACCCTTTGAGGCCACACAAGACGAGGACCTTTATGCCATCTATATGAGAGAAGTGACGGCGACCTTCATCGACTACAGCGGAATGAATAAAATGGAAAACCCGCAACCGGTGAAAATTTACAACAACGAGAGCCTTGGCGATGTCCCCTTTCCACAACAGAATACCTACGGGACAAGCGGAAGCTGGCTCCCCGCAGGGTGGACCACTGCAAAAGGCGCCACCGCGGAACCCATACCCGAATCCTGGCGTATAGGCGATGATGCGGTATTCTACGGTTTATATCGGATGCCTGTCGTCATAAAGTACAACACTGACGGCGGCACGCCTGTACCGCCTGATGACATTGGGACAGCATGCTACAACAGTTACAATATGTTCTTGGGAGGTCTGCCCATAACTTTGCCCAGCGGAGTCAAAAAAGATGGCTATAAGTTTGATGGCTGGCTCGTCAGCGGTGGGACAAACAAGTATGCTGCAGGCGCGGTTGTGAACGCCGGTATGTATACAACTTTTATCGCGCAATGGAGGGAAGCGGGGCCAACTGATGAAGAAACCATACAATATGTGGCTGTGCATAGAGTTGACCCAGTAACGTCTACGCCGGAAAACGGCTGGTCTGCCAACAATCCTCCTTCTTTCTTAAATGAAGCGAGCTGGCGCGACATCACCGATACCCTTGATGCCGGCAGCTCGAATCGGCTTTTGGCGGTTGCCTACACTTTCAATTACAATACGAGTCCCGCAGGTCAGGACAGAGTCGTACAATCCCTCGAAAACATGTTGGAGGGAGCCAAACTGTATAATGTCCCTGTTCTCATCCATCTTGACGGGGCTAATTCGTGGTATAACAGCAATGCCGGTTGGAACTGGTGGAACGACAGTGAAAACTTTAGCATACCATGGAACCCTATGGTTACGAATCATTCGGGAGCAACGTATAGTGAGGATAATATCTATAATGTGGAGCATTTTGACTGGGGTATGACTAAGGATACAGCTGTCAAGCTGGCATGGCGAAATTGGGGGGCTCAAGATCGCCTCAATTGTCCTCCGCCCAACTTGGCTTCTGAAGCTTTTCGCGATACAAACAGAGCAGCCTTTCAGAGGATCATGCCTATTATTGTAAATTGGTACAACGATCTGGCCGATGACAAGAAATATTTGTTTGCCGGTGTGGTATTAGGCCAGGAAACATCACCCTGGGCAGGTTCATACTATTACCAATATCCTGATGACGCAGGCAATCTAGTTAACGGTAATGATTTGTATGATATGCCTAAATCAGATGATCCGCCCGGAAGTCCATGGAGCAACAAAGTCAGACCCCTCGGATACGCTGCCGCCCAGACACTTTGGGAACGAAATCTTCGTGACGGTATTCATGATGATCGTCTTCAGGCTCCCCATACGGGAGACATAACACCGGCAACGGTTGGTTATATCATAAACGATTATTTTGAATTCCTGATTGCAGAATCGATCCAATATGGCATTCCTGCCAACAAGCTAATTACTCACGGCCTTGCGGGTTATGGTCATCCTATGGAGGCGGCTATTTCCAAGGTCGATGGAGTCATTCCCGGGTGGACAGTGTTCATAGGACAACAATACGAAAAAGGAAAAGTGGATCTTGATGTATTGGGAAACCGGCCCTGGGCAGTGAGCGAATTTCCGTCTGATCAATATGTTACTCTTGCAGATCTTGAGAGCAAGCTTAACCATGGAAATTGCTACTGTATTAGTATTAAGAGTTGGGAAAGCAGAGTCAAAGGCAGAACAGAAGTTATCAATGCGCTCAATACGGTGCTTGGCGGTCAATGATCGATGATAACATGATGGGAAGCAACAAAAAGACGGCGACCAGGCCGTCTTTTTGTTATGCAAGGAACAAGATCTTGATGACATTCAGACCGAAAGTTACAGCAGCCGAAAAGACGGTGAAAAGCATTTTGTTGTGCTCGGAGCCATCTTTTGTTTACAGCAATGACATCGATGTCTGCTAAGACCTCGAAGGAATCCGAAGAAAATTGTTACCGATCAGACTGATCAGACCCCAGCCGGAGGGGCGGGAGGGGTCTGTGGGGTACAGGGCGGAGCCTTTTCGTGAGTGGCGGCAGCGGGTCTTAGGCCTTGGAGCGGAAAAAAGCGCAGGCTGCCTTATTTGCGCTTTTCGCGTAAAGGCCTTAGACCCCGCGCCGCCACGTAGAACGGCTCCGCCCTGTGCCCCACAGCCCCCTCCCGCCCCTCCGGCTGGGGTCTGATCGGTAACAGAAAGATCGAATAGGGGTACAATTTACAGTACCATCGTGGTTGACGAAAGGAATAAACCTATGTAGTATTGAGGCAACCAGATCTGTTCAAAGGAGCAAATGAGGTATGTCACCAATAAAAATATCTAACGCGGAACTTGAGGTCATGTGCATTCTTTGGCGGGAAAGACGCCCACTGAGCTTTTTGGAGATACGCAAAGAACTCGAAACCAAAACAACATGGAGCAAATCAACCATTCAGACTCTTCTTGTTCGACTACGCGATAAGGGGGTTATCAGCGCTCAATTCCAGCATGCGATGATGTACAGTCCTTCCATCACTGAAGACGAATATATGCAAGGGTTCATTGATATCCTGTTTGACGGAAGCGCTAAAAGCTATGTAACTTCTCTTTGCCGGAATGGAAAACTCAGTGATAAGGACATTGATGAACTCAAAGCCTTTTTGGAAACGGGAGGTGATTCGGAATGACCACAGTGTTGATCATGACGCTTTCCGGCAGTGTGCTGACAGTCTTGCTTCTTCTTATCAGACCGTTTATGCAAAGCCACCTTCCCCAGGTTGTGCAGTATGGTCTGTGGCTTATCGTTCTTGTGGTTCTGCTGATTCCCGTGCACAAGGCTATTCATTTGCCTGAACAAGCGTCAGGATTGTCTCTTGTATCTGTCCGCTCCGCCATCGAACAGAAACTTGCCGTCACGGCTTCTAACAAGAAATCGACACCGGCAAGCCAGACAATAATGGATTCGATAACGGATGGGGTTGCCAATGACGCGGCGATGGAACAGCTGGCTCTGGCTGAACACGCGTCTGAAATCCCGACATGGGTAGCCACGAATCTCCAGATTGAGAATACGCGCCTGTTAACTGTCCTGCGTGGAGGAATCGTAGTCATTTACCTCTCTATAGCAGGCCTAATAATGTTTTATCATTTCCTCTGTTTCGCTTATTTCCTCGGAAAGCTCCGTTACCGAAGAATTGCGCCCTTGCCCTATCGCTCGGTGCTAAAGGATTTGTGTTGCGGCAGACGCCCCCCTCAGCTCTATTTATCCCCATTGGTATCGACGCCAATGCTAGCCGGCCTTTTCCGACTTATGATTGTTCTGCCTGACCGAAAGTATACAGATGCACAGCTTAAGCACATTCTGCTTCATGAGCTGACCCATCTGCGCCGGCTTGATATCATTGTCAAATGGTTGACTATCATAGCTTGCGCTCTGCATTGGTTCAACCCTCTTATCCGGTTAACACGACGCGAAATTGATCGCACTTGTGAACTTTCATGCGATGCAGCTGTTGTACATGCTATGAACGCCAATGATAAAAAAGACTATGGACGCACCCTAATTACTTTGGCTGCGGAAGCAAGACTGCCGCAAGCCGTTTTGGCTGTAACGATGTATGAAAAAAAGAAAAATTTGAAAGAGCGTTTGGCTACAATCAAGACCGTCAGACGGTATAGACGCGTCACACCCGTGATTTTTGTGTCGATTTTTGTAATAGCAACCATTGGCGTGCTGGGGGTTGCCGGGAGTTTAGCCGCCGGAGAGCCATCGGCGATGTATAGCCAATTCTCTGACACCAGCAAAGACCCTTTACCGATGATGGCTCCGCTTGAACAAACGGCGGAACAAGAACTCTATACTGTTTCATATAACTACGGAGAAAACGGCGGTTCGTCCGCCACAAAGACAACAGAAACGATAGAAAACGGAAGACTGGCGAATCTGACTCCTGTGGCTACGAAAGAAGGCTGGCAGTTTGTCGGTTGGAACAGGAACCAGCACGCACATGTCCCTGAAGAACCCTTCGAGGTCTCGCAAGACGCGTTGCTATATGCCATCTATGTGCGAGAAGTAACCGCAACTTTTATCGATTACAGCGGGATGAGTAGAATGGAAAAGACACAGACGGTAAGGATCTATAACCAGGATACCGTTGGTGAGGTCATATTTCCACAACAGAATACCTACGGGACGAGTGGCAATTGGCTCGCCGTTGGGTGGACCACCGAGAAGGGTGCCACGGCACATCCGATATCCGAATCCTGGAGTATAGGTGTTGATACAACATTCTATGGTTTGTATCGGATGCCGGTCATCATAAAGTATAATACTGACGGCGGTATGCCGAAACCGCCAGAGGATGTCGGAACAGCCTGTTATAACAGCTATAATATGTTCTTGGGAGGTCTGCCAATGACCCTGCCCAGTGGGGTCAAAAAAGATGGCTATGAGTTTGACGGCTGGATCGTTAGCGGCGGGAAAAATAAGCACGCTGAAGGCGCGACAGTGACGCCTGGTATGTATGCGACGTTTATCGCGCAGTGGAAACCAGTCTAGTACTCCGTCAAGTCCAAATCACTTAAATGGATTGCGGGGTTTGGCAGTATTCTTTTTCATCCCATCCTTTGGGGGAACCTCTGGAACAATTCCTGGACTTGGCCGCCCAAGGTCTCCTCTACAGCGAACCTCATATCCTGACAGTGGGGCAGATTTTTGACCTGCCCTGATTTCCCGGACCACGCGCCAGTTTTTATGGTCACAAATGGCTTGCACCCGAATAGAGTAGTAGAAGAACTACCTTCGAGGAGCGCGATTGCTTATGGTATATTTTCTTCAGCGGGAATGCAATTCAGCAACGGAGATCGCCGTAAATTCCATTGTCAGATTTGAGACGGCTATCGCGTTAAGCGAAACCGGCTCGTCATCCCCTTCAGAGGATTTTGTCTACCACGCCGATGGATCGATTGACATTCTGAGGCCGGGAATCTATATCACTTTTTGGCATGTTGTCGCCATGACCGGTCTGTCTACAAACGGACAATCCTATCAACTGAAAAAATTTGACTACGACGCTGTTACGCCGGATTGGATTGTTCTCGCCGAATCCACTAATCACATCAAAGTCTCTTCAACACCGGGATTCAACACTCTCATTGTTTCCAAAGCCGAGATCACCGAGCATGGAAAAGCAACGGTTGCGTTATTCAACACGGCTGACTCTGATGTCCGGCTAACTGTTTTTCGGCCCAAAGCCGGCATTCTCGTCTTTGGCCTCGATCTTTCTCTGTTGGAAAGCAGAATCAAAACAATCGAGACGGAGATCGTTGATATCGAGAGAAAAATCAAGATCATTGAAGACTTTATCTATCTATCCGACATCTCCAGGATATGGACGCCCACTGTTTCGCTTTCCGGTATTGGCGCTGCGGTTATTCATTCCGGACACACCTATAACTTCTGGGGAATAGGTGCGCTCGACCATACACAGACATTATCCAACGGAACCACATACTATATTATGAGAAGCAACCAATACGAAGAATTGTTGCTGTACCAAGGTGATACAACGATAGGAACTCTCTGGATAGAGACGCCTTCCGGCAATGTCTATTCGTTTCCTATCCGTTTTGATGAAACCGGCATCTATTTCATACCGAATTCACAACTTACGAATCTTCCTGTCGGAACAACCTTTAAATTCACCCAGGCACTCATCCTTGCTGAAATGGACGAGGATCCGTAATCCAAGTATTTCTTCATGCCGAGGAGAGAAACACATGTCAAACGAAAAGGATTGCAATCTCTACCCTAAAGGCGATCCTGGCGCTCCCGGACCGGCAGGGCCTCAGGGTCCCGCAGGCCCGCAGGGGCCACGAGGCCCCGCAGGACCGAAGGGAGAAAAAGGCGACAAAGGTAGCCCGGGCAGCCCCGGTCCCTACGGCCCCAGAGGTCCGGCCGGACCCCAAGGTGCCCGGGGTGCACAGGGGGTTCGTGGGGATATAGGGCCCCAAGGAGACTCGGGGTGTCAAGGACCTCAAGGGACGAAAGGCAACCCCGGCCCCCAGGGACCCGCAGGCCCAATGGGACCCATCGGGCCCAAAGGCGACCCAGGTTCCGTGGGTCCCCAAGGATCTGCCGGCCCGGAAGGGGTTACAGGCCCAAAGGGGTCAGTCGGACCCCAAGGAGCAATAGGGCCGGGAGGCCCGGCCGGAGCGGAAGGCCCTATGGGACCGGAAGGCCCTATGGGATGTCCGGGACCCCCAGGGGAGCAAGGCTCTCAAGGTGAACAGGGACCCCAAGGGGATCAGGGCATTGTCGGTCCCACAGGTCCCACCGGTTCCGGAGACACCGGTCCCACCGGACCCACCGGGCCCACGGGAGCCGCCGGCCTCACAGGTCCCACCGGTTCCGGAGACACCGGTCCCACCGGACCCACCGGGCCCACGGGAGCCACCGGCCTCACAGGACCCACCGGCCCCACCGGTTCTGACGGGGCAACCGGGCCCACAGGGCCACCCGGGCCTACCGGACCTGCCAGCGGCCCCACCGGGCCCACTGGGGCTACCGGACCTGCCGGGCCCGAACAGGCTTTTCTGTTCCTATGGACTTCTTTAGCACAATCCCTCAGCCCGGCGCCGACATCAGGCGCACAGGGAACAGCTGTCACGTTTACCAACTCACTTGCCAAAGGCACCGCAATAACATTTACCTCGCCAACCAAAATCAATATCCTGGAAACCGGCTACTATTGTATCAGCTGGGAAGTGCATAAAACAGGATACGATACAGCGTTTGCTCTCTTTTGTGATCAAGGCATACCGGGGCCAACCATGATCCCCGGCAGCAACTATGGTGCCATGTCACATGATGAAATCATTCAAGGCCAGGTGATCGCGCATTTGACAGAAGATGATATCTTAACGATGAATCGCATTGATGATCTTGATCTTGTCCAGGAAACCATCAGCCACATCGGCGGGGGAACATCCGTAACCAGCGCTTCCATCATTATCACAAAAATCGGCTAAACCCGGGTCGGAGTCCTGGGTTCCTTGCTCGCCCCTCATCAGATTATCGGAAAAAACAGAGCACCGAACCCAGAACCCACTGCCCTCGTTGCCCGCGAAAGGACGAATGTATGAATCACAAGGGTTAGGGGCAAAAATCAAAGCCCACGCTAAAATTTTAAAAAATTTTTAGCGTGGACTTGACATACGGCTGGTCGGAGCGACACGATTTGAACGTGCGGCCTCTACCACCCCAAGGTAGCGCTCTACCAAACTGAGCTACGCCCCGAAAAGATCCTCAATTAATCTATCACACCCACACAAAAAAATCAAGCGCCCAGCATAAACTACGAGCGCTTGACCAAACCTTGACCAAACAAAGGATGCCAATCTCAGAGAACAACGATCCCTCAAATAATGATACAGATCAACCCCCCGTTCCCGTCATTGACAATACGCTGCAGCGTATCCTGAAGCTTGGACTGCACATTATCCGGCATCTTATAGAGTTTGGTCTGGATCCCTTCCCGCACCAGATCATGCAGAGATTTGCCAAAGATATTAGACTCCCAAACCTTCTTCGGATCAGACTCAAACCCGTCAAGAATATACTTAACCAGTTCCTCCGCCTGTTTCTCCGTACCAATCAGCGGTGTGATCTCCGTGGTTACATCAGCGCGCAGAATATGCAGAGACGGCGCGCTGGCTTTGAGTTTAATACCATAATGACCGCCGGACCTAACCAGTTCAGGCTCTTCCAGAAGCATTTCATCGATCTGTGGCGTCACCACGCCGTAGCCGTTCTCTTTGACTTCTTCAAACGCCTGCGCCAATTTGTCCCATTCCTTCTTTGCCTTGCTGTAATCGAGAATCAGCCGCAACAGCGTGTGATCCCCTTCAATCTCCATACCTGTCATTTCTTCCATAACTTTTTTGAACAACTCTTTTTGGGCCGTAACACGAATTTCCGAGCACCCTGTCCCGAGATCCGTTTCCACCAGATACACCTCATCAGCGTAAGGACATTCCGCTAGGGTTTCCAAAGAATAATCAATATCGCGAATGCGTTTGATCTGGCTCACAGCGTTGTTGATGGACTCGTCAAACCCGCAGCGGACAGGATGACTTGAATCAAGTTCCTCAACCCACTTCGGCAACTCTATGTTCACTTCCGTCACAGGGAACTCATAGAGCAGCTCTTCCAGGAATTGAGAAATATCATTGCTTGTCATTTCCATGCAATCCATCGGAATAACCGGAACACTATACTCCATAGCAAGGGATCGGCAAAGCTCCAAAGTGGTTTCCGCAAAAGGACGACTTGTGTTCATCAGCACAATAAACGGTTTGCCCAGATCCTTCAGTTCGGCAATCACACGGGACTCAGCGTCAACATAGCTTTCCCGCGGTATTTCAGAAAGCGATCCGTCAGTGGTAACCACAATCCCCAACGTGGAATGATCAATGATAACCTTGCGTGTGCCCATTTCGGCCGCTTCCTGGAACGGCATGGCTTCATCGCTCCACGGCGTATGAATCATTCTCATTTCATCGCTGTCCTCGCCCTCAAACCCCAACGCGCCTTCTACCGCATATCCCACACAATCGACCAAGCGAACATTCATGTGGAGAGTATCCTTCAAAAGAATCTCCACAGCTTCAGAAGGAATGAATTTGGGCTCCGTCGTGGTGATGCGCTTGCCGCCTCCGCTCTGGGGCAACTCATCCCGAGCTCTCTCTTTCTCGAAAACATTCTCGATGTTCGGCAAAACAAGTAACTCCATGAAACGCTTGATGAACGTTGATTTCCCGGATCTCACCGGGCCAACCACGCCAAAATAAATGTCCCCCCCCGTCCTTTCAGCTATGTCGCTGAAGATGTCATAACTTTGCATTCCCTTCCCTCCCCAAAATTTCTCCGAGTCGATTTGTCTTCGTCAAATCAAATATTGGACTAGCATCTCAAGCATTATATCTATACGGGCTTAATTAGCAATTTATGTCTATTGGGGTGAATTTCTTTACGCGATCTCTTCGGCAGGGCACGAGGGATCCCAAAGGTGCAGGATCCCAAACTTGCATATTGACTTATATCGGTACGAAACGTATACTCAAAACACGCCCGCATTCAGCAAACTTAAGAGGAGGCGCTGCCTTGGCCCAGCATAACCATAACAAAGTCAATGAGGCTTTAGCCTGTTTCCACAGCGGTTTCAACTGTTCCCAAGCCATATTCTCCACCTACTGCGAAGAGTTTGGCTTAGACAAAAAGACCGCGCTGCAAATCGCTTGCGGTCTGGGCGCAGGAATGGGAAGGCTCCAAGAAACATGCGGCGCCGTATCGGGCGCCTATTTGCTCATAGGCCTGAAACATGGTCAATTTCTCAAAGAAGACACTTCTTCCAAAGAAAGAACATACACTTTGATCCGGGAATTCTCCCGCAGGTTTGAAGAAAGAAACAAAACCACCAATTGCCGTGAACTCCTGGGGATTGATCTGATCAACAGCAACAACCAAACAACGGCAGAACAGGTAAAAAAGATCTGCCCCAAGCTGGTTCAAGACGCCGCGGAAATCATTGAAGAACTCTTCTCAACCTAATCCCCCGGAGAGGGCTAACCGCTGATTAAAGGATAAACCCACCCCAAAACATAATAATTATAAAGGATGATCACAGCCGTGATAATGACCAATATCGGCACACTGTAAATGACAACCTCTTTTGTCCTCAACCAATCCTTATTGGCGTGCATAACCATGCCCGCCGGCGACGAGCCAGCCGTTATCCAGCCAAAGGAACATAACACAATAAGAAGGAAAGCGATCTGCTCCTGAGTAGCACTCGTGCCCTCCATCAGTTTGAACGCAATAGGCATCATCATCAAACACACGGGAATACTTGCCGTGAAATTCGTCAGCAGAACCGTCGCAAAACCGATTATCATCAGAGTAATAAGCCCCGGCAAACCCTGGAACAAAGGTGCCACAGAATTGCCGATAAAATCAACGATTCCCGTCACCGGGCTGACCAGAGAATTCGCAAGCGGGATCGCCACCATATAAACACCGACAACACCCCAAACAACGCCACGGGCGGCCAATTGGTTAAAATTAAAAACCGGCTGTCTCTTCACTCTTATCAGAGAAAGGATTACAAAAATAATTAAGAGTTTACCGATTTTGGTCATATAGCCTAGAGACTGAATGACGCCAGGCGCTGAGAAAATATTAGGCCAAAACTCAGGCACCAGCATCAGAAGGATGAAGGCCAACAAAGATAACAACCCAACCGCTTTTCCCGACGTCATCGTACAATCATCAAGATTAATAAAATCAGGCCCCAGCTTTCTCAGTCTTCTCACGTCAAGACGGAAAAGGATCTTGTAAGTTAGCAGCATCAATATAATCACGATAATTCCCAGCGGAATTGTCATCAGGAAAAAGCGTCCAAGATCCGGAGGTTCGTTGAAAAAACTGCTGCCCGACAAAAGCGACAATATCACCATCGAATTGGAACTCCAAGGCATCGTACTCAAACTTAACGCGCCCATAATGCTCACACCCAACGCCAGCAGGGTCGGAAACCTGTCATAAGGTTTAAACCCAAGGTTCCTTGAGATACTCGTCCCAATGCCCCACATCAGATAAATGCCCACGAAAATATTAATCAGGGAAGACACCAAAAAAGCCGTCAGGAAGAAAATAAACAAAAAGAACCAAGGCCTACCGCGCAAAAACTTTTTCTTCAGCATCCAGGCAGCCAAATACTGCCCCACTTCCCTTTCCTCCAAAAACTTGAGAAACACAAAAAGCATAACCAGAAAAAGAGTCACCTCAATAATTAAAAAATCCGTCAGCATATCCTCAACGAAGAGAGCGCCGGAAAACATCAACAAGAAGAAACAGAGCAAACTCGGCCAGATATCGTTCGTCCTGCTCCACGCATAAGACACTCCGAAGAAAATCGCCAAAACCCTGTAGCCAATTTCCGAAATGCCTCCCACGGAAGAACCTGCCAAGGTCGGTAACGTCCACCCCAAAGCCACAATCCCAAAAAACACAAAAAAGATCTGTATGTTCCGATTCTTAATCACTTCCGGCATCTCGTATCCTCCAAATATAATATAGTAAGCCAAGACAACCGTACCATCTATGTTCCATCACTCTGTACTGATTTTAGTCGAAAAAGCGTCTATTGTAAAGTTTTTCTTTGGGCGTCAAGGCCTCCCTTATAGCGTCATATCCCAATAAGCATTCGCCATAACAGTCAAATCTATGTATAGCAGCCTATCTGTAGAGCAAAAGAATATTTGCCGGAGCGACACCCATCTCCCCGGGAAACAGCTCCTTTCTTTTCTCTTTAGGTATATTCCACCATACATCCGGCGATTCCTGAGACTGACCGGCATAACGAAATTGAAACGAATACTCAAAAGGGCTCTCGATCTCATCCGCAAACAAAACAGGGAACCTGTTCTGCTCAGCCTCAGGGTCAAAATAATGGGCTCGGACGCCGACGGCGCAAAGATCATCCCCCACCGGCTGCGCCGTAGTGAACCACACACCCCAAGCCGGGATCCGCACTTCATACGCCCCTGTTTTTTCGGCATCCACAACATTCTTGCAACCGGTCAACAAAGCCGCCGTCCGGCTTCCCGGATCGCTGAAAAGACCCTTGGTCTCCTTACAAACAATCAGTTCCCCCGCCTCAAGCAAAGCAATCCTCCGGCAAAGTTGATAGGCCTCATCCCGACTGTGGGTCACCAAAACAGCATCCTTGCCAAACCTTTTGAGCAGCCTCTGGGTTTCAGCCTGCAATTGACCCCGCAGATGGCTATCCAGCGCGCTAAAAGGCTCATCCAAAATCAGCAGATCCGGATCCCCCACCAGAATCCGCGCTAAAGCCACACGTTGCTGCTGCCCGCCGGAAAGTTGGCCGGGACGGCGGTTCTCCAAGCCCTCCAGCCGCATAATCTTCATAATATTCCGCACAGAACGCTCCTTGGCCGCCCGATCCCCCGCCTTCTCTCCCCCACTCCTCAACCCGCACAAAATATTCTGGCGCACCGTCATATTGGGAAACAAAGCGTAATGCTGAAACAAATACCCCACACGCCTCTGCTGCGGCGTCAAATCCACATGGCCCTCCGCGTCAAACAAAGTCCGCCCGTTCAGAACAATTTTGCCCCGGCTCGGCTTAACAACCCCGGCAATACACATCAGTGTCATACTCTTGCCGCTCCCCGAAGCCCCAAGCAGCCCCGTCACGCCACCTTCGGTCTCAAAAGAAACATCCAGGCAAAAATCCCCAAGGTTTTTTTGGATATCAACCACCAGACTCATAGCATCGCCGCCTTCTTATCACGTCTCTCCAACAGGTTCACCACGGTCAGAACCAGAGCGCTAATAGCAATATTAATCAGCACCCACCGCAAGGCCAACCCGTTGTTGTTGGTACGCCAAAGCTGATAAACCGTCGTCGAAATCGTCGCGGTTTTGCCTGGCGTATAGCCAATCAACATACTCGTCGCCCCGTACTCCCCCAGCGCCCGCGCGAAAGCCAGCACAAAACCCGCCAGAATCCCCTGCCGGCAAGCCGGCATACAGATACGCCAAAAAATATACGTATTGCTAAGCCCCAGCGTCTGACCCGAATAAGCCAACGTCTTGTCAAAACTCTCGAAAGCGCCCCGCGCCGTGCGATACATCAGCGGAAACGCCACCAACGCAGCCGCCAGAATACCCCCATACCAAGTCATAACAAACTTAATGCCAAACTGCGCCAAAAAAGCCCCCAAAGGCCGCTGAACCCCAAACACCATAATCAAAAAATAACCGCACACCGTCGGCGGCAAAACCAATGGCAGCGTCAAAACCACATCCAGAAAACCCTTCACAGCGCGCGGAAGCCGAACAGCGTAATAGGCGGCAAAGATCCCGGCAAAAAACACAATAACGCTGCTCACCGCCGCGATCCTAACGGAATTCAGCAGAGGGAACCAATCCACTAAGAATCATCCCTTCCCGCACAAGCATCACATGGGCAGTTGCCGTTAACATCATGCTTCTTCGGTAGCTTAGTCTTATGCCCCTCTTCATCCACGAAATAAGTCTGCTCCAACATAGCCTCCAGGTTATTACGGAAAGCCGCCGCATACTCCCGGCGCAACCTTTTCTGTTCCTCTATCTCCTCATCCGACAACCCTGGCCCCCGGGACTTCCGGGCCAAAGCATTAATACGATCGATCTTGGTCTGATCCATGGGAAACCCCCTTATTCAATGGACAATGGACAATGGACAATGGACAATTGGAGAAATCTCTTATTTCCCATCTATTGTAACGCAATGCCAATTGTCATGTAAACAGCCATTGTTAGCCACCCCAGTCCGTCTTCCCCATTGTCCATTGTCCATTGTCCATTGTCCATTGCCATTGTCCATTGTCCATTGTCCATTGTCCATTGTCAATTGTCCATTGCAATTGTCCATTGTCCATTGTCAATTGCCATTGTCCATTGTCGAAATCTTCTCCCCATCCTCTACCTCAGTCTTAGTCTTAGTCTTAATCTCAGTCTCAGTCTTAGCCTCAGCCTCAGGGTTCGGCTTCTTTTTATTCCACGGCAGGAAATCGGTCAGCCCCCCCAGAAGAGGAAACTGTCTCAACATAATCCGAACAATAACAACACTGTTTAAAAGAAGCAACAAGACAGCCACCCACCACATCTCATAGCTAAAACAAATGGCCATCATGCCGAACCCCAAGCTGATCAGATACATTGTCCAGACAGCCTGAGCGTGGGTCAGTCCACTGTCCATAAGACGATGATGTAGGTGGCCGCGGTCAGCCTTCATAATGGGGTGCCCTTGCCATTTACGGCGCACCACCGCGAATATAATATCGACAAAAGGCACCCCCAAGACAAGCAGAGGAAAAACAAGCCCTAGCATAATCGGCGTTTTCAAGGTTCCCCAGATTGACATCGTCGCCAGAATATAGCCCAGGAACATGCTGCCGCTATCCCCCATAAAAACCTTAGCCGGATGATAATTAAAAAACAAAAATCCCAACGCCGCCGCCGCCAGAATAATCAGCGCCTGGGCCGCATCACTCTGCCCGATGGTAAACGCCGACCACGCCAAAATTATAGACGCGATAATACAAATACCCGAAGCCAATCCATCCAGACCGTCGGTAATATTAACCGTATTCACAATAACCACAATCCAGGCGACAGCCAGAACCGCGCCCCAATCGCCAAGCACGATCCCCCCCAGCACGGGCAAATTCACAAAAGACAACTCCAAGCCAAAAAACAGCGGAATACAAGCAGCCACGATTTGCAGAATAAGCTTAGGCATAGGATGGATATCCCAAATATCATCAACCAGCCCCACCAAAAAGATCAAGGCGCTGCCCCAGAACAAACCCCAGATCATCGTCGATGTCCAATCCGACGTTGCCGGCAGCAAATCCGCCTGCCATACCAAGAACATCACCGACCAAAACGAAGCAAAGATCGCGACGCCGCCCAGTCGCGGTACGGCTTTTTTATGAACACGCCTATCTCCGGGTTGGTCCAGCACACCCCATTTTCTGGCCATCCAGATTGTCACAGGTGTAATCAGACACGACCCCAACAGCGCGATAACAAACGGCACTATGTAAACTAAGTACACCATGGGTCCTCCTAGCACAGATTCGGGTATCCCCATTGCCGCATAACCTCATAAGCCGTAACCGCCACCGAGTTAGAAAGATTGAGACACCGGCAACCGGCCCGCATCGGTAAGCGGAGCTGAGTATCCGGATACCTCCGTAAGACATCCTCAGAAAGGCCTTTGGTTTCCGAACCAAAAAGCAAACAGCACGCCTCGGCAAAACGCACCTCATCGAAGCGGCAATTCCCTTTTGTTGTCGCCAAATACTTTGGCATAACAACGCTGTCCTCAAAAGCGGCGAAATCCTCATGAATAATAAGTTCAACCAAAGGCCAATAATCAAGCCCCGCCCGCTTCAGGTACTTATCCTCCAGCAGAAACCCCAAAGGTTTGACAAGGTGGAGTACCGCGCCCAAAGCACTGCATAAACGGACAACGTTCCCGGTATTCTGCGGAATTTCCGGCTCAACCAAAACAACATGCAACACACGCGCCATGGAACTGCCCTTTCTCCGAATATGTCCTATTATAACCTAAAAAATGTCACTTGTATATTTTTTTGTGATGTTTCAGCCATTCTGTTCCTACCACGAATTGGAAACAGCAAATGGTAATGAGCTCATACAGGCATTTCTATGGCTATTGACCGGTTATTGTGCCTGCAGCCCCGGATCAATCTTCAATTGTCAATTGATCCCTATCATGATATTATTTCGGTATATTCAGATTTGGCAGTTCGCAAAAACGAACCCAAACTCCCGAATTCCGAACACTGACAAAAGGAGAACGCCATGCTGCTAACAGAAGACGACCGCCGGCTGCTGCGGCTCTTATCTGAAGACACCCGCCTCACACCGGAAGAGCTCTCCGCTCAAACCAGTCTCTCCGTGGACTACATCATCAAAAAAATCAAAAAATGGGAACAAGAGAAAATCATCGCCAAATACAGCGTCCTCATCAATTGGGAGCTGCTTGGCGAAGACCGCGTCACCGCTTTCATCGACGTCAAAATCAACCCCCAGCGGGGCCACGGCTACGACAACATCGCCAAGCGCTTGCAACGCTTCCCCGAGATCCGCTCTGTCTACCTGCTCTCAGGCAACTCCGACCTATGTCTGATCATCGAAGGCCGCACCATGCACGAAATCGCCCAATTCGTCTCCGATAAGCTGGCGCCCATCGACTTGGTTGAAAGCACCAGCACCCGTTTCATCCTGCGCCGTTATAAACAAGACGGCGTCGAATTCTTTGGAGAGGAGAAGGGACCTGAACGTCTCATGTTCACACCATGAAAAAATATCTGTCGCAAACCGTGCAAACTTTGCCGCCCTCCGGCATCCGCAAATTCTTTGACCTGGTCTCCACCATGGACAACGTCATCTCCCTGGGCGTTGGTGAGCCCGACTTCCCCACCCCCTGGGTCATGCGCGAAAGCGCCATCTATTCCCTGGAACAAGGGCAAACCATGTACACAAGCAACTCCGGACTTTTCGAACTGCGCCAGGAACTCTCCCGCTACTTGGCCAAAAACATGTCCCTCAACTACTCCCCCACCACCGAAATCCTCATCACCGTCGGCGCCAGCGAAGCTATTGACCTAGCCATGCGCGCCCTCATCGAACCCGGCGACGCTGTCCTCATCACCGATCCCTGCTACGTCTCCTACGCCGCCTGCGCTCAACTCGCCGGCGCCGAAGTCCGCTATGTCCCCCTCCGGGCCGAAAACGATTTCCGCCTCCAAGAAGAAGACCTGCTGGCGGCTTACACCCCCAACTGCAAGCTGCTCCTTCTCTCCTACCCCAACAACCCCACCGGCGCCGTCATGGAACGAGACGACCTGCTGCCCATTGCCCGGTTCGTCTCTGAAAACGACCTGCTCGTGCTCTCCGACGAAATCTATTCCGACCTGACATATGAAGGAACCCACCAACCCTTTGCGTCGCTGCCCTATATGCGCAACCGCACCTTGCACATCAGCGGCTTCTCCAAAGCCTACGCCATGACCGGCTGGCGCGTCGGTTACGCCTGCGGTCCGGAAGACCTCATCGACGCCATGACGCGCATCCATCAATACTCCGTCATGTGCGCACCCATCATGGGCCAGGTCGCCGCTCTGGAAGGCCTGCGCACCGGCAGCGCCGCCAAACAAGAAATGATTATGGAATACGACCGCCGCCGCCGTATCATGGTCAGCGGCTTCCGCGAAATGGGTCTGACCTGCTTTGATCCCCAAGGCGCCTTCTACGTCTTCCCCGACATCTCGGCTACAGGTCTCTCCTCCGAACAATTCGCCGAAGAACTGCTCCGACAGCAGAACGTCGCCGTCGTCCCCGGCGCCGCCTTCGGCCCTTGCGGTGAAGGCCACATCCGCTGCTCCTACGCTTATGCGCCGGAAATCCTTAAAGAAGCTCTGGATCGAATGGCGCAATTCGTTGGGCAGTTTGTCATGACGGACACGCAGATCATTTGACCTGTGACCTTTGGCCATCATCTGATTCAGCGGGGATCTTATTTAATGCGAGGGTGTACACTCCGGCGATATCGGTCAGTTCCACTCCGTTTGTCGGGTCATACATGGTGAATCTGTGGTGATAGTTGGTGCTGTTGGAGATGAATTCATTTTCGGTTATTACTATGCTGATAACTTGCTTGATGTCTCTGTACTTTTCGCTCTTGCCAATTTGTTCTGTGATCAGCTTGGAATCATAATAGACGATTCTTTCCCGCATATGTAGTACTCTACCACACCCAAATTACCTAATGTCTTGCTTCATCTTTCGGCACGATACTTCGTCAGTCCCTCCTAGCAGACGCCCGGTATGCGTCGTCGGTTCTTCCTTGCCTCGTGCCGAAATATTTGCAATCTATTAGGCGATTTGGGAGTGGTAGAGTACTAGTGGGGCGACTTGGATTTCAATATGAATCGTTTTGCCGGACTTGGTTTTGACCTTTACGTCTATGATGCCCAGTTTGTCTGTGGGGTGTTCCCTTATCAAATGGGGATCAACTATTGCGACTTCTTCGTATTCCTCAGCAGGGATCGATAAGGCTGATTTCAAAAAGTCCGTCAAGAACTCAATATTGCGTTCGTCCGCGAAGAATATCCTGAAAATAATGTCACTTTTGACCGGGAGAATTGCCCGATTCATAGGGGTTCACCTTCCTTAAGAACAGTATACACTATCTGGGATTTAGTCGCTATGTTTTTGTCAACTTTATTTTCTGACCCTTAATTTTCTGCCGAACTAACTTTCTGCCGAACCATTGACAGATAAGCCATTTACGCCTATGATAACTATACAATCGTCTTGAACGAGTGGACACAAGAAAACTTGAGGTGTTTTTCTCATGACAACATACAAACATCAGGACATGAGCGACGCGGTCTGGGATTTGCTCTCGCCGTTTTTACCGGGACAGCCCGGACAATGGGGCGGCGTGGCTGAAGATAACAGGCAATTTCTGAACGGCGTGTTCTGGATATTGAAAACCGGTTCTCCCTGGCGGGATCTGCCGTCGTATTACGGAAACTGGAACAGTGTGGCCAGACGTTTCCGGCGTTGGTGCTCCAATGGCATATGGGACAAGGTTCTTGAGGTTCTCAAGGATGAGCCTGACTATGTATGGCTCAGAGCCGAGGATAGCTATCGCCGGGTTCATCCATCCGCGCCGGAGATCACCAGCCAGAACCGGGAACACCCCAAAGAAGATACACCAGATAACAACAGAAAAAAACCCTCCCTCAGCAAGTCGGAGTGGGGAATTATGACCATCATCTGGGAAGCGGAGCGCCCCCTGACAGCTTCTTTTATTATGGATAATCTTGTTGGACGCGCCTGGGGGCTTTCCACCGTAATGACCGTGCTGGCTCGGTTGTGTAAGAAAGGATTCGTTCATTGTGACCGTTCCACCGGTTCCAACTATTATTCCGCTCTTATTTCGGGAGAGGACTACCGGAAACAAGAAGGCCGCGAGTTTCTGGATCGGGCTTTCGGCAACTCTATTGCCAACATGGTGGCTGCTCTGACAAGCAGCGGCGCCGTCAGTGAGGACGACATCAGCGAACTGCGTAAGATTCTGGAGCAGGGTCAGGGTCAGGATCAGGATCAGGATTAGGAACAGGCTCGGGGTCAGGATCCGGACATTGAATGGGAGGGAATTGCGGATGCCTGAATTTATCAAAATCATTTTCCTGAAAATGTTTACTGTTTCCCTGATCGTCGGCCTGTTGATCGCTGTTATCATGGTGGCGGCCCCATGGCTGGCCAAGCGGTATTCGCCTCGGTGGCGCTATCGGGTCTGGCTGTTTCTGGCCCTCTGGCTGATGGTTCCGATTACCCTGCCCGCGCCTTGGGCACCGATTTCCCTCACTGTACCGGACACCGTTATTACCCCGCCTCATTCGGCACTTCCACAAGACATCCTTGGTTCGGCGGGAAATAATCAGACGCAGAATCCTGGAACAGCCTGGCCGGAGGAACAGAATCAGGGGCAAGGGCTGACAGGATCGACCAACCCGGCAACATCCGTTTCCGGCCAGACCGGTTCCGAATCCGGTCTGTTGGCACCAGCTTCCGACCTGTCGGGATCAGCTTCCGGATTGGCTGGCTCGACATCTTCGGCAAGGATCTCCGGCATCCTGGCCGGGATAACTCTGTTTGATATTCTGATCACAATCTGGCTTCTGGGCGCTGCTGCCTTTCTTTGCACGCGCGGAATCGCGGTTCTGCGCTTCCGCGTCTGGCTGCACCGGTCTTGGCGGTATTGCGACAGCATGGATGTAACCCGTTTCGTCCGCCAGACAATGACGGAAACAGGTTTTCAGAGGGATATGGATATCATGACCCAAACTTTTGAAAGAGGGTCACTGTTTGTGCCGGTGAGAATACCTCCGTTCGCGTCAGAGAGGATTTTGATATCATATTCAAAGTCATACCAGCAGTCGCGTTCAATTCCGGCTTGATAGCCGGCATGAGCACCGGAATTGTTTTGTTTTATCCTCAAGGCGTATTTCCCGTCTTTAACGTTTGTGGGATTGGTTTCGAGGGTAAATGCGCTGGTTCCGTTGTTGCAGTTCATGAGCGGGATGGCGTCTTCGCAATCGCCGTTGGGTACCAGATTTTCGGTCTGCCCTCTCTTAACCAGTTTTACGTTATCTACAACAAACATGACTGATTGGGGAACATGCGGATAGATCGCGAACCAGGCTTCCTCAGGTTTCGCGTTGGGATCTGCGGGAGAGGTTTTCCAACTGCCTGCTATGTGGGTCCATTCGCCCACACCGCATTCGACCCCAAGGACGACATGGTGTCTCCCCGCGCTTGCGTTTGTGTCGGGAAACATGAAGTTCGTACCCACCCAAACTTTTGAAAGAGGATCACTGTTTGTGCCGGTGAGAATACCTCCGTTTGCGTCAGAAAGGATTTTGATATCATATTCAAAGTCATACCAGCTGTCGCGTTCAATTCCGGCTTGATAGCCGGCATGGGCGCCGGAATTGTTTTGTTTTATCCCCAAGGCGTATTTCCCGTCTTTAACATTTGCGGGATTGGTTTCGAGGGTGAATGTGCTGGTTCCATTGTTACAGTTCATGAGCGGGATGGAATCTTCACAATCGCCGTTGAGGATCAGATTGCTGGTGGTTTGCGCCGACGGTGTTTGCCATACGGCATACATCGTTCTATTCTCGCTGATCGTAAGGGGATCACTTGTGTTGTATCTTCGCCCGTCAACACTGTCTAATGCCCAGTAGGCAAAATTCAGCTCCGGATGGGAGAGATTATCCGCCACGACAAATGCTGTGCTGGTAAATTCTCCTGGTGTACCACTGTTGGCATTTTGCGGCATTTGTTCCTGTTTTACTATATTGTCCCCGTCAACATAACTCAGTGTAATCTGACGTTCATACAAGCCGTAATACGTGGGGGCAGGCGCGCTGACGCTTACCGGAAAAGAATCAAGCGGCTCGGCGCCGGGAGTTGTCAGGGAACTCCAGCCTATGGGTGTCCAGCCGGGGTATTCCCTTTGTTCCGGTGGCACGGCCTCTCCGCCGGTGTTATTGCCAGGTACAGGCGTCAAAACTGTCCGGGGCCCATCAATATCATGAAAAACCGCCGGCAAATTCGTGACACTCTGCCCTCTCTCAACCAGTTTCACGTTATCTACGACATACATGACTGATTGGGGGACATGCGGATAGATCGCGAACCAGGCTTCCTCAGGTTTCGCATTAGGATCTGCGGGAGAGGTTTTCCAACTGCCTGCTATATGAGTCCACTCGCCCACGCCGCATTCGACTCCGAGGACGACATGGTGTCGCCCCGCGCTTGCGTTTGCGTCGGGAAACATGAAATTCGTACCCACCCAAACTTTTGAAAGAGGGTCACTGTTTGTGCCGGTGAGAATACCTCCGTTCGCGTCAGAGAGGATTTTGATATCATATTCAAAGTCATACCAGCAGTCGCGTTCAATTCCGGCTTGATAGCCGGCATGAGCACCGGAATTGTTTTGTTTTATCCTCAAGGCGTATTTCCCGTCTTTAACGTTTGTGGGATTGGTTTCGAGGGTAAATGCGCTGGTTCCGTTGTTGCAGTTCATGAGCGGGATGGCGTCTTCGCAATCGCCGTTGGGTACCAGATTTTCGGTCTGCCCTCTCTTAACCAGTTTTACGTTATCTACAACAAACATGACTGATTGGGGAACATGCGGATAGATCGCGAACCAGGCTTCCTCAGGTTTCGCGTTGGGATCTGCGGGAGAGGTTTTCCAACTGCCTGCTATGTGGGTCCATTCGCCCACACCGCATTCGACCCCAAGGACGACATGGTGTCTCCCCGCGCTTGCGTTTGTGTCGGGAAACATGAAGTTCGTACCCACCCAAACTTTTGAAAGAGGATCACTGTTTGTGCCGGTGAGAATACCTCCGTTTGCGTCAGAAAGGATTTTGATATCATATTCAAAGTCATACCAGCTGTCGCGTTCAATTCCGGCTTGATAGCCGGCATGGGCGCCGGAATTGTTTTGTTTTATCCCCAAGGCGTATTTCCCGTCTTTAACATTTGCGGGATTGGTTTCGAGGGTGAATGTGCTGGTTCCATTGTTACAGTTCATGAGCGGGATGGAATCTTCACAATCGCCGTTGAGGATCAGATTGCTGGTGGCTTCCGCAAATGCATTTGTGACGAAACATTGCGCACCCAGGAGCAATCCCAGAGCAAAAGGGAACAAGGAAGCTAACCATCGTGATTTTGGTTTCATAACCGAACATCTCCTTTTAAAATTGTCTACTGAACCCCTGGTAGCAGTGGTAGCAATTGTAAAACTCTGCGCTTTCGTGTCCACATATTAATATATTTGTATAACAAATCATATAGGTTCGAGCGCTCCTTGTCAACGCTATATCAGTAGATCTAACTATGTAAATTATTCCAAAACATATACGCGTTTTTTTAATCGAAAATCAGGATAAGGTATTGCTATAAAGCTTTCGCATAAAATTTTAAGAGATTGTCGAATTCAAGAAGGATTTTGGCTTCATTTCTCGAAGAAGATTATTTGAATTTCATCTGCTCTCCACTTAATAACTTCCAATAATTAATGAGTTTTAAATTGCCTAACTGAAGAAAATGTCTTTCATCTGAGGAGAAAACCATGCTTGTCGCCCTGCTCACACAGAAAACACTCACTTCCGTCACCCTGCCTGACAAAGTCACGGGGCAATACTGGCTCAACGAACCGCCCACCGATCCGTCCGCTAAGCTCATCGGCATAGAAGGGCAAGACGGGGAATGGGTTGTCAAATCCAACAAAAAAGCCGTGGTATTGGACGATCAAAACCAAAACATACGCAGCGCAATCCTCAAACCTTTAAACATCCACAACGTCAGAATAACCAAAACCAAAGAAAAAACCATCCTCTACACAGAGCCCATCACCGAAGACCGCCAGATATACACCAAATACCGGGTCGAAACAGACCTCAAACTCACCATCGGACGCCAAGACAACAACGACATCATTATCATCAACCCCTACGTATCCTCCACCCACGTCAACATCGCCTACACCCAGGGGCGTTGGAGTGTGGCCGATTCCAGCACCAACGGAACCTTTGTCAACGGCAAACGCGTTAAAAAACAACAAACCCTCAAACCCGGCGATGTCATCGCCATCATTATGGGATTCAAAATCATCATCGGTGCCGACACCATCGCTTTCAACAACCCCGACGGCAAAGTCCGTGTCGCCACCCAAGCCCTTAAACCCCTCGTCCGACCGCCAATCCGTCCGCCCGACCCCGACGACGACGAAGACCACACCGGCGAATACGACGACATCGCTTTCCACGCCTTCTCCCGTTCCCCCCGCTTCAAAATCGACATCGAAAAACCCGTCTACAGAATCGACTCCCCGCCCCAAAACACCACCGGCGAAGAAACACCCCTCATGCTCGTCCTCGGCCCCTCCCTCACCATGGGCATGGCCTCCCTCTCCATGATGTTCTTCTCCCTCAACAACGCCATGCAGAGCGACAACATTGCCGGCGCCGCCCCCACCATGGTCATGTCCGGCAGCATGCTCCTGGGCGTCATCCTCTGGCCTCTCCTCTCCAAAAGCTACAACAAAAAAAGCCGCGCCAAAAAAGAAGCCCAACGCCAAGAAAAATACAAAGAATATCTCCAGCGCCTCGCCCAAAAATTCCAAGACGAAAGCGCCAAACAAGAAAAAATCATGCGCGAAACCTACGTTCCCCTCACCGACTGCGTCGCCCGCATTCAAAACGTCAGCAGAAACCTTTGGGAACGCGGCCCCGGCCAAAACGACTTCCTCAAACTCCGCCTAGGCCTGGGCAGCGGCAAACTCCAAGCCGATGTGTCCTACGCCGAACGCCGTTTCACCACAGACGAAGACAACCTCCAAGAGGATCTCTACACCCTCTGCGAAACCCCCAAAGAACTCCACGACATTCCCATTACCCTCCCCCTCTACGAAGAACACATCGCCGGCATCATCGGCAACCCCCGCCAAACCAGAGAAATCGCCAAAGGGCTCATCTTCCAGATCGCCGCCCTCTACAGCCCCGACGAAGTCAAACTCGTCTTTATATACGACGCCGCGGACGAAAACGAATTCTACTTCACCAAATGGCTGCCCCATGTCTGGAACAACGAACACACTTTCCGCTTCATCGCCTCCGCCACCGGCGAAGTCAAAGAAATCTCCGCCTACCTGGAAAAAGAAATCGAGCACCGCACCCCCATCCACAACACAGACATGAACAAAATCGCGCCCTACTACATTATCTTCTCCCTCAGTCAAACCTTGGCCCAAAAAGCCGACATGCTCAAACAAATCTATGCCCAGCCCAAAAACCTCCATATCAGCGTCCTCACCTTCTATGGCAAACTCAAAAACCTGCCCAAAGAATGCGGCATCATCGCCGAACTGGGCACCCCAGCCAAAACATACAGCAAAGACGACATCACCGGCCAGATCACCACCTTTACCCCCGACATCACCCTGGACGCCAACCCCACAGCCCTCAGCGTCAAAATCTCCCAAATACGTCTTGACACCCTAGCCAACACCTACAAACTCCCCCGTATGGTCACCTTCCTGGAACTTTTCGGCGTGGGCAAAATCGAACACCTCAACGCCCTCACCCGCTGGCACGACAACAACCCTGTGCAATCCCTCGAAGCCGCCGTCGGCGTCGACACCATCGGCAGCACCTTCAAACTTGACCTACACGAAAACTTCCACGGCCCCCACGGCCTCGTCGCCGGCATGACCGGCTCCGGCAAAAGCGAATTCATCATGACATACATCCTATCTCTAGCCGTTAACTACCACCCTCACGAAGTCGCCTTCATCCTCATCGACTACAAAGGCGGCGGCATGGCTAAATCCTTCGAAAATCTCCCCCACACCGCCGGCATCATCACCAACCTGGACGGCGCCGCCATCAAACGCTCCCTCATCTCCATCGAAAGCGAACTCAAACGCCGCCAGACCCTCTTTGCTCAAGCCGGCAAACAACAAGGTGTCAGCAACATAGACATCTATAAATATCAGAAACTCTACCGCGAACAAGCCGTCCGCGAACCCCTGCCTCACCTATTCATCATCTCCGACGAATTCGCCGAACTCAAAACCCAACAACCCGAATTCATGACTCAACTGGTCAGCGCCGCCCGCATCGGCCGCTCCCTGGGCGTCCACCTCATCCTTGCCACCCAAAAACCCTCCGGCGTCGTGGACGACCAAATCTGGTCCAACTCCCGCTTTCGCGTCTGCCTCAAAGTCCAAGACAAAAGCGACAGTCAGGACATGCTCAAACGCCCCGACGCCGCCGAGCTCACCGAAACAGGCCGCTTCTACCTCCAGGTCGGCTACAACGAACTCTTCGACATGGGCCAATCCGCTTGGGCTGGAGCGCCCTATTACCCCGCCGACAGAGTCGTCGCCGCCAAAGACGACAGCGTCATCGTCATCGACCGCAACGGTCGTCCTCTCCGCGAGGCCAAATCCGACAAAAAGAAACAAACCAAAAACCCCCGCAAACAACTGGACGCCATCACAGAATACCTCAAAACCATCGCCGCCGAAGAAAACATCCGTGCCCGCCCCCTCTGGCTCGACCCTATAGCTCCCAACATCCTGCTCAGCACTATCAAGAAAAAATACCCCGCCCCTCCCCAAGCCTACATTCTCAACCCTATCATCGGCGAATACGACGACCCCGCCCGCCAGCGCCAGTGCGTCCTCACCCTGCCCCTCTCCGCCGAAGGCAACGCCGTCGTCTACGGTGCCGCCGGCAACGGCAAAACGACTTTCCTCAACACCCTCATCTACTCCCTCATGCAAGACCACAGCCCGGACGAAGTCAACATCTATCTCCTCGATTTCTCCGCCGAAACCCTGCGCGCCTTCGCCAAAGCCCCTCACATCGGCGACGTCGTCCTCTCCTTCGAAACAGAAAAAATCAGCAACCTTTTCAAAATGCTCAGAGACGACCTCATCAAACGCAAGAAAACCTTCGCGGACTACGGCGGCACATACCACTCCTACATCGAAGCCACCGGCCAACACCTCCCCAACATCGTCGTCGCCATCAACAACTTCTCAGCCTTTGCCGAACTCTACGAAGAAAAAGTCGAAGCCCTCTCCTACCTGGCCCGAGAAGGCGTCAAATACGGTATCACCTTCATCCTCACCGCCCTCGGCGTCAACGCCGTCCGCTTCAACATGTTACAATACTTCAAACAACTCTTCACCCTCCAGCTCAACGACCCCAACGATTACAGCAACGTTGTCGGCAGAACGGAAGGCCTCGTCCCCTCCAAACACAAAGGAAGAGGGCTTGTCAGACTGGAAGACCTCCACGAATTCCAAATCGCTCATATCACCGAAGAAGCCGTACCCTTCACCTTTTTACAGCACCAAAGCCGGCACTTCAGAGAACTGTGGCGCGGCAAGCCCGCCGCCCGCATTCCCCTTCTGCCCGACCAGGTCGACGCCGAATTCCTGGCCGATTATCTGCCGGAAAGCATCAGAGCATACGCCAACGCCCGGCAGTCAGAAAGCAGGCAGCTCAAGAATCTGCTCAACGATCTTACCACAGATCTGACGACCCCCCCGAAACCGTCAGGCAGCCCTGTCGCAGCATCCGGCGTTTCCCCGGATCTCTCCCGCCCCCACGGCTTCCAACCACCCTCCACCGGGTCGACGGACTTCGCTTCAACGAACCGCCAACCAGCCGATTATGAACCGGTCGGCTCCAAACCGACCGGGCCCCAACCGACCGGGCCCAAATCGACCGGCTCCAACCCGACCGGACCCAACCCGACCGACTCCGAACAGACCCGCCCTGAACCGGCCAAATTCGATCTCACGACCCTTTCGCTCCCCATCGGCGTGGCCGGCGAAACCCTTAAAATCTACAACTATCCATTCGGCCGCGCCTATATCACTATGGTCTTCTCCAACGACAACAGCGACCGACTCTTCTACTATGATTTAGCCGACTTTATGGCCTGCCGGTGCGCTTTTGACATCACCGTCCTGGATACCGATAAACGCTTAGCCGACAAATTCTTCCACATCCGGAACACCACCTCCTTGACCTGCACGTGCAGCCCGAAAGAATGCGAAACCGCCGTTCTGGAACTGTTTAGCCAAATCCTTCACCGAAACAACTCCTATAAAGAAGCCTTAGACCAGGGACTCACGCCGGATCCCTTTGACGCCAAAATATTTATCATCCCATCCTACACCGCCCTGAAAAAATCCGTCCCCGACGACACCAAAAAGAAGCTCGACCTCCTTCTGGAAAAAGGCGCCATCCAATACAATATCCTCATCATCATAGGCGAAGACGCCCAAAATTTGCCGACTTTCAACTTAAGCAGCTGGTTCAAACAGCATGTAGGAGCTGACAGGGCTACTCACGGCATCTGGCGCGGCAACGGCTTCTCCGAGCAATACTGTATGGACACCGGTAAAAAATCCGCGGACGCCAACGACATACCATACGGATTTGGCTTTTGCCTCCAGAAAAACAAAGCCGTGCAAACGAAGCTGCTCTGCTCGAAACCGGAAGACCCTGATGAAGACTAAAGGAGGAATCCATCCATGAGTAAAGTTCTGGTAGAAGTTACCTTGCCCGCCGCCGGCAGAGCCTATGACGTCTATATCCCGTTAGAAAGCAAAATAGGCGAAGTCCTCCGACTTCTGTCAGGTATACTAACAGATCTGGCCAACGACAAATACAAAGCTACCGACTGCGATCTCCTCTGCGATGCCGACACCGGCGCAATATTGGATGTTGACAAGATCGTCGCCGAACTTGGAATCAAGAACGGCAGCCGGCTCTTGCTCATATAGATCAACAAAAAAGAAAGGAGCATCATAATGAGTCAATTTACCGTAACCCCGGAACAACTGGCCAAAGCCTCAAAAGAGATCTCCCAACTGTCCGAAACTTACACCACCATTTACAAACAACTCCTTCAGGCAGCGACAACAATGGGCGCCGCTTGGGAAGGCGCCGACAATTTAGCCTTCGTAGGCCAGATCAACGGCTGCTGCACCGACCTTCAGAAAATGGCCGACAAAATGCGTTTGGCCAGCCAAGCTTTGGACAAACAACAGAAGAACTATTTCAATCGCCAGCAGGATAATCTGAACCGCATCAAAAATATGTAAACCGATGACAACCCAACCAACAAGAGAAACAAAGGAGTGAACAACGTGTCAGATCAAATCAAAGTTGATACTGAGCAAGTTGGCCAAATCGCCGCAAACATTGAAAGATATAACGGCCAACTGGACGAAGCCTTAAAAAAAGGACAAGCCGCTCTCCAAAGCCTATCAACCGTATGGAGCGGCAAAGCCGCGGAAGACACCCGCGATTCCTTCAACAGCTTCGTCAACAAATATTCTGCGCTATACCACGACATGATGGACAACTACGTAAAATTCCTGCGGATAAATATCCAGTCAGGCTATTTTGAGACAGAACAAGCGAATATTGGATTGGCGGATTTGTTTAAGTAGTAGAGTAACAATGGACAATGGACAGTGGACAATGGACAATGGACAGTGGACAATGGACAATGGACAGTGGACAATGGACAATGGACAAGGCTGATATCCTTCAGCCTGTGGACCAATGGACAAGGCTGATATCCTTCAGCCTGTGGACCAATGGACAAGGCTGATATCCTTCAGCCTGTGGACCAGCAGTATCAGGTAAACAGTATTAACGAGGTGATGCTTGATACCTTGACAGCTGACAATTGTCATTCAATAGGCAAGCGCAGACAGATGCGTTTCTTCACCATCTGTCTGTTTTCGTTTATTTTTACTAAAGCGGGTTCCGCCCGCAAGTGGCTAATCCTGATCCTCGATTAAAATCGTGTAAAGATTTCTGGTCTGTTTTGCATCGGGCTGATATCCTTCAGCCAATCAAGGGCAGACGACGAAGGCGGGCTGGTTGCCCGACAAGGAGGATAACGCAGACAGACGGAAAATAGACCGTAAAGATGGCTCTGTTTTTAGTTGAGATTAGGATTACTTTGCGGTGCGGAAGTGAGCTAAAAGAACAGCACGCAGAACCACTATGTTTTCAACTGTCAACAGTCGGCCTGCCGGCTTTGCTGTCCACTTTCAATAGTGCTGTCCACTGTCAATACAACCTCCGCCCCCTGACTGGCATATGGATAAATCTCAAAGCGAGCGTTGAACTCACCGGCAATCTTTCTGCACACACCGGCCATTTGATCCATGCCTTCAGGACAAAAATCTTGTTCTTTGCTGTCTGGCCGGCAGCCGCGCGCCGCGCTGGTTACCGAACAAATCACCGCGCCTCCGTCATACGTATTTGTGCTAATGACAATGTCTCCACTGACACTCATATATCGGAAAGCGATGAAACACATATTGTAGAGCAAGTGAATCAGCTTGCTCGGGCTGATCAACAAAGGCGGCGTCTTTCCGCCCAATTCAAAACTAATCACATGACCGTGGCGAACCGCCTCAGCTTCCAAAAGTCTCTTAACAGACAGAATGACAGCGTTGATATCCGTTTTCGCCGGCGCGTTCAGCTGTGGTTTCAGTGTCTGCAAGAACTCGGTCAGCAGTTCCATGGCGCTGTCCAGTTTTTCCATCATCACGTTAAAACCGGGATGCTGAGATACAAGGTCTTCTTTCCACAAGAGAATCTGCAGATTCCCACGTACAACCGCCAAAGGGTTGCGCACCTCATGGGCGACACTCCCCATTAGTTCTTCCAGCATATTCATCCTGTCAGAGCTTAGGATTGAATTGCTGGGAAGGTTCTGTTGAACACTCAATTGCCCCATAATATCTACCTTTCTCGAATGTAACCCTGCCTTCTCCAACTAAATAATTTGTGCTGAATTGACACACAATTTATTTTTTATGACCTGTCAGATTTAATTATACCTGATAATTCGGGAAATTGTTTTAAAATCCTAATATTTTTGTTTGATTGTTTATGTTTCTCATTTCGAGCCGTTCTATCTTTTAACGTCAAAAACTTTTATCTCTTCAGTCATATCAAGCGTGTGTTTTTGGCCCAAATAAGTGATTTCCACACGAATCTCCGGCCCCAAACCGCGCGCGTCCAGCAGGACACGACCGGGACTTACCGAGAAAGATTTTCCCGCCGCGGGAACATCACCCAGGCAAATATCGTTCTGCCATACGCGCACACCGGCCTCCGCAGGCGTGGTTTTAATAAACAACTGGCGGCTGTCTCCAGAAAAAGTCATAGCCGGTGAAGCTGCGTCACCCACGACCCTTAGATACATCTCCACAGGATCTCCAGCCGTCTGCATTTGAAAAAACGCGAAAGCCACCACCAACAGAACGGTGAAACGCAGGAGGTTTTTCTTGACGCCGTTGGTTCTGCCGTTGGTTCTTTTGCCTCTATTGCCAACACGCCGGAGCCTGATATTCTGCGGCCTATAGGAACGCGGAGAAGACATAGGATCACCTCACACCATTCATCATATGCACCACAATGAGACCCTATTCGCCTCCTGGGCGAATAGGGTCTCATTGTGGTGTAGGGGTTAGGGGTTAGGGGTCAGGGGCAAGGGTTAGGGGCAAGGGGCAGGGGGCAGGAGGTAGGGGTAGAGTGCTAGGGGGATACGGCTTGGGCGGCCGCTTGTCCCGCCGCGTATCCCATTGAAAAGGCCGCCTGCAGATTGTAGCCGCCGGTTATTCCGTCCACATCGACAACCTCGCCGGCCCAATAGAGACCATCGATATGTTTTGAAGCCATCGTTTTGGGGTCCAATGAGCGAATGTCGATGCCTCCGGCTGTGACGATTCCTGCTTGTAGGCCTAAAGTCCCTGTTACCCTCATGGATACGGCCTGCAGCATCTCGGCCAGGCGCCGGGTTTCTGCGGCGGTAATCTGCCGGGCCTTTTTTGCGCTGTCAAGACCCGATAGCTCCACAATTATCGGAATAAGGTTTTTCGGCAGCAGATCGCCTAAGGCGTTTTTAAATTGACGCGCCCCCATTTTCCCCCAGTCTCGCTTGAGCCGTTCAATCAATACATCCTGACTCAAAGCGGGTTTCAAGTTTAGGGTGAGACCCACGGTGGATCCTTTTCCCAGTGCTTGTGCCGCCATTCGGCTTAAGGTTAGGACGATCGGCCCCGATACACCGTAATGCGTAAAAAGCATTTCTCCAAATTGGTCTTGCTTTTTCACTCCTTCAATCCATAGGGACAGTCTGACGTTGCGTAATGACAGCCCCTGTACTTTTGCGGGCCATGATTCCGCCGTTTTCAGCGGCACCAAAGCGGCCCTAGCCGGTACAACTCCATGCCCTACGGCGCGGGCCATGACATAGCCATCCCCCGTTGACCCTGTGCCGGGGTATGACGCGCCGCCAACCGCTATGATAACGGCATCCGCCGGCCAAAACCTGTCCCGTGCGGCGACACCGGCCACAGCCGCTCTCGTTGCTGCGGAGCTTGCGCCCTCCCCCGTCCCTTCCGGTAAACAACCGGACTTGTGCAAGCGGATAGCGTCGATGTGTTGGTTGAGATGAATTCCAACGCCTTGATCCCGGACAAAACCAATGAGAGCCTGCGCCACCGACTCAGCCCGGTCATTGATCGGAAAAACGCGGCCGCCGCGCTCAACTTTTGTCGGCACTCCCTGTTCCCGGAAGAATTCCCGCAGGGTTTCGTTATCAAAAAGCCGCAGCGCTGAATGCAAGAATTTGCCGTTACCGGGATATGCTTCAATGAAATCGCTGATTTCTCCGTCATGGGTAATATTGCAGCGCCCCTTGCCCGAAAGCAGCAACTTGCGGGCAAGTTTGTCCCCCTTTTCCAGCAGAAGAACCTCCGCCTGAGGGGCCGCGCGCGCAGCCGTGCCGGCCGCCATCAGACCGGCCGCTCCGCCGCCTACAACAACAATTCTTTTTCTGGCCATATTTCTCCCAGCGCGTATGCTATACAACGAACACAATATACAACTAATACAATATGCCTTTGAGTTCAGGATCTTCGCGGGCGCACCCAATGCACAGCCCCGGCTCCAAATTATGAAAGATCTGACGCCCGCAGGACACGCATAACCGCGGAATAATCTTCCGCAGCAGAATCTTGCCCTTAATATAGCGCTCGTCCAAGGCCATGTCTTCCATCGCAACCGCCTTAGGACCGCATACTTTCAGGCATCTCTGGCAATGGACGCAGAGGGACGGCTGATAAACAATACGCTCCACGCCGTTGTCCTTGTTATGGGTCAGAGCGCCTTGGGGACAAACATGCGCGCAAATGCCGCATGATGTACACTGTTCATTAATTTTTAACGCCTGAAAAGGGATCTTATGCCCGGGCGCCAAGGCAAGAGCGTCCAGGAGCCACCGGCGCGAACGCGGAATATTATAAGTTTCTTCGGCCAACACGGGCAGCATGGCCTTGAGCTTGTCCCGCAGTTTATTCTGTTCGCGCAACTCTCCAATTGTGGGCGGGTCTGCCGGTATATTTGAAGATGGGGTCGGTGGGTCTGCTGCTGCTGTGTCTAACGAAGCCGGCTCGTCAGGCCGGATGGTGGTTTGGCCATCCCAGGGGGCGATTTTGATTTTTATATTATTAGGCGACGTCCAGTGTTCCAACAATGCCTTGAGCGTGCCCACACTATGAGAACATGCTTTCACATCCTCACAAACGGCACAATCTCCCGTAAGAATATTCACTTCTTTTCGATCCGATAAAAGCATCAACGCGCTCCAGGCATCGCGATCAAACATACCGATGCAACTGATCTCGCAGCCACCGGGCCGGGCCGCCGGACAACTAAGCACAACAGGATCCGCGTCAAACATATGCCTCTTGATTTCGTCCATAGCGCGGTCAACGAACCCGTCACTGGGGCAAACAGCCATACAGACGCCACAATCCGTACATTTATTCGGATCAATTTTCTTAATCTCATTGATCGCGCCGTGAGGACATTTCTGGAAACATTCCCAGCATGTTGTTGCAAAAGGTTTTTTGATGTTTAGACAATTTCCCGGTTGAAAAAACACTTGACTGGCTACCGGCATGATTGAACCCCCCCTTTTTGTCAATGGACAATTGACAATGGACAATGGACAATGAGGAACCGGAAGCCGATACAATTAGAATAGATAGCCCTTCCCTCTGCCTTTCATTGTCCATTGTCAATTGTCCATTGTCAATTGTCCATTGTCAATTGTTTTAGTTCGGCGATTTCCCGGGGCGTTAGCCTGCGATAGGCACCCGAGACCAGGTTTTGCATGTTTAGTGAAGCGTATGATGTTCGTTCCAGCGCCAGCACCTCATAGCCGAAGTGTTCGAACATGCGACGCACTTGCCGGTTGCGTCCTTCGCTAAGAGTCATTTCTGCCCAATGTTCCGGGGAGGATGTTGTGTTGGATACCGGGCTGACAACGACTTTTGCCGGACGCGTCATCCCGTCCTCAAGGGGTACGCCCCGCCGAAGGGTTAGCAGATCTTCTTTGTTCAGGGCTTTGTTCAGGCGGATTCGGTAGGTTTTTGGTACGCCATAGCGCGGGTGGGTGAGTTTTAGGGTCAAATCGCCGTCGTTGGTTAGAAGCAATAGCCCCGATGTCTCATAATCGAGACGCCCCACCGGATATACGCGGCCCATCTCTTTTGGCAATAGATCCCGGACATTCTTGCGGCCATGTTCGTCTTTGACGGTGCTCAATACGCGAATCGGTTTGTGCAGCATGATATAGATGTGGGGATTTGCTCTTAGTTCCACTTTTTTGCCGTCGATTTCGACGCGGTCGCGGGACGTTATCAGGCGTCCCTGTTCTGTCACCACTTGGCCGTTGATCTTGATGCGGCCCTGCTCTACCATTTTTTCAATCTGACGCCGCGATGCCACACCCGCGCCCGCCAGAACTTTTTGCAGGCGGGACATTTCGTCTGTTTGCGGGGTGTTCGCCGTTCCCGTGTTCGCCGTTCCCTTGTTTACCCTGCGCCTGTTCGATGTCCGTGAGTCCGTTGGGGAATCCGGCGTTGGCACCGAGGCTTTTTGCGGACGCGCGGGGTTGGTGTCTTTATGAGTTTTCATTCTGATCCTCGTTTGCGGGGTCTGCCTCTGACTCCATAAGCACCCGGTACCCTTCACGCTCCAGATCCGAGACGACCTGGCGTCCGTGTTCAAATCCGCCGACTTCACAGACCACATGCAAGATTGCTTCATCAATATCAAGATCGGCTTTGAGGCGGTCGTGCTGGACCATGGTGATGTTGGCATTGTTGTCCGCCACAATGGCGGCGAATTTTTCCAGGCTGCCCGGCACGTCGCGCATCACCGTCTGGAATTTCATACTGCGGCCGCGGGTGAGCAGCCCTTTTTCCACGATACGGTGAATGAAACTCACGTCAATGTTGCCTCCCGAGAGCAGGCAGACGATTTTTTTGCCTTCGATATTGAGTTTGCGGTTGTGCAAAGCCGCTGCCAGGGAAACCGCTCCGGCCGGTTCCACCACCTGTTTGGAACGTTCCAGCAGCATGAGAATGGTGGCGGCGATATCGCTGTCGGAGACGGTGAGCATATCGTCCACATAGGTGTTGATGATTTCCATCGTCCGGGCGCCCGGTTTTTTGACGGCGATACCGTCGGCGATGGTATGCAGTTTTTCGTCAATGACCATAGTTTGGCTCCGAAAAGACCGCGCGATGTTCTGGGCGCCGGCGGCTTGGACGCCGACAATCCGCACCCGGGGGTTGACTTGTTTCACACAGGAAGCAATCCCCGCCAGCAGACCGCCGCCGCCCGCGGGTACAAAAATGATGTCCACGCCAGGCAAATCCCGCAGAATCTCCAGTCCGATGGTTCCTTGGCCGGCGATAATGTCGTCGTCATCAAACGGATGGATAAAAACAGCGCCGGTTTCTTCCTGGATCGCCATGGCTCTGTCATATGCGTCGTCATAGATAACGCCGTGAAGTTCCACCTTGCAGCCGTACCCTTGGGTCGCCTGGACTTTGGCGATAGGCGCGCTGCGGGGCATAACGATGGTAGCCCCTACGCCCGCGGCGTTGGCCGCGAAAGCCACCCCTTGCGCGTGGTTACCCGCGCTGGATGCCACAACGGCGCTGAGACTGCCTTGTTCGCAGAGTTTCATGATCTTGTTGTAGGCGCCGCGCACTTTGAAACTGCCGGTTTTTTGTAGGTTCTCGAATTTTAAATAGAGTTCGGCCCCGGTTGATTGAGAAAATGTTTTTGAGGAACTCAGCGGGATGTCATGAATAATAGTCTTCAGACGAGCCGCCGCTGCCTCGATATCTTTGAGCGCGATTATTGTCGCCACCTCTTCCTTGCTGTCTGAGTACCGATCTCTGATCTGTTCCTCAGGGATACTGTATCATAATAGCAGAATTCGTTTATTGCTACAACACGGTTGCGATGGAGGGGGTGCATATTTAAAAAGTGCATGAACTGACGATAAGGATAAGCAGAGCTTTCTGCCGCGGTGTTTTCCCGCAACTCAATGGTGAGTTGGAGGCAGATACCGCGCTGGCCAGTAACAGTGCCACGTCAGGGGTTGGGGAGCGGCAGACTCCAAAAGCCCGCGTATTTTTTTCGCCTTTCGGGGGCTGCGTCGGGCGGTGAGGC
>Ga0082212_10001324_pt1 | contig 36494 bp, 38 predicted proteins | sample TergutNt197P3_FD_71548 | JGI IMG/M metagenome (GOLD analysis project Ga0082212, IMG submission 71548) | Neocapritermes taracua P3 segment gut microbial communities from Petit-Saut dam, French Guiana - Nt197 P3 | ecosystem: Host-associated > Arthropoda: Insects > Digestive system > Gut ...
ATCGGCTTATGTGGCGCGTTGCTCTGCGCGAAAAATATCTCAAATCCCGTCGTGGCAAACATCGTAAAAAGCTTCGTGGCGTTTATCCGGGCGGTGCCGACGATCCTGTGGGTATTGATATTCACCGTAGCCGCCGGGCTGGGGAGCGCCGCCGCCGTAGCGGGGCTGACTCTCCATAGCGCCGGGTACCTGGTCAAGGCATACGCGGAGTCCATAGAGGAAATGGACGACGGGACGATCGAAGCGCTTAAAGCAAGCGGCGCGAGCTATTGGCAGATCATCTTCCAGGCCGTGCTTCCATCCTCTATCAGCTATATGACCGCGTGGACCTTTCTGCGCTTTGAAATCAACTTCACGAACGCGATAGCCGTGGGCGCCGCCGCCGGGGCAGGGGGGATCGGCTTCGACCTGTTTATGGCCGGCAGCTTCTACTTCGATCTGCGGGAGCTTGGGATCATCACCTACATCGTAGTCGCCGCGGTGATCTTACTGGAAATCGCCGCGACCAGGGTCAAGGCTAAGGTCGGATGATATGGAGAAAAGGCGGCTGACGAAAATATTAGCGAAAGCGGACAGGGGCCTTGTGGCGGCTCTGGCCGGGGATATCCAAAGGGCGTATCCGCCGGTCGTGGTGAAAGGACCGGGCAAAACCCTGGCGATGATCAAGATGCGCGAACCGGTGAAAGAAAGCCTGTTCTACCTGGGGGAAGCCATCGTCAGCGAGGCGATGGTGGAGATCGGCGGCGTGCGCGGCGCCGCTGTCCTCCTGGGGGACGACCTGGAGAAGGCCCTCGCCATGGCCGTCATCGACGCGGCGGTGAACAAAGGCGTGTTTTCCGCCACAGACTTGCTGCTGGAGCTGGAAAAACGGCAAAATGACCTTGTCATGCGGGAAAACGCCCTGCATTTAAAAACGATGGTACGCTTTAATTCTCTTGACCAGGAGGCGCCGGATGATCTCAACGCTTTCCAGAAAGCATGACTTTGACGCGGTATATGACAGCCAGAAATTATTCCGCCTCATCCTTGAAGCGACGTCCAACCCCGGCCGGGCCGTGGATATCAAGGGGCTCGCGGATAAGATGCGCGGCGGCTGCCCCGGCTTCCTCGCCGTAGCCCAAACGCTGCTGGATAATGAGACCGGCTTTAATGCCTGTGGAGACCGGCCCTTAGCCGAAGAGATCGCTTCCCTTACCCTTGCCGGGGAAGAAGGGCTCCAGACGGCGGACTTCATCTTTGTCGGCGAAAGGGACGCCATCCGGCTCGCCATCGGGAGCGCTAAATGCGGAACTTTGACCGACCCGCATAAGAGCGCCACAGTCATTATACGGGACGACGGGCCCCCGGCGTACCGGGCGGTTGTATCCGGCCCGGGGGTAGACGGGGCACGGACGGCGCCGGTGACGGAAACCATGCGCGAGGCAGTGGCGTACCGGGACGCCCAGGGTTATGAGTATCCCCAGGGCATAGACCTGATATTCATATCAGACGCGGGCGCGTTGACAGCCTTCCCCCGCCTGACGCGGATGGAGGAGGTATAAATGGCCTATGTAGCGGTATCCGGCGGTAGGGAAGCCATAGAGGAAAGCATCAAGCTGCTGGATTACTATAGAAGCGGTACGGATAAAGACGTGGATACGGAAGCCATCGAGCATAAGCTGTCCCTGCTGGTAGACCGGGTGATGGGGGAGGCGGGCTTGTATGCCAAAAGGTATGCAGCCCTTGCCCTCAAGCAATGCGAAGGCTCGATGGAAGAGGCGGTGTTTCTGCTGCGGGCGTACCGCTCGACCCTGACGCGGAATTATTACACCGATACGGTGGATACCGGGGAGATGCGGGTGCTGCGCCGGATATCCGCGGCGTTTAAAGATATTGCCGGCGGGCAGATCCTGGGCGCGACGTACGACTACACCCACAGGCTCATTGACTTCGGCAGGGGGGAGGAAGACCCCGCGGCCCTGAGGCGGGCCATGCTGGATATGCTGGACGCTCAGGCTCCCGAGGAGGCCGCCTTATGCCCCCGGGTATCCGACGAGTTGAAAAAGGAAGGCCTCATCGACCGCTATGAGCCTGACGACTGCCGGCCTATGGATGTGACGTCGAATCTACTGGAGTTCCCCGCCGGCAGGGGCGCGCGCCTGCAGACCCTGGCCCGTGCGGACACCGGCTTCCTGTCCGGGCTGGCGTACTCGTCGCTGCGGGGCTTCGGACAGGTGCATCCCACCGTGGGCGAACTGCGGTGCGGATATATAGAACTTTGCGTGCCATACCCCGGCGACGAGGGGGAGAGCATCTATATCGGGGAGATATTGATCACCGAAGTGGAATGCTTCAACACGGCGGACGACAATGAGCAGTTGAAGTTTGCCGTGGGCTACGGCGCGGTCTTCGGCAGAAATGAGACGAAAGCCATATCCATGGCGGTCATCGACCGGGAGCTGGATAATGGCGGGCCCCACCCGGCCCAGGACGAAGAGTTTGTGCTGACCCATGGCGATAGCCTGGAGATGAACGGGTTCATATCGCACCTGAAGCTGCCCCACTACGTGACCTTTCAGTCGAAGCTTGACGCGGTGAGGAAGACGAGGGGAGCCGCGGCGCCCGCCGATTCACCGGCAGCCGGTGGTATTGCCACGCCCGCCGGCGCTTCGGCGCCCGGCAGCGCCACAGCATCGCGGAGGGCAGGACATGGATGAGAATTACAATTTCGCCTTTCTTGACGAAGGCTCCAAGAGGGAGATACGCCGCGCGGCGCTGAAAGCCGTAGCCATCCCGGGGTATCAGACGCCCTTCGGCTCCCGGGAGCTGCCCATCGGCCGGGGCTGGGGCACGGGAGGCATACAGCTTACCCTTTCCCTCATCGGGCCGGACGACGTCCTCAAGGTCATCGACCAGGGGAGCGACGACAGTGTAAATGCCGTCAGCATCAAGAAATTCGTGGGCTTATGCACCGAAGTCAGAACCACTACGGATACCCGCGAAGCGACGTTGATACAGTCCCGGCACAGGATACCGGAGATCCCGATGACGAACCGGCAGATATTGGTACTTCAGGTGCCTATCCCGGAACCGCTGCGCGTCGTGGAAGCCCGGGAAGAGGTCACGAAAAAGATGCACGGGGAGAAGGACTACGCCCCTATGTGGCTTCAACTATTCGAAAGCATGGTGAAGTATGGGAAGATAACGATAGCGTCCGAATACCCCTGCATGGTGGAAGGGCGCTACATGATGAACCCCAGCCCTATCCCCAAATTCGACAATCCTAAGCTCCATAAAGCCGAATGCCTGTATCTCTTCGGCGCGGGGCGCGAAAAAAAGATTTACGCCATACCGCCGTATACGGAAGTCGCTTCCCTTGCCTTCGACGACGTACCCTTTGAGCGGGAGAGCTTCGGGGGCAAGCGCTGCCGCCTGTGCGGAAGCGGGGATACTTATCTTGACGAGATGTTTGACCGGGAGACGGGGGAAAAGTATTATCAATGCTCAGATACCTCGTACTGCGAAGAAGCGTCGCGGCTGCCAAGGGAAACAAAGCCGGGGGAGGGTAAAGCGTATGCGCCTTCATGAAACGCCGGTGCTGTCGGTGCGGAACCTGACTGTCCGCTATGGAGAGGGGTGCCCCCGCTGTCAAGTCAGCCTGGAGAAAAACCGCTGTGCTTTGTGCGGGTCTGTCTGGGCGGTAAATGATCTATCCCTCGACGTGTATCCGGGCGAAGTGCTGGGGATCGTGGGCGAAAGCGGATCGGGGAAAACCACTCTGATGAGATCCCTGTACTTCGATATCGCGCCGGCTTCCGGAAGCGCGGTCCTCAGCGGTTACAAGGACGGTCAAAAGAATATATGGGAGGCGAGCCCAGCCGAACAGCGTATGATCAAGAATAGTATCATGGGCATGGTTTACCAAAACCCCGTCATGGGGCTGCGCATGGGCTACTCCGCCGCGTCAAATATCGCTGAGAAGATCATCGCGGCAGGCAGCCGGCACGCGGGGCGGATGGCGGGGCGCGCCGCGGAGCTCCTGGAAGCCGTGGAGATACCGGTAGCCCGCATGGGAGAGCCGCCCCGGAACTTCTCCGGGGGCATGCAGCAGCGGGTGCAGATATCCAAGGCCCTGGCAAACAACCCGGCGATACTGCTGCTGGACGAGGTGACTACCGGGCTTGACCTGTCGGTGCAAGCCAGGGTGCTCGACCTGATACGGAAGATACGGGCGGAATATGGCATATCCATTCTGCTGGTGTCCCATGACCTGGCGGTCATCCGTATGCTGGCGGACAGAACCGTCGTGGTGCTGGACGGGAAAATCGCGGAAAGCGGCTTGACGGATCAGATACTCGAGGATCCTCAGCATGCCTTTACCCAACAGCTTGTGCACTCGTTGATTTAGGGAGAGACAGGATAACCGTTGATCGGGGAGGAGAAAAGCGTGATCGCCATTAAAAATGGAAGAGTAGTGACCTCGGAAGAGATCGTCGAAGGCAGGATACTGCTCCTGGACCGGGACAGGATATATGGGTTTTCCGACAGCCTTGAAGGCGCGGAGGATGTGGAAAGGGTAGTGAACGCCCACGGGCGCTATGTGATACCGGGGCTCATCGACGTCCATTCGGACAAAATCGAGCAGTACATCCAGCCGAGGCCCATGTCGCAAATCGACTTTGCCTTTGCCCTCAAGGTGTGCGAACGGGACCTGCTCAGCGCGGGGATCACCACGATGTATCACTCCCTGTCCTTGTTTCAGGACGAGATATTCGGAAAGGGCATGCTCAGGTCAAAGGATAATGTCCAGAAGATAGCGGACTTGATCGAGGGCATCCATTCGCGCAATCATTTGATCCATCACCGGCTCCACCTGCGCGTGGAGATCGACAATCTGGAGGCTTTCGATATCGCGGGGGACATGATCCGCCAGAGGAAGGCGCATTTGCTGTCCTTCATGGACCACACCCCGGGCCAGGGGCAGTATAGCAACCTCGCCGTTTATCAGGACACCATAACCCAGTACAATGGCAGAGAAATCAAGACATTGGGGTTTGACGGCGTGCTGGAGCATCATAAAAACAAAGCCGTGCTTTCCTTTGGACAGCTTAGGGAGCTTGCCGGGCTTGCCCATGAAAGAGGGGTGGCGGTAGCGTCTCATGACGACGATTCGGGAAAGAAGCTGGCTATCAATAAAGAAATCGGCGTGGATATCAGCGAATTCCCCATATCCCTGCAGACAGCCAGGATCGCGAAAACATTGGGCCTTTATACGGTGGTCGGTTCGGCAAATATCCTGCGCAACGGCTCCCACTCGGGCAACTTGTCCGCCGCGGAAGCGGTCCTGGAGGATTGCGCCGATATCATCTGTTCGGATTACTACCCCGCGGCGATTTTACACAGCCTGTTTCTCATGCATGCCAAGCACGGCGTCCCGCTGCCGCAGATGGTCAATAAAGCGACCCTCAACCCAGCGAGGGCTACGAGGATAGACGGCGACTACGGCTCCATCGAACCGGGGAAAAAAGCGGATTTGCTCATCGTGGACATACTGGACGGGTATCCGGTCGTCACCCATTCCTTCGTGGACGGCGTCGCCGCGGCCCGCATCGAGTACCGGAGGTAGCGTGGAGATACTGACGATCACAAACCTGACGAAGAATTTTTATCTCCACGACCCGGGGCTGGAGATCACATCCTGCCGCGACGTCAATATCACTCTGCACAAAGGGGAGTTCATCGGCGTCGTGGGGCTTTCGGGGGCCGGCAAATCCACGATACTGAAATGCGTCAACCGCAGTTATCTACCCATGAGGGGGGAGATAATCTACGCCAGCGAGGCTTTCGGGAGGCTGGATCTGGCCAAGGCTTCCGAAAGGGAGATCCTGTATCTGCGCCGCCATGAGATTGGCTATGTATCCCAGTTCCTGAATGTGATGCCCCGGACTACGGCGAAAGAGCATGTGATGAGCGCCTTGACCGACAGGGGCGCGGACGCGGGGGGCGCCGAGGCGGCAGCGCGGGAGATGCTGGCGTACTTCCGTATGCCGGAGAATCTATGGGACATCTACCCCGCCACTTTCTCGGGAGGGGAGAGGCTGCGGCTGAACCTGGCCCACGCCATGGTCAAGAAGCCGCAGCTATTGATGCTGGACGAGCCTACCGCGTCCCTGGATAATCAAACGAAGATACTTGTCCGGGATATACTGCGCAAGCTCAAAGGAATGGATACCAGCATGATCGGGATTTTCCACGATGTAGAGTTTATGGAAGGCGTTTGCGACAGGGTGTATAATCTAAGCGAGGGGGCTATCGTATCATGAAAGCCGATTTGCATATCCACTCCACTGTGTCCGACGGCAGCGCCGCCATCAGCGAGATCGTCGAGATGGCGAAGGGTAAAGGGCTTGACGCCATAGCCGTGACGGATCACGATACCTTGTCCCACGTGTCGCGGATGCCGGAAGGCTCCGGCGTCAGGGTCCTGGCCGGCGTTGAGATATCCGCCGTCCACCGGGAGTCGGGCATGAAAGCCCATGTGCTGGGCTATCGCGTCGGGAAGCCGGATATCATCGCCGCGCTCACCCGCCCGCTTCTGGAGGCGCGCAACGCGAATTCCGAGAGGCAGGCGGATTTGTTGAGGCGGATGGGGTACCGGATCGATATGGATAAGCTGGCGAGGGCAGACGGGAAGTATTTATATAAGCAGCACATCATGGATCAGCTCGTCTCTACCGGGCAGGTCCCGGATATGTTCGGCGCGTTCTATCAAAAGACATTTAAGCAGGGGGGCGTCTGCGCTTTTGATATAGAGTACATCGACGTGTACGAGGCGGTGAGGGCGATTAAGGAGGCGGGGGGGCTTGCCGTGCTCGCCCATCCGGGCCAGCAGCAGAATTTCCGGCTCGTCCCGGAGCTCGCGGGGCTTGGGCTTGACGGGCTGGAGCTGAATCACCACGCGCATAGCCCGGCGGATAAAGCGGCGATACGGGATTACGCGGGGCGCTATGGCCTCTTTCTCACCGGGGGCAGCGACTATCACGGCAGGTACGGGGCGGAGCCTTTAAGCGTGGGCGACCTTCTAGCGGAGGAGAGCGGCGCCGAAGCGATCTGCTGAACGCGCGTGACAGTATCGCGGGGCATGCGTGCCTGTCAAGAGACGGGCGGCTTCCTGCGCCTGTGCCGGGCAGCGGACGGAGCCCGGGCGCGTCTGTTTGCCGCGATGGTTCATAGTTTCGGCGAAAAAAGCAGTTGGCAGACCGGCGCGGCTCGTGTATAATGTGCGTAAGTAAGCCATGAAGGCTATCGCCCCTCGGAGGGGGCGGCCTTTCGGCTTATTTTTTTGTCCTATGGGAAATCCTTCCGGCGCAGCGGGGGCCGGGAGCGTGATAAGCAGCCCCGCGAATATCGAAAACGAGGAGACGGTTTATGTTTAGTGTCAGGAAAATGGTCCTCGCCGCCCTGTTTGTCGCCCTGGGTATCGTGCTCCCCCTGGCGTTTCATGCCATACCAAACGCCGGTATGATATTCCTGCCCATGCACATCCCCGTGCTGCTTTGCGGCCTGGTCTGCGGGTTCCCTTATGGCCTGGCATGCGGGATCATGACCCCGCTTCTGTCCAGCTTGCTGACGGGCATGCCCCCGGCCGCGATGCTGCCGTCCATGCTCTGCGAGCTGGCGGTCTACGGCGCGGTATCCTCCGGGCTGATACGCTTCGTCCGCGTGAAGAACGCATATGTCAATATCTACATCGCACTTATCGGGGCTATGCTGTCCGGGCGGGTCGCTTACGGCGTCTTGAATGCCCTGATCTTCAGGGCTGGAAGCTACTCGATGCAGCTATGGATGGGCGCCGCGTTTATCACCGCCCTGCCCGGCGTCGTCGTTCAGCTGCTGCTGATACCGGCGGTGGTGTCCGCGCTGCGCAAAGTGAAGCTCATGGATGGAGGCCCCGCGCCTGCCGCCGAACAGTAGCCCGGCGGGCATGCCTCCATCCTTCGCCTTGCCAGACGAAAAAATCCAACACAACTATAGCCCAGTTATTTCGTGGTCGCTACACTAGGGCGTGGTTATCTGCCGCGACGGTGTCCTTTTCCGGCTGTTCGTGGTACAATAACCACTGGGCGCTGGTTTTGCATACGAATGAGAGCCGGAGGTGGGCGGTATGTTGAAGGATACGGACTTGTCGAAGAAGCTCGCGAAGGGCGAATACAAGAGTACAATGGACGCCCTTGGGGTGCGCCTGGGTGAAGCCCAGCGGGCTTGCCGGGACGAGCAGGTCCCCGTGATCGTCCTTTTTGAAGGCTGGAGCGCGTCGGGGAAAGGCTCCCGCATCGGCACGCTGATCCGTAGCCTGGACCCCAGGGGCTTCGAGGTGTTTACCATACAGACGCCCACCGAGGAGGAGCGCCTGCATCCGTACATGTGGCGGTTCTGGCGCCGTACGCCCGCCGCCGGTCGCATCCATGTATTTGACCGAAGCTGGTACCGCATCCTGATACGCGGGAGGGAAGAGGACGAAGCCCCGCTGCCCGATCCGGTGCGGGACGTGGTCTCCTTCGAGAAGATGCTAGCCGACGCCGGCGTCGTTTTCGTGAAGTTTTTCCTGCATGTATCCCGCAAGGAGCAGAAGAAGCGCCTGGACGCCCTGGCAGCGAAGCCCGATACCGCCTGGCGCGTCACTGAAGCGGACAGGATGCAGAATCGGGATTATGATGATCATGTCGAGCGATTTGCGCGGGTGCTGGAAGAAACCGGCCATGCCCAGGCGGGATGGACGGTGATCGAAGCCGACGACGGGCGCTATGCCGACGCTAAGGTTTGCCTGGTCGTGGCGGAGGCGATGGAGGAAGCGGCAGGGAAGGCGCGGGCGCGGCGCGGGGCGGCTGAGGCGACGCCCGCTGAGCTGCGGTTTGCCGGGGCGGCTGAGGCGCAGCTTGCTGAGCTGCGGCTTGCCGGGGCGCAGGAGTCGAAGTTTGCTGATGCGCAGCCCGCCGGGGCGCATACCTCGCCCCTGGCGTCGGTAGTGTCCTGGCAGGCCATGGAGCGGCCCGAATACAGCCGCCGCCTCAAAGACGCGCAAAAGAGCCTGGGGCTGCTCCACAGCGCCATGTACCTGCAGCGGGTACCCGCCGCGGCGGTCTTCGAAGGCTGGGACGCCGCCGGTAAGGGCGGCGCCATCAAGCGCCTGGTCGCCCGGCTGGATCCCCGAGGCTACAAGGTGGCGCCCTCGTCGGCGCCAAACGACATCGAGCGGGCTCATCATTACCTGTGGCGCTACTGGAATGAAGCGCCCAAGGCGGGGCATCTGACGGTGTTTGACCGCAGCTGGTACGGCCGGGTAATGGTGGAGCGCATCGAAGGGTTTTGCACGCCGGAAGAATGGAAACGCTCTTTCCGTGAGATCAACGAATTCGAGGAGCAGCTGGTGGACAGCGGCGTTATATTGATGAAATTTTGGTTGCATATCGACCCGGACGAGCAGCTCAGGCGCTTCGAAGGCCGCATGGGCGATCCGGTCAAGCAGTGGAAGATCACCGACGAGGACTGGCGTAACCGCGACAAGTGGGAGCAATATCTGGAAGCCGTGGATGAAATGCTTTTCCGCACGTCCACCGCGTACGCGCCATGGACCATCGTGGAAGCCGATAATAAGCTCTACGCCCGGGTCAAAGTCGTGGAGACGGTCCGCCGTCAGCTGGAAAGCCGCTTGAAGCATTTTCCGCAGACGTTGCAGCGTTTCCCCTCGTCATATTTACAGTAACGAACATTGTCGCCGATATAGTTGTATGTAAACGTCCTGGCGAATGGCCTGTCGTCGGCCTCGTTGGGCTGGGCGCCCGGCGTATTGTCCGCCTTGGCCCGGGTGATGGTCCCCCATGTGCCTGACAGAAACGCCGCCTGGAAGATCAGGGGCTTATTCATTTTCCGGAAAAGTATCGGGCAATGCCAGACATTCGGCGGAATCCGCACCACCGTCGGCTTTGTGATGATCTTGCTTTCGAGATGGTCAGGGTCGTCGCCGAAAAACACTTCGATCTCAGCGTCGAAATCAAAGATATTCATAGGGTCGGCGCCCATAAAGTAGATATATTCCTCTACGCCTTGATGGAAATGCGTATCCTCCATGTCGTTGGCCGCCGTAAACACTTGCCAGCCGACGTGGTAGGTGGCGTTTTCCATATATGTCTCGCCCCGGAAATACGCTTGGGGGGACGGGCACCAATCGCCCCAGTCGGTCTCCTCCTTCGGCACGGCGAGCACGCATTTTGCCAGCTCAGCGGAAAGGGGGGGCTTCGGCGCTTTCAGCGTGGTGGCGTCGGAATACGGCTTCGAAGCGTATCCGGGCTTGACGACACAGTCGGGCCCCATGGGCGCTTTCGCCGCGTCATAGGCGCCTGTGTCCGAGTACGACCTTACGCCGTCCTCGTTTACCACCGTCCACTTCACATGCTTATACGGCTTCGCTTTGCGTTCCTCCGGATGAGAGAAACAGTAGCCGCAATAGTTGCACTGCTTCTGCGGATCGATGGAGCAGATGCTCGCCTCGTCCCCGGAGTAGACGTACTGCTTCTCCCCGTCTTTGCGCTCCATGAGCTTGATGATCCCGCCTTTGCCGGAAAGGACGACGGCCTGGAAAAGCAGCGGCTTGTCGATGCGGACGAAGTCGAGGGGGCTGTGCCACCAGCCCTTCGGCAGCTTGACGACGGTGGGCTCTGTGATGACGATCTTCTCCATCCGGTCAAGGCTTTTGCCCATATAGAAGTGGGCTTCCGCGTCGAAGGAGGAGAACACGTCCGGCAGCTTCGCCCCGAGAAATACCAGGTATTCGTCTTCCCGGTGGAAGTGGGGCTCTTTTTCCAGGAAGACCGGGGCTTTGAAGACCTGGAAACCCACGTTCATGCCCGCCCCGGGCAAGTCTTTGTCCCCGCGGAAATACGCCTGAGGGGAGTGGCACCAGTCGCCCCAGTTGGTCTCCTGGGGGACGAATTCGTAGAACAGCTTCTCATATTTTTCCTGCATTATGCATCCTCCTCGCGACCGGCTCCATGCCGCTTTTTGTCTGTATTGTAGCAGATTCGACGGTAAATAAAAATACCAAATACCTCTTGACATCCGGACTGCCGGCTTCTATACTGAATGTGCAAATGAATTGCGCACATTGACGGGGATCAGGTACGAAGCTATGGAGAGGATCATTGCCCACGCCGACTGCAACTGCTACTACGCCTCGGTGGAGATGCTGCGGAACCCGCGGCTGCGGGAGGCGCCCATGGCGGTGTGCGGCCGCACAGAGGAGCGCCATGGCATCGTGCTCACGGCCAACTACCCGGCGAAGAGGCGCGGGGTGAAGACGGGCATGGCGAATTGGCAAGCGAGGGAAGCCTGCCCGGGCATATATATCGTGCCCCCGCGTTACGACGACTATATCCAGTTTTCCGGCTTCGTGCGGGATTTGTATTATCGGTACAGCGACCGCATCGAGCCCTTCGGCCTGGACGAGGCCTGGATAGACCTCACCGGCTGCGCCTCCTCGTTCTCCCAGGGCGAGAAGGCGGTGCAGGAGATACGGGAGCGGGTCAAGCGGGAGCTGGGCCTCACCGTCTCCATCGGGCTGGCGGACAACAAAGTATTTGCCAAGCTGGGGAGCGACATGAAGAAACCCGACGCCTGCACGGTCATCCCCGCCGACCGGTATAAGGAGATCATCTGGCCGCTGCCGGTGGGGGATCTGCTCTATGTGGGGCGGTCGACGGAGGCGCAGCTCAGGGGCCGGTACATCAACACCATAGGCGACCTGGCGGGGACAGATCCGGAGAGCCTGAAGAGATGGTTCGGCAAGGTCGGGCTCGTGCTCTACGCCTTCGCCAACGGCGAAGACCGGTCCATGGTGGCGCCGGCGGGTTTCGAGGCCCCCGTGAAGTCGGTGGGGAACAGCCAGACCTGCCCCAGGGACCTGGAGACGGATACGGACGTGAAGATCATGATCTACGCCCTCTCTGAGAGCGTAGGCGCGCGCCTGATGGAGCTTGGCGTGTACGCCTCCACCGTGGAGTTCTGGTTTTTGGACAACGAGCTGAAAAATCACGGTACGCGCCAGTGCAAGATGCCCGCGCCGACGAACCTGTCCGGCGAGATAGCGGAGGCGGCCTTCCGGTTATTTAAGAAAAACTACGGGCATTGGCCAAAACCTCTGCGGAAGGTGGGGGTGAGGGGCTGCGGGCTGGTGAGCATGGACATGCCCCGGCAGCTGACCGTCTTCGACGACGGCCCGGGGGCGGCAGCCAGGGAGGAGCTGGAGCGGGTGTTATATAGCTTGCGCCGGCGCTATGGGAACAAAGTCATCCAAAGGGCGGTCATGTACACGGATCAGGAGATATCCGGGGTGGACGCGAAGAAAGACCATACCATCCATCCCGTCGGCGTATTCAATGGAGGGATGAGCGTATCATGGGGCGGCTACACGACGATTATGCAATAAGGATACCGTTGAATATGATACAGCTCACGGCGCGGGACGGCAAGGCGTGGCCCCTGGCTTTCGACTGGGAAGACGAGGAGACGGGCAGGCCCATCCGGGTAAAGGTGGAGCGCGTCCTTTCCACCGTGCCCTGCGCGGAGCAAAAGAGCGGCGCTGTGGGGGATCGGTACGAGTGCCTCATCGACGGGCGGCAGGAGTACCTGTACTATACCGTCCTTCAGCCGCGGAAGTGGTTCAGGCTGAAGCCGGTGAGCGAGGAAGAGTACGTAGCCTACTACAAGCTGCCGGGGGAGTAAGGCAAGCCGCCGGAAGCGGAAAGGACAAGCGAGATGTGCGGAAGATATTATATCGAGATAGATGAGGAAGAGCTGCGGGACATCGTCATCGAGGTCGAGAGAAAGGCGCGGGAGTCCGGCGAGCAGCTGACCCTGAGCAGCGCCATGAAGACCGGGGGGGAGATATTCCCCACGGACGTCGTGCCGGTTCGGACGGGCGGCGGCTATGAAGCGATGAAATGGGGCTTCGTGGGGTACAACGGGAGGCCGGTCATCAACGCCCGGAGCGAGACGGCGCGGGAGAAGCCCATGTTTCAAGGCGCCATACGGGAGCGGCGCTGCCTGATCCCCGCCGGGGGGTACTATGAGTGGCAGAAAGCCGGAGCGAAGAAAGTGAAGTACCGGTTCTTCATCCCGGGCCAAAAGCTGCATTTCGCGGGATGCTGGCGGCAGGAGAAGGGCAGCGGGCTCTATACCTTCGTGATCCTCACGCGGCAGGCTGCCGGGGGCGCCGAAGCCATCCACGATCGGATGCCCGTCATCATCCCCGAGAACCGCAGGGACGCTTGGCTCTGCGAGGGGCCTGAAGCGATGGGGGAAGCTGTCACGGCGCTGGCGTTTCAGCCGGCGGTGTAAACGATCAGGCTGATGCAGTCCGCTCAAAAAAGCATTGAAATCCAAGCGTGATTATGTTAGTATGATTTCGCCGCCGCGGCAGCGCGGGCACGGTCGGCAGCCGGAAGAAATGCTCATTCGCGGGTGTAGCTCAATGGTAGAGCTCCAGCCTTCCAAGCTGGCTACGTGGGTTCGATTCCCATCACCCGCTTAAATCGTCCTTTGGGGCGATTTAAGCGTATCTGAAAGGGAATCGAACGGGCGGACGAGCAATAGGCAAAGCCGACCTCACGGGAGGGTTTGCCCGCCCCGGCGTGATAGCGAGCAACCTCTTGCGAAGGTTGTTTTGCGTATTGCCGAATTTGATGCGGAGTTAATCCCTGACGACATAAGCTGGCAAATGCAGATTGTGTTGCCGAAGGGCATGGAAGATGAGGCTGTCTATGATTGACAAATTAAGGCAACTAATCCGCGAAGGCGAAGGATTGACGGTCGAACTGAAGCGCTGCAGGAACAAAATCACAAATAATATCTACGAAACCGTATCGGCGTTTTCCAATCGTTACGGCGGGTATATCCTGCTTGGCGTTGTACATCGCGAATACACAAGCGCTTATCCGGCAAAAATAATTATTGAGCGTGACCGTATCGTCACGGAAAATTGGAACTTGCCAAGAACGCCGGGGCGTATCAATCCCGACAACTTCACGCCATATCCAAAGAATCCGCTGCCTGCGAACTTCTTCGTCAACATTGGACGAGCCGACGCGCTCGGCTCCGGCGTCAGAAACCTGTATGAATATACGAAAATATACTCCGGCGGCGAGCCTGAACTCATCGAGGGCGATGTTTTCAAAACGATCGTGCCGCTTGTAGTGTCAAATGTTGGATTGAACGATAACACGACTGATAACGAAGTTTTGAACGATAAATTGAACGATAACAACCAGTTGAATGATAAATTGAATGACAATGGAGACCGAAAAGCGATATTGAGATATCTAGCCGAGAATGGTGAAATCAGCGTGGCGACAGCAGCAGCGATAATCGGGCGTTCTCATAGCACAGCCAGGCGTGTATTGTTACAACTTGTTAATGAAGGCTTTGTCGAGGCAGTTGGCGCCAATAGGAATCGAAAATATAAGGCGAGGCATCAACCATGACCATCAAGCCCGGGAAGTATATTCATTTCAAAGGAAAAGAATACGAAGTGATCGGCGTCGCCGCTCATAGTGAAACGCATGAAGAAATGGTGGTGTATGCCTAAGGCAAGTCGGCGGGGAGCAGATTACAAATGTTTCATTGCGAGAACGATTTGGATTGACAGACAGTGGCAAAGCCGGTGTATCGCGACTCATTAATAAGACTGTAAAGAAAGATCTCATTAAGCTTCTTGATTCCAATACGGCGCCGCGGTACTATCGCTATATACCGTTTTGGGCATAGTATAAGTTGCTGGTAAGTTGATTTTCAGGATATCTAAGTCAAATGCACGAAGAAGAAAACCAGCGGTTTGAAACTATTTTTGCGGAAATCCTGGAGGCGGAGGTATAAGCCGTGTTCACATGATCTGCTGAGCTGACTTCAGTACAGTTCATCGGGGAACATGCAATATGAGCAAGATTTCTATCCGCTTTTTTAATGACAAGGAAGTCCGCGCTGTTTGGGACGACGAGGGCTCTAAATGGTGGTTCTCCGTCATCGATAGTGTTGAGGTACTGAGCCAGAGCGCGGATTCGCGGAATTATTGGTGTGTACTGAAACGCTGCGTAAAAAAAGCCGGAAGCGAAGTCCTTACAAATTGTAAGGGGTTCAGACTCTTGGCGCCAAACGGCAAACGCAGGATGACTGCATGCTTAATCAACGATGGCGTTATTACTCTTGCTTGGCGTTGATAAACTCTATTTCTAACAGTTTCTTCTTTATCACATCCATATCCCAACAAGAGACTCCGTCCCAGTTATCAAACTCTTCAAGTGCTCGATCTGCTGTCATTTTGATCATTAGCATTGCTTGCTTTGCTAATTCCGCATAATCAGTTTTTCCTTCGTCCTCGAACTCAATCATGTTTATCAGGGTCTTAAACGTCAAAAACTCATCTGCGTCCAGATTGGCAAGTCGTGTGCCAACACCATTAATATCCCCATCAAAGGCGATGAAACAGAGTACGAGACCGTTATAGCATATCTCAGGCAGCGACTGCGTATACTGTAGTACCATTCCGTTCAATTCAGTTCTCTCGATTTGCCGCACATACATTAATTTAACCCCCCTCTATTTGTCGACGCCACAATACGAATCAAAGAACTCGATGAATCGGTTATCCCTATCTATATACAGGCTAACCGACATCATCCCCTCTGAAAAATAAGCAAAACGACTTGAAGCTCCCGTTTCAAGCCGTTCTGCGAGTTAATTATTTATACCACGTAGAACGCATTCTGTCCAGTAGGAAAGTGATGTGATATACTTCAATAATGAATATCCCTGTTACCGTAAACCAAACCAAATGAGGTTCATGATTCCACTCATTTTGCGGGAATCGTTGTATATAGCGGCACGAATTAGTATAATAGAGTTGTAGATTAAGCAACGGACTGAATTCAATCTTTTATCAGCTTTTTTAGGAGGAGTATCTATGCTATCAGCAAGAGAACAGGCAATAGAGTTTATCAATGCAATACCTGATGATAAAATTGTGTATGTGATGGATATGTTCAGAGGCTTAAAAGGATTTATGGATAATGACTTAACGGGCAATAACCACGTTCATCAGTTACTGCTGGAGGATATAAAGAGTATTCGCGGTATAGTGCGTTCTGACATTGATGAAAAAGCGGAACTAGAAAAGGCTAGGGATGAAAAGTATGCGAATCCTGGTTGATACGGATGTCATCTTAGACTACATAGCAAACAGGGAGCCATTTGCTTCTGATGCCTATCGAATTATGGAGTTATGCATCTCAAAGGCTTTTGAAGGCTGCATAGCTGCCCATACGGTGACAAATTTATTCTATATCCTACGAAAAGAATTATCAGTTAAAGAACGAAAGGCAGCTTTACTTAAACTGTGCCGGGTGTTTACAGTCATGGGCATTGATGAAGAGAAAATACTAACGGCGTTGGAAAATGAGGACTATGATGATTTAGAGGATTGCCTCCAGGGGGAATGCGCCAAATACTTTAAAGCAGACTATATTGTTACTCGTAATATCAATGATTTTTCTGTGGAAGGTGCGGTCGCAATTTTACCGAAAGATTTTTTGGGGAAATATGCGCTCGAATGATTATTGGCTACTGAATTACCTAACGCTGTCCAACGTTTTGTCTAACAAATTCATTGAGGACGGTCACAAATGAGAGCAACGGACACCGCATTGCAAAGGTATTGGTCATTCCTACTGTTACGAGCAGGAAGACGACATTATCGAGGATGACGGGGAGTTGATATGACTAAATACATAGCTTTGCTGCGGGGCATCAACGTTGGCGGCAAAAATATAGTTAAAATGGCTGATCTGAAAGCCGCTTTTGAGCGCCATGGTTTTCAGAACGTCACGACGTACATCAACAGCGGGAATGTGCTGTTTGACAGCGCGCTGGAGGAGGCTGCGGTCAGGAGCAGCTGTGAAAGCATGATCACAGAGGTTTTTGGTTTCACCATCCCCATATGCGTAATACGCGCGGATGACTTGATCGACTTGCTGGCTCACGCGCCGGACTGGTGGGGGCGGGGGACGGATTCCCGGCACGACGCGTTTTTTGTGATTCCGCCGATGACAGCAGAGCAAATTGTAGCCCGGATCGGACAGATCAGGGAAGAGTACGAGAGCCTTGGCTACTATGGCAGGGCCGTTTTCTGGTCTGCCCCCATGGCGACCTTTTCGCGGACACGGGTATCGAAAATATCGCGGGACAAAGCGATATACGAAGCCATCACCGTGCGCAACGCCAATACCGCCCGGAAATTGGCGGAACTTGCGCTGAATTTTTGAAATATCACCCTTGGGGTTATATACAAAGCGGGCCGTTTCATGGGATGATGCAGCATGGGACGGTTCGTTTTTTGACAGGCGCTTTCGGCGGGCCGCTGCGAAGCGCGGAGGGCCGTCCGGCGAAAAGTTGCAGTAAACGCGGGAATGAAAGTTGACAAAAATATATCTTGTTTTGAGGGCGTTTGAGGTTTATAATTTTTTATTATGCAACGAATTTTATAATATCGACGGGCAGAGCGAAATCTGCCGGCAGGGAGTGATTATCAGGTGTCGCTGTTTGGGATGATTGCGGTTTCTGTACTATGCGCCGCGGCCGCCGCAGGCGGGCTTCTATGGCTAAAAAGGTATTACGCGGACAAGATATTCCCAAAGGCCGCCATGCTCACCGGCGTCGCGGAGAGGATAGACGAGCTGCCCCCCTGCTCTATGGATAATCTGGCGGGCGTCCGCGGCGTCATCGAGGGCTGCAAGGACGAGGACTTCACGGAGGCATTCTCCCGCTACGAAGCGGAGACGGTTGCCCTGCTGCGGTCACGGGTGGCGCCGGAAGCATACGGGCATTTTCACTTCCGCAGCGTATATGGCGTGCCTGACGCGGATGCTTTCCGCAAGGCATTTCAGCCGTTCGCCGCGGCGGGCGCCGTCATTCTGGCCCTGACGCCCCTGGTCTGGACGCTGCTGGCCGGCTCTCCAGGGGAAAGCGCAGGCAAGGCACTGGCCACGGCTTTCGGCATATCCATGCTGTGCGCTATATGGTCTGCCGCCGTGTGCGCGTTGATCGCCGCCCTTGACCGGAGAGGCAGGGTCAGGGCCGTCGTTGCGTTGGAAGCGCTGAAGGCATCTTTACGCTATGCCCTGCCTACCGCGGGCGAATCCACTCAGGCCGCGCTGCTCCAAGATGCCGTGGACCGGGCGGGGGAAGCCTTTGCCGAGTCCGCGGACCACATTGTAAGGAAGATCGACAGCTTCGCCGTAGATTCCATCATCCCGGCGGCGCTCCTTGCCTTTGACGAGTCCATTACGAAACATATCACGCCGACCTTCGCCTCCATAGACGCTACACTGGCGTCCCTTTCCGAAGCCGTATCAGCCAAGCAGGAAGAAGGCATACGGCTGCTTGCGGCGGAGTTCAGCGAGCAGCTGTTCGGCGCCATCGAGAGGCAGATCAGCGAAGTCACGGGTAATGTAGAGAAAGTCAGCAGCGTGCTCTCCGCGGCGGCGGACCACTTCGAGGCCTCCGCCGATCAGATCCGTGTGGGGCTGGCGGAAGACAGGGAAACGCTGAAATCAGTCATGGAGCTGGCTACACAGACCACCGAGACCCAGAACCATACGGCGGAAAGCATATTTACCTTCTCCGATTATCTGGCGGAGTCCCGCATCCTTGTGGACGCTTTGCGGGCCCAGTCCAGCCAGGTGATGGCGTCCATAGCGGAGCTGGCGGAGCAAAGCAGGGCTGCGGATGAGACCCATGCGGCTCAGCTTGGGGAGAGCCGCGAGGCGCTGACCCGTTCCCTCATAGAAGTACGCGCTGTGCTCGCGGACAATGCCGCGCTGCTGGCTAAGTACGAGGGGAGCCTGGAGCAGAGCCTGACCGCCGCCGCCGGTACGGTGCAAGGCGCATACGACAAGTCCCGCGTGATCATGATGGAGTATATGTCCAAGGCGGACGAGTCCGTCAGGCAGTACATAGACCTCAGCACGGAGCGGCTGGAGAAGCAGCATGCCGCGGACGCCGACGAATACGCCAGGCGCATGGAAGACGGCAGAGCCGAGCTGGCCGGGGCGTTGGAAGCCGCGAAGCTGGCTATGGCGGAATCCTCCGGCGCGCTGAGAGCGGCATTGGCGGAGGCGTCCGGCGCCATGAGCCTGGGCATGGCGGAAGCTGTGGAAGCCGCGAAGCAGACAATGGGCGAATCCGCCGCGGCGATGAGCGGCGGCATGGCAGAGGCGCTGGAAGCCACGCGGCAGGCCCTGGGCGAGTCCACAGGCGCGGCCGGCAGGAATGTGGCGGAAGCCGTGGAAGCCATGCGGCTTACATCGGCGGAGTCCGCCGGTACGCTAAGCCGGGAGATGGGCGGCGCCCTGGAGGCCATACGCCTCCAGCAGACCGAGAGCTCTGCCATGTACGCGAGCTACGGTCAGCGCCTTGAGTCGTCTCTGGCGGGGGCGGAGGAAGCCATCCGGCGCGCCCTTGACGAATCCCGCGCCCTCCTGGCCGAAAGCCTGGAGGAGACCGGCGGCGTCCTGAAGCAGCACATCGACGCGGGGGGCAGCCACATGGAAAGCGTCGCCAAGGATCTGATGGCGGCGGTGGAGCGGCAGGAAAACACCATGAACATAAACCTGGGCAAGCTGGTGACCAGCATATCCGGCTCGCTGCAGAAGGCGATGGAGTCCAACGCCGAGACAGCGTCCAGGCTTGCCAGAACCACGGATTCCCTGGCGAACGCCGGCACGGAGCAGTACGAGAAAGCCGCCCAGGCGGCGGCGCAGCTCCTGGAGAACATCGTCACCGAGATCAACAAAGCTATGGAGGGCGTGGGCGAGGCTATCTCCGGGAGCATCGGCCAGGCTACGGCGGACAGCGCCGACATCGTGAAGCGCCTCGCGGAGCAGACGAGCCTGCTGAAGGAAGAGTACGATACCTACTTCAGCCGCATGGACGAGCAGACCCGCAACAGCTTCGACGACCTGGACTTCCATATGCAGAATGTGAGCGCCCGCTTCGCCGAGGAGACCCAGACCGTGATCGTCACGCTCCAGGAGAGCATATCCGGCGCCATGGGGCTCTTCGAGGGCAACACCGCCACATTGCTGACCAATCTGGACGAGCAGTCCAGGAGTATCGGCCTGTACGCCAAGGAGCTTTCCTATGATATATCCTCGCTCTCCACCAACCTCAAGGAGGCGGTGGCGGAGTTCTCCGAGCATCTCCACGAGGGGGTCGTCCGGACATTTGACGACTTCGACGAGGGGCTGTCGGAGGTGAGCAAGCGGCTGGCAAATACAGTAGAAAGTATCCGAGACTCCGTAGACAACCTGCCTGCCGCCATATCCGGGCAGGGCCGCGGGGCTTGAGGCGCGATGAGGGATAAACCTGCAGTGATGTTTGACCGAAGAGAAACGTAGTATCGTGTCAGGAAGACCGTAGAGGATGCAGCTTTTCGATGCTGCGGAGCATGGGGACAGGTGGCGGCGACAGTGAGCCTAGCTAAGGAATGGAAGCATACAACGCCCATATTGCGAAAATGCCTCGAAGATATAGCCGGGCAGTTTCGCCTCCCCCAGGAGATCGTCCACGAAGACAGGAGCGGAGAGATCGCGAAGCTAGCCGGGGAAGTCTCCGGCTTGCAGGATCAGGGCTTGCGCCGGTATGCCGCGAGGATGGATGGCCGGAGCGTAGAGACGCTGCTCTTCGCCCTCCTTGTCGGCGGGGGCCAAGCCGCCGCCGGAGTAGGCGCGGGAAGCGGGAGCGCCGCCGGCAGCGTCGGAAGCAACGCAGGCAATGGCGCAGGCAGTAGCGGCAGCGTCGGAAGCAGCGCAGGCAACGGCGCAGGCAGTAGCGGTGACGGCGCAAACGCCGCAGGCAACGGCGCAGGCAGCGTCGGCAGAGCAAACGCAAACGCAGCAAGCAGCGTCGGCGGCAGCGCAAACGCCGGCGAGCGGGAGCGCCTGGAACGGCTGCTGGAGCTGCGCTTCTCCAAGCGGGTCGTGGTGCTGATCTGGGCTTTCTATACCTGGCACTACAAAGACGGCGGGATGGACCGCTTAGCGGAGTCGGCCGCCGCGTACGCAGGCGGGCACGGCCTGGATATACCTCAGGCCCACATGCTGAATCTGGCAGCCGAGAGCCGCGTCGAAGCGAAGGACATAGCGGAAGCCCTGGCCAAGTCGGTCATCGAAGAAGGCAGCCACCTGAATGGCTTCTTCCGGAAGTATGAGATGGACAGGGAATCCCCCCTGGCCCTGGCTGCGGTGAAGAAAACCCTGGCCGCCTGCGGGAGGAGGGGGTATACGTTAAATGAAGGCTGGATGCTGCGTATGATCCGGACAGGGGAAGCGGGCCCGGATATACTGGAACACTACATCGGTTCCCTGGACGAGCATGACTACAGCCTGAAGGTCAACCTCGCCATCATCGAGACCAAGGGCCGCCCGGTACGCCCGGAGGACTGGCCGGACATAGCCCCCCGGTACAGGCAGAAGTTTATCCGCTGGTGTTTCCTGAAGGAGCTCCAGGACTACTATGGCGGGAACTATGTGAAGCTCCAGTTCTTCACCTCTTACCTACCCCATATCAAAAACGCCGGGCTGATGGGCCAGACGGAGGAGAGCGGTATGCTTACCGTGGACTTCGGTGAGTTCGTCGTATTGGACACGGAGGGGGAAAGCGACTACTCCTACCTATGCGATAAGGGCGTCTTCGAACGCTTATGGGGGGATCAGGGGCTTGCCATGGAGAGGGAAAAAGTCCTGGGCGCGCGGGAGTATATCCTGGAAGACGCCCAAGACGAACTGACCAGACTAAGCTTCCACGCCGTAGGGAGGTTGTACGCCAAGGAAATGATCGACATACTCCTGGGGCTCATGCCGGACGTCCGCGCGTCCCAACGGATCATCACGGCAAAAACAAGCGGAAGTACCAGCCGATGATCTCCCTGCCCCACAAGACCGACAAGCCCAGGCCGAAAGCCAGAAATGGCCCAAAGGGCACAGCGGTCTTCATCCCGGCTTTCTTAGCCGCCATCAGGCCGAGGCTGACGGCGGCGCCGGTCACGGAGCCGGCCAGCAGGGCGAGCAGTACAAGGCGGTAGCCGAGAAAAAGCCCCGCCGCAGCCATAAGCTTGACGTCCCCGCCGCCCATGCCGCCCTTGGAGAGCACCGCCACCGCGAAAAAGGGCAGGCTCACGGCGAAGGCCCCGATGATGTGGGAAAGCAGGGGCTCGGGGCTGGCGAAAAAGATATATGGGAGAGCCAGTACCGCCACAATCACATTCAACGAATCCGGGATGATGCGATGCCCCAGGTCGATACCCGCCACGATGATAAGGACGGATAGGAACAAAGCCGCCAGGAGCGCCCCGGGCCCGAAGCCATAAGCCCGGTAAGCCCAGAGCCAGCACAGGGCATTGAGCAGCTCTACCGCCGGGTACATGGGGGAGATACGGGAGCCGCATTGGCGGCAGGAGCCCTTCAGGAGGAGCCAGCTCGCCACAGGCACAAGGTCACGGTACAGGATGGGCGCCCCGCAGGAGGGGCAGCGGGAGCGGGACATGCCGAAAGGCTCGCCACGGGGTATACGATAGATGCAGACATTCAGGAAGCTCCCCACGATGAGCCCGTAGACGAAGACGATTATCTCCGGTATATAGTAGCCGATCATATATCCCACCCGTTACCGTTCAAGTTGTCGCACAAGATTAAAGGTTTAATAGGGTACAAGGTTATTCAGGTCACGCCAGATTATATAGGTCACACTAGGTTATTCAGGTCATTATACAGTATATCACAAAAATCCACCGTTACGCGAAAAGGAGAGTTTCATGAGCCCGCAGAGAAGCCTTATGAGGATAGGGGACGCGCTGATCGACTCAGGCCTCATCAACCAGGAGCAGCTTGAGATCGCCCTGGAGATACATCAGAAGGACGGCCGCCGCCTGGGCGAGGTGCTGGTGGATCTGGGCTACGTCACCGACCAGCAGATCATCCAGACCATGGAGTACCTGTACCACATACCGTATGTGGATCTTACGGCGAAAAATATCGAGCGCGATATCGTATCCATGATCTCCGAGAGCATGGCGCAGAAGCATTCCATCATCCCCATTGGGATCGAGGACAATGTGCTATCCGTAGCCATGGCGGACCCCCTGGACTTCTACGCCATCGACGACGTCCAGATCGTCACCGGGTACGAGGTCAAGCCCTACATGTCCACCCCGGCGGAAGTGAATATGGCCATCAACCGCTACTACGGCCACGAGAGCGCCGAGCGGGCGGTAGAGGAGCTGCGTAAGGAGTACAGCCTCACCGAGCTGTCCACCCTGGCCGAGCTTTCGGAAAACGAAGTCTCCTCCGCCCCTGTGGTCAGGCTGGTGAACTCCATCATCTCCCACGCCGTGAAAGCCGGGGCCAGCGACATCCACATCGAGCCATCCAAGAAGGATCTCCGGGTGCGTTTCCGTGTAGACGGGGACCTGTCGGAGGTCATGCGTTCTTCCATGGCGGCCCACTCAGCCCTCATCACCAGGATCAAGATCATCGGGCAGATGGACATCGCCGAGAAGCGCATTCCCCAGGACGGCAGGGTGGAGATCGAGATCGACGGGCGAAACATAGACCTGCGCCTCTCCATACTGCCTACCGTATACGGGGAGAAGGTGGTCATCCGTATCCTGGGTACCCAGACGGAGGCGAAAAATGTAGAGGAGCTGGGCTTCACCCAGGAGAACCTGGCGCTCTTCGGCAAGATCATCGGCAGCCCAAACGGGGTCATCCTCGTATCCGGGCCTACGGGCTCCGGCAAGACCACCACACTCTATACCGTGCTCAAGGAACTGAATAAGCCCGCGGTGAATATCATCACCGTGGAAGACCCGGTGGAGTACAAGATGGACGGCATATCCCAGGTGCAGGTCAACCCCAGGGCGAACCTGACCTTCGCCTCGGGGCTGCGCTCCATACTCCGCCAGGACCCGGACATCATCCTCATCGGCGAGATCCGCGACGGGGAGACGGCGGAGATCGCCATCCGGGCCTCCATCACGGGGCATCTGGTGCTGTCTACTATCCATACCAACGACGCCGCGTCCTCCATCGCCCGCCTGGTGGATATGGGCATAGAGCCATTTCTGGTGTCGTCGGCTGTAGTGGGGGTCATGGCCCAAAGGCTGGTGAAGTGCATCTGCCCCCGCTGCAAGGAAAGCTACCGGCCGGACCACGCGGAGATGATGCTGCTCAAGCTCACGGATACCCGGCAGCTTTTCAAAGGCGCCGGCTGCCCTGCCTGCAACTTCACGGGCTACTCCGGCCGCATGGCTATCCATGAGGTGCTGGTGGTCACCAAGGAGATAAGGGAGCTCATCGACCGCAAGGCTTCCACAGACCAGCTGCGGCAGATGGCCGCCCGGGCAGGCACCACCACCCTGCGGGACAACTGCCGGAAGCTCGTCCTGGACGGGATCACCACCACCTCCGAGCTGGCGAGAGTCACCTACAGTATAGAGTAAATTTAGAAAGGGTGTCAGGATGGATACAAATTACGTGGAATTCATCAAAAAAGCAGTTGGTATGGATGCGTCGGACATACACATCACCGTGGCCATGCCGCCAATCTTCCGCATCAGGGGGGAGCTCCTGCCTTATGGCAGCGAGATACTGTCCCAGGAGGAAACCAAGGGCTTCGTCATGTCCATCACCAACGACGAGCAGCAGGAGACCCTGCAGAAGTATGGCGAGGTAGACTTCTCCTACGCCATACCCGGCGTCAGCCGCTTCCGCATCAACGCTTTCAAGCAGCGCAACAGCTATAGCGCGGCTATCCGAATCCTGCTGCCGAAGATACCGGATCTGTCCGAGCTGGGGATCACGCCTCTGGCGGAGACCCTGGCGCTGAAGCCCAGGGGGCTGGTACTGGTCACCGGGCCCACGGGCTCGGGCAAGTCTACCACCCTGGCGGCGATGGTGAAGACCATCAACTTCACCAGGAGCTGCCACATCCTCACCATAGAGGACCCCATCGAGTACCTCCACGCCCATGGCAAGAGCCTCATCAACCAGCGGGAGATCGGCAGCGATACCCTCTCCTTCGCCAACGCCATCCGGGCCGCCCTCCGGGAAGACCCCGACGTGATCCTGGTGGGGGAGATGCGCGACCTGGAGACCATATCCACAGCGGTCACCGCTTCGGAGACGGGGCATCTGGTGCTGTCCACCCTGCACACCACATCGGCGGCCCAGACCATAGACCGCATCATCGACGTGTTCCCCCCCCACCAGCAGCAGCAGATACGCATCCAGCTTGCCGCGGTGCTCCAGGGGATCATTTCCCAGCAGCTCATCCCCACCCAGGACGGGCAGGGGCGGCGGCTGGCCCAGGAAGTACTCATCGCCAACGACGCCGTGCGCAACCTGATCCGTGAGGGGAAGACTCACAACATCGACTCTATCCTCCAGACCGGCATCAAAAGCGGCATGACGCCTCTGGACTACTCCCTGGCCCAATTGGTGAAGGACAGGGTCATTACCAGGGCGGAGGCGATGAACCACTGCAACGACCTGGAGATGCTGAAGCGATACTTGACGGAGTGATGCAATAGGAAAGCAGGTGTTAGATAATGCCCAAATTTCAATATTCGGCCAAAGACGCAGCAGGCGCCCTGGTGAAGGAGACCCTGGATATCGACAGCGAAGGCGGCCTGGTAGCCGCTATACGGGAGCGGGGGCTCTACCTCATCGACTACAAGCGCCTGGATAAAGAGGGTACATTCTCGAAAGACCTCTTCTCCGGGGGCAAGCTGGGCACGAAGCAGCTGGCGGTATTCTGCCGCCAGATTTCGGCCATGCTCGTCTCCGGCGTCTCCCTGGTGAAGTCCATCGACATTCTTTACCAGCAGAGCTACGACAAGAAGATGAAGAATATGCTGCAGAAGCTCTACGAGAGCGTGCAGAAGGGGGAGCTCCTCTCCGAAGGCTTGAACAAGCAGACGGGGGTCTTCCCGGAAATCATGATCAGCATGATCGAGTCCGGCGAGGCCAGCGGCACCCTGGACGTGGTCATGCAGAAGCTGGCGGCCCAGTTTGAGGCGGACCTGAAGCTGCGGAACAAGCTCATCTCCTCCGTCACCTACCCCGCCATCCTCGTGGCCCTGTGCGTAGGTATCGTCGCCCTGCTGATGGTGGTGGTGCTGCCTACCTTCATGGACATGTTCGCCGGCCTGGAGGAGGACGCCGTCCCCATGGTCACCAGGATACTCATCGGCATAAGCGAAGCCTTGTCCACCTACTGGTACATTGCGTTATTCATCATCATCGCCGTGCCCGCGGTGCTGAACGCCTACTTTAAGACGGAGTCTGGGCGCCTCTTCTGGCATGGCGCCAAGCTCCAGCTGCCCTTGTTCGGCCCCATTACCAGCCGGGTGGTGGCGGTGCGCTTCTGCCGGACATTCTCCACTTTGTTCTCCAGCGGCATGGCCATGCTGCCCGCCCTGGAGATCGTAGGCAGGGTCGTGAGCAATCAAGTGGTGTCCGACGCCCTGGCAGGGGTCCGGGACGACATCCGCAAAGGCGTCAGCCTCTCCCAGGCGGTGAGCCAGGTGTCCGCGTTCCCCCCCATGATCTACTCCATGATCTCCATCGGCGAAGAGTCCGGCACCCTGGACTCCGTGCTGGAGAGTACGGCGCGCTACTTCGACGACGAGGTGGAAAACGCCGTGCAGCGCATGGTCACCTTCATCGAGCCCATACTGCTCATCTTCATGGGCGCGGTGGTGGGCTTCGTGGTCCTATCCATCATGCTGCCCATGATGTCCCTTATGCAGTCCATCGAGTAAGGCGGAAGGCGCTTCGCCTGTGCCGCTCCGCGCCAGGGATATGGTCGCGGTTCATCTCAGGGCACAAGTATAGCGCTTTATGATACACGCAAAAGCAAATAAACGCCTTATTTCAGGTGAAATAAGGATCAGAGGGAGGTCAGTACATGAGTGTTTTATCTTTGGATGTAGGCACTAACCATTGCACCATCTTAGAGGGCAATGCCAGGAAAGGGAGCGTGGAGATCGTCCAGGCGGTGGTGGCCAGGCTGCCCGCCGACGACGGCTCCGCCGGTAAGGGCGCTTTGTCACCCTTTGCCTACGACGTGATCGCCGAGGCCATGAAGAGCGTCAGGTTTGGCGCCAAGCGGGCGGTAGTCACCGTAAATATCAATAATATGATCATCCGGGATTTCACCTTGCCCGACGGCCCGGTAAAGCAGCTGGACAGCATGGTGAAAAATGAGATGCTGCATAACTACTCCGCATCCCCCGCCGACGTGATCCAGTTCATCAAGATGCCCGCCGCTTCCGCGGCGGAAGAGGACGAAGCCAGCGCCTCGGGCTCCCTGCGGCGCAAGTCCATCGGCGCCGGGGCGCAGACGGGGATACGGGCGGCCACGGTGAAGAAAGAGCTGGTGGACAGCTACTATCAGCTGTTGAAAAAGCTCAAGTTCACCCCTGTAGCCATGGACTTCCACGCCAACGCCATCGAGAAGCTGGTCATGGGCGCCAACGCCATCAACGACACGCCGGTGAAGGACAAGAACTATCTCATGGTGGACTTCGGTTCCTCAGGCACCCTGATACACGCCGCCGCGGATAACCGGGTATTTATCTCCCGCTACATCCCCCTGGGGCTCAACGACCTTGACCAGCTCCTTGTAGACCGGGAATTCATCCCCATGGAGGAAGCCCGGGCATTCCGCAGGGAGAAGCTGGATCTGCAGTCGGAGGACGACGCCCAGGGCGGCCCGATGAAGACCGCCAGGAGCTTCCTATACCAGTGGAGCGACGAGATACAGAAGGTATTGAAATTCTTCATGGGGCGCAAGGGCATCAGCGAAGTGGAGTGCCTGTATCTGTACGGCTCGGGTTCGTTGATCAAAGGGCTGCCGGACTATCTGTCCGCCGCCGTAGGCACGAAAGCCGCTCGCCTGGAGACCTTCTCCGGGATCACATTTAAGAATGGCTATGATCAGGCGAAGCTTCCTTACTGCCTGAACGCCGCCGGCGCGGCCATACGGCTGTCATAGGAAGGGGATGAGAAGATGAAGGATTTTAACTTTTTTGCCGTATATGAGCAGAAGGCCTCCGGCGCCAGATATGGGATGATCGCCGCCGTGCTGGTGGTGCTCGTGGTCATCGCCGTCCCCGTAGGCTGGTGGTGGATGCTCAAGTCGGAAGCCGCGGACCTCAGGGGCGAAGCCGCCGCCATCCAGAGCTGGCTGGACTCCCCCCAGGTAGCTGCGGATCTCAACGAATTTGACGCGAAGAATGCCAGGATCGAGAACCTGAAAGCTTACGCGGACACCGTGGAGAAGTCCAGTGAAAGCATAGAGCAGATCGGCACCTTGTCTACGGGCGACCTGGAGAGCATAGCGGGGGCACTGCCCTCGGAGGTCAACATCGAGTCCCTGGACTACGCCGACCGAAACCTGGGCCTTACCCTTCGCTTCGCCGACCGGGCCATAGCGGCGGAGACCATCCTGTGCCTGAAGAAAGCCGACCGGGTAGAGGACGTGACCCTGGGGGTCATACGGTACCTAGATGGCGACGGGCTTTATGAGATGGTTCTGTACTGCCGGATGAAAGGGGGCGTCCTGGGATGAAGATAAGCGCGAGAGAAATTATATTGTTGGCTATACTGCTCCTGGTAGGCTGGGGTTACGCGTCCATGACCTGGATGATCAACCCCGCCAGTGACGACGTGGCAGCAGCGCAGCGTGCCGTAGACGACGTCATGGTACAGGAACGCCTCGTCCGGGTGAAGATAGACGCCCTGCCCGGATTAGCGGCCCAGGAGAAGGAAGAGTTTGACCGGGGGGCGCAGGCCGCGGGGCTGTACTTTCCCGACTACATCGAAGAGGATATCGTCGCTTTCATCCATGAGCTGGCTTTGGCCTCCGGGCTGGAGGTCAGGGTCATCACCGCGGACGGCGTAGGGCTCAGGGATCTGGACTCCATGCTGGAGACGGCGGCCAGGGCGGAGCGGGACTACATGACCGGGCAGCTGGCGAAAGCCATCGCCGGCGAGGAGGAAGAGGAAGACGAAGCGGCCCCCGCCCCTGCCAGGGGGAGGAGCAACACTTACGCCAACGCCGCTTACGCCTACAGCCTGAAGTTTGAGTTCAACGCCGGGGAGTATAGCCTCATACCGGCTTTCTTCCGGGGCTTCGAGGACCTGGGCAGGCTCTCCACGGTAAACGACGTCGCTATCCAGAGGGACGGGGACGGGACTGTGAATGAAGAGGGGGAGCAGGGGGGTTACCTCAGCGGCGGCTTCTCCGTGAACCTGATGGCGATAGACCCCATCGCCCCCATCGCGCCGGTGTTTGACCGGGTGGAGCTTAATGCCCCCGCCGGCAAGGCAGACCCCTTCGCGCCCGCGTACTGATGGAATAAAGGGAGACCATGACGCATACAGACAACGAGAGAGGGGAGCCTGAGATCCAGGCTTCCCTTAACCAAAGCGCGGAGCTATACTTCTCCGACCCATCCCCCGGCCATAAGGAAGCCCTCGCGGAAGCGGCGAAAGGCTTGATTTACCATTTCGCCAGGCTCTACGGGGGCGGATTCCGCCTGGACGACCTCACCCAGTCCGGCGCTGAAGGGCTGCTAAAGGCCATCAACAACTTTGACCCGGCGGCGGGGGCTTCCTTCGCCACCTATGCCGGGCACTGCATCATCGGAGAAATCAGGCACAATGTACGGAAAGAGGCGTCGTACTACACGCCGGGGAGCATAGCCGGGCTCCAGGGCAAGGTCAACCGCTTCATCGGCGACTACCTGACCAGGCACGGCGAAGCGCCCTCCGTGGCGGAGATCGCGGAGAACCTGGGAGTGAGGGAGGAGAGCGTAGCCCAGATCATGGGGGCGGGGCTTGTGGAGTTTGAGCAGATCGACAGGGAGAGCATACACTCCTCCCGCTATCGGACCTTTCAGCTCCCCATCGAGGACAGGCTCTTTCTGGATCAGGCGATGCGCAAGCTGAGCGACATACAGAAAAAAGTTATCTATCTCCTGTTCTACTATGACCTTACCCAAAGCGAAGTGGCGAATAGGCTGGGCTTGACCCAGAGGCAGGTGTCCCGCATCAAGGAAAAAAGCATAGAAGCCATGCGGGAAGAAGCGGAGGACTAGTACAGCGTCCACGAAATAACTGGATCATCCACGCCATCCGCTGATTTATAACTGATTTATCCGCTAAAATATCACTGATCTATCCGCTGATTTATGAGAGTTTCATCCGCCAAGAAGCCAATCCAGGGCGTTGATCTGCTTTATACCGTTATGCGACGCTACCGGGTCTTCATCAAGGGTGAGTAAGTATTTGGGGTTATGGTCGGCAACGCTTCTCAGTGGCTTCAGTTCCCGGGCTAAGGTTTGTTCGTCCCTTACAGTGAGGGCGACTTGATAGTACTCAGGCCCGCTTTCACCGGTAGCAATAAAATCCACTTCAAACGCTCCGATTTTGCCGATATATACCCGATATCCGCGCCGGAGCAATTCGAGGTAGACCACATTTTCCAGAGCGCGCCCCATGTCGGCTTTATGCGCCCCAAGCAAATGATACCGGAGCCCGATATCCACAAGATAATACTTCTCGCCGATTTTCAGGTATTGCTTGCCCTTTATGTCGTACCTTCCGGCTTTATAAAGGAAAAAACTGTCGCAAAGAGCGGCAAGATAGCTTTCGACTGTATGGACTGAGATCTTACGCCCGTTGGAAGTCATCGTGTCGGCGATTTTTTTCGCGCTGCACAAATTACCGATATTGTCGGCCATAAAGCGCACTATGCTCTCCAAAGCAGTAGCGTCGGCGATTTTTTTTCGTATGACCACGTCCTTGAGAAGAACAGATGTATATATACCCTCCAGATAAGCCCTGATATCTTTTGGCTCGTCGAGGTCCAGTGTGTAAGGGAAAGAACTGTTGACCAGATATGTCCGGTACAGATGCGGGATATCGTTCGATTCAGGAAAGGCGGATTTATACTCTTGGAAAGACAGGGGTAGCATTTTAATTTCCACAAAGCGCCCAGACAAGAGCGTGGCTAGTTCTCCTGATAATAAATGCGCGTTGGAGCCGGTAATATAGACGTCGCAGTTTTTTTTGATAAATAAGCTGTCCACCACACGCTGCCACTCGTTTACGTGCTGGATTTCATCCAAAAAGATATAGTTCATCCTGTCGGGAGACAAACGGCTTGTAATGTGCGAATAAAGCGCCTTACGATCTAAGAAACCCTCAAATTCGACGTCCTCAAAGTTGAGGGCGATGACTTGCTCAGGATACACCCCGCTTTTTTGTAACTCGTCCTTGTACAGGTCGAGTAATGTGGATTTGCCACAGCGGCGTATGCCTGTGACGACTTTTATCAGCCGCTTATCGCGAAACCGAATCAGCTGCTCAAGATACATGGCTCTTTGTATCATGGTTTTTCTCCTCGCAATACACTGCAAGTAACATGTCAACGACTAACATATTAGCAGTATAAAGCTAAAACATGCAAAAAACAAGAAGGATTGGCAACACGATGCCAAAAGTTGCTTTTCATTCAAACTCGAACACTTCCGAAAGCTTGATCACGCAGCCCTCCAGCGCAAAGACTGGGGCTTCGTCGGCTTCATGATTACATAGCTTACTTTGAGTTGTTCGTAAACTGTGTTGGCAGATATTCGATGTTGCAAGCGAACGTTCCGTCATCTATCGTTACGATACCGAATGAAGCGGATTCTTTATTGTTGTGCTTCTCCGTTTGCCCTGGGTTCATCAGCCACAGATCGTGTGTCTCTTCTATCAGCGCCTGATGGGTGTGTCCGTACAACGCGAGAATAGCCCCTTTTTCAAGCGCGCCATAGCGGAGGAGGCTAAGTCCGTTCTTTACTTTGTACCTGTGCCCGTGCGTTATAAAAATGGAAATGCCGTCTATATCAAGCAGCATCTCGGATTCTTCGGATGGGTAGTCGTCGCAGTTCCCTTTGACCATGTAGTAAACCGGCTCCGGGTATTGGCGCTGAAGATCATAGGCGTCGGAGATATGATCGCCGAGATGGATGATCACATCTGGTTTAGTTTTTTCGGCTGCATAGTACATACGGCTAACGTTCTCATGGGAGTCGGAAACGACAAGGAGTGTTTTCATGTGATCCTTTCATTGTGATTTCGTGAGGGCGAGGAGACTACTTTATCGGAAATTCGGGAAACATATTCGACGCGGGAGCCGCCGATTCCTGCCGGGTGAGAAAAAAAGAATCGGCGAATTTGACGCGAGTATGGGCTCGTGCTATCATTTAAAATATGATGAATAGTGAAGCGAAGAGTTACGGAAACCTGACCGATAATGATATACAAGAATACGGAAAGCTGATTTCCATCCTGTCAAACCGCATGATTTCCAATAAAAGTGTTGCGCAGGAAGCTGCGCAGGAGGTCTGGCTGGAAGTCCTGCGCAGCTTACCGTCGTTTAAAAACGAAAGCAAGTTATCTACATGGATATATGCAATCGCAAAGAGGGTCATAGGTCGCTACGCGGAAAATGAAAGGCGCCATACCGTAAGATTTTTGCATGACTTTCTAAGCGGCAAGGATAGAGATATACCGGACGACACAGCGGATGTAGAAAAAGACCTTTGGATAAAAGAGGAATGCGACCGTTGCCTTACGGGACTTTTCCATTGCCTGACCAACGAAGCCCGGATGGCTTACCTTTTCAGGGATGTTATCCAGCTTCCCTATCCCGAGATCGCAAGAATAATGGATATGGACGAGCAATCCATACGAAAAACCTTGTCACGGTCACGTGCGAAGCTGAGAAATTTCCTTCATCATGAATGCCGGATTTACAACCCCGATTCAACATGCAAATGCCGCATGAACACTTTACTCGACACGATAAACCTGCCTGCGGAATATCAGCGAATCAGGGACTTAGGGAAACGGGTATCCATACTCCTGCAAGCCAATGAAATCCTGCCCGCGAAAAACTATTGGGAAAAATATTCGCTCATGGACAAATAAAGCTGTCACAAAAGCCATCCCTTATCGCACTAATCATGCAAAACTACTTTTAGGGAGGTCTTAGTGATGACGAACGATGAAAGAACGATCAACCTGGAGCAAAAGATTAAAACGCTACAACTGACCTATGCGGCAGCGCTGGCGGATTCTGTGGTCCGATACGGGAACGCGGGCGTGCTGGACAAAATCACAGAGCAAAAACGAGCGGAGCAGATGAATAACGGAGCCGCGCTTGCGGCAAAGCTCGGCGTCGCGGAGCCGAAGCAGGCGATCGAGAAAACGCAGGATTTGTTCGAATGCGCCGATTTTGTCTGCATTGACACAAGCAGCGGATTTGAAGCAGTCGCTACGAGGTGCGCAATATGCTCGATCTCCAAGCAAATGGGGAAGTACAGCCCGTGCCAAATCTATTGCCTGTCGCCGATGGAAGCCATGATGAAGGGCGTTTCGCCTGACACGGAGTTTCAAGTAGTCAGTACTCTTTGGGAATCGGATAGATGCATCATAAGAGCTAAATTAACATGATCAAACTGATTCAAATACTTCCGCCAGCTTGATCACGCAGCCCTCCAGCACAGAGACTGGAGCTTCGTCGGTCCCGTGATAGGTCTTTGCGGCATAGGCGCCGTTTTCGAGAATATTCGCGACTACCGTCTTCTCAGCCAGGTTCACGATCCAGTACTCTGTGACGCCAGCCCGCATATAAATGAAAAAATCCGCAGGCTGCGGATTCTACTGCTGCCTATATTCGACGCGGGAGCCGCCGATTCCTGCCGGGGAATAAAAAAAGAATCGACAAAAGAAAAAGCCGCCCGGTTTTTCATGCCGGACGGCTATGTAAAACGTGTTAAATTATATTTGTGAATGCCTTAATTTTTCAGGCACCCCAATGGCACGATCCATACGCCGTTCTCCATTTGAAAAGCGGTTTCAGTCGCGGTCAACACCATAAGGAAAGATGGTTCCTGCATTTTTGCTGTGTCAATATTCTCTTTGAAGCTAATCAAGTTTTTCACAGCCGTTTCAATATCCCCAGCGCCCATTTTCACTTCCACTGCACCCCAACGGCCGTCTTGTATCTGAATAATCGCATCCACTTCTACGCCTTTTGCGTCCCTGTAGTGATATACATTGCCGCCCAAGCTATCCGCATAAATGCGAAGATCCCGGATACACAACGCCTCAAACAACAGTCCGAATGTGTTGAAGTCATTGAACAATCTTTTTGTTGTCGCGCCTAATGCTGCCGTCGCAATGGATGGATCAGAAAAATGACGCTTTGCTGTCGTGCGAATAGCGGTTTTTGAACGTAGGCTCGGACTCCATGCCAAAAGGTCATCAATCACATACAGCATTTTCAGAGCATTGATATACTGGTCTATCGTCACTTGCGAAAGGGATTCATCGTTGGCGCGTAGGTCGTTCAGGATTGTAGTTGTGCTGGCCTCCGATGATACATTTCTGGAGAGTGAACGCATCAGACTGCGGACTCTGTCCGGTTTTTTTTCAACATTGTCCACTCTGGATATATCTTCACCCACAACAGCCTCATAATAATCGGACGCTTTTTTCAAAGCTAATACTTCGTTGCTTTCATTAACGGCAGCAGGCCAGCCTCCGCGAGTCAGGATAAAGGCCATTTGTTCCAACGTAATTTTTGATTTTCCGAACATCTCTGTTTTTTCATCAAATATATCTTCCAGAGAGATTTCGCCGGAAGATTCGCCACTCTCATACAAAGACATCGTTCGCATTTTCATTCTGGATATGCGTCCCGTTCCAGAGTGCATATCATCTGTCCGCACCGGAACGACAGAACCGGTTAAAATAAACTGCCCGGTTGTTTGGCGTTCATCTACCGCAAAACGCACGGCATTCCACAACACAGGCGCGACCTGCCATTCATCAAGCAAGCGAGGCGTTTCGCCCTCAAGCAAGAGAGACGGTTTCGTTTTTGATTTCAGCATGTTTTCTTCAAATGTATCCGGGTCTTGCATATACAAGACGCTTTTCGCAACGTGTTCCGCCGTACTGGTCTTTCCGCACCACTTGGGGCCTTCTATTAAGACTGCGCCCATCGCCTGTAACGCCAAGGCCAGTTTTGCATCGGCTATTCGCGGAAGATACTTGTTTTTCATATTCATCACCCAAGCATATCATATCCTAAACTTTTGAAATTATCAAGGTTATACTTTTGACTTTATGCCGAATTGACTTTTGGTTTTATATTGAGTTTGCTATTAACTGTAATTGTATGACCAACTTGAATATTTCCGATAAGCCTGCTTAGTTGCCAGCTGATTTCCTGGTGCTCCCACAGAGGCGCGGGCTCCATGAGATAAGCCGTGCCGCCGATTCCTGCTGGGGGACAAAAAAAGAATCGACAAATAAAGCTGTCACAAAAGACATCCCTTATCGCACTAATCATGCAGTCAGTACTCTTTGGGATGTAATCAAAACGTAAGGCGAATGATCGATCACGTACTTGATTATGGTTTATAACCAGACGACGTTTGACTCATACTCGGGGTAGGCAACCTCACGCGGCGCATAGTTTTCGGCAGGATATCCGACAACGCAGGCGTCCAACGCGTATTCGCCGCATGGCAAGCCGATAAGCTCGCAGAATTCTTCGTTGTTGCCCATTTTCGTAGCGATAAACGAGGATACCAGTTTGAACCCGATCCTGAGAGTTGTCGCTTTAAGCCACATGCCAAACATACAATAGCTCAAACTGATCGAGTTATCCGACATGTAGGTTATCGGCATCCCTTTGCGCTCCGCGGCGATAATCAGATACGGCGCCTTCCGCAGCTGATTGTCCATGACTTTCGGATCATAATCGCGAAGTGACTCCGGCTCTTTGGGAACATTTCTTTGATAAGCTTCGAAATGTAAGGTCCCAATTTTCTTCATCAAATCGGAGTCCGTGGGAATTACAAAAACCCTTCGGAAGTCTTTTTTCCCCATAGCGGGTATGCCGGCGAAGGGCGTACGTAATCCCGCGCGGATGATCAGCTCGACGTCGCGTTTATCCGGGGCGACGCCGTTGAAGGATTTCACGGAATGGCGAGCCATGAGTATTTCAGTCAGCGCCTCGCTATGCGCAGGGTTCATCTGTTCAAACATGCTTTTTTTATCCTTTCAAACTGATTCGAACACTTCCGAAAGCCTGATTATGCAACCAGCTAGGGTAACATCTGTGTTTATCGAGCGAGTGATAAATAATCCCGAAATTCTTCATTAAGAGTTTTCTCAATAAAAGCTTGCTCTCCGATATTTTTAGGCAAGTCGCCTTTGCCAAAAATGATAAGAATCGTAATTTTGTTGAGTGTATTATCTAAAAATGCTACACTCCGATTCCCGGAAGAC